>JAEEGJ010002046.1_pt1 | contig 159813 bp, 157 predicted proteins | sample 8958761 | NCBI WGS metagenome assembly JAEEGJ01 (sample SAMN16246546, study PRJNA631951) | gut metagenome | biome: gut microbiome; feature: rumen; material: RS-attached | host: Bos | place: Iran: Karaj | collected 2018-10
AAGCAAAGAAAACATTCACAGGAACGCAGATATTCTTCCCAATGGAGTATTTCAGTTATGAAAAAATTGACCGCAACACAAATAAAGGTCATAGCTATAATTGCTATGACCTTAGACCACATTGCATATACTTTTCTTCCAGCCGGTACGGCTCCCCATTATATCCTGCACCTTATCGGTAAGACAACGGCTCCCATTATGTGCTTCTTTCTTGCTGAAGGTTTCAGGCATACACATGATAAAAAGAGGTACTTACTCAGATTACTATTGTTCGCTGCCATAAGTCAGCCTGTATATTATATATATGTATACGGAAGTGTCCCCGACAGTGTACTGCGGTTTATAAGCAGTCTGAACTTCTTATTTGCGCTGGTGCTTTCGTTCATCTGCTTGCTGATCCTGACGAATGATAAGCTGGACTTTACAGCCAAAGGTATATTAACTGCAATTACAATTTCATTCGCACAGTTTGTGGACTGGGGCTATATAATTCCGGTCTGGACTATAATATTTTTCTTTTTCAATAATGACAGGTGTAAGATGCTGGTTGCATTTATTGCAGCAACGATAATAATTCTGCCGGTAACATTCCTTAAATACTACGACAGCTTTGTAGCTTTCTCTTTCAATTATGGTGCGCTGCTCGCTTTGATACCGATACATCTATATAGCGGTGAGCGTGACCGAAGCAGCACTCCTTTGAAAAAGAAAATCAATCGTTGGTTTTTCTATGTTTACTATCCGATGCACATGATGATTCTTATCATCGCCAATAAATAGAGGCGGTACAATTGCAACGCCTCTATCATGATTATATTATACAAATAATATATGCTAACGTATCATCGCCATATAAATTCTATTACCAAACATACTATCATTTAGGTCGGCGCCTTGTGCGCTGTCGGCCCATTTTATTATATAATGATTAGCATCAGTAGGAGTCCTGTCTAAATATGCTTCTAATTTTCTTATAGGCTTATAATGCTTATCCCTGGTAATATTCATATATACATATGTACCATCAAAACCTAGACCAAAAACATTTTCAAAACTGACATCTGAAAATGTTTTTTTATTAATTGAAGGTCTACTATTGAGATCCTGTCTAATTGTTTCATAAGATACTTTTATTCCATTTTCGTCTGTAAGCTCAACTGGAACTCTTGTATCTGTCCATTCCTTAGACGCTATAATATCAGCCAGCACTTTCATTTGCTGTCTAAGATTGTTTTTACTGCTAATGACTTTATTTAATTCCTCAGATGTGAAAAGTTCTTCTTTCGGGTAACAATATCTTGTACACAGGATATTTGTGATGGCTCTACTCTTTGGTCCCATTTTATAACATAAATATATGATATCAGCTGGAGTACCTTGACTTATTTTATAACCGTGATTAAGGTCGGTCTCAAGTAGATTATAACCATTAGGACGTTTGCGCTTAGCATCCTCACAGTTCCTTCCTGTGACAAACTTAATATCTACGATATATGAAGCACTTGTAATATTGGCTTCGATTTTTGCATACTCATCTTCATAATAGTTCTGAAGTTGTTTTTGACGATTGCTGTTTTCAGCAAACTTCCATACAGGAATTAAATTCTCATTGCTGTATATACCGCAAAAAACAGCTGTATTCTTATCAACACTGTCAGACCATTTTTGATATGCGGTTGGAAAACTTTTCATAGAAGCACAAGCTAAACCGTTTCCGCCTAAAGCTGTGGCAGTAAAGAAAGCATTAGAAGCAATAATCTCAGCTGCTTCATTCCATTCTGCAGTAGTTTCATTATTAACGATATTGCCTATACCGAATTTCAGTTTAGTATTGATATTCTGAGAATGTGAGGCACTATCCTTATGATAAGAAAGCGAAGCATCCGCACGTCCACCATATATGCCACCTGTTATAAGATGGGTGCCGTACTTTCTGAATAATACTTCAGGAGAAACATTACTGTCATTGAGCTCTTTTGAAAAATCTTCATCGAGCTTATTTATGTATTCGTTTTCGTCAAGCCATACTTTGGCAATCTTCCTTATAGCTACTATTTTAGTAAATACTCGATCAGACTCAGTGCTGTCTTCCTTGGTAAAACCAAAGCTGATACCAGCACTAAATATACTGTATTTAGCATTCAACGAATCTGTCATCTGAAACTTTTCATACAGATTTTCAACGGATTCTTCTGTTTCGGCTCTGTATTCTGTTTTGTTTTCAATTTTGATGCTGATATGATCCTGAGATCTGTACTCTTCTTTAAGCATAGGATGCAATGAACATATCATATCGGTATCCGTAGCTAATGTATTCAAACCATATCCAAGTACATTCCTGCCTTTACCTTCATTGAAAGTAAACTGCAAAGGTTGATTTGTGTTGTTTTCGAGGTTGTTGATTTCTTCAGTTGTTTTTGCCATGATAGATCGCTCCTTTTTAATAATACCTGATTCCGCAAAACTCAAAACGCTTCAGCGATTCTGAGGAAAGTACAAATCCAGCCGTTAGAGTGACCGAGCGCAAGTCGTAATTTACGTGCGTGATCAGTCAGATGACCTGCGATCAGAATTAGATTGTCGATCACAGTCCGGATTCTTCTGCGCTTAATCGTGCTGTGACGGATGGGCATATCATTGCCTTTCATCGCTGCTGTTCCAATGATGCGAAGAATGTTGTAAGAGATCATCGTGAGTTTCAGAATTAGTACGTTGGTTTCAAATTTGCTATGTTTCATTTTTATTCAGTATATATTATTTCTTGTAGCGAATAAAGATATCATCTGTTTTACCACCGCAGCCTTTGTTTACGTCTGCAATCTCCCTGCTATTCTTCCATGTTACGGTACTCCAATCACGCCCCTTTGCTTTTGAAGTAGAACTGCAATCAACGTCAAGGCGGCGAATAGGAGCATATTCTTTATCTTTAGTGGTAAGCAGATAAATATATTTACCTCCTCCATTATGATTAAGATCCTCTGCATGGCGGCTATACGATGCCCTAATGCCGTCAGGCGCCAAAACATTACAAGTCATTGGTTTCAGCTCCTTATCATCGTATTCACACAGAATATTTGTAACAGCATTTGCCTTACCGCCTAATTTATAGCAAAGATAAATATAATCCGTATCAGAACCACAGCCTTTATTTAGGTCAGCATCAATCAGATAATAACCTCTAGGGCACTTTTCTTTAGCTCTATTCGGCTTACTGTCATAAACGATCACAATATCATTTATATATGAATCATTTGAAGCAAGTACTCCGTCAATTTCAGCAATCCTTGAATCATAATACTTCATCAGTTCGCTTCTTCGTGCTGTATTTGTAGTTAATTCCCATACAGGAACAAATGCTCCATTTTCTGGAATACCACAAAATACACTATTAGACTTATTAAACGAAGAAAGCCAGTTTTTATAAGCTGAAGGGAAACTGTCCATCGATGTGGTGTCAAAAGCTGTTCCACCAATAGAAGAAGCATGAAAATTCGAACGGGATGACATATTTTTCACGAAATTACTCCATTCTGTACTGGTGCTTACTTTAGCAATATCCTTGAAGCCTGCTTCAGCCTTAGTTTTAATTTCTGATGTTTCCTCATCTGTATTCTTAAGAGTTGACAGACTGACATCAGCACGTCCGCCATAGTATGCGCCAACGATAAGATGAGTTCCGTATCTTTCAAATAACGTAATCGGCGACAATGACGAGTTAAGATCTGCAGAAAACTCAGTATCCAGATTCTGGATATAATTACTTAGCTTTGAACGCTCGCGATATATAGTAGTCAGTGCATAGATCTTTGTGTAAGCTCTTTCCTCAGTGCTATTTTTAGAATTTGAATACTCAGCTGTAAATCCTGCCTTAAATCCACAGAACGAAGCGTCTGCAGATGTTTTAAGAGAAAATCTCTCAGACAAATCTGTGAGTGATTCTTCTACAGCGCACTTAAAGTCGGTAGACGGCATTGACACTTCGTCAATGTTGCTTTCTGTTCTGCCACTTGCATTGAGTATTGGATGAACACGGGTAACGTCTCTTATTCCTGGGTATTTAGCAGTCAATGCATTGATTCCATATCCGATTACTGTGTTAGTCTTTTCGGCAGGTGTTGGTGCTGTAGGTCTTGTTCGACGATTACCTGTTCTTACAGTTCTTGCAGTAGCATGTGCAAGGCCCTTTAATTCTGTTGATGACATTTTTTCCATAACAATCTCTCCTTAAAAAATAATAATTATTTGATTTATATATTCTGTCTGTAGGAATACCGTTCGGCGCCTGAACTTTTCCTTACCTCTGTGGTATGGTCTTATTATATCATGGCAAAATGCTCTTGTGTTCAGAATTACAAATTTGTAATCTTGAAAATAACGATACATTTGTATAATGGCAAGCATAACCGCAGCAGAACTCCATTGAAAAAGAAAATCTCTCGTTGGTTCTTCTATGTTTACTATCCGCTGCACATGATGATTCTTATCATTGTCCCAAAATAGAGGCAGTACAAATGCACCGCCTCTATTTTGATTATGTATTATATATAGGCTGATTACACACTTCGGTTATCTGAGGCAGTGCATTCTTATCAATAACATCAGTAAACACCTTAGCTGTGTTAAACTTTCCGCTTAATTCTAACATAATAGCATTCCTTTCAAAACAAGTTTATTTATTCAATTCTTTCCATACCCGATGCAGTATTGCATAAACGTACTCATTATAATCCGTTTCATCGGTTGGAGGTATATCAAGTACCTCTCTGGCAAACGCTCCAACTGCACGGGAACGTGACACTCCTGCAAAACAGTGTATAAGTAGAGTATCAACATCCTCTGAGTGAGCCTTTATAAATTTGACAATAGCTATCGCCTGTGGAAAAGAGATAAGTCTCAGCCCATGCTCAGGTTCTTCGATATCGTCAAAATATAGAGTCAGAACATCCTTGCAATACTTGTTTTTCTTAAGTTCAAAGCCGAAGCCACCACCATATGTGTCCTGAATTGAGATAGCTGCATAAGTATCGGTCTTTTCAGCGTATTCGGTAACGCCTGGTTCACAGAAATGCCTCATTACATAGCGAAGGGCGTTTCTGGCGGAAGTAACTAATATTCTCGGCTTTTTTATAATTACCTCTCCTTAAGACTCATCTTATCTACCACATCTGATAATACATATTTTCGCTCTGTATATTGGTTATAATCAATGGAACAGCATCTATCATTTTTCTTTTACTGTCCCATGATAACTTGCCAAAAAATGACAGTGAACGAAGTGGTTTGACGCCGAATGTGTAATTGTATGTATGCATTGTTCTTTTGCAAACTATTTTTCCAGATGAGGAACGATACTTATTAAACCATATTTCGACAGGGATTTCTTCGCATCCATACTTGAAATAGGTGCAAACAGCATATGCATCCCAGAAATAATATTTATCAAATACACATACAGGCTTTGTTACTGTAAATGAAGCGTATACAGGCTGCTTTTTTTCAGCAGAGCGTTTATAATCTCCTCGGCAGTATGGTACAGCATATTTCCCTCTGATAATGCTTTCTCAAGCTCACATTTAAGGTCAACGGCTGAATTTCCATCCTCATGTGTATAGCCTTCAAGGATTGTTTCTGGCAATTGCATTTTAGATATATGCGTCCTTAGAGTCTCTGCATCAACAGCGTAATAGTATTTGTTATCATGGTATCTCTTATGCTGTTCAAGCGCATCAAATATCTTATGGTAAACTACTTGATTAGGATAATAATTATAATTCGTGAAAATCGATATTCCTGAATGATAAAAATGTTCCAGTATTGCAGCGGCAGTGGCTGCGCTTCTGCTTTGACCGTATTCGCACTGACAGATAATATCCCTCCCCTTATCGTATGCGCTGTAGACAAATGCGGCAATATCTGGAGCTTCAGGAAAATAAGTATCGTATGTGTATCCCTTACGTCTAAGGACATCAAGGTCAAGATCGTCAAGTTCGCTATAAAAGACAGTATCACAGACGCCGCTATAATCAACGTGTGAGTAATCTTCGTCAATACGCTTTATCGCCGGATCGTAAAAGCTGATAACAGCGGTATTTTTGGGGAACTTGCCATCTGCAATAATGGACTCAATTGCTTCCCTTGAATATACAGATACTCTCATCAATACCTCCGATCATCTATCCAAACGCCAATGTATCTTTGATAGTCTCTTTCCGCTGCGTGTGCTTTTATATCCTTCGCAGTACCTGTTGAACCAATTATCAAACTCGTCTATCTTAATCTCAAGGCAATCCGATGTTCCTGCGTGATGCGGTAGCGGTATGAACAGGACACCATCACCATAGAATCCTTCTTCATACATTATGATATCATAGGAGGTGAGCGTATATATCAGTCCTTTAAGAAACAGAATGCAGGCGTTTTGCTCCCATACTTCGATATTAGACAGCAATTTACAGTGCAATACAGTATCAACGCGGTTAAGATAGCAGATGATTTTGGCGTCTTCACGGTCAATATCGAAAAGTCTGATATTTTGGCTGAAATACGACCAGACATTTTTGAAATATGATTTGAATGATTCTATGCTGAATTCCTTATCGTGCGATATTCCCCAGTAAACCTGTTCTGATTCTTTAAGCAATGAGGCTCGTTTCTCATCACGTTCCTGATTTTGCTCAAATTTTGCATGGATATACGCCCGTGTGATAACTGCAAAATCTCCACAGAACTCACGAATGACCAGCCTATCCTGAATTCCATATCCTGCTTCCTTCTGAGAAGAAGTCATCATGAAACGCTTTCCTGACTCATAGAACGAATTGAATATCAGTATCAGCTCATTCTGGATAGCTTCCTTGCCGGCAAGCTCCTGAATATCGTCTACCAGCAGTACATCAGCCTGAGTATACTTTTCGCGGAACTGCTTCGCTGAATCGCAGTTAAGAAGAGCATCCACCAGTAAAGACATCATCTCCGCTGTTGTTGTGAGGATTACCGTTTGCTCAGGAGTATTCTGCTCAATTGTATTCTTGACCGCATAAAGTAGGTGTGTTTTGCCTGTTGCAGTTCCTCCAAATAAAGCTAACGGCTTGGAAGAAGCGTCCTCCGCAAATCGTTTTGCTGCCTCATAAGCTTTACTATTGGCTTTTGTGACCTCAAAGCCGTCAAATGTATACTGTCTGCCTTTTTTAATATCATGCATAATTTGCCCTCCAATCAACTATTTTTTAGCGTATATATAGGTGAACCTGAGCCATATCCCTGATAAACCTGATTTCCTTTGATTGTATAAATAGGTGAACCGGAACCATAACCTTGATAAACTCTCATATAAGTCCTCCTTATTGGAAATGCTTTTTTTCTTTCTGATGTTATTATATCACACCTAATATCCCTAAAAGGGGATATTTATTGTGCTGTTGCCTGAGTATGCAAAAAGGCAACACTATGCGTAAACTGTTTTGAATCATTATTCTTTGTACAATTAACAACAAAAGACCTGACATTGATTTTGAAATGTCAGGTCTTTTTCTTATATAAAATTATGTTTTATAATTACAACTAAGTTTATCTGCAATCTCACATATTAAGTTATGAAGCTCGAGATAATCATTGTATTTTTGTGGTATACCATTGTATCCAAGGTATGCTCCGAGAATGTTTCCGCAGACTGCGCCTGTAGAATCACTGTCGCCATCATGGTTTACAGCTGTTCTTATCGCCATATCAAAGTCATTCTCATGTTTTAAGGAACAATACACTGCAATTGCGAGTGTTTCCTCGGCTACCCAGCCTTCTCCAAGTTGATGGATTGCTGAAATATCGTCAATATTTAATTCTGAAAGCTGAATGGCTTTCTGCATAATAGCGGTAAAATCCGTGATATGTTCTGATTTTGGAAACAGTCTTTCCATAGCTGCGTTTGAATCTTTTACAGCCTTTTTTAGTGATGTATCACTTTCTGTAACAGTCCTGACTATATGTACCAGTGCAGCGGCAGGAATAAAGCCGAGGTCATGACCGTGTGTAAGAGCCGCAGCTTCTGCACCGAGCATATCAGACTGTTCATATGAAATTGGCGTATTGCAGAAATACAGCCCAATAGGAGCAACTCGCATAACTCCACCACAACCTTTACTGTCGTTTATTGGATTTTCGGTTGTTCCATTAGCTCCGTCTTTAATTTCGGACAAACAGGTCATGCCCGGAGAACGTCTGCTGTATAGCTCTGGAATATCCATCAGAAACGACTTAGTTTTATCAAGCAAAGGATATGGTTCGGTCTGCGTTCTGTACCAGCATTGATACATTTCTTTTATACAGCTTTCGTAGTCGGAATTGTTATCTGCTGCTATAAGTAGTCCGTTTGCAGTAAACAAGGTCATCTGCGTATCATCGGATATTCTTGCGATACCGTTTCTAAGAGTATATTCTGTTATTCCGTCTTTTCCATATAGTGAGAAAATCTGACCTTCATGCAGAAATTCAACTGCATATCCCAAGGCATCACCGGCAGCTCCGCCTATTAGACAGCCACGAAATTTATCGATGTTTCGCATTTTACCTCCTGTTTATACGAATCTGTTGTCGCTCTATTTCGCTTTACCAAATATCTTTTCTATGCACTCATCAGCTATTTTTGCGCACTGTTGATATGCATCAGAATCAAGTTTTTTTATTATTGCTTTAATTGTGTTTTGAGCTGTTTTCTCAGATGAAAAATCAGGTGTAATAGATATCTCTAAAGGTTTACCTTCTATTTCCTTAAATGTATTTCCCTTGATGATATAACCCTGTCGAGAAAAATAATCTCTTGCCTTCTTATCTAATCCTTTATCGATGTGCTGACTTTCCAAGTGTATACGTATATTAATGTTTGAGGTTTGGTATATAGGTGAACTTGATGTCCATTTTAACTCATAATGGAAGTTAATTTTCTTCCATTCTTCTTTGGAAATAATACTATAAAATTCATTTATAGATTTCCCAATAACTTCGTACCTTCCATTCGACAGTTCTTTAATTTGACGTTCAATCCACTGATGATCAAATTTTTTTGTGGTTGCCTCTGATAGAATTGATGTTCCCATATTAGATTCCTCCTGTATTTCTCTTATATTATTATTCAGCTTACTTAAAACTGTTTTTATAAAATCCTCTTTATTTTTTCCTTTTTTTCTTTCAATCTCGCTAACAACTGTAGGCGAATTTGTCCCAATCAACCAGAAAACTCTATCCACAAAGAATACCGAAGCATTATTATCCTGTGCCATTAAGTTTACTGCCTTAAATACTGATTCATCATTTTTATCTGCCAGTTTTAGTTCGAAAAAAATGGAGGTAAGAACACTATCAGGCTTGGCAAATCCATTTGCTCCTATATCTTTCAACCAATTGCAAACCATTTTGAATTTCCAAAGAGTTATATTACGTGAAACGATGTCTTTTATAAGATTGATTCTATCATCAGCATTTTTAAGCTGATTGAATGAAGAAAGCATCGACTCAATAGAATCGAATTGAGCTAAGTATTCAGCAACACCGCATATATTCTTTGAAAATTTTTCCCATGAATTCGTTCCTTCTGGTTGTATCTTTTCAATGAAGCAATTGAATAGTTTTTTATATCGTTCGTCTTTTCCGTTGCCATATTGTTTTAGAACTTGTTTGTAATCAAAATTGAAAAGGCAGTTTTTGATTATGTTATAGTTATCATCATAATGAATAACTCCACCCGTCACTGTAATATCTCTTACTGAGCTTACTGCAACTTCAAAGGCTTCTTCTAAGGAGTGCATTTGTGGTTCTTCAAAATAATGTTTGTATTTCAGTGGGTTAGCATTTTGCTCTAAATACTGCTTAGCTTCATTAAAGATAATCCGATTCAATTCATGAATATTCATATCAAAATCCTCCTTAAAAAGATATTTTATAATGCCAGCCTGAAACCGAACTTCCGCTGGCAGATAAAGTTTTTATTACAGTCTCACACAAAAGATGTTTTTTCATTAATATCTTTACACTGAACATTTACAAAAACATATAAATTATAGATAATAACGAAAAACGATAACCTTGAACATGAACACAGTCATATTCAAAAAAGGGGCGTGTGAGAACTGTAAACGGAAAGTGAAATCAGATATCTATATCAAATTCCACAGTATTATTGACCAGATCGAGAGCTGTCTGAGCTTTTGACAGAATATCCGATAACTCGTTATAGTTTCTGCTGACTTCTTCTATGTCGTAATTGGCATATTTATAGTCGATGATAGTTCCGCCGCTCGAATAACCTGTGTTTACTCTGACTTTGGGCATTGCGTCTCTCATTTTAGAGAGAAGGGCAACCTTGCTGTTGAGTTGCGGCATATATACAAGCATCTCGTCGATAGTGATATCGAAATCTGGAATGATAGTAACTGTGTTGAACACGTTTATAGCGTGCTTTACCTTGCGTATCTTCTTTTCGAGTTCGTTCTGTTCGTCACGCATTTCCTTGAAATTATACGCAGGACGCACAGATTCGATGTCCTCCTGAATTGCAGCGACAAAGCTGCTTGAATTTGACTCTTTAAGCTGTAATGCTCTCAGTTCTTCGTTGAGCTTGCGCAGCAGCTTTGCTGCCTGTGCTGATGTTACACGCATATTTTTTCCTCCTTATTGATTGCCTTTTTTCTTATGATTACATTGACACATCAGACAGAATAAAACTGTCCGATATGAATATTACTTGTTAGCCTATGTTTGGGAAATACTTATCTTAGAGCTCTCCATTTTTGGAAAGAAGAGCATCCACCGTTTGCCTGCTTGGTCTGTTTCCAGCATCCTGAATTCTGATTAAGACATTTTCCCGTAGCCATAGGGCTGTTGACCTCTAATCGGCTGCCCCACTGGTCGCAGAGCCTTCTTTCGCCCGACCAGAGAGCGCAGGTGGCGCAGTACTTTGAATCACGGGTGAACTGATACATGATCATACCTCCTTGAATCATAGCTTGGCTTGTGTAAAAGTATATCACACTAAATAGGACAAATTTGTCCTATTTCGCTTATGCGTTTTCCCATGCGAGTTCCTGAATATCTCTTATCAACTCCTTCGGATCCTCATCATACTCCCTAACTAAGCAATATTTGCTTCTGCCAGTTGTGATGCAGTCCAGAAAAACCTCGATAAAGGTGGTTCTTCCATACTTAAGCTGCATCCTGATCTGTCTGCTGTGAAGTTCGACGCTGCGTTCTTCCATTTCCTTACCGGATTCGCACGAATACGGACATATATTTATCGCAGGGACTACGATTCTTTTGATAAGCTCGTATTCCCAATAGTAATCTGAGGTATTTATCTTAAAGCATTCTGGTTCCAATGCTAAATACAAAATCTTTTGTATTACGCTATCTATAGAAAATCCATATAAGACAGTATCCTGTAGACCTCTGTTAGTATCAATACATGTGAACCAATAATTTATATATGACTCATCGGCATCATTGACTTGTGACAATACATAGATCTGTCTACCATAAAGCTCTATTATACATTCTGATGAATCATACCCAAGTAAACATGCTCTTTCCAAGTAAGCATCTATACTTTGACGTGATTTTTCGATGAGTATGTTTTCTATCTGTTTATATGTGTTTACGGATTTGTCTGTTTCTATCCTGAATACTTTCTGAGGAAATGGCTTCCACGCCAGTCCGTATATCTCGGCTATTATTAACTTGGTTATATTATTCTCGTTAAGCCATGCCTCATCATCAAGAAAGAATTCTTCGCAAAACCATATATTAGAATCAAGGCAATATATCTTAACGTTTATCCAATTTGATTCGCTATCAGCGTAAGAAAAGCCAATTTCGATTTTTCTGTTATTGATACTGAACCAGTGTACAGATGTACCTTCGATACGAAAACGAGTATATGCCTCATAGAATTTCTGGCTGATATCCAACCACTTACTTAGTTCTTCCCATTTTTCCAGAGAAATATAATCCATACACAGCCTCCTATTAAAAGAAAGATAAACGGTGTTTTTCTGTAATAACATTATAACACACTGAATAGGACAAATTTGTCCTATTTCGCTTATGCATTCTCCCATGCGAGTTCCTGAATTCTGTATATCAGTTCCTCACATACATCTTCTACCTCCACACGATTACTTTCCTTAGGAAGCTCTAATTCGTAAGATTTTCCTGTTGTGAAACATTTGGAAATAATGATTAAGCTGCTGTCATTGTGCTCAAACTGTATTTTGATAAGCCTGTTATGTATCTTGAAGTATCGATCACCAATGACGTCGCCTTCCCAAATATAGTGAAGATTATTAAAAGGATACCTGACAATATGTAATCCATAATTCTCCAATCTACCTACTAAGGCATCTCTGATAAGGCTGTGTTCCCATTCGAAATCCGAAACATTGAACTCAATGATCTCCGGTTCTAATGCCATATCCTGTATCAAGTTAATTAGATACTCAGTGTCAGCTTCTTCCTGATCAACGACCATTGAGCAGTTAATACCTGTATCAAGACAATACAGATACACCTCAATCCATCCGTTCTCTTCCCACATACCATGATGAGTAAAGTATACATTGATCCTACGATCATAAAGTTCGATGATAAAACTTACGTCACCTTTAGCCTTCCAAGACTCACCACTGGTGTCCTCATAGCAATAACGATATTTTTCTACGAGTATATCTTTTAATTTGACGAACGCCTCTTCGGAATTAGTTGCTTGTATCTTGTATTCTTCCAGTTCCTCAGCATCAAGTGCGAGCCAGAGAATCATACTTATTAGTTCTTCTGTATTCTGAGAAGAACCGTCATAACAGCCACTCAGACTCCTTATAATCTCAGAACAATTTAATTCTACTGACACAAAATCAACGTGATCAAAAAAAGAAATCTCTATATTTCTATTGTTATGCTCTATCAAATGTTTCTCCGTACCTTCCAAGCGGAACTTGACATACGCCTCGAAGAATTTCTGACTTACATCTACCCAAGCTGGTCTTGAATAATAATCCATACGCTACCTCCTGTCGGAATGAATGGTGTACGCTGTTTTCTTGTATAGCACACCGAACAGAACAAATTTGTCCTGTAGCGTTTATGTTTCCTCCCACGCAAGATCTTGGATAAGTCTGATTATGTCTTCTGGGTTTTGTTCTTCTATGTAAACACATCTGGTACAATAATTTTTTGTAGTAACGCAGTCGATATAAACGTCAATTATTCCATTGTCATCGAGTTCAAATATGACTTTGAACACTCTGTCGTGAAGTTCTATGATACGGATTTCTGTTCCAACTTCCTCCCACGCTTCTGAAGCAGGATCATAATAACAATCTTGATATGCACCAACTAATGTTTCTCTGAGCTGCTCATACTCCTCTTCGGAATCACTTGTTGTGATTTTAGTTATATCCAGAAATTGCGGCTTTTTGGCAAGCCAGTATAGCATTTTTATTATTTCCTCTGTGGCATGAGTTGACAAGTCAAAATACGGCTCCAGAAATCTCTCAATTTCGGGACAATACAGTATAACTTTGATAAGATTGGGATCATTATTATCGTTTGGTAAAAATGTAATCTCAATATCTCTGTTATTGAGCTTGATCCAAGTTGTTTCCTTGCCTTCTTTGTAAAACAAAGAGTATGCATCAATGAAGCTCCTGCTGATTTCTATCCATCTTTCCTCTGGAATAAACATACATTTACCTCCTGATCTCAAATAACGTCATTGTTTTTCTTTCTGACGTTATTATATCACACAGAACACCCCTAAAAGGGGATGTTTTTGCACGATGAAATCAGGAGCTGTAAAAGGCGATTTTATGCGCAAAATGCCTTTTATAGTTTTGCCTGTATAGAGTTTTTATTCATTCCTGCAGTATTTTTCATAGGCTTTGGTGATATCATCCTTCAATCTCTGTCTAAGTGATTTCGGAGAAATGACTTCAACAAAATCAAAGAAACGTCTTGCCCATATTAGCATATTATCGAAGGTGCTTTCGACTGAAACCTCAATAAATGATTCTTTTTGGTCATGTGGTTTTATACTGTAATTATCACCAAAAAAATCAACTATCTCAGTTATTGCCCATTCTGGGCATCTGAAAATAAAAGTTTCTGTTTTACCTCCCCACATCATTCTGTGAGTACTGATATATTTCTTTGTATCGATGTTCTTAGGTGCGTTAGCAATGCTTGTTTCAGGAAAGTAAACTGAATCATATATTATCTCTATCTCGCTCATCCTGTCTATCCTGTAATTGCTTATCCTATCAGGAATTCGGTTATCATCATATGATTTACTGCATACAAGATAATAAAAGCCGTCATTAAAAACTGTTCTGTAAGGATTTACGGTATATATTATCTCATTGCCATCTTTGTCTTTCTCATTCAGAAGTGAACCTTTGAGTGTGCGTGTCAAGCGGCAAAAACTAATTTGTCTTTTTTCAATGATAGCCTTATGTATGACTTTCATGTTCCTCATAAATTCATTTACCATAACTTTGCTCTTCTTAGTATCGTTTAAAACATATGGTTTGAATTTAGAATGAAAATTTTCAGAAGTAAGTGTCATTAGTTTCTTTATAAGATCTCTTCGTTCTTCTTTTACAATATAGTCACACGAACTCACCATATCGATTAGATACCTTAACTCATAATCGTGGAAAATATGCTCAATGCGGATATTTGTCTTCCTTTTTTTATTGTTATCTGTACCACATTTATATTGCCCTAACAGATCATTCTTTATTTCATAGAATTCGCTTATTGCATCAAGACTTCTGTCCAGTGTCTTATTGTCTATTGTTATGTCATGTAAGCCAAATTCATTATTTATATGTTGCATGACTTTCTTTTTTGTAAGCAAATTGTTTTCATCGGAATATTTAAGCAGAATATAAAGGACGATAAGTTGAGAATATTTAATGTATTTCCTTTTTCCTTTTTTTGTTTTTTCAGGCATGATTATTCACCCCATCGTATAGTTACTATTAAACACAGAATGTGCTTATATACATATTATTATATCATGAATAAGCATATTTTTCAATAATCAAGAAAATTGTTTACATTTTTTATGCAATTAAGCTAACAGCTGATACTATAAATGATAAAGGGACGGTAGTTAACCGTCCCATTTTTATAGCGTCCGTCCTTCTTCCTGCACAGCAGCAGTTTTTGCGTTCTTCTCATAGAACTTCTTATATGCTTTTGCAAGAGTTTTCATATCAGAGGTATCAATGTCATGCTGCTTAATGTACTCATCGAAGTCGATTTTTAGGTTTATCCGCTTGATAATATCCTCAACTGTATTGGCATCCTTGAAGCAGAACATCTCGATTCCGTTCAACGGTTGAGTAGTCCTTCCGTTTTCATCAAGGCAATTATAATTGATTGCTCTGATGATACCGTCATGAATTCCCTGAACAATAGCATATTCGTTTTCCTTGTACTTGTAAAGCTTAACAAGTGATTTATATGTTTCCTTCATAACAGTTCCTTTCTCCCCGTTTTTGAGCCGATAGGTCAGCTGACTGGTTTTCGGGATTTTTTTCAATTCTGTGCTTAGATTATAGCATATAGACGGCTATACGTCAATATTTTTCTGTGAAATGATCACATTTCTTATGTGCTTTCGGATAGCTGCACACATATAGACGGCTATACGAATTGTTATTTTGTGCAGATTTACAGTTTTTTGCTTTGGCTTGACTGGAACGTCCCTATATGATACAATTATGAGTACCAAATATGCTGCGTTGCTACAAGTAGCAACGGGATCGGAGCTATTTATGTATAACGAAAATGCCAAGAATAGAACCATAAGGTATATGAAAGGAAGCCGTGATAAGCTTACCATAAACTTACCTAAAGGAAAAAAGGACGAATACAAGGAATACGCTCAGTCTAAAGGCATGAGTTTGACGGAGCTCATAATGAGTCTGATTGAAACAGATATGAAGAACAGCTCAAAGGAACAGGAGTAACAATATGGCACAGAAAGAGATAATTGATAGAGATACCTATAAGAAGATAAAGAAAATGGATCGTGAAACACTGACTAAGTTCATTCTCCAGTATGGCGATGAACTGCTTGGTGAACAGGGCAAGACAATAGATCTTCCAGCTTTGGAAACTGAATTGAGTAAGATAAAGGGCATCGGCGGAAAGCGACTTGAGGAAATTATGACCGTTATCGAGAAATTCTTAGATGTTGAATAGCAGGAGAAAAATGAAAAAAGACGATTTAGATTATGTTATCGAAGCATTACAGAAAAGAGATGAGATACTTATCAATGATAAGCCTATAAGGCAGTACAATAAGTATTTCGATAAGATGCGAAAATATGCAAGGAAAATTATAGACGAAGGTCGTCAAGAGGAATTGCTGCCATTATTAGACAGTGATAATATATCTTATCGATTTGATACAGCAGGCTTGCTTTTTCACTGTTATCCCGAGAAATGTACGCAGATAATGAAAGAGATTTCGGATATGTCTGTAGAAACAGGACTTCCAAAATATTATATAATTGTAAGTGTATCAGCACATATGGATTTAGAAATTGGCATACCAAAGGATTATCCATAAATAAATACTTAGATGAGTGAGACTATGAAAAGACGAAAAAGAGAATTACTCCCCAAAACCGAACCGTTAAAGCGCGATCCTATCGAAGATACCGAATATTTCCATACTATTATAGATCAAGTAAGAACTGAAGCTGAATCTTTAGTAGAACCAGATATCAGGCTTGGTAGGTCTTTGGTTGTTGATAGGGAGATACAACGAATATTAAAGGAAAAATACAATATTGATTGGAAAACACCTGAAGAAATGAATCCAAATTGGGATCTTTTATAGTTCCCAGTACATTCTGTGCAGTGATGAGTTGCTCTTAGATTAGTGACTTGAGGAATTATAAACGTTATCAAGAAATTTTTGGATTTGTAAATTTACAATAATAATAAAAACTAAATCGGAATTTGAAGAGGAGGATCAATATGAAATGCCCATATTGTAAAAAAGAAATGGAATTGGGATTTATTCAAAGCCCACAGGAGATCTCATGGAAGAAAGGCGACAAAAGGCCGCTCTTGGGTCGGGCACAGTTTCATGAAAGTTCTGTGATTCTTTCAGAACTATCCTTTCTGAAGGGATCTGCTGTTACAGCTTTCCTCTGTAGAGAATGCAAGAAAGTAATTATAGATTATTCGGATGAAAATTCTGATTTCAACCAGCGGTAATTTCTGATTTACATTAGCAATTAACTCAGTTTTTTCTTTTTCAAGAAAGTTGATACAAATATCAACCGAATCGATATAATTCGACTTAATTCGACTTTTTCTCTCTTTTTATTCTGACGCCTTTTATCAGATCGTGTGTTATAATGATACTATCATCTTAATTATGGAGGTATCTACTATGAACACAATCAAAAAAGGACTAAAAAGAGCTGCATACGAATTCGGCGTTCCCTTATCTGAGGTAAGAGATGTGATACAGGAGTTAATTGACGAATGCTATAACAGCACTGACAAGGAAATATATGACAGATGGCGTCAGATTTGCCCTAATGGAGAAAAGCCAACTCCTGAGCAGTTAATTGCCTATGTAACTGATATGATTAAAAACGAACAAAATGATACATTACAAACGTCCAATAAAAGGTTTAATCTCATGCACCTTTTACTTGGGCGTTTTTGCATCTAATCAGCAACTAATAAAAAAGGCGGTTCACAATATTGAACCGCCTTTTATAATGTGATATAATAGAATTATCCTTATAGAGTAAACTCTATCGGGATAGACAAAAAGTGTCCTCTTAAAGACGTTTCATTATTTAGCGGACGTCCGCTAATAATTTGCCACTCTAAAAGGACACTTTTATAATTTATCTGTTCAAATACCGATATTCGTTGTAAATATTATTTACGGTTTCGGCAAAGAGCGTCCTTGAATGCTTATCAGGATTATTGTTGTTACCTTTATAGAACAAGTAACGCTCACGGAGTAATGGTTTATAGTTGTTTTTTTCAATCCATTGTAATTTGTCACCAATATAATACGATTTATCTCGGAACTCCCAACTAAAATAAGGATTATTCCCTTTGTTGTACCTGATATACTTCTGACGTCCGTCATTACAATGACGTACTATCGCTATATCACAGCTATGTTCAATTTTACTTTTCGATTTATCTACTGCTTTAAGTGTAATTACGCTTTTTGAATTTTCAATCTTTGAATAGCCGAATTGTCTCATGTGTTTTTGAAAAGCTTTAAAAATGACTTTTCTTATAAATTCTGGACTGTACTTCCCTTCTGGAACATTCGGCTCGATGTTCAGATCAAAGTCAAACCCAATATTCCCTTTTACCTCACAGGTAATCATATTACGGCTTGAACTTCCAATAAAGTCAAAGCGAAACGTGAAGTAAGGTTTAACTTCCTTCTGAACTGCTTTAATAAGTGAGATTATATTCCCCTTATGTGGAGCAGCTTCTTTCCTTGAGACATACTTAAATTCTCGCATACAAAAAACTCCTTTATAATTATAATAAGTATATCCCAAGCCTCCGTTTGATACCTTCAAACCTTTTTATAATATCACATAATAAAGGAGTTGTCAATATAAAAATTTGAGTTGATACAAATATCAACGGAAAGGAAAGCAACATGGATAAAACATACATAGGTTATGCTCGTGTGTCATCAATGGAGCAGAATGAAGCTCGTCAGCTCCACTCCTTTGAAGGCTACACTGAAAAAATAAAAAAAATATTCATCGACAAGCTCAGCGGCAAGAATACGGACCGACCACAGCTGCAAGCTATGCTCAGTTACGTCCGTGAGGGCGATGTTGTTGTTGTTTCTGACTTTTCCCGACTTGCAAGAAGTACAAGGGATATGTTACAGATCGTTCAGGAGCTGACCGATAAAGGCGTTGGACTTATCAGCCTAAAAGAGAATGTGGACACTGATACTCCGCAGGGACGGTTCATGCTCACTGTGTTCGCAGCTCTGGCAGAGCTTGAACGTGAAACGATCCTGCAACGGCAGCGTGAAGGTATTGCTTTAGCGAAGCAGCAAGGCAAGTACAAAGGACGCAAGCCTATTCCTTTCAATGAAGAAAAGTTCAGAGCTGAGTGTAAGAAATGGCGCAATGGCGAACAGACCGCAGTTGCTACAATGAAAAAGCTCGATATGAAAAAGAATAGATTTTATAAGTTAGTTAAGGATTTCAATATATAATTGCTATACTATTTGAAAGAAGGTTAAATATGTCACTAAAAATTATTGGCTTGACTATTATTTTCTCCATTATTTTTATTATGCTTTTTGCCGCTGTATTTGCTCCTTTACGTTCGAAAGTAAAAAAAGAGAAAACTAATTATGAAGAAACAACAATAAATAATAATGAAATCAGTAAGTGGATTTTTCACTTTTCGTGTATCTGTATTTTTATAGTTTATTTTTTACCAGCTTTATTCTATTGTTTTTACAAGAGTGCTGATTGTATTATATTGAAGATATTGTTATTGCTTTTAAATGTTGTTTCTATATATGTTGTAATGTGGATAATGGACTCATTTCTTTTCAAATCAAAAGAAAAAACGCTGGATGCCAATATTAAAAATCTCATCTATTTATTAACACTTATAGTTGCTTTTATTACTCTTGTCATATTTGGACTTTTAAATTTTGGCGATTTAATAAATGGAGATGAAGATACAGATGATTTTCTGGAATATATGATAGCTCCCTTATGTGCATTAATTGGTAATATTATTCCTTTAAAAAGTGTGTATTCCGTGAAAGGAGCTAAGAAGGAAATATATGAAAATATAAAAGGTGAATACTTCATAGAAAAGAAAGAAGATAAAAAAAGAACCTATCGTATTACATTATCTATCAATACTATAATAGCCTTATTTTTCATCTTTGATAAGCTCATTTATATTTGGGATAACACTTATCTTGTGTCAATTGTTTTAGGAATTGGCATTGCTTCCTTATTAGTTCGCTTATTTAAATTAATGGAATAATAGCTATGATATAGTCTTACACTGATACTTGTTTCTTAATGGTATATCAGATAAAAAAATAAAGGAGTTGATACTATGGCAAAAGGTCTGATTGACTTGCTCGCGGACGCAATAAGCGATTTATACTGGACAGACGAAAGGTTGGGAAAGTATGGAGAGAAGCTTACAGAACGCAAGCTCAACATGGTAAATTTATTTGGACGCAAAGGAAAAACGCTCAAAAACATCTATATTCCCAAAGATAATGGTGAAACATCTGAGATTGATCTTGTTTATATAACTCAAAAAGGCATTTTTGTTATTGAAAGTAAAAACTATTCAGGTTGGATTTTCGGAGATGAGAAGTCTCAGTATTGGACATCATCTTTGCCAAACGGTCAAAAGAACAGATTTTACAGTCCATTGAAGCAAAATCGTACTCATATTAAGTGGTTAAGTGCTTATATGGCTAATTTTTCTTCAATTAGTATTCCTATGTACTCTATTATTGTATTCTCAGATAGGTGTGAGTTAAAAAGAGTACCAGCTGATAGTGTCGAAGCCATAATATGTAAAAGAGAGAGCTTATACTGGAGAATTAGAAGCGTATGGGATAATCTCCCAAATATTATTTCTGATAGTGATATTGAGGCAACGTACAATATCCTTTTTAGGCTAACTGACGTTTCAGAAGCTCAAAAACAAGCTCACATTGATAATATCAATATGAAGTACCATAAAAGACATACAAATACTCAACCTGTGAATGCTGCTCCCCCTATCCCTCAGCAGAATATTCCTCCTGTTGTTCAACCTACATCTTCACCACAGGTTAATACAGTTCCACATTGCCCCAAATGTGGAAGTCCTCTTGTACTGCGTACCGCGAAAAGAGGTGATAAGGCAGGTAATCAGTTCTATGGTTGTAGCAATTTTCCAAAGTGTAGATATATTCAAAATCTATGAGTTATTTCAGAAAAGTCTGTTGATACAAATATCAACTATTGTATTAATATTGACGTAGCTGCATTTGTGTGATATAATTAAGCAAAATAATTAACTCTGAAAGGAGCATATAATCATGAAGTTTACTAAATTATTAGCAGGATTAATATCAACAACTATTATTTGTGGTTCAGTTACATTAACGAGCAATGTACCATTTTCTTCTATTTCCGTTAAAGCTGCGGAAGAATATGAAAAGGAAACTGTTGGCGATTTTACATTCAATGTTTACTCAGATCACGCAGACCTTGCAGCTATAAAAGCTGGTGTAGACGGAGATATAATCATTCCTTCAACTATTAACGAAGTTCAGGTAACAGGTATAGCAAAATTAGTGTTTAGCTCAAAGCAAAAGTTTACTTCCATAACCTTGCCGGATAATCTTTCTGAGATTAACTCTGATTTTAATTATAATAGGGATTTGAAAAATATCTATATAGACGGTGCAAATGATACTTTTACAAGTATTAATGGTATTCTTTTCAGTAAGGATAAAAAGCGAATTATTGCATATCCTTTAGGAAAAACTGAGGAAACTTATAATATTCCCGACGGAGTAAAAATTATCGGTACTCATGCGTTTGCCAATAATAAAACTATGAATAATGTTGTTCTGCCTGACACACTCGAAGAAATAGGAAAATCAGCATTTAGTGGATTTGAAAACCTTGAGTCTATAGATCTTCCTTCTTCTTTATCATTGCTAAATCAAGGAGCATTTGAGTTTTGCCATAAATTAAAATCTGTAACTATTCCAGAGAATGTATCTTCTATAGGAAATAACTGCTTTGCTTTGTGTTATGATCTTGAAGAAATTTATATCTTAAACCCTGAATGTAAAATAAACGGAAATGGAAACACTATTTGCAATAAAATGGTTGATGATCCTGATGGTTCAGCCAAAAGTATATATGTGTTCGATGGCGTTATTCATGGATATGAAGGTTCAACTGCACAAGCATACGCAGATAAATATAGGTATAAATTTGAGTCTCTTGGTAAGTATGATAAAGATATAAGCCAATCTACAACAACAGGCGTTCCGACAACTTCTACATTAACTTCAACAAGCACAACTTCGTCGACTACAACAACTACAAGCACAACAACAACTTCCACTACCACATCTTCTGAAACTACTACTTCAACTACCGTTCCCAACACTACTACAACGTCCAATACAACGCCAGAGCCTCCTGTTACGGAATATTCCCTCGGTGATATTAATAATAATGGAAATATAGACGCTGTAGACGCTTCAACGGTTCTCGCCTATTATGCGATGATTTCAACCAATAAAGATGGTGGATTTGATAATAATCAAAAGGCAGCTGCTGACGTAGATCACGACGGAAAGATAAATGCCGTAGATGCTTCAAATATTCTTTCATATTATGCTTATGTTTCGACAACAAAGGAAGAAGTAATGTCAATGGAAGAATTTATGAAGAAGAAATAAGTTTATTATTACGAAAGCTCCCTACATAAGGGAGCTTTTCTTTTTCAATAATGCTGTTTTTATGGATTACAGCGTTTGCATGGCTCATATCCCATTGCTATCACATCATCTCTTGTTCCAGTGTATTCAAGTTTATTCTTATCTTTCATGCTATCTACGCTTGAACAAGAAGGATAGTGAAATTTCTTAGTATTCGTATTAAGGATATATGTTGGGTAATCTTCAATAGGTATATTTCTTTCAGGAACGCTGTCAGCTTGTTCTGTGAGTAAAGGCTCTGTTTCTTGTATTAAGCTCCAACTGCTTCCGTCTGCATAGTTTATTCCGATATTAGGCTGAACATTATAGCAGTATACGCAGAATTGAATGCCAGCACCGTTATCGTCCAATGAATACGCTTCCATAAGAACACCTGACGCAACAAGATTATTGCCTTCAAAAACAGGTGTAACTCGATAAAGGACATGAGCATTGTAAGACTTCACATAGTTAGCCACTTTATTCTCGAAAGGCTGCATACCTTCAATGTTCATATATCGTGTTCCTGTGATAAGGTTCAGTACATTTGCGTTCTCCCCTGCAAGTTGATAGCCAATAAGATGACATCTATTATATAAGTAAATATCATCTATAATACCGCTGTAATTAGCTGTTTGCCATCCCGATGGCTTAATAGCTCCGATCTCGCCTCTCGGTTCAGTTGGCATAATCTCAATGCTTACGTTCGCAAAAGCAGTACCACAACGTCCAAGATCGTCCAGTGGACTGTAGTATTCAAATGAATTTGTAGGATAGTCTGTAAAAAAAGGTTTGTTATCATTTATTTCGGCATAAGGCATTCCACTATACTCAGGAACAGCTTCAATAGAAAACGCAGTAGGTTGTATTTGTGGCTCGGTAACAGTAGTTATTTCTTCAGCAAGAGTTGTGACAAGTAAAGTGGAAGTAGTTGCTGATAATGTTGTTACTGAAACAGTGGAAGTAGTAATAGAAGAAATATAGCTTTCTGTAGTTACAGAAATGCTTGTGACTTCGATAGATGAACTATGCGTAGTTTTGTTTTCAATGCAGCCTGAAAAAAGACATAATCCTATTGAAAAAAGAATCATTAATCTTCCAAGTTTATTCCTCATTTTTCCTCCTACCTCTGATTGTTTGAATACATATCAAACAAAGTATAGCATTATGAAGTCCGATTGTCAACAAAATATACCACTTGTAATTTGCAAAAGTCCATATCCTTTTCGTAATAATAACACAATCGCGTTATAGCTCCATTTAGGCAATACACAGACAACGACCATTTTATTAAAACTCACAATTATTTGTGAATTTATACAAACAGGAGTAATATGTAATATTCAAAACGTAAAAAAATATTTCCAGAATGTTAATTTAAAAATCCTGCTGTTGTTCATTTCTTTTCGATAGTATATAATACAAATGTACTTTTATTAATAGACTATTGGAGGTACCATATGAAGACAAAAAAAATTATAAGTTGTTTTACTGCATTTACTTTAGCATTATCTTTTCTACCTTTTTCTCATAATTTAACAGAAAACAACATTTCATACGCAACTACTATTGAACAAATTAATCAAGCGGATGTTTTCCTTAAACAACCACCCGGAAGTGTAACTTGTACTTTAGTAGCTTCTGCAATGCTAATGCGCCGTGTTGCTTATTTGCGTGGTGATTGGGATTGGTATTCGATTACAGAAAGCTCTTTAATGCCAACCGCCTGGTTTTCAGAAGGATTATATAATAGTTTCAGCTATAAAGGCATTAATGTTACATATAAATATGTTAATAGAGGTGATACCGACACATTAATATCAATGCTAAATCAACACCCCGAAGGAATAGTCGTATATAATTATGACTATCCTCATGCAATACTACTTACTGATTATACTAATGGCACTTTTTACTGTGCTGATCCAGCAAACGGTGCTCCAAATGGGCGTATTCCTGTTTCTCAAGCAATAATAAGTATCTATGCGATTGATAAAGTTTGGTATTGTTCAAGTCCTTCAGTATCGCCTTCGCCAAGTGTAATTAAGGTAAACTTTAATGCTGGTGATGGAAAATCCACTTCATCTCAAAAAGACGTTAAATATGGAGAAACGTATGGTGATTTACCCAGTGCGACATTAAATGGTTATTCATTTGATGGATGGTATTCATCAAATGGAGAATGGATTAATTCAAATTCTTCTGTAACAATAAATCATGATCACACTCTTTCTGCCCACTGGAAAGGAAATGAATATACTGTATCATTTAATTCAACTGGTGGTGAATGTGAAAAAAGCAGTAAAAAAGTGATTTATAATGAACAATATGGAATGTTACCAGTCCCTAACAAGGAGAATTATACATTTACTGGATGGTATACATCTATAGATGGTGGCGAAAAAGTAACTAATGAAACATCATATAAAACACTCGGAGATACAATTCTATATGCTCATTGGAAAGACGAAGTCATTGCGGGCGGAGAGTGTGGAAAAAGTGCAAAATGGGAATATGATAAATCAGGAACTTTAACCATAAGTGGAAGTGGAGACATGGAAACTAACTTTACCAATATTCCATGGGAAGATTACAGAGGAGGCATAAAAAAAGTTATTATTGAAGATGGCATAACCTCTATTGGTGAAATGGCTTTTACTTTCTGTGAGGAAATAGAAGAAGTTACTATTCCTGACAGCGTAACTAAAATAGAGTTTTGTGCTTTTCAGAGTTGCAAAAAACTAAAGAAAATAGCATTTCCTGCCTCGGTTCAAACTTATGGAGGATCAATATTAAATTGCTGTTCAAGTCTTGAAGAAGTAAGCTTACCTTCAAATTTGAAAAGAATAAGTGGAGGAATGTTTTCTTCATGTGAAAATCTAAAAACGGTTGAAATACCAGCTTCGGTTACAGAAATCGGTTCCAGTGCATTTGCTATGTGTCCGATTGAAACAATTAATCTTCCAGAGGGGATTATGAAAATCGAAAGAGGTGCTTTTCAAGGAAGTAAAATCAATTCAATTGAACTTCCTGAAACTTTAACAGATATAGGCGAAGGTGCTTTTGCTGGTTGTCCAAACCTTAAATCAATATACATTCCCAAAAATGTTTCCAATATTGGAGATATAGGAACAGGAAAATCAGTATATGGTTCTGCTTTCTATCAATCTGAGAACTTATGTGAAATTAATGTTTCTCCTAATAATGAGTATTACTCAAGTCAAGATGGTGTACTATTTAGTAAAGATAAAAGTGTATTGTATGCATATCCTGACGGAAAAAAAGATAAGACATACATTATTCCAGATAATGTAAGAATAATTGAAATTGGTTCTTTCAATTTCTGTAAATTAGAAGAAATAACAATTCCACAAGGACTTGAAGAAATTCATCAAGGAGCTTTTTCGCAAAGTGCAGAATTAAAATCAATGTCATTACCTGAAAGTGTAAAGAAAATCGAACAATGGGCTTTTCTTGGCAATGAAAATATGCAAGAACTAAAAATAGAAAATGAAAACTGTGAATTGAAGGACAATATAGGATTTGATGGCTGTATTTATGGTTATATTAGTTCAACTGCACAACAATACACAAAGAAATATAAAAATAATTTTATGCCTTTAGATCTAATGCTTGATGAAACTCAAATTGACCTTAGAAATGGAGATCAATACAATATACTTGCAAATCAAAAAGATCTTTTTTATAAGTCAAACAATAACGATGTTGCAATAGTATCAAAGAAAGGACTGATAACCGCTGTTGGCGAAGGAAGTGCTTTAATAACTGTTTATAACAACAATTCTGAGGCTGTACAAATGACAGTTAATGTTTTACCAGTTATACCGACCACTACAACATCAACGACTACAACGCAAAAGTCTACAACTACCACTACAACATCAACAACTACAACACAGAAGCCTACAACGACAACGACAACATCAATGACTACAACGCAGAAGCCTACAACGACAACGACAACATCAATGACTACAACGCAGAAGCCTACAACGACAACGACAACATCAATGACTACAACGCAGAAGCCTACAACAACTACTACAACATCAACGACTACAACGCAGAAGCCTACAACAACTACTACAACATCAACGACTACAACGCAGAAGCCTACAACAACAACTACTACCTCAACGACCACAACGCAGAAGCCTACAACTACTACCAATAAGCTTGATGTTTTGAAAAATACAACATTAACTCTAACTAATGGGGATCAATATGTAATCCCAATTGATACAAGTGATTTAATATTTAGTTCAAATAATAAGGAAGTTGCCGTTGTATCTAATAATGGTACAATTACTGCTATAGGAACTGGAGAAGCAATTATTAGTGTGATTGATGTTGAGTCAAATGTAGTTCAGTTAAAAATTAATGTTCAGCCAGTCACGACAAGTTCAGTTACTACAACGACTACATCTATTACGACTACAACAACTATAACAACTACTATTTCTCAGCCTGTTGAATATAGACTTGGCGATGTAAATAATAATGGAACAATAGATGCCGTTGATGCTTCAACAGTTCTTGCCTATTATGCGATGATTTCGACCAATAAAGATGGCGGATTTGATAATAATCAAAAGGTAGCTGCTGACGTAGATCATGATGGAAAGATAAACGCAGTAGACGCTTCAAATATTCTTTCATATTATGCTTATGTTTCAACAACAAAAGACGAAGTTCTCCCGATGGAAGAATTTATGAAGAAGAACATAAAACATTAATCGTGATACCCCTATATTATATAGGGGTATTTCATTTATGTTTCGTTGACACACACAATAAAATGTGATATTATTAAACCAGATTTCTTTTCAATGTAGTATAATAAATGGGGGGATATAAATGAATAAAAAAGATGCCTTTAAGGAAATAAATATGCTACAAGACGAATATATTGATGAACTAATTAGGATAATCAATAGTCCAGATTATAAAAATCTTAAAGCAATCAATTTCACCTCTGCGACTGGTACGGGAAAAACAAAGATGATGAGTAAACTGATTAATAAGTTTTCTGATTATTTCTTTATAATTACAACACTCTCAAAAGGTCAATTACATCTTCAAGTTAGAAACAATCTTATAAAAGATTGTTATAAAAACAATTTTATCGTTTACGGAAGTGCTGATTATAAGATAAACAGTAAGCTTGACGCTGAGAGTATTATTAATAAAATACCATTGATGACTAAATGTATATGGCTACGAGATGAAGGGCATATTAAGACTAATCGCTTTGACGAATTACTATTAGACAAGTGTTACAAAGTTATTAACTTCTCTGCAACAAACCAATATAGTGATATTCAATGCAATTTTACCCAAACTATGATGTTACGAACTGTCCATCAAACAAATGGAACACCTGAAGAAGCTATTAACAAATTACTTGAAATAAAAGCTATTCATAAGAACGTTGCTAAGTATAATCCATGTGCAATTTTTCGATGTGTAGGTGGAGATGAAAAGTTATATGACAGAATTATAGAGCTATGTAATAAAAACAAACTAAAGCATATAGACATAACAAATGAAAACTTTATTATGTCAGAACTATGTGAAGATGATAACGAATATGATGTAATTATCAATAAGTTCAAGCTTATAGAGGGTATTGATATTCGCAGAGCACACGTTCTTTATATGGATAATCAGCCAAGCAATAATGCAACCACAATTCAAGCTATTGGCAGATGTAGACGTAATGCTTTATTATATAGAGAAGATATAGATATATTATCACCTGAGAACGAAGAACTTCTGAAAGGGACAAGAGAATGCTATGTATATTATAATGTAGAAAAAATGAAGGTTTCCACAGACGAGAATGGTGAACTTCAAATGGCATTTTGTAATCACATCTCATGTGAAGCATTAAAGCCTAACACGACAATAGATGTAGTTAATGGTCAATTGCCTAATGGACTATTTGTGCTTGAATTGGAGGGAGAAACAGGAAAATTTGATATTAAGATTGATGAAGATACAGGTTTCAATATTGTTACTCCATTGACCAGATTTTATGATGTCTCTATTAATGGCTTAAAGAATTATGTATACACATATACCAAAAAAATACATATTGATAACATACCTAAGCTCAAACTTATAACAGCAGAGAAACGCACCGATTACGATACAGGTGAAATATATATTCGTGAATGTGCCCCTTACTATAGATTAGCTGAAACTAATTATTTAGAGACTAACGTGAAATGTACTATTTCAAACGATATTCGTCAGATTTTTAAAAATTATAAGAGCAATTACCGTGCAGAATTAATACGTTTAAAGCTCGATAATCGTTGCCTTGACGAACTTATAAAAAGAATTGATTATTCAAAATATAAAAAAGAATATTTAAAAAACTATGTGGACGATTATGTAAATACTAATATAAAAAAATTTGGAATGAAGCAATTTTGTCATCTTCTATCAACTTTAGGAGATAAAAAAGTTAGTATCAAACTTGGGGACAATTTAAAAACATATTGTCTCAATGACTTTTGTGACGAATATGACCTCCTTCTGTTTCAGTTTTATTATATCGAACTAAAGAAGAGAAAAATTCCAAATGATTTTCTTTCTAAACCAATAGAACGTTTTATTAAATTAATGCTTGTTCCTTCTTTTTTTTCAGTCAAAGATAATACTCTTACTAAAAGACTGATCTATGCTCTATTTGATGAACAATACAACATTTATAATAAAAAGATACTATATTCACCGTTTGAGCCTTTTTTTGTTACTCGCACAAGTAATGAAGTTGTTAAGATAAGTGAAAAAGACATCACAACATATTTTTCATATATAGATATGTTATTAAATAATCAGGACTATGTATTTATTAGTATTAATGGGATAGTCTCTAAAATTTCAGAAATATTAAAAAATGCAGAAAGCAGCTTTAATAATAACATAATTCCAAACGTAAAGTATTCATTTGAAAGCTTATATGAAAAATTAGATAATGAAGAAGAATTCATGATAAAAAACAACTACATAAAACCCCGTTTTTTCATTACACAAAAACAACTTGAACATTATAATTCATATACAGAATATGATAAAATTGAAAATGATAAAGAAAGTGCAATTATTGGTGTGGATTTAATGAAACAAATAAAGTTTATGGATAACTTAGTCTGGATTGAGTCCTCATCTGTAAGTGCGAAAATAGGTAATTTTGACAAACTGAATATTTTTTTATCAAATAAGTATAGTCATGAGTTAGCTCAAGCTTCATCACAATATTTCAGTGGAAAAAACAATTTTAAGCTTGATAAGAAATGCAATTCAATTATAGGATACTGTACAGAGTACTATTCCAAATATTTAGTATATGGCAAGGCTTACTTAGCTCAATTTATTGAGCAAGCCCAAAAAGAGTTATGCTCAGATTTAATAAACGACAATATTATAATTCGAGCCTGTATGTTGAAATATAAGGAAATGATGGCAAGAAGCTTTGGAACAAGAGTATCTAAAATAATTAAAGGTATACCTGTTCAGCAGCTTATTCAAGAAAAATACAATTACTTTATAAATCTTGTTGTTGAATTAGGTACAAAAACAGCAAATTATGTAAAAAGAACATTATATTCTGATAGACCAATGATAGATAATATAGATCCGAATTTATCTATTAGGCATATTGCTGGTCTTGCCGATTATATCACTACTGACACGATATTAGATGTAAAAGTAAGAAATTACATTGACGAAACCTGTGTACGACAAGTACTTGCCTATCATTATCTTTCAACGAAGCGTTCTGATTTAAATATAAATCGTGTAATAGTTTATGACGCTGTAAGTGATAAGTCTGTTATAATTGATATAAATAAAACTCAGGAGGGATAACCGTGACCGATAAGGAGCAGAAAAAAGCAGCAAAGGACTTTGCCGCACGTTGGGAGGGCAAAGGCTACGAAAAAGGACAATCGCAGCAGTTTTGGTTGGACTTGCTTGTGAATGTATACGGAGTAAAGGATATAGCAGGATTTATAAGCTTTGAAGATCAGGTCATGCTTGACCATACAAGCTTCATAGACGGTTATATAAACTCAACTCATGTAATGATAGAGCAAAAGAGCTTGGACAAGGACCTGCGCAAAGGAATAAAGCAGTCGGACGGCTCTGTGCTATCTCCGTTCCAACAGGCAAAGCGTTACGCTGCGGAGCTGCCGTATTCAAAGCGTCCTCGTTGGATAATAACTTGTAACTTTGCAGAGTTCCTTGTATATGATATGGAGAAGCCAAACGGTGAACCTGAGCAGATATTCCTCAAGGACTTGGCAAAGGAGTATTATAGACTTGCTTTCATCGTGGATACTGCCAATGAGAATATAAAAAAGGAAATGGAAATTTCCTTGAAGGCAGGAGAGCTTGTTGGAAAGCTCTATGACGCTATCCTCAAACAGTACGCTGATCCAGACAGTGAGGAAACACTGAAAAGCCTAAATAAGCTCTGTGTACGTCTTGTATTCTGCCTTTATGCAGAGGACGCTGATATATTCGGCAAACATCAGATGTTCCATGACTACATGAAGCGTTTCTCAGCTCGGGACTTCCGCAAGGCTCTGATAGAGCTTTTCCAGATACTTGATACAAAGCCAGAGGATAGAGACAAGTACCTCGATGATGATCTTGCAGCGTTCCCATACGTCAACGGAGGTCTTTTTGCGGACGAACACATTGAGATACCTCGCTTTACTGACGAGATAATTGATATTCTTCTCCGAAATGCAAGTGAAGATTTTGACTGGTCAGGTATATCTCCGACTATATTCGGAGCCGTATTTGAAAGCACACTGAACCCTGAGACAAGACGCAGCGGCGGTATGCACTATACTTCCATAGAGAACATTCACAAGGTCATTGATCCGCTGTTCCTCGATGAGTTGCGGAAGGAGCTTGAAAATATCAAGGCAACATACAAGGTCGATAAGACAAAAAAAGCAAAGATTGAGGAATTCCGAGACAAGCTTGCAAGTCTGACATTCCTCGATCCTGCCTGTGGCAGCGGAAACTTCCTGACTGAAACATACATAAGTCTGCGCCGACTTGAAAATGAAGCCTTAAAATACATTCTTGACGGTCAGATGATGTTTGACATTGATCCGATCAAGGTGAATATTTCTCAGTTTTACGGCATTGAGATAAACGACTTTGCTGTAACGGTAGCAAAAACGGCTCTCTGGATAGCGGAAGCTCAGATGTTGCAGGAGACAGAGGAAATAGTTGAGCATAACATTCCTTTTCTCCCATTGAAATCCTACGCAAATATAACAGAGGGAAACGCTCTGAGGACTGATTGGGAGAGTGTTGTGCCAAAAGACAAGCTTTCATATATAATGGGAAATCCGCCATTTGTCGGCTATTCTCTGCAAAGCAAAGCACAGAAAGAAGATATGCTGTCGATCTACGTTGACGAAAAGGGCAAGCCGTATAAGACAGCCGGTAAGATAGATTATGTAGCAGCATGGTATTTCAAGGCTGCACAGCTCATGGAGAATACTGCAATAAGAACAGCCTTTGTTTCAACGAACAGCATTACACAGGGCGAACAGGTTGCAGGAGTCTGGAAGCCGTTGTATGACCGTTTCGGAATACACATCGACTTTGCTCACAGGACGTTCCGTTGGGACAGTGAAGCAAGCTTAAAGGCTCATGTGCATTGCGTTATTGTTGGCTTTAGTATAGCAGAGAATAAGGCTGATAAGCGGATTTATGATAATGGAATAATAAAGATTGTTAAGAATATAAATGCATATCTCATTGAAGCACCAGATGTATTTGTTGAAAGCAGAAAAAAGCCACTATCAGAAGTGCCAGAAATGCTTAAGGGCAGCAGTCCAGTTGATGGAGGACATCTTCTTTTGTCAGAAGATGAATATAATGAGCTAATAATAAAAGAACCATTATCCAAAGCTTGTATCAGGACGTTTCTTGGTGCAAAAGAATACCTTCATAACATATGTAGATATTGTATTTGGATAGATAATAGAAATTATTCTGTATTATCAAAACTTCCCGAAATAAAAAAACGTATTTCCTTAGTTAGAGAATTTAGACTTTCCAGTACAAAAGAAGCTACAAGGAAATATGCCGATTATCCAACGAGATTTATGGAATTGAGACAGCCAGAAACAAGTTATATTCTTATTCCTCGTCATTCATCTGAAAACAGAAAATATATTCCTTTTGGTTTTATGAGTGCAGATGTAATATGTGGTGACGCAAATAATATGCTCCCCAATGCAACTCTGTATCATTTAGGGATAATGATTTCTAATGTGCATATGGCTTGGACAAAAGCAGTGTGCGGAAGAATAAAAAGTGATTTTAGATATTCAAACGATGTTGTATATAATAATTTCCCGTGGTGTACGCCTACGGACGAACAAAAGGCAAGGATAGAGCAGACAGCTCAGATGATACTTGACGCAAGAGCACAGTATCCAGATTGCTCTCTTGCCGATCTCTACGATGAAACAACTATGCCGCCTGAGCTGCGAAAGGCTCATCAGGCTAACGATCTGGCTGTCATGGCTGCTTATGGCTTCGATAAGAAGATCACCGAAAGCGAGTGCGTGGCAGAGCTGATGAAGATGTATCAGAAGCTGACGGAAAAGGAGCGTTAATACATTTATTAACGATAAATATGGAGCTGATAAAAATGAATGAGACTAAGAGATATTTTGAAAAAGCGCATATCATATTTGATTTGCTTAAGGACGGTAACGAGGTTTCGATTGATACAATAAGAAATGAGCTCAATGTATCGAACAGAAGGGTACAGGCTGCTTTAGACGAATTCAACTTGTTTGAGAAAACAATTGTATTTCTCGATAACGAGAAGGTGAAGTTTTGTGAAGCGAAGAATACCTTAACTGACTGTATGACTTATAATAGATTTTCACATATTATTGAGCTATTTATTCAAGATCCAGAGTGCTACATTACGGGCAATGAGATTGAAGTTGCAAAAGAGCTTGATGTAGATAGAAGTATAATTCAAAAACTGAAAGCTCTTGTCAAAATGAACCTTTGACAACGATGAGGGCAGAATTTGTGTGATATGGATATAAAGTATAAACATGGTCAGACCGTATATATAGTCGAAAATGGTCATTTTATAAGAGAGTGTGTCGTAATTAATTACGTTGGAGGTATGTATACTATTCGTTTCTCCGACGGCAACGGAGCTATTAAGCTCAGAGAAAGCAGACTTTTTTCTTCAAAAGAGGAAGCAAAAAAGAGTATTCGTTGATATAGTGAGAAATAAAGTGTATGCAATTAACTACGTTGATACAAATATCAACATGGATAGATATGTTGTAGAACAATAATTATAAAAAGAGAGCTTGTCATGCAAGCTCTTTTTTTATAGACGTTTCAAAATAACCATATAATTGACATCCACAATCATTTGTGATATACTTATAGTAAGAAACAAATTATTATACAATATGTGAAAAATAATATACATTATACCGTGTTGCTGACAATCAGGAGGGATATTAATGAAAAAAACTCTGGCTTTTATATTAGCTATTTCCTGTATTGCTTCTACATTCTCTGCTTGTACAGATGAAGCAAAAACAAATGATAATCAAGTAACTGATGTGGTAACACTTCCAACTATAGCTCCAACTTTAAATACAACAGCATTAACTTCATCTGTTGTATCTTCAACAACTACAACAACCAACATCAAAAGAACAAGTACACAAACAAATTATAAAACAACTTCTGCTATTACCACAACTTCAATTACAACAACAACCGTATCAGAAGATTTAACAAGTGTTCAAGAAAATTCTATCGCTTGGCTTAATTACCTTGCTATGATTTCTCAGGAAATTAATTCTTCTCAAAATAGCAAAATGTATTTGGAAGAAGCATATGCTGCTCTGATTAATAACACTAATCCAGCAAATGTTAATGAGCTAACAGAAAGTCACCTCGTTAGTCTGTTGGATATTATCGAAAAATATCGAATGATTGCTATAAAACGTGATCGATTAAAGTATATTTATGAGCAGAATAAGGCTAAAGCTTTGAGAGCAGCTATTCCAAATCCTATTGGTCTATTAAGTGCAACAGAGTCAATTGATCCTGTCAAATTAATCGCGTCAGGAATATATATGGCAGTTGACTCATTCAGCAGTTATTCATCATATAAAAACGAAGTAAATCAAGAATACCTAAAGGACGGGTGGGAACTCGATGATGAAGCAGCTGAAAATCTTCACGACAGTCGCAAAAGAGCTTTTACATATATGATAGACATTGTTCGTCAAGATGATCTTCCTGGTGATCTTGCTCTGAACGAAAGTGCTATTGAAAAGTTTGTCGATTGTAAGAACAATACCAATGTTAATCAGCAAATACAGTTTCTCGAAGCAAACGAGAATACATATCATGCATTTGGAAGCTATTGGCTTTTATTATCCGAATGCTACTATAATAATCAGCAGTATCAAAAGTGTTTAGACTGCATTACAGAATATGAAAATTTACATTCTGATATTTTCAGAAAAGATTATAGCCTTGCTAAGACGCTTCCCCTTGCTGTAGCAGCTGCTTCACAAGTTCAAACAGAGGATAAATATGTTAAAACGGCTGAAAAATATCTGGAAATGATTACAGATAATACTGAAAGCGATGAATGGGATTTAAGGTATTTTGCGGCGGAAATGTATGTTGACCTTTATACCAAAACGCAGAAAAAAGAATACCTTCAATCTGCATATGATATATCGTTAAATAATGTCAATTACCTCACTGCAAAGCAGAAAGAGATAAACAGCACATATATTGCTTCTGTCAAGAAGGTTTCCATTCCTAAAACAGCTTCTAAAAAAGAAAAGAAAAAAATCGAAGCATATAACGACGCCTTAGAAGATAAAAGAGAAACGGAATTACCGGAAACATACGAACCTCTCGCCATAAACTGTGAACTACTTTTTGCTGTTGCTGATAAGCTTAAAATATCACAAGCAGAAAAAGATCACATTGAAGGAATTTTGTCTGATGGTGATAATTCGATATTCTTGACTAAGCCTATACGGAACATTTTCACTTTCAATCCTACTAATATGTTTTTCTCCTCAGAATATGATAAAGATGAGCTTACTCTGCCTGTTTCGTGTGTATCACAAGGTGCAAAAATAAAAGTTACAGTTACAAGTGGAGATAAATCCGTTGTATACGAAGATTGGAAAATTGATGAAGTTGAACGTCCTAAAAAAGACTTTTCTTCATTCAAGGTAGTTTATACCAGCAAGAAAGCTGGGGATTGTAAATGGCATAAGGATAGCCAGGTCAAAGTAGAGATATTCAATGGGGAGTATTCTGATAGTGTTCCTGTTGTCATTAATTTTAAAGTAAGTAAATATAAGCATAGGAAAGTAGTTTGGGATACTGTCGAATTTGAACAGGTGGTTTGATAGTTATGAAATATGTAAAACGAATTCTTGTGTTATTTCTTACTGCTGTTATGTGTTTCGCTATTTCCTCTCCAGCATATGCGTTTAATCGAGAAGAACATGATAAATATATGCTGAAAGTTCTTTTCTATTCTTTTAAGGAAGTTGATAATGACGTAAGTATAAAAGACGAAATAGAAGCTCTTGAATGTGCTTCTTACTTAACAATTGATCAGTATAATGGAAATGGAGAGAAAGATCTATCATATCTACAACAATATAAAGTCAAAAATCTTCCTTCTTCAATAAGTCAAATAGATTATACTTCTGGAGCATATCACCGACGAGCCACACACAGAGGATGGGACGGAGAAACAACAGGAGTCTACAATACAACTGATCGTGAACGATGGACTATTCGAAAAAAAATCCTGATAAATACAGCAGATAAAATATTTGATTTCAAAGGTAATACTACCAAAAGAGATAGTTTTTGTGCATTGATATACTACACGCATATTTTAGGAGACAGATTATCAGATACCAAATATTATCAAAACAATGATATAATCGAACTTGGCGGTAGAACAGACAATCAAGATATTACTCATGAATTAATACACCATATTTCCATTTTGTTTTCAGATCAAAATCACACGTTCAAATTCAATCATGTAATTACAAAACTTGATCTCATTAATAGTCGAATATCCACGCTTTTGAAGCGTAACAATGGCAGTATATCCAATGAAGACTTTGCCGAGTACAAAGGTTACGCCAAAGACATAATGGATGTTTTGATGTATAATATTCCTGAAATGCTCAAAAGCGAGGACTTCTTTAGGAACGTATTCTATTAAATGAAAAACGAAGTTTTTAAAAATCAATTATAATGAAAGAAGAAGTAATGTCAATGGAAGAATTCATGAAGAAGAAACAAGTTTATTATTATGAAAGCTCCCTACATAAGGGAGCTTTTCTTTTGAATGCTGCTCATTGATACAAGTATCAACGCTTTTTACTTTCTGTTCATTGACTTTCACAAAAAAATGTGATACCATAAATAAAAAAGAACGAATTATAGGCTTTTTTCTTTTCAAAGGAGATATTATTATGGAAGAAATCAAATGCCCTTATTGTGGTAATGTTCAGGTAAATAAATCTGACAAAGGGAAATATGTTTATCATTGTCCTTTTTGTAATGGCGATTTTGACTTGGAAAGTCATTTATCTATAGAAAACAATAACAAAGACAGGTATTTAAAAGCCGCGTATACACATATTCAAAACAGCAATTTAGGATATGCATTAGAAATGCTTAATCGACTTGAATTAGAATATCCATTTGACAAAGAAGTACAAGCTTTGAGAGTTATGTATAACACTGCCCTTGAAAAAGAGCAGCAACGAATACAAGCTGAAAATGAAGTGCAAGCGTATTTAGCCAGAAAAGAAGCGGTTATAAATCAAATATCAGCTCTTGAAAAAGATGATAATTTTTGGTCATCAGACAACGGAACAATTGATAAAAGCAAGTTAATCTCAGCTTTTAATCTTTTAGACAAAGCGGAAGAATATGAACTTGAATGCCCGTCGTTCAGAGCAAAAATGTGGAGCCTTTATAATGATACTAAAAACGGGCGACGTAGGCTTCCAAATACAGAATTTAGCGATGTGCATAGATTTTATAACTTGTTTTGTAGGATAACTGATATTTGGGATTTGCAAATAGAGCATTCTCAAACTAAAAAAGAGTTAAAAGCAGCACAGAAAGAGTGGTCTAACAAAATAACAAAAAGTGTTAATGCCGCTCTATTTGGTGGAATAGCAATATTAATCATATCAATTGTAAACATTATTTTTACAATAAAATCTCCAAATTATACTTCTGACAAATTAAGTCCATATATCATTATTGGAAGTATTGGCTTATTAATAATTTTATGTGTTATACTGTATACGATTATTTATAATTCAAAAAGCAATTTTTGGAGTATCTTCATGTTCAGTAGAAAAAAGCAGAAGGAGTTCGAGGATGAGTTTTTAAATGATTTATCCGAGATAGAAGAAGAAATAAATGAAAATAAAAATTCGTCCGAGAACTTAAGAAGTGAATATGGTCGATTGACTTTTGATAAGACGATAATATGGATGAGAGAACATAAAGACTTATTAAATAATAGCAACGATGAATAGAAATGCTTTATAAATGACCGTAAGGAGTGATTATATGAGCTTTATAGACGAATGTAAAAAAATACTTGAAAGTAAAGAAAAAAGTAAGCATAAACAATCGGGCGAATTACTTTTTAAGCAAATAGAAGATGTAAAAAAAACCGCAACAAACATACGCGATAAAATTAAGCAGCTTTATAAAAGAGAGGAATATGTCGTAAATAGTGAAGGAGAGAAAGTTGTGCATTTTTTTGAGCCTTTTCCAAACTTAGGGTTAGCACAAGGAAAAAAACTGCTTATAAATAAAGAAGACTTCACTTACAAGCAGATCGTTGAAATAACCGATAACGAAGCCTTTTTAATGGAAGAACTAAAAAAATTACTATGTAATGATAACATTATTGTTAATGGTCCGTATATTATTCATTCTTTTCAGTATTATCTAATGGATCAATACACTGATTGGAATGATCGGTATTTCATACCTATTATCACAAGTGCCCAAATAAGGAATAAACCTAAGTCGTGGAAGAAAAGAGGATCTACTAATTATCTTGGCTTTCATGATTGGGAGCCTAAAGCTGGAAGTTTTAAAAATCAAACATACGAGTCGTCAGTTTATCTAATCGCAGTTGAAATTACAATGACTCTCAAATAAAGGCGAAAACAGCGTTTTGTTTACTCGTTGATACAAATATCAACGAATGGGTGATATTATGAAAAGTAAATATAATTCAGGCGATGTTGTATATATAGTCGAAAACGGACACTTCATAAGAGAGTGTGTAGTTATAAGATATAGCGGTGGACTATACATGATCCGCTTCACTGACAGCAATGGAGCTATTAAGCTCAGAGAAAGCAGACTTTTTTCTTCAAAAGAGGAAGCAAAAAAGAGTATTCGTTGATATGACAAGAAATAAAGTGTACGTAATTGATTACGTTGATACAAGTATCAACCAACAATAAAAGTGTAAAGGAGTGTTTTTATGGAATTCATCAGCATTAGTTCAAATGGTGTAGGATATTACATCAATCCAGCTCAAATAGTATATCTGTCAACAAAGCCTAATGCAGAAGGTCTGTACGACATTGTATTCTCAGGCGGCGAAAAACTTCCATTAGAGTGGGAAGCGATGTTTGAACTTGGTTTAGCGATCCACAATGCCAATAAAAGCACTTCTCATGAAGCCACAACGCTTTCTCGTTGATACAAATATCAACGTTTATTTAGTCAGTATTAATGACAGTGTTGATTTTGGAGGTGTATATAATGAAAAGCAAGAAGAAAACGGTAATGTTTGTTATAAGTATGATATGGCTTATCTTTTCGGTTATTGTAAGTATTTTGCTATTTACTAAATACACACATTTCTATGTGTTTGGTCTACTGATTAGGGAATTAGCGTTTGTTGGTATCTCTGGAATTATATTTTTTGTTCTTCTCTTTTTTGGCTGCCAAAGTACCTACTATTCTCAATCAAGATATATTGTTATATTTGTCGGAGTCCTTTGGATTGCTTTGAGTTCAATATTATGCTGGAACAGCATGAAAGAAACATTTACCGAACACAGAAACACCAAGCGATATACCATAACACTGTCTGACGGTAATAAACTTCTCTTTTATGAGCAGATAGGCGAGAATAAGAATATGTTTTCTTATGTTGATGTTTATCGAAAAGATTTGTTCCTTATTCGTGAGCTTGGAGGATTTGGAAGCCAATATATCAATAAAGATACTGATACTCCAAATTACTCGTATAATGAGGATACAAAGGAAATCACGTTCTATGGCACATACAAATATTCCGATGAGCTTCATGAACAATTCCCCGATCTGGAGGACAGAGAAGATACTTTTGTACTTAATGTAGTATCAACGGCAAACAATAATTGATTTTTCTTTTCAATCAAGACCGCAACTTTTGGGAATTTATTCATAATGAAATAAGAAATATCCCGACTTTCCTCTGAAAATCGGGATATTATTTTTTTATATAATAGCATATAAAGTGCTTGACATTCACAATTTGTTGTGTTATAATAAAAACTGGTAATAAAAAAGCACCTCGCAGGGAGTATCAGAATTGGCGTTCTGACACTCCCCATAATCAGAAAGATGATACGAACATCTAACTGACTTAGCAAGATGGCTATTTTGTGCATTTAATTATAGCACGTTTAATATAGCATTGTCAAGCCTTTCAGTGTATGTTTCGACTCATCTGCTGAAAGGTTTGTTTTTATGTTACCTCGACCAAGAGGAACTTGACAAGTGAATATTGAGATTTGAAGCGAATTTACCATGCTTTACTCTTATTTTCTTTCAAAGCTGAGATCAGTCAGCAATGAGGGAGAGTCGGAGAAATGTGCGATGACATGAGCCTGTTTAGTAGAACTAAATCAACTCTTTTGTTTGTAAGACAAGGCAGTACTCCTTCCCCGTTGATACAAATATCAACTTCAAAGGTATCATGAGCCATAAAGTATGAGTAAAGCGAATGCGTGATGTGTAACAACGTGAACGCTCCTCGAATACAAACAACAGCTATCAAATCATTCTTAATAAATGTTCGCAGTAAATAAGCTGTGCTCTTATGTGCAGCTTATTCTGCTTACGATAAATAATAAGTGCTCTGAGCATAAGTTATGTGCTTTAAGCAGTTATTATTTACGAAAACATCACATCAAGCAATGCAAATCCAATTTATTGCTTAATATGATGTAGAGTGCTATGCAAAAGTCACGGGTTTAAACTGCCATTTCCCAAAACAATTGCATAGCACTCCACAATTCTGGTTGCGGCGGCTGGATTTGAACCAACGACCTTCGGGTTATGAGCCCGACGAGCTACCTAGCTGCTCCACACCGCGATATATTGTTTAGTGTCATCTGCGACTATATTATTATATCACGATCGGAGGCTGATGTCAACAGTATAATATATATTTTTTTGTTTTAACAATAAATGCTTATTTCTTGATAATGAAGCACTATCCTAAAACATGATCTCCATTTCTATAGATTTCCAGTTTTCGCCGAAAACAGTAAACGTATCGTAATCCCCTGACGGGATAAAGCCAGCTGAAAGGTAGCATTTATAGGCAGCAGTATTATTTTCAAAAACACCTAATGTAAGCTTCCGAGCATTAAGGACTTCGGAAGCATATTTTTTTGCAAGTCCTACCATTTCGCAGCCAAAGCCCTTACCGCGCGCGGACTTATCAAGTATAACAAAGCCAAGCCGAAGCACCGACTTATCATCACTTGGATATCTAAGGATAAAATGTCCGATGACAGAACCGTTTTCGTCTTCCGCAGTAAACGGAAAGAAACGTCCGCCCTTGCTATCCTCGGAGTACCGCTCAATGATATCATCGGCTATTATCGGGAAATGGTCATATCTGTCAGCACACCAAAGTCGGAACTCCCTTTCATCTGTAAACCAGCTTATGATATGTTCGGCATCAGAGTTGATAAAATCTCTTATCTTCATCGTATTACTCCTCACAGCCACTGAATAAAGGCGGTTTTATCGGAACTGTTATAGCCTGCTTTCTTATAGAAGTCAAGAGTCCCCTGCTGTTTTGAACCCGTCATAAGCATCATCTTATAACAATTGTGTTGCAAAGCAATTTCACGGGCATAGTCAAGGCAGGCTGTAGCCAGACCTTTTCTTCTGTATTTCTCGGAAGTGACTACATTTTCGATAAAAGCATACGGACGCTGATCGTGTGTAAGGTTAGGGATAATTACACAAACACAAGAAGCTGCAATAACACCATCCTCGTCTGCAACGATGATATGGTGATCGTCGTCATCGAATATCCTGTGCCAGACCGACAATACCCTGCCATTCTTTTCGGGGAACGGATTATCATGGAGCTCCATATAAAGCTTCATAAGCCCGTCAAAGTCATTCTCTGTTATTTCTCTTATCATAGCAAACACCTCCTTGTTACAGTATATCATACAGTGTAAAAAATAGCAATAACTGCCGCACAAAAGTATAATAAAAAAGCAGACCTCCCGAAAGAGGTCTGCAACGTATGAGCAATGAGATTTAGAATTATAACTTCTGGAGGGCGAAACGTACATTAGAATCGTCCATCTTGTTATATACGGACAAGTCACTGATCTTTCCATTAGCATAAGCTTCTATAAGATCAGCATCTTCCTTTGTTACTCTGCCGTTATTATTTACATCAGCAGCCATATATGCTCTGAGAGTTTTAACATTCTGTGAGCCAGGAACATTAAAGTTTATGTAATTTGATTTTGCCTCAACAAAATCACTGATCCAAATTACGCCATTGGTCTTCTTTATCATATCTCTTACCTTGTCAGCGTCATTCTTTTTTATGCCGTCATAATTGAAAGTCTTTGCCTGTGTTGTATTGAAAGCACCTGTAACATCGCCTACAACTACTGCTAAGTACTTAACTCTTTCGTTTGCACTTTCACCTGTATAAGTTTTACCCTCAAGCTTGAGAGCTGTGTCGCTTACAAGATAGTGCTCAAAAACATCACCATATGTAGTCTTGTATGTCTCATCGTAAAGAAGAACCTGATTTGTATAATATGTTGTGTTCTTCTTCCAGTTAACATTTTCTGAATTGTATGTCTGTCCGCCTGAGCCGTTTGGCTTGCCGTCAAAATCGCCTGTCAGTGTCATCTTATCTCTTGCAACGAAAGTAAGACCCTTCTTTGTAGTTCTTGTAATGCTTGTAGTCTTAACATATGAATTATCATCTACAAAATAACCTACTCTGAAAGTTCTGATTTCCTCTGCTGCGCTTGCAGAAAATGCGTTTGCCATTGGAAGTGCGCACATAACTGCAGCTGAGACTGCTGCTGCCATTTTCTTGAGTGTTTTTTTCATTTTTGGTTCGTCCTTTCTGAATATAAAATAGTAATTTTTTGAGGAATATCGTCCTCATATGCATATTATAATACCGCTCACAAAAAGCAGTTAATTTGTTGCGCGAAGTTAACATAAATTTGTCACAATCCTCTAAATTTAGAGCAGCTTTTCTTCTTTATATCTGTTATATATATTTTATATAGCTGCGATATTATACACTTGGTACATTATGTTAATTTTATAACTATGGCAATATGAAATAAAAAGCAGACCTCCCGAAAGAGGTCTGCGCCGTTTGAGCAATATTCTATTTTAAGTATTCAATTACTTGATAAGACCAACCTGCTTTTTAGCAAAGCTGTCAAAAAGCTGAACATCATACTGCTGAATGAGTGTAGCATCTGCATCATTTACAACACCATTGCCGTCAACGTCAGCAGCCTTTAAGTTGATATTTCCTACTGCATTGCCCTCCTTAATATCCTTGTTGCCTCTAACCCACATAGCAATTGTGATAGCATCTGTCAAAGCGATCTTGCCATCGTTGTTTGCATCGCCAACGAGTACGACTTCTTCTGTTACATTGTTCTCAAAGTCATCCCAGTATTCCCAGTGACCCTTGTGATAATTGCTGAATGCCCAGATTATCTTTGTATACATTGAACCCGGCTTGAAATCAGATGCCTTAACTGATAAATCGCTGCAATCATATACTTCCATTGCTGCAACGCCGTTAAAATGAGAAAGTGCTTCTGAATCGATGAACAGGCAGCTTCTTCCTGTCTGTGGTTCAGTGTGGTCAAATTCGCTTGCAGAGCCAACGAAGTTCTTATAACCTTCGAATGTCATTGAGTTCTTGTATGAGCCGTTAAATCTTCTGTCATACTCGAATTCATAAAGGTCCTTGTTACCAGCCTTAATTGTGATGTAAGTTCTGAATGTCTTCTTCTGACCTGCGCCTGCAGCGTTTGCTGAGAGAGCATTAGCCATTGGGAGTGCGCACATTACTGCTGCTGAGAGAGCTGCAGCAATCTTCTTGATTGACTTCTTCATAGTTAGTAAGTCCTTTCTGAATAAAATATAGTAATTATCTGAAGACCTCGTGTCTTCATGTAATTATTATACTCCCCATTTTTTGTTACTGCTCATTTGTTGCGTACAGTTAACAGCAATTTGTATACACTTCCAAAAATATACCCTTCTATTGTTTTGTATATGTTTTCCTGCACAAAAGATGAATATTTTGTGTCTTAAAAGTGTTCAAAACACCAGTTTCATAAATATATCAGCTCTTTCATTGTCGTTATATCGCTCAGAACGTACAAATCCGAGCTTCTCATAAAGGCGAATAGCCTTGTCATAAATTGACATCGTATCCAGCTTTATTTCATGAAATCCACTGGATTCCGCAAAATCCACCGCAATTTTTGCAAGGCGGTATCCCTGCTTCTGACCGTGGTATTTTTCATAAAGGTAAAGCCCTTTCAGTTCACACTCGGTATCGCTGAGTTTCTTCACAGCAACCGTACCGATAAGCTTGTCATCATCAAGCAAGCACCAGAACCCGATGAAATTATGTTCAACATCAGCAAATGCAGCGTGTCTGCCCTCAGGCTCGTAAGTTTTTCCTGCCTCAGGAAAAACGTTAGCGAAAAAGTCATTTACGTCACGCTGCATATCCGCTGAGAATTCCTTTACTTCGTACATTTCATCACCTGCATGACGCACAGTCAGTCTTAAACTCATAACCGCCCACAGGTCTTATCGACAGCACATAGCAGCTGCCCTCGCCAAAAATCCTCTCCATTTCCTTAGCGTAGTCGTCCGTGAGATAGTTAGGCACAAAAGCCTGTATAGTACCTGCAAAGCCGCCGCCGTGAACTCTCACAGCACCTGCTCCGTTAAGAAAACGTTTACTGAGCATTATCGCCAGCGGTATCTGCTGAGCCTGCGGCGAACTGCATGAATACAGGTTTTGCAGCAGCTCCGCGGAGGAAGCCCCCGACTCATTAACCAGCTCAAAGAACCATTCCGTATCACGGTCAACAAGAGCCTTCGCCTCGTCAACAGTTCTTGTATTCTCCGCAAAGAAATGAGCAGCTCTCAGCAGTTCCCTGTCCGTGCAGCTCTTGCGCAGCTCGGGAAGCTTCGCATAGAACTCGTCCTCGTCCGCATCGCGGAGGTACTCACAGCCCAGTGCTTCGGCAACGTGTCTCATTTCAGCTGATATCGCACTGTAATCCTCCGTAAGATCAGCGTGACTTCCCTTTGTATCGGTGATGCAGACCGAGTACCCTGCCTTTTCAAAGTCAAAATCAAGAGAAGTGACCACAGGCTCGTCAGGGTCAGCAAAATCAATTGCCACAAAGCCGCCTGCCGCGCAAACCATTTGATCCATAAGTCCGCTTGCCTTGCCGAAATAGACATTTTCCGCGTACTTTCCTATCTTAGCGATCTCCACAGCACTCGCCTTTCCATCATTATAGCCGTTATTGATAATAGTAGCTATCATTACCTCAAAGGCCGCAGAGGACGACATACCGCTTCCGCTGAGCACATCTGACGTGAAATAAGCATCAAAGCCGCCTGTTTTCACACCCATTTCCGAAAATTGCGCAGCTATACCACGGACAAGCGCAGCGGAAGTTCCCTTTTCCGCATCATTTACCTCAAAGGACTCAAGCCCTATCTCATCAGCCGCATATCCCTCGGACTTTATACGTATAACACCCTCATCGTGAAACCTTACGATACCGATAATATCAAGGCTCACAGCTGCCGCCAGTACACAGCCGTGCTGATGATCGGTGTGATTTCCGCCCACTTCCGTTCTGCCCGAAGCTGAAAATACGCGAATATCCTCACATTCGGGATAAAGTTTTGAAAAATTCTCAGCCGCACTCAGATAACGCGCCCTGTTTCTGAGAACAGCCCTTTCGGAATTACCGTAAAGCTTTTTAAGCTGCTCGTCAAATCGGCCGTCTGAAAGTCCGTTTATAAACTCATATATTTTCATATCGTCATCTCCTTTAAGTTATCATTTAAGTAAATCTCGCCTTGAAAACAGATATTTCTTCATCACAGGTCTTGCAGTTCTCATTTTCACAGGCAGTCCGTGACCGCAGGCAAGCCATTTCGGAGATATCTCAATTATCCTTTCCAGTGACCGTGCCATAGCATTAAGCGAAGCTGCATGAGGAGTTATATCAGGCTTTCCCCACAATGCCGTGAAAGCATCTCCGCAGTACAATACTCCCTCCGCCAGCACTCCCACAGAGCCGAGAGTATGTCCCGGAAGCATGATGACATCGGCATCAAAGCCAAGCTCTCTCAATATGCCTGTATTATGGCTGTTTAGGAGTATATCGGGCACATAGGGCTTTGTGCTGAAAAGCTTCATTCGTCCGCATAGATTTTGCTGAATATTGCGAAGTCTGTACCGCCTGAGCGTTGCCTTGACAGGCTGCCTGCCGTAATGCCCTATAAGTTCCCTGTCACGCTCTCCGAGGAGTATCTCAGCACCGAGACTTTTCCGCAGCTTCTCCGCATTGCTGTCATGGTCAACATGAGCATGAGTCAGCAGTATATAGCGGATATCGAAGTCTGAAAGGTATTTCGCAAGAGCCTTGTATATAAATGGTATCCCCGTATCTATGAGCATATCGCCGTTACTGCCTTTCAGCACATAGCAGGTCACGGGAGAGCCCATTATTTCCGCGCAAAAGTAATGTATTCCGTCATATTTAATAGTATGTTCAGTTGTGTATTTCATAGCGTTTCCCTCCGTTTTCTATAATTATACCTCATATGCCGCCCATAGTCTATAACATTATGTAAATTCGGCTGCAACATATCGCGCATAAAACAGAAAATCCTCTTTATTCTCACTTAATTTTTAATTCACCTCTTGACATTTATGTAAAAGCATGGTATAATTTAATCAGACGATTAAGTCACTCTTAATTAAAGGAGTATATTATGGCGGATATTAAAATTATCGGAAATAGCCTGCCCTCGATCCCATGGCAGGATAAGCCCGAAAAATGCACCTCTCCCGTATGGAGATACAGCGAAAACCCCATTATTGACAGAAACCCTCTCCCGAATGTGGCAAGGATCTTCAACAGTGCCGTAACCCCATACGGCGACGGATATATTGGCGTTTTCCGCGGTGAGCAGCGAAACGGTATCCCTCATATTTACCTTGGAAGGAGCAACGATGCCATTCATTGGGATTTCGATGAAGAAAAGATCCCCTTCACCAATGAAAAAGGCGAGCCTTTCATGCCGATATACGCATATGACCCGCGTCTTGTAAAAGTTGAGGACACATATTATATAATGTGGTGTCAGGATGCATTCGGTCCTACGATAGGCATTGCGAAAACTACCGATTTCAAGACCTTCACCCGCTTAGAAAACCCTTTTCTCCCCTACAACCGTAACGCGGTCCTTTTCCCTCGCAGGATAAACAGTAATTTCGTAATGCTTTCTCGCCCCTGTGACAACGGTCATACAGCCTTCGGCGACATCTTCCTAACGGAGAGTAAGGATATGGTCTACTGGGGGCGTCACCGTCATGTCATGGGACGCTGTGAAAACTGGTGGGAAAGCCTTAAAATAGGCGGCGGAGCTGCACCTATCGAAACCGACAAGGGCTGGCTCATTTTCTACCACGGCGTCGTTAACACCTGCAATGGCTATGTTTACAGCATTGGCGCGGCGATACTCGACATAAACGAACCCTCGAAAGTACTTCACCGCTGCTCGAATTATATCCTCACCCCCGAGGAGTGGTACGAAGAACGCGGATTTGTGCCGAATGTGTGCTTTCCGTGTGCAGCACTTACTGATGCAGATACAGGACGCATCGCAATATATTACGGCTGCGCAGACAGCTATGTGGGAGTCGCTTTCACTACTGTACAGGATATATACGATTATATCCTGAAGTATGACAAGCTTCAGCCCGAAGATGATACACTTGGTATCAGGTAATGGTATTTGTTTTATGACAACATCTTAAATCACTCACTTTCATGAAAAAGGACTGCTTACAGCAGTCCTTTTTTCTTTATGCTTCGTCATTTTTAACAAGGGGTATTCCGTCAAATTGATGAAAAGCCGAATTTTTTGTTGTCATTATGCACAATTTCAATAGTTGAAAATTGTCCGCTATGCGTTATCCTTGCGAAATTCACTGTCCTATTCCGCATTTTCGCAAAAAATACTTGCAGTTTTTTGTGAAATGTGATAAAATATAGTGATACTTGAAAATGACAATAAAAAATAGAGACTACTATTTAAAAGGAGAAACATATGGCAAAGATCAAGGCTGCTGTGATTTTTGGCGGCACTTCGCGCGAACACGACCTTTCTCTTGCGTCCGCTGCGGAAGTTATACAGAACATTCCCAGAGATAAATATGAAGTAATTTGCATAGGCATAACACGTAAGGGCAGGTGGCTTTATTTCCCGGGCTCTCCCGATGAGATAGCTGACGGAACATGGGAACAGAATACAGACTGCACTTCCGCACTTATATCCCCTGATCCGATCCACAGAGGCATAATCACTATCGAAAACGGTGAGACCTCAGTAAAAAAGATAGACGTTGTATTTCCCGTACTTATGGGAAAACGCGGCGGTGACGGCACTATACAGGGACTTCTCGACCTTTCGGGTATCCCCTATGTTGGAAGCGGTGTACTTGCTTCCGCTTCATGTATGGATAAATCGCATACTCACATGGTAATGGACGATTACGATATAATGACTGCAAAATGGCAGCTCATCACTCAGCGCGAGATAAATCATCTTGACGAAAGATGCGCAGAGATCGCTGACAAGCTTGGATTTCCTATGGTAGTCAAGCCTGCCAACAGCGGCAGCAATGCAGGCACAAGCTTCGCTGAAAACGCAGAACAGCTCATAAGTGCAGTAAAGCTCGCTTTTTCAAGTGACAATAAAGTCGTTGTGGAAAAATACGTAAAGGCGCGTAAGCTTGAAGCTGCCGTATATGGCTATGATTCACCTGTCTGTTCGGCTATCGGCGAAATAAAGAATTCAGACAAGCCCTATGATCCTACGAATTTTAATGTTAGTACAGGTGATGACCTTACTGTTCCTGCCGACCTCTCAAGAGATACCGAAAAAATGGCGCAGGATACAGCAATAAAGGCATTTAAAGCACTCGGCTGTAAGGGAATGGCAAGAGTCGACCTCTTCCTCACAGAGGACGGCGAGCTGCTCCTCAATAAAATAGGCACTATGCCGGGGCTCAGAAAAAACAGCGTTTTCCCGAAGCTTATGGAAGATCTGGGATTTTCACACGACGAGCTTATCGACGTCCTTATCGAACAGGCTGTCGATAACGCAGACAGGACATATTGATATCATAAAATAATTATGATGCTATAAGGAGATTGTTTTGAAAAATAATGTATTGATTTCCCTTACGAGTATCCAGTGGCAGGAAGATGAAAAAAACGAGACAGAGCTTCTCACAAAAGCCAATTTCAAAAGAGAAAACGGCTGGGACATCATTTCCTATGAAGATACCTCAGCAACAGGCTTTGAAGGTTCGGTCACTACTATTAAAGTAGATGACTGCAAAAACGCATCCATAACCCGCGAAGGCTCTGCAAATTCAGTCCTTTCACTTGAGATCGGACGCAAGCACTTCTGTCAGTACGGTACTCCCTACGGAAACCTTCAGATCGGTGTTTACACTCACGCTATCGAAAACACTCTCGCCGAAAACGGAAGGCTTTATTTAAAGTATACCCTCGACTTAAATTCCTCGTATCTTTCAGATAACGAGATAATCATGACAATGCAGGCTCAGAACTGAACCTGACAAGAAAGGATAGATATAATGTCAGACCTTATTAACTCTGCATCGCTCCGACTCCGTGAGATAATCATGGATGCTCTCGGACGACTCGTTGCCGAGGAAGCAGTTCCCGCAGTTCCGCTTCCGTCATTCAATATCGAGATACCAGCCGACAAGTCACATGGCGATTTTGCTGCAAATACCGCTATGGTCTGTGCAAAGGCTCTGAGAATGCCGCCGAGAAAGATCGCTGAGATGATATGCGAAAACCTTGATCTCGAAGGCACTATCTTCGAGAAAGCCGAAGTTGCAGGTCCCGGATTTCTCAATTTCTTCCTCGGAAGAAGCTGGTTTTCGGACGTTGTACGCAACGTTCTCGAAGAGGGCGAAAACTACGGTAAGACCGAGCTTGGCAAGGGAAAGAAAGTTCTCGTTGAGTTCGTTTCCGCAAACCCCACGGGTCCTATGCATATCGGTAACGCAAGAGGCGGTGCTATCGGAGACTGTCTCGCAAGTGTTCTCCAGTGGGCAGGCTATCACGCAGAGCGCGAGTTCTACGTAAATGACGCAGGCAACCAGATCGAAAAGTTCGGAAAGTCACTTGAACTCAGATATTTACAGCTCTGCTCTGATAAGGGTCAGCAGCTCATCGCTCAGTACAAGGACGATACCGATAAGCTCTGCTCTGTAATTTACGAAGGAAGCGGTGAAGGCGGAGAGTTCGAGATGCCTGAGGACGTTTATCTCGGTACTGATATCATCGAACACGCAAAGAACTTCTACGATATCAACGGAAAGGCTATGGAGACTGTTTCGGAACAGGAACGCCGCAAGGCTCTCGTTGACTACGCTCTTCCTATTAATATAGCAGGTCTGGAGCGTGACCTCAAAAAGTACCGCATCGTTTACGATAACTGGTTCAGAGAAAGCACTATCCACGCAAAGAACGAGACAAAACTTGTTGTTGACAAGCTCATGGAAGCAGGAAAGGCTTACGAGCAGGACGGTGCAATCTGGTTCAAGGCTACGGAATACGGTCTTGACAAGGACTTCGTATTAAAGAGAAGCAACGGTCTTTACACATATATCGTTCCAGATATCGCTTACCACTATGACAAGCTGGTAACACGTAACTTCGACAAGGCTATAAATGTTCTCGGTGCTGACCACCACGGCTACGTTCCGAGACTTAAAGCTGCTCTCAATGCTCTCGGCGTTGACGAGACAAAGCTCGATGTAGTTCTCATGCAGATGGTAAGACTTGTACGCAACGGTGAGACCGTAAAGCTTTCAAAGAGAAGCGGCAAGGCTATCACACTGGTAACTCTCCTCGATGAGATACCGATAGATGCAGCCCGTTTCTTCTTCAATCTCCGTGAAGCCAATTCACAGTTTGAGTTTGACCTTGGTCTTGCTATCGAAAAAACTTCACAGAATCCTGTATACTACGTTCAGTACGCTCATGCAAGAATTTGCAGTATGCTCAGGGCTCTCGCCGAGGAAGGCATAAACGTGCCCGAGTCCGCAGACCTTGACCTCCTTACAGACCCAAGAGAGATAGAGCTTATCCGTCATCTTGCTTCACTTCCTAAGGAGATCGACCTTGCAGCAAAGAGCTACGATCCCGCAAAGATCACAAAGTATGCAATTGATCTTGCTACTCTCTTCCACCGCTTCTACGATGCCTGCAGCGTAAAGAATGCGGAAAATGAACAGCTCAGAGACGCACGTATACTTCTCAGCGTTGCTGTTCGTCAGACACTCAGAAATGCTCTGGAGATACTCAACATCGACAGACCTGAGAAAATGTAAAAATTACATTTTAAACCGTAAAAATTACAGCTTGGTTACAAAGAATTTAATTCTCTTGTGCAAGTTTAACAAAATCCAACATATATGTAAGTCATGTTTGTGAGCCTTCAGACGAATGTTAACACTTTGTTAACAAATTCGGGTCAAAAATGTGTTACAATTTGTAATATGTTGAGGAACTGATACCTCCCCGACTTTCCTTGAAGGTCCGCTCAAAATAAAGATCTTATTAAGAGAAAGGATGTAAATCATGTCCAACAGATTATTTCAGGGTTTAGTTCATCAGATGCGCGACTCTATCGACGCTACTATCGGTGTAGTTGATGAGACCGCAACAATCATCGCTTGCAGTGACCTGTCCCGTGTAGGCACTACAAACGAGTTCGTTTCACTCGACCTCAGCGATTCACACGATATCTTTATCCGCGACGGCTTCACATACAAGCCTTTCGGCTCAAGAGTAAAGCCTGACTATGCGGTTTTCGTTGAAGGTGTTGACGATGCTGCTGCTAAGTATGCAAGCATTCTCGCTATCGCACTTTCAAATATCAAGCAGTACTACGATGAGAAGTATGACAGAAACAACTTCATCAAGAACGTTATCCTCGATAATGTACTCCCAGGCGATATCGTTATCAAGGCAAGAGAGCTCCACTTCAATGCAGAGATCAGCCGTGCTGTATTCCTTATCAGAATAATCTCAGCTAACGATATCTCAGCTTATGATGTTATCCAGAACCTCTTCCCTGATAAGAACAAGGACTTTGTTTTCAATATCACTGAAACTGATATCGTTCTCGTCAAGGAGCTCAAGAGTGCTGTTGATTCAAAGGATCTCGAAAAGCTTGCTCGTTCTATCGCTGATACTCTCAGCAGTGAGTTCTATACAAGAGTAAACGTTGGTATCGGTACTGCTGTTGTAGGCGTTAAGGATCTTGCTCGTTCATTCAAGGAAGCTCAGATGGCTCTTGAAGTCGGCAAAGTATTCGATACAGACAAGGTCATCGTAAGCTACGACAACCTCGGTATCGCTCGTCTTATCTATCATCTTCCTACAACTCTGTGTGAGACTTTCCTCCACGAAGTATTCAAGGTAGGAAGCATCGAGTCACTCGATCACGAAACTCTCTTTACTATCCAGAAGTTCTTTGAGAATAACCTCAACGTTTCAGAAACTTCAAGAAAATTATTCGTTCACAGAAATACTCTCGTTTACAGACTCGAAAAGATCAAGAAGCTCACAGGTCTCGATCTTCGTGAGTTCGATCACGCTATCATATTCAAGATCGCCCTCATGGTAAAGAAGTACCTGTCTGCTAATCCTGTCAAGTTCTGATAACGGTATATCCGTTGTCTGAACTACGGACGTTCCCCCGTCCCAAAGATTAAGGTAGGTGTAACCCATTGGTAGAACTTAAAAACGTATCCGTGACCTACTCAAGCGGCGTTGACGCTCTCAATAACGTCAGCCTCAAAATCAACGACGGCGACTTTGCTTTCGTTGTAGGTTCATCAGGTGCGGGCAAAAGTACTATGATAAAACTGCTTCTGAAGGAGATAGACGCTACAAGCGGTGTAGTTACCGTAAACGGCTATAACCTTAACAAGCTGAAGAAAAGAAAAATTCCTGAATTTCGCCGTACTCTCGGCTTTGTATTCCAGGATTTCCGACTGATCCCGTCAATGACAGTATATGAGAACATCGCTTTCGTTCTCAGAGTTATCGACGCTCCGATCAAATACATACGAAAAAGAGTCCCTTACGTTATAAGTCTTGTAGGACTCCATGCAAAAACAAACTCTTACCCCGATGAACTCTCGGGCGGTGAAAAACAGCGTGTGGCTATTGCAAGAGCTCTGGTAAATGACCCACAGCTCATAATCGCAGACGAGCCTACAGGTAACATCGACCCTGAGCTTTCATACGAGATCGTTGAACTGCTTAAAGGTATCAACGATCAGGGTACTACAATACTCATGGTAACTCATGAGCACGATCTTGTCCGTCACTTCGGCGGACGTATCATCAACATTACTGAGGGTGAGATCGTATTCGATGAAGTCATCTCGGGTGCCAACGACGAGCTCCTCGCCGATATCGGCTCAGAGATGCCTGCCGATGCTATGGCTGCTGCCGTAAGCGAGGCAGAAAGAATAAACGATATACCGCAGGAAGCTGATGAAGCAGAACTGGTCAACACCGAGGAGGCTATCGACCTTCCTATCGAGAATATGACCGCAGATGATATCATATCCGCTATAGGCGGTGTACCCGACGGTTCTTCCGCCGAGAAAAAAGAAGATATGCAGAAGCTTGCGGACAATATCGACGTTGACCTCAGCAAGAGCATCAAGAAAGATGATCCCGACTCACCTGAGGCTCTGCTTGCTGCACTGACCGAAAAAACTAAGGGAGGTGCAGAATGAAACTAAGCGGTATCAGATATCTCGCCGATCAGGGCGTAGAAAATATCTGGAAAAACAAGATGATGGCTTTCGCTACATTCTGTGTGCTCCTCATTTCCCTTCTTCTCGTTGGTATAGCAGGTCTCTTCTATGTGAACCTCAATTCAATGATAAAAGGTCTGGGAAGCCAGAATGAGGTCGCTGTATTCATGAAGGTAGGTACTACCGATGAAGAAAATACAGCTGCCGAAGAAGCTATCAAGGCTATCCCCAATATTGATAAAGTAACATTTATCTCAAAGGAGGACGGACTTTCAAGACAGAAAGCCAATCTCCCAAATGCTCAGAAAATATTCGATGATTATATCGGCACTGATGCAAGCTTTATGCCTGACGGTTTCAGCGTTACTGTAAAAAATACAGACCTTATCGCTGATACTACCGCTCAGATATCAGCTGTTGCAAATGTTCAGAGCGCGTCTGCTTCACCGCAGGTGGCTGAATTCCTGAGAGAGCTCAGAAAAATGGTATCACTTATCGCAGGTGCTATCATCATCGCTCTTTCGATAATCTCTATGATCATTATCTCCAATACCACAAAGGCAAGCGTTTTTGCCCGCCGTGAGGAGATACAGATAATGAAATACGTTGGTGCTACGAACGCTTTCATACGTATGCCTTTCTTCGTTGAAGGTATGGTAACAGGCTTCTTCGCAGGCGCAGGCGCGTACTTCATTACATGGGCTGTATATAACTCAGTCTATGATATGATAACAGAACAGGGTATGATAATGAACACCGTCGGTGTAAACAGCATTATCCCGTTCGACAAAATCAGACTAATAGTCGTACTTGCTTACCTTATTGCAGGCGCACTTATCGGTGCTCTCGGAAGTGTTATAAGTACAAGAAAGCATATTGACGTTTGATCTGTAAGAAGTAATATGAAAATTTTTTATGAAAGGAGTGTGCATTCGGACAGCATATTCTCAGTCCGATACGCAGCTTGATTATGAAAAAGCTAAATATTGTCAAAAAAACACTTTCTTTTGTTACTTGTTCAGCATTATCAGTCGGCATTATCGCTGCATATCCTATGATATCAGGCAGCAGCAACACAAAGGCTTCTGCCAAGACAGTCGCTGAACTTCAGGAAGAAAGAAAAGCAAACGAAGCAAAGATCGCAGATCTTCAGACCCAGATCGACTCACTCGAAGGAAACAAAAACGCTGAACAGCAGTATCAGAACACTCTTAAAGACCAGATAGAGATCATCAAGAATAATATCGAGCTCCTCACAAAAGAACTCGCAAGCATCGAGGCAGATATCGAAACTACTCAGAATAACATTGATGCACTTGATAAGTCTATCGTAAACCAGCAGGAAGCTATCGACAAGAAGGTCGAAGTTTTCAAGGAGCGTCTGTGCGCTATGTACGTTACAGGCAACGATAACCTGGCTACTGTTGTAGTAGGTACATCAAGCTTTTATGACATGCTCTCGCGTGTTGAAATGGTAAACCGTATCGCTTCATACGATGAAGAGCTTATCAACGATATCCTTAACGAGATCAACCAAATGGAACAGGATAAGCAGGACCTTGAGTCTGAAAGGCTTACTCTTGTTATGAAACAGGACGATCAGAAAAAGCGTAAGGAAGAAAAAGATGCCGAGATGGAAGTCTACTATGAAAAGACAAGACAGTCTCAGGCTGAAATTGACCGTATCACTCTCGAACAGCAGACTCTCGAAAGCGATAAGGCTGACCTTGCCGCTATGAACGCTGAATTCGATGCTATGATAGAGGCTGAGATACAGAGACAGGCTGAGGAAGCTCAGAGAGCTTACGAGGCAAGAGTAGCTGCTGAACAGGAAGCTGCTCGACAGGCTCAGGCTGCCGCAGCTCAGCAGGCTGCACAGAACGGCGAGTCTTATACTCCTACATACAGCGAACCTGCTTATATCCCCGCTCCTTCCGCATCAGGCTTCTCATGGCCTGCACCGGGCTTCTGCTACATCTCAAGCGGCTACGGCTACAGATGGGGCACTACCCACAGAGGTATAGATGTTGGTGACGCAGGTATCCACGGCGGTGCTGCTTGTGCTGCAAAGGACGGTACTGTTATATCAGTATGCAATTCATGTACTCATGACTATGCTAAAAACAGCAGCTGCGGATGCGGCGGCGGTTACGGCAACTATGTTGTAATATCCCACGACGGTACTTACTCAACTCTCTACGGTCACCTTGCTTCTGCTTGTGTATCTGTAGGTCAGTACGTATCACAGGGACAGGTCATCGGATATATCGGCTCTACAGGCTGGTCAACAGGTGCTCACCTCCACTTTGAAGTACGTGTGAACGGTGTTGCTCAGGATCCTATGGGCTACGTTAGTCCGTAAAAAAGTTAATATCAAAAACAAGGGCAGTTTACTCAACTGCCCGAATTTTTGTCAGAAAGCGATGATAATATGAATAAGAAAATCAGTCTCGGTCTCGCACTGAGCCTTATCGCTATAGCTTCTGCGGTAACGTTCATACTGACTTCCTTCTTCTCACTCCAAAGCTTCAATAAAAAGGTCGTCGATGTAAACGAAAAAAGTAAAAAATACAATTCGCTGCAAGTGCTGGATTCATACGTCCGCGAGAACTATCTCGGAGATATCAACGAAAACGAACTGAGCGACGGTATCCTCAAAGGCTATATATCAGGTCTTGACGATAAGTATTCAAAATATCTTACCGAAGAAGAATACCTCAGCGAACAGAACGAGGACGAAGGTCAGCTCGTTGGTCTTGGTCTTTCTCTGAGCGAGGACGATAACGGCTATATCCGTATCGAAGAAATAATGCAGGACTCCCCTGTCGTAGATGCTGGTCTGCAAGTGGGCGATATCATTACTCTTATTGACGGTGTTGACGTTCGTTCGGCAGGCTTTGAGGAGTCTGTTGAGTCCATGCGCGGTACTGAGGGTTCAGAGATAAAGCTCACTATCCGCAGAGACGGTATTGATAAGGATTATACCTTCACAAGACGCTCTATCGAAATGATAACCGTATCAGGCGAAATGCTAAACGAGACCGTAGGCTATATCAAAATAAAAAGCTTCAAGAAGAATACTCCTCAGCAGTTCATTGATACTCTCGAACGCCTTACTTCAAACGGTGCAAAGGCTATAGTCTTTGATGTCCGTGATAACGGCGGCGGTATCGTAGACTCACTTTCGGACTGCGTTGATCCCCTTCTTCCCGAGGGCGTTATAGCTACAGCCGAGTACAAGGACGGTCACAGTGAGACTCTCGTTTACTCAGATGCTAACGAGCTTGATATCCCTATGGTAGTCCTTGTGAATAATAATACTGCAAGTGCGGCTGAACTTTTTGCAGCTTCGCTCCGTGATTTCGGCGGTGCTGTACTGGTCGGCGAGAGGACATACGGCAAGGGCGTTATGCAGCAGACTACCGAATTCGACAAAAAGGGCGCGGTAGTCCTTACAGTTGCAAAATATAAAACTACTGTATCCGAGTGCTATGACGGCATCGGTCTTACACCCGATTATACCGTAGAAAATACCTTCGAGGAATACGATGAACAGAAAAACAGAGCTGTCGATGCGGCTTTGTCTCTCCTCGGACAGTAAATTTAGCCTTTAGCTATTAGCTTGTATGGGCAACTATATTAATTCGTAATGCGTAATTTATGGGGCGACCATTGGTCGTCCTTTTTGCTTTTTAGTGGTTAGTTGTTAGTGTATAGTGATTAGATTTGTAGGGGCGAGTTCCGCTCGCCCGTGTATGCCTAACGATAAAAACAGTATGATGAGATTATCACGGACCGCCACAGGCAGCCCCTACACATGATATCTCGTTATTTGCATCGTAAGGCTCGGGCGGATAATATCCGCCCCTACAAGCTAACTGCTAATGGCTAAGGGCTAAAGGCTGCATTAAAGGGTTGACTTTTTTTGCGTAATATAGTATAATTGTATGTAATGCTATTTATTATTAAATATATAAGGAGTGCATTGATATGGCTACAAAGAAGATGTCCAGAGAAAGCTACGACAAGCTCGTCGCTGAGCTCGATGACCTTAAGATCAATAAACGTAAGGAAGTTGCCGAAAGACTTAAAGTTGCCCGTTCCTACGGAGACCTCTCAGAGAACGCTGAGTACGATGAGGCTAAAAACGAACAGGCTATCCTCGAAGCTCATATCCAGGAGCTTCAGTATACCATTGACAATGCTGAGATCGTTGACGATGATAACATTTCCGTTGACGAGATCGGTATGAGCTCCAAGATCACTATAAAACGCCTTGACAACGGCAAGATCGAAACTTTCACTATCGTTGGTACTAACCATGCAAACGTTAGAGAAGGTCTTATCTCTGACGAGTCACCTATCGGCAAGGCTGCTATGAAAAAGAGAGTCGGCGATGTATTCATCGTTGAAGCTCCCGCAGGCGAGCTGAAGTTCCAGGTCGTTGAGATCTCCAAGTAAAATGCGAAAGGACATTTAAAATGAGCGAAAATCAGGTAAACACCCCTGCTCAGGCTGAGGAAGAGCCTGTACAGGATATTAATATACTCAAGAAGGACAGACTTGATAAGCTTGCTGATCTCCGCGAGCTCGGTCACGATCCTTTTACTATCACAAAGTTTGACGTTACAGGTCATGCTGCTGACTACAAGAAGGAGTACGAGGCTAAGGAAGCCGAGATACTTGCTGCTGTAGGCGATGACGAAGAGAAAAAGGCTGCCGAGCTTGAAAAGCTCAACGAGAATATTATACGTATCGCAGGTCGTATCATGAGCTGGAGAGATATGGGTAAGGCTAACTTCATCGACGTTCGTGACAAGTCCGACCGTATACAGGTCTATGTACGTTCAAACGATGTTGGTGCAGACCTTTTCAAGGAATTCAAGAAAAAGTGGGACATCGGTGATATCATCGGTGTTGAGGGATACGTTTTCAGAACCCGTAAGGGCGAGATCTCTATCCACGCAAAGAGCATCACTCTGCTCACTAAGTCACTTCTTCCGCTTCCCGAAAAGTGGCACGGTCTCAGAGATACAGATACAAGATACCGTCAGCGTTACCTCGACCTCGTTATCAATCCCGAGGTAAAGGACACTTTCATCAAGCGTTCAAAGGTAATATCTTCTATCAGACGTTACCTCGACGATCAGGGATTTATGGAAGTTGAGACTCCTATGCTTGTTTCAAATGCAGGCGGTGCTGCTGCAAGACCTTTCGAGACTCACTACAACGCTCTCGATGAAGATGTAAAGCTCCGTATCAGCCTTGAGCTCTACTTAAAGAGACTCATCGTAGGCGGACTTGAAAGAGTTTACGAAATAGGCAGAGTTTTCCGTAATGAGGGTGTTGATACACGTCATAACCCCGAGTTCACACTTATGGAGCTCTATCAGGCTTACACTGATTACTACGGAATGATGGACCTTACAGAGAATATGTTCCGCCATGTTGCTCAGGAAGTATGCGGTACTACCTGCGTTCCTTACGGCGAGCACATGATCGACCTTGGAAAGCCTTTCGAGCGTCTTACTATGATAGATGCTGTCAAGAAGTACTCAGGCGTTGACTTCAACGAGATAAAGACTCTTGAAGAAGCTCGCAAGATAGCTGATGAAAAGGGCGTAGAGTACGAAAATCGTCACAAGCGCGGCGATATCCTCAACCTCTTCTTCGAGGCTTATGTTGAGGAGCACCTCATTCAGCCTACTTTCATTATGGATCACCCTATCGAGATATCTCCTCTTACCAAGAAGAAGCCCGATGCTCCTGATTATGTTGAGCGTTTCGAGCTCTTTATCACAGGAAGAGAGATGTGTAATGCTTACTCTGAGCTCAACGATCCTATCGACCAGCGTGAGCGTTTCAAGGCTCAGGAAGAAGCTCTCAGCCAGGGCGACGAAGAAGCTAACCGTACAGACGAGGACTTCCTCAATGCTCTTGAGATCGGTATGCCTCCTACAGGCGGTATCGGCTACGGTATAGACCGTCTTGTAATGCTTCTCACAAACAGTCCGTCTATCAGAGACGTACTTCTCTTCCCCACACTTAAAAGTCTTGATAAATAAACCTGAATAAAACCACATACAGGCGGCAGTTGCCGCCTGTTATCATTAAAGGATATATTTATGAATGATAAAAATAACAATAAGCCGATATCAGATGACGATGAAAAGCTTGACATAAAAAAGAGCGTTTTCCAGGTCAATAAGGAAATGCAGCAGAAGCGTCAGGAAGAGCTTGAAGCTCAGCAGGCTGAACTGGAACGTCAGTACGCTCAGCGCGAAAAGGAAAAACAAGAGGCTTATGAAAAAAAGCTCCTTGATGAAAAGATCGAGCTCATGCGCTTAAAGCAGGGACTTATTGAAGAAAGCGAAACTATCCATGAGGAAAAGGAAGAAGAGATCAAGCTCACATTCGGAAAAAAGATCAGCAATTTCTTCTACCATAACAAATGGTGGCTGGGACTTGGCGCATTCTTCGTTTGTCTTGGTTCTTACCTCATATACGACATCGTTACAAAGCCCCGTCCCGATATGATAATTCTTATGTTTTGCGACAACGCTGCTGTGGGCAACTCGGCTTATCTTGAAGAATACTGTAGCGAATTCGGTGAGGACTCCAATAAAAACGGCAAAACAGAGGTCGCTGTGTACTATATCCCCTACGGCGATGACGATTACACCAATTACCAGAACGGAGTTACAAACAAGCTTACCACTTACCTCAATAACGAAGAAGGTATTATGATAATCGGCAATGACAAAACCGTTACCGATCTTATCGTCAATCCCGAGGAGTTACTGGTAGACCTCAGTACATTGTACCCTGATAATCCTCATGTAGATAAGTATTTCTTCTACCTCAAGGATACGGATATTGCCGAAAAACTTGGAGTTCCGAAGAGTTCTATAACCGATGATATGTTCTTTGCACTCCGCAAGCCTAAAGACGTAATGGACGCTTCAAAGGAGGAAATGCAGGAGACATACGATAAGGATATCGCTACAATCGACAGAATTATCAATGACCTGTCATGAATAAATAAAACCACCCGTTAAGGGTGGTTTTTTATCTTCTGCGTTTACGTTTGGACAGATGCTTTGAGGAGAAATCATCTAAGCTCCAGATTTTCTGCTCGTCATAACGCTTTGAATTTAAATACACCTTTTTCGTTGGTATTTTCTTCCGTATTTTCCTTGCAATACCATAATTGAATAGTATGACATTTACCCCTGCTACAATAAAAAGAATTGCCTTTTCAAGATCGTCATTACGATGATAACAAAATCCATATGCGGATAGCATTGATATCAACAAGCATACAAACGCAAACGCTGACCAGAAAAACAAGTTCAGTCTTGATTTTCTTGGTATCCTGTCAACTCTCATTTCTCCCGTCTGTCCGTTCATGGCATATGTGAATTCTTCATCGTTATACTTTATTTTCAGAAGCCACACGGGCACAAGATAATATGCAAGCTTTCGGTTACGCATATACTGATTCAGACTTTCATTCATAAGCCTGTCCAGTTTTTCGCTTGTATCCAAAGGCTCTTCATCATCCTTTTTCAGTAAAAAAACAGCGTTTATGTAAACGTTATAATCCATCCTTAAGACCGAGTCTGTCATTTTCATTGCGTTTTCCGCACCGATAATATATCTGCTGGCACAAAATCCCGTAAGGCATGACTCGCTGAACTCCTCTGCTTCGCTGTAGTCATAGGGCAGCAGTGTGTAGAAAACATCTTCTTTCACGTCTGCATCATTGGCAAGTATGGGATAATCATTTACGATAACGCTGTAGCTTTCCTCGGGCTCGTATTTACAGCTGTATCGCCATATGGGTATGTAATAACCGATAATATCATTCTTGGCGGACTTGCTGTGGAACTCCTTCGGTACTCTTCTGAACTCAGACAGGTATTCGGTATACTTATCCCAGAACTCCGCTGATGTTACTTTGAAAGGTATCACCTTATCTGGACGTATATCGCCATCAAGGTCAGAGGGAATTATCACATAGTGCTTGCAGTACGGACATCTGGCAGATGCATAAAATGACTTTGTTACTATTTTTCCGCCGCAAGAAGAACACTCAAATTCTTCAAACTTCTCCTGCTCATATGGCTCCCAGACGTATTTTGTTCTGTCCACCCAGTCGAAATCCGAGAGTTTATCATCGGCTATTTCATTGAAATGGGAACGAACATATTCAAGGTCGTATTTTTTTGAACAGAAACGGCATACCATGCTCTGATCGTTTATATCAAAGCGCATCGGTGCTCCGCAGGACGGGCATTTATATTCGGTCACATCTGCCATTTTTTCACCACCTTAAAATCAGAAAATAAGATATTCGATAACGGAATTGGACATGAGGAAGCCTTTGGCGGTCAGCCATATCCTCTCACCGTCTGTCTCTGCATAGCCGTCCTTTATAAGGGGCGGCAGTTTCTTTTCTATATCGCTGCGATGCTCTGAAACATCGCTGAGAATAAGTCCCTCTTTAAGACGCAGACGAAGCATTGCATACTCTTCAAAACCGCATGGACTTTCGTCCGTTACCGTTATGTTCTGGAACTCACTTGCTATGAAATCCGCAACATCACGCTCAACTGCAAAACGCTTCCCCTGATAGCAGGAATGTGCAGCAGGTCCTATGCCGAGGTAGTCCTGACACCTCCAGTAGCGGCTGTTGTGTCTGCTCTCATAGCCCTGCTTTGCAAAGTTCGACACCTCATACTGCATAAAACCACGCTCTTCAAGAAGTCTTACCATTTCGAGGTAAAGCTCCGCAGAAGCATCCTCGTCGGGAAGTCGGCGGCGTATCTCCTCACAGTCAAAGGGAGTGCCATCCTCGGTCTTTAATATGTAAGCCGAGATATGCTGTATGGGCAGGGCTGTCAGCCTTTCCGCTGAGTATTGCAGACTCTCCTTTTTCTGGTCGGGAAGAGCTATCATAAGATCGCAGGAGATGTTCTCAAAGCCTGCTCCTGCCGCATCAAGCACAGCCTGCTCCGCTCTCGCCGCAGTATGTACGCGCCCAAGCATTTTCAGCTCGTCATCTATCATGGACTGAACGCCTATAGAAAGGCGGTTTATGCCTGCTCTGCGCAGGTCTTTAAGCTTATCCGATGTGAGAGTACAGGGATTTGCTTCGAGAGTTATCTCCGCATCGCTGTCGAGAGAAAAGCTTCTGCCTGTCTCGTTTATGATGCTTTCGATCTGTGTATAAGAAAGAAGCGACGGAGTACCGCCGCCAAAATACAATGTATCAACTTTAGTTCCGCAGTCACCGTAATGACGGATATTCCGCAGAACTGCTCCAACATAGTCCTCAGCCTGCGCTTTAGTCCAGTTTACGGAATAAAAATCGCAGTAGGCACATTTTTTGCCACAGAACGGTACGTGGATATATATACCTAATGTACTCATTTGTATGCGTCGATTCGTATGGACTGTTCAAGCTTGAAGAAAAACGCATGAACTATCCTTGGAACAATAAGCATTGACATGACAATTCCAAAGACCATTGGCCATTCGTGATAATACCACCACTCGTTATCTGCTCCGTGAAGATAGATATAGATAACGAAAACAAAAGCCACAAGGCAGTATATCGCATCAAACACAGCTGCTCCCTTGCCGTTCACGCAGAGCTTTCCGCATTTCGGACAGGTTTTGCCTTTGGTTCTTATACTCCCTGTCATAGCCTTTCTCAGGGGAGTAAACGTCTTTTCGCCACAGTGGGGACAAGTGTATATACTCATTATTATTCCTTTCCTTCCTCGGATATTGCTTCAGCTTCCACCTCAACAGGTTCAAGCTCCTTTGCAGGCTTTGCAAGCGGTACTTTTCCTGCAAGCTTTGGAGTAAGACCAAGACGAACAGCTTTCTTTTTCTTCCTGCGCTGACGGAATATGCTCAGGAAGTCCTCGGGGTGTAGTATCATAAGCGTAAGGAGCATTATGAGCAAAGCTCCAAGCATCTTAGGCTTTTCATCATCTCCTGTAACAAGAGCTATAATAAACACAACTATAGCTGTCACACAGAGACTTGTGCGTGACTTTTCACGCAGTCTTATCCTTATTTCACGCAGTATTCTTCCTGCGCCTGTATTCTTTGGTATGAAGTATTCGGTGATGATCGTTACAAAACTTACGGCTAATATCACCGCAAGCAGTACGAGAATGATATAGTTTATCATAATTTCCTCCCGTTCTCAGCTGTCAAGCTTCAGAACGCTCATAAATGCCTCCTGCGGAACTTCTACTGTTCCCAGCTGACGCATACGCTTCTTACCTTCCTTCTGCTTTTCGAGCAGTTTCTTCTTACGTGTGATATCACCGCCGTAGCACTTGGCAAGTACGTCCTTACGCATTGCCTTGACAGTCTCACGGGCGATTATCTTGCCGCCGATAGCTGCCTGTATCGGTACTTCAAACATCTGACGCGGAATGTTTTCTTTAAGCTTTTCTGCTATCTTACGTGCTCTTGGATATGCCTTCTCTGTGTGGATTATGAAGCTCAGTGCGTCAACGATATCTCCGTTGAGGAGTATATCGAGCTTGACGAGCTTGCTGGGCACATATCCCATCATCTCATAGTCGAACGAAGCATAACCCTTTGTACGGGATTTCAGTACGTCAAAGAAGTCGTACACAATCTCGTTTAGGGGAAGCTCGTAATGAAGCTCAACACGGGTATCATCAAGGTACTTCATGTCCTTGAATACACCTCGTCTGTCCTGACAAAGCTCCATGATATTTCCTACGTAATCCGACGGCGAAAGTATGCTTGCCTTTACCATAGGTTCTTCTGCCACCTGTATGAGAGCAGGGTCTGGGTAATTCGTAGGGTTGTCGATATACTGCACTTCACCGTTGGTAAGTGTTACCTTGTAGATAACCGACGGTGCTGTTGTGATGAGGTCGAGGTTATATTCGCGCTCAAGACGCTCCTGTATTATCTCCATGTGAAGAAGTCCAAGGAAGCCGCAGCGGAAACCAAATCCGAGGGCGATAGATGTCTCAGGCTCGAATGAAAGCGATGCATCGTTGAGCTGAAGCTTTTCAAGTGCTTCACGGAGGTCGCCGTACTTTGCTCCGTCAGCAGGATAAATACCCGAGAATACCATTGGGTTAACCTTGCGGTATCCGGGGAGAGGTTCATCACAGGGGGCTTCGTCATTAGTTACGGTATCACCTACCTGTGTATCTCCGATGCTCTTGATAGATGCTGCTATATATCCAACTTCGCCTGCTTCAAGGCTGCCGTTGTTTACAAGGTTGGTAGCGTCCATGAAGCCTGCTTCAACAACGTTGAAAACAGCTCCTGTAGCCATAAGGCGGATATTGTCTCCCACCTTGACTCTTCCCTCTTTTACGCGGACGTAAATGATAACGCCCTTATAGGAGTCGTAATAGCTGTCGAAGATAAGAGCTTTCAACGGCTTTTCGGGATCACCCTTTGGCGCAGGGATATCGGTAACTATCCTTTCAAGGACTTCCTCGATATTTACGCCCATTTTAGCTGAAATCTTAGGTGCGTCCATTGCAGGGATACCGATAACGTTTTCCACCTCGTTGCAGACTCTCTCGGGATCAGCCGAGGGCAGGTCTATCTTGTTTACTACGGGTACTACTTCAAGGTCGTGCTCGATAGCAAGATAAGTATTTGCAAGTGTCTGCGCTTCTATACCCTGTGATGCGTCAACTACAAGTATCGCACCCTCACAGGCTGCAAGTGAACGTGAAACCTCATAGTTAAAGTCAACGTGACCTGGAGTGTCGATGAGGTTGAAGATATAGTCCTCGCCATCCTTGGCAGTATACTTCAAACGGACTGCACGGGCTTTTATGGTGATGCCGCGCTCACGCTCGATGTCCATATTGTCGAGAAGCTGATCCTCCATATCGCGTATGGCAACAGTCTCGGTCTTTTCGAGAATACGGTCGGCAAGAGTGGACTTGCCGTGATCTATATGCGCTATAATACAGAAATTTCTGATCTTGTCGTTAGCCAATGTTTTACCTCTTTTCAAACATATTTACTCAGTATAATTATATCAGAAACAACGGTGTTTGTAAAGAGTTTTTTGAATGTGAAAAATAACGATCATGCAGCTTCATGTAAAGCTGCGCGAACGAAAAAGCACTTCTGAAAAATCAGAAGTGCTTTTTATTTGATCATACATTTTTTAATACAAATTTTAATGCTGTAATTGTTTCTCTGCCTGCATATCCATCAGCTTTAATTCCATACCATGACTGGAACTTCTTGATTGCAGCTTCAGTATTCTTACCATAATAGCCGTCAACTGTGATTGCAGGGAAAGCATACTTCTGAACATAATAGTACTGAGAACCTCTTATCTTCATATATGCATCCTGTATCCAGAGTACATCTTCATACTTTCTTGACTGATCATTGGCTTTACAATAATACGATCTGCCATTATTTAAGTGATAAACATCAGGTGTTTTATATTTTGAGGTTGCTGCGTCTGCTGTAATAGGGTTAACGCTGATAAATGATGCATTGTTTGAAACTGCTGGCACGAGAGGGAGTGCGCACATAACTGCTGCTGATGCTACGACAAATGCTTTTTTAATAGTATTCATTTCTAAAAACCTTCTTTAATTAATATTATATATTGTTTCCGAAAATAAGCGCGCTTAATTTATGTACTGATTATAGCACGCATATTCATATTTGCCAAGAGTTTTCACAAATTGTTCATATAATATCGGATAAACGCACAAAGCGTTGTTCGTTTTTCATACACTATAGTAACAAACGCATACACGTTTTGTGCGTTTTAACGAGTGGCAACGAGCTATTTGCCACATTTGAATAGTAGTCAGCCAATTGGTTATACCAAATATTTCCGCTATTTTTCGTGGTTTTACCAAATATTTGCATTACAGTTCCGCAGCCTATCCGAACAGTGTACACTTCTTCAAAACATAAAAAAGCGGCACGATAAATACCGTGCCGCAGTTTTTATTAAGCTTTAGGGGTAAGATCAGTGCGCTTTCCAAGTAAGAAAAGCTGTATCTCAAGAGCATCACCGTTTGTAACGCTTCCGTTATTGTTTACAACAGAACCGTATTTAAGTCCTGCTGCTGTGATATGATTCTTGTCAGTACCATTCACACCGTATTTATTCGGATTTGCAAGGCTCTGCATGATGAGAACAACGTCTGACATATCTACACTGCCGTCGCCGTTAGCATCGCCCCATACTCCGTCAGTATCAATAACGCTCGTTGTTGTCTGAGAAGTTGTTACTGTAGTCGAAGTTGTTGCAGTAGTAGTTGTCTTGCTTGTTGTTTCAGTTGCAGTTGTTTCAGTTGTGGTCTTGCTCGTTGTTGCAGTAGTTGTAGTAGTGGTAGTTACAGGCTTTGTAGTAGTTGTTGTCTTGGGCTCAACTATACCGCTGCCCTTTGTACCGCCGTCCATGTTGCTTCCTGCACCTGATGAATAGAAATCGCTCAGTGAAACACCGTTGCCTTCCTGTCCAAGTGCTATCTTGTGGTCAAGACCGATGAACTTACCGCCGTCTGTCTGCCAGAGAGAAGGCTTTACGAATCCATACTTCTCCTCGTCCCACTTGCCGAAGTCATCGTAAACAAGTCCGCCTGTATCGCCTGAATTCTCATTGAAACACCAGAATGTATGGTGGATACGCTTGTCTATCATATAGTCACGGAGCTCCTGCATCCAATGCTTGTTTTCGCCTGTAGGATCGTGCTCCTTATCTATAAAGCCGCCCCATTCGCCCATGAGAAGCGGATACTTATGTTCTTCGTTAAGGTAAGCCCATGTATCATACCAGTAATCCTTAAGAAGTGTTTCACGACTGAATGTCTTGGAAGGATCGTCCATATAGAACCAGTTCTGCTTCCATACCAGCGGACCGTAATCATGAGGCGAGTAAACGATCTGCTTGTTATATTCGCCGATATCAACAGGATCTTTCTTTACGCCGCGGAGATTTCCGCCCCACCATGCACCGAATACCAGTGAAGGCTCGTCATAATGTGCATAGTCTACGCATGGAGTTGACCAGTCTGCACCCTTATCGAAATCAGGATAGCACTCGATACCCTCGATCATTATGAGCAGATTTGGATTCTGCTTGAGACAAGCCTTTGCTCCCTTCTCAGCAGCATATTTCCAGTTGTTCTTATCAGTTGAGTCGTCCCACTTTGCAAATGTACCTTCCTCAGGCTTTCCGTGAGGCTCGTTCTTCAAGTCGATAGCGATGATAGTATCATCGTCCTTATAATAATCACAGAACCATTCAAGTGCTTCCAGCCAATCTGCTTCTGAGAAATTGTCATCATACCAGAGCGGCTTCTGATGTCCCATTGAAGCGGAGGTAGCACTGTGTATGTCGATCATTATCTTCATACCGTTCTCTCTGCACCACTCAACAGCCTTGTTCCAGATATCGAAGCTGTACATAAGGGTGTACTGACCTTCGCCGTTTACTCCGCCCTCAACTGTAAGTTCAGGGTTTTCGTAAGCGTTTACCATCATGTTGACTTCGCCTACGCCGCTGCCCTTATCAGAGCCCTTGTTCTTCCACTGGAGCAGAATTTGTGTGGACATTGGAACACGAAGAAGGTTAAAGCCGTGGTCTGCGATCTGATTGAGCATACTGTGCATATTCTTCGACCACACACCATCGAATACCTGTCTGCCTGCGTTGTAGCCGAACCAGTTTACACCTGTCAGCCACACCTCGTTGCCGTTCATATCAACGATCTGTGCTTTATCGTTGACATGGAGCCAGTCATCATGGTACTCGTCAGGAGCAGCCATTACAGTTGCTGCTCTTTTTGGAAGCTGGTTTAAAGCAGGAATGAACACTGCGGCAGCTGCTGAAACTGCTGCCAGCCTCTTAAAAAATGATTTTGACATATTAAGACCCCTCTCAATATAGATTTTCAGCAATTTTACGAAATTGTCAACATCATTATAACCCATTTTGCCCGAATTGTCAACGATATTTTGCATATTTCATCAATATTCGGCTATTGATGTCCCACACCGGCAAGAGACAGTGAAGAATTTTTTATTACGGGATTGATTATGCCGCAAAAACAAGATATAATTAATTAGTATAAGGGGGCTGCCTCAAAGGCAGTTATAAAAGGAGGACTTTCTATGAAAAAGTACAAATTTTTATCGCTCATCGCCGCAGCTTCAATGGCTGCATCTGCACTTGCATCTCCTGCATCTGTCATTGCAGCGAATGAACAGTCGGTCTATTATCCCACATGGCAGGAAGCATACTTCAATATGCTGAAACTTGCTTTTGACAATAAGGAGAAATACGATTTCACCGACAAGGATTTCGGTACGCGATTTGAGCTTTACGATGTTGACAGTGACGGTACTCCCGAGCTGTTCATATCCGAAGCTTCGTATCATCCCGGTACGTGCATGATTTATACATACAAAGACGGAATCATAACCGACAGTATTACCCTCGGTACATACGGAACTGTGTACTGCGCTGATACTGCACCTTATCTTGTACAGTCAGACACGCATATGGGCTACTCTTCCATGTATTATTATGAGCTCAAAGACGGCAAGTTCATTCATCTGAATTCTTTCTATGATAATACAGGCAACGCCGAAACTGAGGAAGTATTCTACGAAGTGGACGATAAACACGTTTCCGAGACAGAATACGTTCAGGCAAAGGAAAAATACGATCACCTTGAGCTTAAAGAACACGGACGCAAGGAGCATCAGTACCTGATACAGGAACAGGTGGCTATGGGCATATATCAGTATTTCTTCGACCACTATACTCTCGCAGGTATAGCCGAAGATACCGAGGAACTCAATATCCCCGATACTGTAAATGATCTGCCTGTTACCGAAATAAAAGCCTTTTCCGTATGGGGAAAAGACCTGAAAACTGTAAAATTCGGCAGCAACATCTCTGATGTAAGAGACCGTGCTTTCGGCGATAATGCAAAGCTTTCCTCTGTGGAGATAAATGACGGCATAAAAAAGTTTGGCGATCATGTTTTCGCAAACTGTCCTTCGCTTGAAAACATAACAGGTCCCAGCTATTCAAAGACCTATTTCTGCAAAAACGGCATGGTATTCTTTGAGGACGAGTCAAAGCTCAAAGTATATCCTTCGGGCAGAAAGAATACCGATGTCATCGTTCCGAAAACCATAACCCACGTCCTCAGCTCCGCTTTCAGCAACTGCGATAATATCGAGAACATCACCTTCTCGGCAAAGACAAAACTCATCGGTGAGGGAGCTCTCGCTTACTGCAAAAATCTCAAAACAGTAACTATCCTCTCTCCTGATGCAGTTATTGAAAATCCAAAGGCTTTCACTGAGAATAATTACAATATTAATTTCACTATCTCCAACGATGCTGACAAGGATAGCGGCGAATACTATTTCGATGGTGTGATAAGAGGATTTGAAGGCTCTACCGCAGAAGATTACGCTAAAAAATACAACATAAAATTTGAAGCCTTAGACTGCAAGGCTATCGAAGCAACGGGCGATATCAACAGCGACGGTTCTGTCGATTCCGTTGATGCGTCAGCTATACTTTCGGAATACGCACGAACTGCAACAGGCAAGGAAAGTACATTCAACGAACTTCAGTTCTATGCAGCTGATATCGACAACAACTGCAAGATCGACTCAGTTGACGCTTCAAAGATACTGTCATATTACAGCTTCCTCTCAACTCATGATGACTACGTAACAATAGATGAATTTTTCAATATGGCTATGTGATATCAGCTCAGAAGCTCCTCTCTCATTCGGGTGAGGAGCTTTTTTTCCCGCCTTGAAACCTGCACCTGCGTCATACCAAGTGCCTTTGCAGTCTTTGACTGAGTAAGCCCTTTGAAATACCTAAGTTCAAGAAGTGCGCGGTCGTTGGGTTCGAGCTGAGCCATTATCTGCCGAAGTGCAAGCAGGTCGGTTATGCTCTCATCGGGAGACTCAGTTGGTATATCTGTCTGCCCCTCGTCATCGTCACCTGCTGTAAGGGAAATAAGGGGCTGGCTCACGCATAACGCCTCGGATACATCGCTTTCCTTTTCACCCGAAAGCTGCGCAAGCTCTGTTATGGTCGGCTCTCGCATCTCACGCTGTCGGAATTCCTCACAAAGCCTCTGCAAGCGCATGGAAAGCTCCTTTAAGCCGCGGCTGACGCGGATAGCTCCCCCGTCACGGAAAAGCCGCTTTATCTCCCCGAGTATAACAGGTACAGCATAGGTGGAGAACTTCACTCCCCGTCCGCTGTCAAACGCCTTTACGGCTTTGAGCAGTCCGATACAGCCTGCGGAATACAGGTCGTCGTATTCTATGCCACGTCCGCGGAAACGGTTTGCGCAGAGATGAACAAGTCCCAGATTTTCTTCCGCAAGAGGTCTCTTTGTCTCAGTCTCCATGTGCTGAGAGCCTCTTTCTCATAGTGACGGTAGTGCCTTTGTCGGGGGTGCTTTTCACTTTCAGCCTGTCCATGAAAGACTGCATCACAGAAAATCCCAGTCCCGAACGCTCTTCCTCGGGAGCTGTGGTGAAAAGCGGCTCCATTGCCTGCTCCACATCTTCTATGCCGCAGCCCTTGTCCTTGACTCTTATGTATATGACTCTTTCGGGAAGCAGCCGCACCGTAAGCTCGATATTTCCCTTTTTGTGCCTGTAGCCGTGAACTACCGCATTTGTGACTGCTTCCGATACGGCTGTTCGTATGTCGGAAAGCTCCTCCACTGTGGGGTCTGCCTGTATCAGAAACGATGACACCACTGCTCTTGCCGCCCCCTCATTTACCGACAGTGACGGCATGGTGAATTTTATCTCGTTGAGTATTTCCATTTTTCTTCTCCTTTATCGTATTTTTACTATCCTCTCTATGCCCGAAAGCTTCAGCACACGTCTTATGTACGGCTGCGGATTGAGTACTTCCAGTGCGCCGCCGCACTCCTTCATCAGCTTGCTCCTGCCCATTATAAGCCCTATGCCCGAGCTGTCCATAAAGGTTATGCCGCCGAAGTCTATGGCAAGCTGCCGAGGCTGTGCGCTGACTATGAAACGGTCAAGCTCCGCACGGAGCTCCTTGGCATTGTGGTGGTCAATTTCACCACTGAGAGTGGCAATTGCCGCTCCATTCTCACTTTTTATATCTATTTTCAATGCTGTACCTCCTTTTCGCTGCCCTTTGCAGCCTTTTCTTGCCTCATTATACCACTGTATGATGCAGGATTTTGTCGAAACTCATACCCTGTCATTGCTTTTCTGAAAAAAGCATAAAATAAGTTGCAAGTCAGCTCTAATAATGATATAATTGATTAGCAACTGTTTTAGGAGGAATAATATGATATTATATTTCTCAGCTACGGGAAATACGGAGTTTCTGGCTAAAGAGATCGCTGAAAAGACAGGCGATGAGTGCCTTAATCTCCTTGAAAGGATAAAAAATAAGGACTACTCCGAGATACGCTCGGATAAGCCCTTCGTTATATGTGCTCCCGTTTATGTATGCGAAATGCCGCGCTTTTTCAGCAATTACATCAAAAAAGTGCCGCTGAAAGGCAGCAGGGACGTGTATTTCATAGTCAACAGTGCAGGCTACGGCGGTATATCGGGCTATCTTGCAAAAAAGATCGCAAGGCACAAGAAACTGTGCTTCAAGGGCTATAACGAGATAGTCATGCCGCGCAACTACTTCATCAGCCACTATCCCGTACAGACAAAGGACGAGATAAAAGAGCGTCTTGTAAACGCCTGCGAAAAAGTTAATGAGATCGCTGATAAGATCAAAAAAGGCGAAAAGCTGCAATCGCGGTATATCTTCCTGTTTGAAAAGATAATCACTATCCCTTTCAACCCTGTATGGTCAAAATACAAGATGAAAGCAAAGGACTTTTTCACCACCGACAGCTGTATCGGCTGCGGCAAATGTGCAAGAGTCTGTCCGCTGAACAATATCATCATAAAAGACAAAAAGCCCGTCTGGGGCGACAACTGTACACACTGTATGGCGTGTATCGGCAACTGCCCGAAAGACGCGGTCTTTTACGGAACTGTCACCCGTGAAAAGGGAAAATACAACTTCAATGACTACAAGTATATGCTGAACGAAAAAACATCGTCAGCTGTAAAAAACAAGGATCACCAAAGGAGAAAAAATGGCTAAACAATTCTGGAAAGGCAGTACTCTGCTCGCTCCCGTACCTGCCGCCCTCGTTACCTGCGGCACTATGGAAAAACCGAATGTCCTCACAATAGGCTGGACGGGTATTGTCTGTACAAGACCGCCTATGACCTATATTTCCGTACGTCCCGAACGTTACTCCCACGACATCATCAAGGAGTCGGGGGAATTCGTCATAAATCTCACTACCTCGGCTATGTGTCGTGAGACTGATTTCTGCGGAGTCAAAAGCGGCAAGGATATGGATAAGCTCGCTGCCTGCGGCTTTCACACAGTACCTGCTCAGAAGGTCAGTGCTCCCCTTATCGAGGAGTGCCCTCTCAGTCTTGAGTGCAGAGTTACGGAATCGAAGCTCCTCGGCTCTCACACCATGTTCCTTGCAGAAATAGTCGGCATTGACGCTGACGAAAAATACATCGACAGCAAGGGCAAGCTGAATTTGCAGCAGTGCGGTCTTATGGCTTTTGCTCACGGTGAGTATTTCGCTATCGGCAGAAAGCTCGGCGACTTTGGCTTCTCCGTAAGAAAAAAGAAAAAGCACCGCAAGCCGCCTAAGAAATCATGAGGAAATATCCTCGATGAACTGCCTCAGCTCATGTTCAGTATCAAAGCTTATGCCTTTGCTTAGCTGCTGCCTGTCCACGTCCGAAAGCAGCGACATATCCACATCTATGAAAATGTACGGCTCGTCACTGCCGCAGCGGAACACTACCGCACGTCCGCCGTACTCGCGGACTGTATATTCGGGAGTATCCTGTTCTATAGCTGCCGCCGCAAGACGAGTCTCCACCTTCTTTTGGCGGACAGCCTGTCCGAGTGTGCATATCACCATAAAGGCTGAAACAGTTATGGCAGTGACCATAGTAAAATATATTTTTTTCGCGTTCCTGTATGTCATATTTTTACTCCCTTTACGTTTATCATATGCGGTGTTGCATTAAATATTATCGCCCGTTTTTCCGTTATTATACAAAATGCTGAATTTTCGGAAACCTATTAACATTTCATCTCAAACGTGCTATAATATAAAATGTATATTTATGTACAAAAATAAATAATATAAAATCTTTGAAAGGAGCTGCCGTCGCTTTAAGACGGTCATTCTGACAAAATGAAAAATAAACACTTCGAGCCTTCTCCCGAGTTTGATGGCAACATGAGAGAAGCTCCGCCAACATCTCCAAAAAAGAAAAAGAAAAAACACAGCAAAGCCTTTATCATCTTCAAAAAACTGATGACTGTCATCGCTACAACTTTGCTGTCTCTGCTGCTGGTCATCATCATAACGGGTACTATTGTTAGTACGGCTATGGCGGCTTACGTCCTCAACTTCATGGACGAGTCCACAAACGTTACTTTGCAGCAGCTCGAATCAGGAAGCGATACCTACTTCTACGGAAACGAAACAAACGAGAACGGCGAAAAGGAGCTTGCTGTAATACACAGAATAAAGAGTGACTTCCAGCGTATCCCGGTTTCTATCGACAGAATACCACAGCACGTAAGAAATGCCTTCGTTTATACTGAGGACGAGCGTTTCTACGTACACGACGGTGTTGACTATAAGCGTACTTTCTCCGCTTTTCTCAACCTGTTCCTCCACTTCTACGATACCGAGCAGGGTGGTTCTACTATCACTCAGCAGCTCATCAAGAACCTCACAGGTGATAACGAGCCCTCTCCTGCACGTAAGATACGTGAGATCTTCTCGGCTATGCAACTTGAAAAGACTTACTCAAAGGACGAAATACTTGAAGAGTACCTCAACTACATCGGCTTCGGCGGTCCTGTAAACGGTATACAGCAGGCTGCTATCACTTACTTCGGTAAGAGCGTTGACGACCTCACTATCCCCGAGGCTGCTGTTCTCGCTGCTATACCTAAGAGCCCGGAGGAATACGGTCCAGATGTTATCTACCACAGAGACAACGATCCTAAAGAGCCTGTAGTAGTTGACGGACGTGCCAACAACAAGCCCCGTCAGGAATACGTTCTCTACAAGCTCTACGAGAACGGTGCCATAACATATGACGAGTATCAGGAATACCTCGTTACTCCACTCCTCTTCAGAAATTCCGAGGAATACAAAAAGCTCCACCCCGAAGATGACGCTAAGGAGCTCGAAGAGAGAGAAAAGGCTTATACATGGGTAGTTGATGCTACTTACTACGAAGCAGTTAAGATATTCATGGACAAGTATGACCTTGATTACTCTAAGGCTATGACAAAGCTCCAGAAGGGCGGCTACAGAGTTTATACCACATACGACGATCAGATGCAGAAATATGTCGAGGAAAAAATGTCAAGCCTCGAAAATTTCTACCCTGCTTATTTAAGTACGATAACTCATGAGGTCGACCTTGAACCTGTCGATCACCCCGACGGAAAGCCAGAGGTATATACTCCTCACGTTGGCTTTGTCGCTATGAACTATGACGGCGAGATACTCTGTGCAGTCGGAAACGTCGGCGAAAAGACACAGTCTCTCGTTGATAACTACGCAGTGCTCAATAAGCGTCAGGTCGGTTCTACTATCAAGCCTATATCTGGCTACGGCTACGGTCTTGAAAACAATCTCCTCCACTGGAGCACCACATTCCCAGATTCACCTACACTGACAGGTGAGGACGGCAATCCATGGCCTTACAACTACGGAAGAGCTGCTGGCACAGGCGCACAGATCCCTGTATGGAGAGCTCTCCAGAACTCATTCAACACTATCCCTGCTCAGCTCTGTGAAAAATTTGGTATTGATGAGATATACAAGTTCTCAACAGAAAAGCTTGGTCTTGATCTTGTTCCGAACGACAAATCAGGTCCTTCACCTCTTACCCTTGGTTCTCTCCATGAAGGTGTTACTCTTAAAAACCTTGTTAACGCTTATCTCCCTTACGGACATGAGGGTATATACAACGAAGCACACATAATCTCGAAGATAGAGGACAGCACTCAGCAGATAATCTATCAGAACAACGGCAACCCGAGACAGGTAATCTCTGACGAGACAGCTTACGTTATGAACCGTCTCCTCAAGAATGTCGTTGAAAACGGTACAGGTCAAGCTGCAAGACTCAGCAATAAGGTAGTCTGCGGTAAAACAGGTACTACCGAGAACTGGTACGACGAAGTCTTTGTTGGTCTTACTCCTGACTTTATCAGCGGTATCACCACAGGTTACAAGTACAAATCGGATTCTCTGGAGATCCCGTCAGGTATTTCTCCTAAGGTATGGATGAATATCATCGGCGAGTGGGCAAATACACATTACCTCGATACTCCGAGCGACTTTGAAAAGGTAAAATCCGTAATCGAAATGCCTATGTGTACAAGCACAGGTCTTATCGCTGGCGCAGGCTGCGGAAAGGGTGCTATCGGTTACTGGAAGTCAGAAGTTACTGATAATTATTCTCCTCCGTACTGTCAGGGTGCTCATTATACTGCTCCTGCACAGACAACTACAAATGCTTCAACTGGCGGAGATACAGCAGGCGGCGGTGCAGCAGCAGGCGGAAACGCAGCTGGCGGCGGTGCGGCAGCTGGCGGCGATGCAGGTGCAGGCGCAGGCGGATACACAGGCGGTGGAGACGCTGGTACAGGCGGATACACAGGCGGCGGTGACGCAGGAGGCGGAGCTGCTGTAGGCGGCGGCGATGCAGGCGGCGGAGCTGCTGTTGTCGGCGGCGGAGATGCCGCAGGCGGCGTTTAATACTTAAAACAGGTGATAAATTGAACGATAAAATAAGATTATGCTGTCCATGCCACTTCGGTCTGGAAAGCGTATTAAAGTACGAAATACAAAAGATCGGCGGTACTGACTTAAAGGTCAGCGACGGTAAAATAAGCTTCACGGGCGACGAGAATATCCTCGCCCGTGCTAATCTTTGCCTGTCAACAGCCGAGCGTGTGCTCATCGAGCTCATCGAATTCAAGGCTACTACCTTTGAGGAGCTTTTTCAGGGAGTCAAGGCTATAGAGCTTGAACGCTATATAGGTCCGCAGGACGCTTTTCCCGTAAAGGGACACTCCCTTAATTCAGCTCTGCACAGCGTTCCCGACTGTCAGTCCATAGTTAAAAAGGCTGCTGTTGAAAGGCTGAAAGCAAAGTACGGTATAAACTGGTTCGATGAAACAGGTCCTACGGTGCAGATAAAGTTCAGCATACTCAAAGACGTTGTTTCCATATACCTTGATACAAGCGGTGTGGGACTCCACAAGCGCGGCTACAGACGCAACTCCAATGCAGCTCCTATCAAGGAAACTCTTGCGGCAGGCATAATCGACCTTGCAAGAGTCCGTCCCGATTCCATAGTCTGCGATCCCTTCTGCGGAAGCGGTACTCTCCTTATCGAAGCTGCTCTGAAAGCTCTGAAAATAGCTCCGGGCATCAACAGAAGATTTGCCGCTGAAAAGTGGAGCTGTCTTGACTCAAAGATATGGCAGGAGGAAAGAAAAAGGGCTATCGACAGCGTTGACAGGGCGGCTGAGTTCCACGGAATAGGTGCTGATATCGACGATGCGGCAGTTGCTCTTACTCTTGATAATGCTCACAAGGCTGGTATCAAGTCAAGACTGACTATCGAGCAGGCTGATATAACCAAGTTCGTTCACCCCGAAAATTCCATTGTTATCTGTAATCCGCCTTACGGTGAGAGACTCCTCGAACTGAGAGAGGCTGAGGATATCTACAGAAAAATGGGAAGGGTTCTCGGCAAGGGCGGCAGCAAGCAGAGCTACATTATCTCCCCACATGAGGAGTTCGAAAAGTTCTTCGGCGCAGATGCCCACAAGCGCAGAAAGCTCTACAACGGCATGATAAAGTGTCAGCTGTATATGTATTTTTAAAAGATAAAAGCTCCGTTTTTACGGAGCTTTTGATTTAGGTGATGATATGAGATTTGAAACGAAAAGAAAGATACTGCACTTGTTCTTTCCCACAAGATGTCCTGTATGCGGCGATATCATTGGTGCTATGGACAAATTCTGCAAGTCCTGCGAGGGAAAGCTGAGTATCTACGACGGCACGTTCAGCATTGAAGGTGCGAAAAGCTTCACGGCTGCATTTGAGTATGACGACTCGGTAAAGCCTGCCATATTCCTTATGAAAAACGGTATCGGCGGCAATGCAGACTTCGCTCTCGGCAGTATTCTCGCCGAGCGTTTAAAGTCTGAGGGCGTGAGTGATAAAATAGATATTATAGTTCCTGCTCCGCTGCATAAAAAGGACCTGCTCAGGCGCGGCTTCAACCAGTCGCTGCTCATCGCAAAGGAGATAAGCCGTAGCCTCAATATCCCCGTTGAGGAAAAAGCTGTTTTCAAGAGTCGCCGCACCCGTGCTCAGAAAGAGCTGGATCATCTGAAAAGATCGCTCAATCTGAAAAATGCCTTTTCTGCTGACAGCGAAAAGATTAAAGGCAAGCGCGTCCTCATAGTTGATGATATCTGTACTACAGGCAGTACGCTCCGCGAGCTAACCGCTGTGGTAAAAGAAAACGGCGCAGTTTCCGTTCACTGCGCTTGCTGCTGTAAAACCGCTAAAAAGAATGTTAGTGGTTAGTGATTAGTGATTAGTTTGTAGAATTGGATAATATCCGCCCCTATTGATTAAATCATAATTAAACGTAATAGCCTGCCGAGCGTATGAAAGGGATTCCAAAGGTGTCACCACCCCTTTGGCAGAGTCCAGAGACAGCGTCTCTGGTCGCTGTTCCCAGCTTTTAGAGAACAGCGAAATAATACGAAGGCGCACCGCAAGGGTGAATTCCAAAAACAATCCAGTGAATTGTTTTCGGAAGAGGGTGACTCCCCACAGGGTGGGGAGATGTCGCAGCGCGACAGAGGGGACGGACCCGATTAGGTGGAACTGCAAGAGAGGGCGTCCCTTAACGAGCACTCGTAAAGCCCCCTACACGGGACGTCGAGGACGCCGTCCCCTACAAAAATCCCCGAGGCAAAGCCTCGGGGTTCATCTTCTATTTTCTGTTTTTGATAAAATCACTAAAGTCTATTTTTTTATCCGTTCCCGAATTATATGCATAATATGCAAGTATCAATGATGCATCGACTGAATCTGCCATGCCGTCATTATTAACATCTGCCGCAAGCTTCTGACGTTGATCTGTAAATGTTGATGCCTTGCCGCTGGATATATATGCATATTCTTTCATAAGTACAGAAGCGTCAACGGAGTCCACAAGCTTATCATTATTTATATCACCCATTGCATACGGCGGATCGGCTATAACAGTTATGCTTCCCTTATCAAGTCCGTCGCTGAAAGCATATTTCGTCATTGCCTTGCCATTATCATCGTTGGCGAAGTTGGTGAAAAGCGGCTGTATCTTTCCGTATTTGGACTTTCCTACCTCAAAGCTGAACACATCGCCCACCTTACATTCCGCAGGAAGCGTAACATCTAACGTCCACATAAGTCCGTCCTTGCCAGCGTCAGTCGAACCGCCCGTTGTAAGCACGATGAAGTCCTTGGTATCACCTATCGCCTGTCCGCCTGTGAGCTGGTCGATAGCCTGACCTGCTGTGGCTTCGCCTATTTTCAGTCTGCTGTCGAAATACACATAGAGCACAGTTTCACTGTAAAGCTTATCTGCTCCCTCAACTGTGATAGTTACCTGTTCTTTGTGGTTTGGCGACTCACTGAGATATACTTCCGTGCGGCTGAGTTTGAATATGGGTTTGCCCTGCACGGCTGTGCGTGTGGTAGTAGTAGTTGATGTGGTTGAAGTAGTTGAGGTCGTAGTTGTGGTCTTTGAAGTAGTTGTGGAAGTCTTTGTGGTAGTTTTAGATGTGGTAGTGGTAGTTTTTGAAGTCGTTGTGGTAGTTTTTGACGTTGTGGAAGTAGTTGCTGCAAGTGTATTTACAGACAATGTCTCGAAACGGTATTTATACTTTGCAGCATATTCGGAAGCAGGAGAATTTTCAGCTCCGATTATCTTTCCGTTGTATATTGCTGCTGAACTTCCGCCGCCTGCTGAGTTGCATATAGTATCGCCGCTGTCGAACAATGTGCAGCTTTTATTGTATATCACTATCTCCTCAAGCTTTCGGCAGTCCTTGAATGCATATTTGCCGATCTCACTGACACATTCGGGAAGTGTAACTGCTGTGACCTCTCTGCCTGCAAACGCATTATCGCCGATAACTGTTACAGGGAGTCCTGCTATCTGCGCAGGTACCTCTATCTTTCCCGAAACAGCCGCATTGCTGAGCTCAACATGGTCTGAATACTTATGATAGGTTATCCCGGCAGATGTAGCAGTTGAATACTCGGAAGCCTGAGACTCGTCTGCACTGCCTGTAAATATATAGCCGCTCGGAAGTGCTCCTGCTATTATTGCCGCAGAGATCACGGCTGATATGCACCTTTTTAACTTCATATATACCTCCGTATCCAGCCAAACGCTGAGGGCTGAACAGAATAATTATTTATTGTAATCGTAGAACATCTCGTCCATAAGCTTGTCGTAGCCGCTGCGGTCACCAAATGCAGCTTTTATCAGTGCTCCTGCATTTTTGAATATGAGCTTAAAGTAGAGCCAGTCACCCATATCATTGTATTTTCGTGTGGAATTGATAAGATGATTATTGCGAAGGCAGCCGTACTTCTTCCCCTTTTTTCTGCCATAAGCTCTCAGTGCTTTGGCTGTAGCGATGTCCTCGCCTGCTTTTTTCTCAATAAATCCGCCTATTGCGTCAAAATCAGACTTCCTTGCCCAGAATATACTGCAGTAAAGTCCCGTAAGCTTAAAGCCAAGCCGACAGATGATATCGTTTATCCAGAGTGCTGCGGAATACCTCTCAAAACGCAAAGGAGCTCCGCCGCCTATGTACTTTCCGCTGTTCAGCATACCCAGTATCTCGCGCAGAGTATCCTCGGTCATTCGGTTATCACAGTCAATGGTAACTATTACCTTTCCCCGTGCAGCATTGATGCCTGCATTTCGGACTGTGGCTATGCATCTGCTCTCATCAGTGACAACACGCGCACCGTTTGCAAGTGCAAGCTCGGCTGTACGGTCCGTACATCTGTTGCATACGATGATCGTCTCAACTCCGCATTTCACACGGGAAGCCGCCTGTTTTATCGAATTTATGCATCTTTCCACATACTTTTCTTCGTTATGTGCAGGCACTATAACTGATATGATAATATTGTCCGAAATAGTCATCATCTCCCCTGCTGCTTATTTTATACTATTATATATTATAAGCATTTAAGTATTAAAAGTCAATAGCACGGCAGCGTGACGCTGCACCCTTGCCCCGTTGTCGCTTGCAAGCTCGCTCACTCTTAACAAAAATGTTAATTGTACATCGCTTACAGTACTTTTAATTATGAATTATGAATTGATACAGCCGCCCCTAAAATTCTAATCACTATGCACTAACCACTAATAACTACTACCTACTCACTAATCACAAAACACTAAACACTAAAAACTTTCTAAAAAATGCTTGACATTGCTATTTATATGTGTTATAATGGTAGTACCTCGTTGGGGGTTTATTTTTTTGTCCCCGTGCGAGGGAGGCAAACAACCTACCTTTGGTAACAAAGGAAGTACTAATTCAGGAGGTGCCGATATGAGAGTAAAGGTTACTTTAGCTTGTACAGAGTGCAAGCAGCGCAACTATGTTTCCAAGAAAAACAAGAAGAACGACCCTGACAGAATTGAAATGATGAAGCATTGCAAGTTCTGCAGAAAGCATACTCTTCACAAGGAAACAAAGTAATCGGAAGGGGTATTTTTATGGCTAAGAATACATCTTCAGATAAGAAGTCCGAGAAAAAAGAAGTAGGAAAGATCCGAAAATGGTTCAAGGACCTCAAAGTAGAATTTAAAAAAGTGGTTTGGCCATCTAAGGAAACTGTCATCACTAACACATCAGTCGTTGTAAGTGTTATTGTTGCATCAGCAGTTTTCGTAGGCGCAATAGATCAGCTTTTTATGTTCTTGATGCGTTTGATCTATAACGCTCACTAATTCAGAGGAGATCAGGAGGAGAATTATGTCAGAAGCAGCTAAGTGGTACGTTATCCACACATATTCAGGCTATGAAAATAAGGTAGCTCAGAATATTGAAAAGGTTGTAGAAAACCGTAAGCTTCATGAACTTATCCAAGAGGTCAGAGTTCCTACTGAAAGAGCAACTGAGATCACAGATGGAAAAACCAAAGAAGTAGAGCGTAAAACTTATCCGGGTTACGTTCTCGTCAAGATGATAATGAACGATGATTCATGGTATGTCGTTCGCAATACCAGAGGCTGTACAGGCTTCGTAGGACCTGCTTCAGAGCCTACTCCCCTTTCAGAAGAGGAAGTTGAAAAGCTCTTTGGCGTTGAAGTTTCTTCTGTTACTGTAAACTTCAAGGTCGGCGACAGCGTCCGTATCTCGGGTACTGCTATGGACGGATTTATCGGTGTTGTTCAGAACATCAATCTTGAGGACCGTTCAGTAGATCTTCTTGTCTCAATGTTCGGTCGTGAAACCCCCACTACCCTGCCTATAAGCCAGGTCGTATTAGTGGAGGATTAATTCAGGTCAAAAAGAACCCGCAGTATGGGTTCAGTGGGAGAGGTAAAATAATTCTTGCCTCGCCATTTACCACATTTATGGAGGTGCGAATACATGGCACAGAAAGTAGTTGGCTACATTAAGCTTCAGATCGCAGCAGGAAAGGCTACTCCTGCACCACCTGTTGGTCCGGCACTCGGTCAGCACGGTGTTAATATCATGGCATTCACAAAGGAATTCAACGAGAGAACAAAGAACGACATCGGTATGATCATCCCTGTTGTTATTACTGTTTACGCAGACCGTTCATTCTCGTTCATCACTAAGACTCCACCCGCAGCTGTTCTTATCAAGAAGGCTTGCAATATCAACAGCGGTTCAGGAGTACCTAACAAGACTAAGGTCGCTAACATCACAAAGGAACAGATCCAGAAGATCGCTGAGACAAAGATGCCTGACCTCAACGCAGGTTCACTCGAGGCAGCTATGAGCATGATCGCTGGTACAGCTCGTTCAATGGGCGTTGTAGTTGTTGACTAATCAATTTTTTGAATGATGAAGTGGGATATTTTCCCGTTCAGAGTTCTATTGGTGGGAGGAAAATTCCGCTAATCGGGTAAGCTATAAGCTCCCGGTATTACCACTTAAATAGGAGGAAATATAATGAAACACGGCAAGAAATATGTTGACAGCGCAAAGGCTGTTGATTATGCAAAGCAGTATGAGTCCACAGAGGCTCTTGACTTAGTTTGCAAGAACGCAAAGGCTAAGTTCGATGAAACTATAGAGGCACACATTCGTCTTGGTGTTGACTCAAGACACGCTGACCAGCAGGTTAGAGGTGCTGTTGTTCTCCCTAACGGTACAGGTAAGACTGTTCGTGTATGCGTATTCTGCAAGGAAGACAAGTATGAGGCAGCTCAGGGTGCTGGCGCAGAGTTCGTTGGCGGACAGGATCTCGTAGACAAGATCATGAAGGAAAACTGGATGGACTTCGACGTTGTTATCGCTTCACCTGACATGATGGGTCTCGTTGGTCGTCTTGGTAAGGTTCTCGGACCTCGTGGTCTTATGCCAAACCCAAAGGCTGGTACTGTAACTCCTGATGTTGCAAAGGCTGTTACAGAGGCTAAGGCTGGTAAGATCGAGTATCGTCTCGACAAGACAAACATCATTCACTGTCCTATCGGTAAGGCTTCATTCGGTGCTCAGAAGCTCGAAGAGAACTTCTCTACACTTATGGAAGCTATCGTAAAGGCTAAGCCTGCTGCTGCTAAGGGTACTTACCTCAAGAGCTGCACAGTTACTTCAACAATGGGCCCTGGTGTTCCTGTTGCTACAGCTAAGTACGGTGTTTGATAAAAATAGCTAATATTAAAGGCTTCACAGAAATGTGAAGCCTTTTTGTTATTGTGTCATGGCTGCTGAGGTTTGAATATTGCACCCGTTCCGTCTTTTGCGATCTTTTTGATAGCACCTTTCATTATCGCCTGCTGTTCGGGACGGAGTTTTGAATACGCCTTGATAAGTGCAGGATACAGGCGGAGCTTGTTTATTTCCTTCAATGTATCCTTATCGGTAGAATTAAGCACCTCAAACAGCGAATCCGTAAATATCTGCCTCTCCGTATCGCTGAATTCTTCAAGAAGTCCCGATATCGCCTTGTTAATAACATCGCCTGACTTTTTCAGCTTATCCGCAAACACGAAGCGATTGCGGCGCAGCTCCCAGCTGTAGGAAAAATGCTGGCTCAGTCCGATAGCGGAGTTCTTTACGATCTTCGGCTCGCAGCTGCTACCGAGAAGCATACCAACGATAGAAACCTGCGGTATATAGCTTCTGAAATACGGAAGCATTTTTTTATACATATCAGATTCTATTATCTCATCTCTGAACCCCGGACCGTCATAGGAATAGATATCCCTGATGTGCTGACGCACATTTTCTTCGCAGAACATAGAGCTGTATATAGCAAAATTTCCGCCTTTTGAATGACCGCCGAGCCGAACCACGTCTGCTCCCGAATAAGCCTTATCCACATAACAAATCGCCTGCTGCTGACCTGCTGTCTGCTGCATAAAACTGAGATTAAAATCCTCTTTCCAGCCTACGACAGTTCCGTCCGTACCGCGAAAAGCTATAAAATCACTGCCGTCGGGCAGCCTGTAAGTAAGTGCCGAAAACTGAAGATCAGCAGAATGTTCGACCATGCTGATATATCCGCTAAGCAATGTTCCGCGATATCGCCTTGACTCGGCAAGCTTTCTGAACAGCATATTATCCTGCTCGAAGGTAATGATCCTGAGCTTTTTATCAATTTTTTCGGGATCATATATTTTATACGCCTCGGGAATTGTAATACTTTCCTCAAAACTTTCGGACACTACGCCTTCCAAAGGCACATAGCAGAACTGAGACAAAACCAATCCGTCGATCTCATTAAACGGATCAGCTGAAAACGGAACATCTCCTCGCCAGTCGAGGTAATCAAGAATGTTCGCCAGAAAAGTCCCCCCTATCTGAAAATACTGACGTACAAAGATCACGCCAAATCAGATCATTGATACTCATGCAATGGTATATTTCTCTTTATATAACATTATATCACTTTTCTGTCACGTTTTCAATAGGCATATATACAAAAATAAACCGAGCGGATATACCGCTCGGTTTACTAATGGGATTTTATCCCTTTATTACTAATTACTTAGTAGGATCAAGTGAAGCGATCTTGTTGAGGAGGAAGTTCTGAATACGAACTGCATCCTGAGTTGTGATGCCCTTGCTTGATGTATCAACGTCAGCGTTAGCCTGACCCTGTGCTGTGATAGCAGAAGAATCTGTACCGCCGATGCCGTACTTGTTCGGGTTAGCAAGGCTCTGCATGATAAGAACGATATCGCCCATATCTACATCGCCGTCGCAGTTAGCGTCACCCCATACCTTAGCAGTAGGTGTAGAGATGTCAGAAACTGTTGTAGTTGTAACAACTGGTGGCTGTGTTACAGTTGTTGTAGTTATTGTGCCAGGTGTAGGCTCAACATATGAATACTTCTGCTCCTTATCCTGGAGGAACTCAACGATCCAAGCAAGAGGAGCGTTCCAGTTGATTGTAACCTCGTTTGTTGACCAAGCTTCGATTGAGTCAACGAAACATCTCTGTGACGGGTTATCCTTATTACCAGGAACGAATCCGAGAGCACGTACATATGGATCCTGGAGACCTGCGTTAGGACCGCCTGAGAGAACTCCGTCAGGAGCCATAGGCAGAGTCTTATCAAGCTCGTGTGACCAATATCTGTGGTGAGGATTCTTTTCCATGTATGTACCGTAACCTGTGATGAATGAGAATGAAAGTGGGTTACAGCCGAGGAGGTAGTTCATACCTGTAAGAACACCGTTCATGTACTTGTCATCGCCTGTAAGGTCATAAGCATATGACATGATCATGAGGTTGTTGATTACCATTGAGTTTGAACCCCACTCATAACCGTTGATGATAATGTCTGGATCAAGGTTGTTAGGATCGTTGTATCCTTTACCGTCATACTTGTAAGGAATACCATAACCCTGCTTCTCTTCTTCTTCGATATAATCATCAGCTGTCTGCTTTATAGAAGCAGAAAGTGTAGCATACTGCTCATCAGTAAGAACTTCCTTGTGACGGAGAAGGAGTGAAAGTGAACCAGCGGCATTTGTATTACCCCAGTTAAGAGCTGTGAATGAACCGTCCTTGTTCTCACCACCGGTGATTCTTGTAGGAACCTTGAAAGCATTTGTATAGTCAGAAAGCTTTGTGAGATATGTATCAGCATCAGCATCCTTGAGGATCTTAGCAGATGTATAGATTTCACAAGCTGCCCAGTACATATCGTCCTTAACCTCGTTATCACCGTAAGGACCACCGCCCTTAGCCTGATACATAGGTGCGTAGAGTGACTTCGGATTATCCTCTTCCTTATCAGGATCTGCCTTGTACCAGTTCTTCTCAGCAGCTGCATAAGCGTCCTTAGCTTCCTGGAGATAGAATGCAGACTTTGTTGAGTCATATGGCTCGATAAGTCTTGCCATCTGAGCAGCACAAGCAGCATAGTTCAGTGTAGCAGCAAACGTTGGTGGCTTAACGATACGCTCTGTATTCCAGCCCTTATCACCGTTCTCAAGCTTTTCACCTGAGTAGTCCCAAGGTCTTGTAGCAAGTCCTGTCCACTTGTGGTCATGGAGCTTGTGGTAAACCATTCCAGCATACTTGCCCCATGTAGGCTCCTTAGCGTCAACCTTCATAGCTGTCATGAATTCGAGCTCGTAGAGACACTCATCGATGATATCAGGGAGCTTGTTGCCTGTCTCAGGGATACTTACTGTGCCTGAACCATCAGCAAACTTTTCCTTTGTCTTATCGTTGTATGTAGCTCTCTCATACATATTGAGGAGAGTCCATACTGAGATACCGCCGTTAACAACGTATTTACCGTGGTCACCAGCATCGTACCAACCCTTGTTAGCTGTGAGTGTAGATGACTTATATTTGCTTGTAGCTTCATCGTTGCTGAGGTACTCGTTGTGCCACTCAGTCTGAACATAAGCTGTATCTGTCTTATGACCACCCTCATGAGCAAGAGTCTTTGTATCGCCTGATGTTATATACTTAGCTTCGATATCGATACCTGAACGGTTCTGATAGAAGTAGTTAAGAGCATTCTTGAGCATATCGTGTGAAGAATCAGAATAGATGTCATCACCGATATTGAATTCCATTGATCTCCAGCTTTCGCCCTTTATACGGAGATAGTATCTGCCAGCCTTGTTAGCCTTTGAGAAGTCAATCTTGCAAACAGTATCAGCTGAATCAGGATCCTTCTTTGCTGTGCTTGTCTCGCCTGTCTCAACAACAGTGCCTGATGAAGCATCAACGAGCTCCCAAGTATAAGAACCTGAAAGGTCGATTGTTGAAGCACCGTAAAGGATATCACCCTTGTTATCGCCGAGTGTAGCTGTCTTAGCGAAGTTTGTGAAGTAACCGATCTGGTTTACAGAAATGAAGTTAACGAGCTTGCCGCCTTCCTTCATTGTAGGATCAAACTTAGCAGAGTAGTCACGGTTTGTTGCACCGTATCCCTCGTCAGGATCTGAATTACAGCTGCCTTCACCAGGAGCCTTGTCGCCGCAAGTTACGCAGTCGATAACCATGTCATCGAACCAGATCTCGTCGCCTTCCTTAGCGTTACCCTGATACTTAGTACCCTTAGCATAGTGAAAGCACCACTCAGCTGCCTCGAGGTCTTCTGTAGGTTTGAATGTACCCTCAAATGTCTGCCACTCAGTTGTGAGCTCAACAGCCTTAGCAGGCCAGTTACCGCCCATGTGAGGTCCCATGTGCATATCATTTGACTGTCCGTCGAGTTCGAAATACTCGTTGTTACCTGAGATATCACCGATCTTAGAGCAAAGCTCCATACCAGCTCTCTTTGCCTTAGCCTTAAAGCTTACCTTATACTCGTGGCCAGCCTTGAAAGCAAGGTTTCTGTGTCTGAACTGAAGGTCCCACTTTTCGTGGTCAGCACCCTCAGGTACTTTAATCATTACGTGGAATGTACCATCTGTAAGCTCAAAGTTCTGCTTAGCAGGTGATGATTCACAAGTGTGCCAAGGCAGAGCCTTGTGGTCGAATGTGCTCTCACCAACTACGAGACCAGCTGAAGCTGTTGCAGGTGCTATCACATTAACAGCAGCAGGAGCAATTGTAGCCATGGCCATAACGCTGGCAAGAATCTTTGAAGTTTTCTTGTGCATTTGAATACCCTCCCTGAATATTTAAGAATATAGTTTATAACGCAGTGTCAGTGCAAACGCCGCGTATATATACCGTAAATTCGAGCAATGAGCCTTTACGTCCTGTCGGACTCTGCACTTATCCGACTCATCAATCATATTATATTATATCGAAAAAAAAAAGTAAATAGTTTTCTTGAAATTCGTTCATTTCTCTAATGGGAGTTTCAGAATTCTGTACACAATGAACAAAAAGGTAAAAAAAATAAGAGGGAATAATTTCCCTCTTATTTCTATTTTGTGAATTAATTATTATTTTTTCTCAGGTAACTCTGTAATGAGGTGAAGCAGGTATTTCTGGAGTGTCTGAGCATCGTTTGTTGTGATCTTAGAGCCGTTGTCATAAACGTCGCCGTTGGCTATACCCTGCTCTGTGATGTGGTGCTCGTCAGTACCGTTAATGCCATACTTGTTCGGGTTTGCAAGGCTCTGCATTATAAGAACGATGTCTGCAAAATCCACTTCACCGTCGCAGTTAGAATCTCCCCACTTTGTAACAGCAGGTGTATCATTTCCTTCTGTTGTTGTGGAGACAGGCTCTGTGACTGTTGTTGTGACTGTAGTAGTTGTTGTTGTTGAAGTTGTTGTAGTAGTTGTTGTAACAGGCTTTGTTGTTGTGGTTGTTGCTGGTGTTGGAGTTGTACTCCCATTCTTTGTGCATGGCTGTGCAACGAACTTTGTGCCGTCAGGCTCTTCGCCCCATGCAATTACTCCGTCAACATACATAGGCATATGCTCGTTGAGTGAGTTAGCCTTTTTGAGGTCTGTAGCCTTTGCAAGACCGCCGAGGTATGACCAGTCGTTTGAAGTATCCCATGCGCCTGCTGTTGACTTGCCGTCTACTGCATCAGGGATAGAGATTCTGAACTGCACCTCGTCTCTGTGTTCGCTCTGACCTGTAGGCTGGATAGCTCTGCCGTCGTCGAACTTGATGCTTGCGTAGTATGTATTTCCTGTAGGATCTCCCTCATACTTGTGAGGACCTGTAACTGTAGCGTGGCCCTGTCCGCTCTCGTACTGCTGTGACTTGCCCTCTACCTTGATATCGTCTACAGAAAGGCCGTTCTCGATGACCTCTGATACATCGAAGAAGTATCTGTACTCAACGTCCTTTGCAACTCTTGCAGGCCAAGCTGTATGATTCATAGCCCACGCCTTGATCTCTGTATAGCTTGCAGCAGGTGTGCCGTTGATAACTGCGGCTACCTCCCACTCAGCCCACTTAGGCATCTCAGCAGGTGGGAATGCAGCATCAATGCTTCCGCCGAAATCATCTACCATTGCGCAGAGACAAGCTGTGTAGCCTGCGTTGTAGTCGATAGCAACTTCCGAATACTCATACTGAGCAACACTGTTCTTGTAGCTTCCTGACTTGTCAGGACCACCAACGAGAGCACCGTAAAGAGTATGTGCATACTCTGTCTGCCAGCCCTCATCTCCGCCTGACTTCTGACCGAGATCATTCCAGTGGTCATCGTGGATACCTGATGCTGTTCTGTGGTGGAATGCAGACGGCTGATTGTCACCCATACCGAGAACATAGCTCATCTTAAGCTGGTTATCACCGAATACATAGTCCATCTGAGACTTAGCCCAGTCATTGTACTTCTTTGAAAGTGAAGCATCATCCTTAAATATAGTATCACTTGCAAGCTTAGCAAGCCATGCAGTTGTTGTAGCGTGACGGGCACTGCCCCAGTTGAAGAGCCATGCAAGTCCGTCAGGTGTATAATCTACCTTCTTTCCGCCGTAACCGTCTATCCAGTAGTCAAGGTGATGTGAAACGTGCTCGATCCACTCCTTGTCGCCTGTGTTGAGCGCATAGAGGTAAGCTGCTGCCTGTGAAGTATCGTCCCAGCAGAGTCCCCATGTGTACTTACGTGCTGTAGACTGGTTTTCAAGCGGGAAGTTAGGGATATAATCCTTCTCGATCTTATCGAGGTAGCTCTTGTCGCCTGTAGCTATGTAGAGCCAGTTAGCAGCGTACATACAGTCATCAAGCCATGAATCTGTGTTGTACATTCCGCTCATGCCGCCGATATCCTTGTTTGCTCTGATCTTGTCAGCACCCTCAAAGAGGTCCTTTGCGTGCTTGAGGTACTGAGCAGCCTTATCAGGATCGCTGTCCTTGAATATAATGTAGCCTTCTGCAAGTGCAGCTGCCGAAAGTCCTGCAACAGAAGCGTTCTTTATTGTATCATAAGGTCTCTTCCAGTCCTTGCTGTTGAGATGATGCTTGCGGAGATATACCTCTGCGCTGCACCAGATATTATGGTCAGTAGAGCCGCCCTTGAAGTCGCCGATTGTACCGATCATCTCGCCGCCGCCCTTATCGCAGGCCATAACGTAGTCAAGTCCCCACTGGATATTGTTGCGGTAAACCTCTCCCATACCTGCTTTGTCAACAGCATCCTTGTACTGGATATAACCCCATGCCATAATGGAAGCTGAATAAGCATTTGTAAGAGTGAACTTGAAGTGGTCACCTGCGTCGAACCAGCCGCCCGGAACAACGTCTGTCTCGTTGCCGTCTTCGTCTACCATTGAGTCTGCTCGCCATGCTACCTGATTCCACTCAGGGAGCTTACCTGACTGCTGTACCTCATAGAAGAACATGGACTTCTGAAGAGCCTCTGCGTAGTTGTACTTGGAAGCCGAGTCTGCTGCTGTTACTATGCCGCCCTCTGTGCTGTTGGGCATATAAGCAAGTATGCCTGCTGACATAGCAAGTGCAGAAACTGCTGCCGTTACCTTTTTGATTATCATATTTAATACCCCTCTCGTATTAATTATTTAAGATACGGCATTTGCCATACCTATACATTTTAAATATACAATATCCTCACCGATTTGTCAAGTAAAAAATAACAATTTTCACAAAGAAATGCACACTGTACATTATATGTATGTCCGTATCCGCAGTGTGATGATATCCGCTTTTTCTAAGTATTGACTTTTAAATTGCAAAAGTATATAATAATAATGTATACGCTCTTGAAAGCTGCGCAAAATAGCTGTCGGAGGTGTATATAATGTCAGACGAAAAACAACAGGACAAGTCACTCTCGGAAGAGCTTCTTGACGACGCAGAGCTTGTCCGCGAAAACGGACAGTCCGTTTCACGAAACTCAAAGCACCTTATCCACTGCCTTTCAGTGGTGGGACAGATAGAAGGACACTATGTCCTTTCCGAACAGAACAAAACTACCAAATACGAGCATATTATCCCCGCTCTTGTGGCTATCGAACAGGACAGGAGCGTTGAGGGACTGCTCATAATCCTTAACACCGTCGGCGGAGATGTGGAAGCAGGGCTTGCTATTGCCGAGCTTATCTCGGGCATGAAAACTCCCACTGTTTCACTTGTGGTCGGCGGCGGACATTCCATAGGCGTTCCCCTTGCAGTAAGCGCGAAACGCTCATTTATAGTCCCAACTGCATCAATGACTATCCACCCTGTGCGCATGAACGGTACAGTTCTCGGCGTACCGCAGACCCTTTCTTATTTTGACAAGATGCAGGACAGGATAGTGAGGTTCGTCACGAAAAACAGCAGTATCACGGAGGAGACCTTCCGCACTCTGCTGATGAACACTCAGGAGCTTGTGCTCGATGTGGGCAGCGTTATCGAGGGAGAAAAAGCCGTTGAGCTCGGACTTATCGACAGTCTCGGAAGTCTCGGCGATGCTATGGACTGTCTGTACGATATGATAGAAAATACAGAAAAAAGATATTCGTGACCGCAGCTGTGCCGATACGCGCTTTTCCGCGCTGAAAATATGTTACAATGGCACAGCTACATATACATATATAATAGAACAAAACGGAGGCTAACATGGCACAAACACAAACCAAAAAGAAATCTTCGGGCAAAACACAGAAAAAGCCCGAAGCTCCTAAAAGAGAACCCGTAAAAAGCAATAAAAAAACCGCACCTCAGAACGAGAGCAATCAGCTCTGGTCAATAATCCTTTTTGCACTGGGAATACTCTCAGCCCTTATGGTACTCATAAAAGGCACAAAGGGCTGGCTTGCTATGCATAATCTGCTGCTTGGACTTTTCGGCATAGCAGCTTTCCTCATACCTGTAATACTTATATATACAGCCATTAAGCTCGGCACTGAGCAGACAAGAAAAAATATCAGCGGCAGGACTGTATGGTGCATTGCTATGATATTCCTTGCAAGTGCGGCTTTCCAGATATTTTTCGTGGGAGCGATGCCCGAAAAGATCCGCTTCTTCAATCAGCTGAAGCACCTTTATAAAAACGGTGCTGAATATAAGAGCGGCGGCGTGGCAAGCATGGTCATTGCAGGACCTCTGCTGAAATTCTTCGGCAAGCTCGGCGCAAGGCTCATATCACTGGTACTGTTCTTTGTATTCGGTATGCTCCTTTCTGGACGCGGTATCATAGACTTCCTGAGACTTCTGTCAACTCCGTTCGTATTCATCGGAAAATGTGTCAACGGCATACAGAATATGTTCATCGGCGGCGAATTCGTTGACGCTTTCGGCGATGATGACCTTGACGACGACAAGGAGCGAAAGGACTTCGACGCTGACCTTGAAGCTATAAGCATGACAAACAGCCGCAAGTCAAGCCGTAAGCCCTCGGAAAAGAAAGCGCAGGACAAGCGCGATGTGGAAGGGCTCCCCGACGGATTTTTCGATATCCCCCTTCCTACCGACCACCTTATCGACTACGGCGAGGAAGAACCGCCTGTGGCTGCACCGCCAATAGAAGAGCATATTGCTCCTCCTGTACATAACGTTGAACCGCCTGTTGAGGAGATAAGCGAGCCCGCACCTACAGACGAAGGACTTGAACAGCTTATCAGCAAGGCTGCCGACAGCAAGCCTGTACCCACAGAAGAGGTCATCGAGGAAGAGATCGAAGCAGAGGAAGAAAAGCCTATGTACTTCCTTCCGCCTATTGATATTCTCACACGCCCGGAGATACGCTCAAACCGTGCCGAGGCTGTTGAGGAAATGCGCGAAAAGGCTGAAGTTATCAAGAATACACTTTCAAGCTTCGGCGTTGAGGTAAAGATCAAGGATATCTTCCGCGGTCCGTCTATAACCCGTTACGAGATACAGCCGGGTCCCGGAATAAAGGTATCAAAGATAAAGGGACTTGAGGACGATATCGCTCTCAGCCTTGCTGCTCAGGGCGTTCGTATAGAAGCACCTGTTCCGGGAAAGGCTGCTGTAGGTATCGAGATACCTAACACCGCAAAGGATATGGTAACTCTCCGCGAGATAATAGCTTCTCCCGAATTCAGGGAGTCAAAGAGCAAGCTCACCTTTGCTGTGGGCAAGGATATCACTGGTAATATCATTCTCGGCGATATCGCAAAAATGCCTCACGTTATCATCGCAGGTACTACGGGTTCGGGTAAATCCGTCTGCACACGTTCCATTATAATGAGTATCCTCTATAACGCTACTCCCGACGAGGTAAAGCTCATACTTATCGACCCTAAGATAGTTGAATTCAAAATATTCGAGAATATACCGCATCTTCTCATACCTATCGTAACAGACTGTAAACGTGCCGCAGGTGCACTGTGCTGGGCTGTAAACGAGATGATGCGCAGATACAATATCTTCGCAGAGGCAGGTGCAAACGACCTGCGCTCATATAATGAGCTTGCGGAAGTGGACGGCGACCGCTCACCTATGCCGCAGGTAGTCATATTCATAGACGAGCTTGCTGATATGATGCTTGTGGCAGGAAAAGAAGTCGAGGACTTCATCTGCCGCCTTGCACAAATGGGACGTGCCGCAGGTATGCACCTTGTAGTTGCTACTCAGCGTCCTACCACAGACGTTATCACAGGTCTTATCAAGGCTAATATCCCGAGCCGTATCGCGCTCTCTGTAAAGTCTCAGGTAGACTCACGTACTATAATTGATATGGGCGGTGCAGACAAGCTTCTCGGAAACGGCGATATGCTGTATATGCCTATAGGCGCAGGAAAGCCTGTCCGTGTACAGGGCTGTTTCTCGTCAAATGAAGATATCGCGGAAACAGTCCGCTATGTAAAGTCTCAGGTCGATGTTTCATACGATCCCGCTATAACAGGTGCTGTTGAGGGATATTCTCCGCAGTCACAGGGCGGCTCGGGAGCAGCTGACAGCGGCTCTGCTGTTGGCAGCGGAAGCGATGAGGACATAGTAGAGTCTGCTATAAAGGTAGCTGTGGAAGCTGGTCAGCTCTCGACTTCAATGCTGCAAAGAAAGCTGAAGCTTGGCTACGCAAGGGCTGCACGTATAATGGACGAGCTTGAAGAACGCGGAGTTATCGGCGCAAGCGAAGGTGCTAAGCCCCGTAAGGTTCTCATGTCGAAAATGCAGTACGATGAATGGCGGCTTCGCAGAATGGACGAATAATGTAACGGGAGCTGATCATATGGAAGAAGAACACTTTTCCATTGTAATGCTGGCTGTTTTGACCATACTTGAAATAATACTTATACTTCTGATAAGGTCAAAGATCAGACAAGAACACCTATATACCGAAAAATGTGAAAAAATGTCAGCAAAAGTATTATCCGTTAAAAGAGAAAGAATCAGCTACGGAAGAAGTGCATATACAGCACATACTTTTATAGTAGAAGCTGAAAACGGCAACAAATACCGCATCGTTTCACACGGACTTAAAGCTTTTACGATAAATGAAGGAAATTCTGTAAACATTCTCGTTCCTGAAGGTGCTATCCCACGTACAGAAGAAGATGAATATTTAGAGTCACTTTACTCAGAAGGAGAAGATTCTGTAAACGCACTCTCACCTGAAATAAAAATGCACCTCAGCGATTACATATCCCAAAAATATAAGGATCATCCTGAGCTTTACGACATATCAAAGATCCAGAATCCTTCTCTTGTATCGGACGGCAGCGGATACAAAAAAGAGCTCATTCCTATGTGTTTAATCGCTGCCGTTATAGGAGTAATTATAATATTGTCAGTATACTTTATGATCACAGAGAGGTGATATAATGTACGATGGCTTTCTGCCTACAACCAAAAAAGAAATGGACGAGCTTGGAATAGACCAGTTCGATTTCATATACATAACAGGTGACGCTTACGTTGACCACCCAAGCTTCGGAGCAGCTATAGTCACAAGGCTTATCGAGGATATGGGCTACACAGTGGGTATCATCTCACAGCCCGACTGGCATACGGACAAGGACTTCCGCCGCTTTGGTGCGCCTAAGTACGCTTTCCTCGTTACCGCAGGAAATATCGACTCTATGGTGGCTCACTATACCGCCGCAAAACGCAAGCGTTCCGATGACGCTTACACCGCAGGCGGCGTTGCTGGCAAACGTCCCGACAGAGCTGTTATCGTCTACTGTCAGAAGCTCCGTGAATACTTCGGCGACATACCAATAGCCATCGGCGGTCTGGAGGCTTCACTTCGCCGTTTCGCCCACTATGACTACTGGGACGACGCTGTGCGCCCCTCTGTACTCGTTGACAGCGGTGCGGACATACTCATGTACGGCATGGGCGAACATCAGATACAGGAGATATGTCCACGTCTTGCCGCAGGCGAGAGTATCCGTGATATGACCGATATACGCGGAATATGCTACCTCACAGAGCCTGTCAATACGCCTATCGGTGCGGCTCAGTGCCCCTCATTCGAGCAGGTGCGCGACAGCAAGACCGAGTACGCAAAGGCTGTAAAAATACAGTACGACTGGCAGGACGAGGTATACGGAAAGACTATCATACAGCGTCACGGCAAGATGATGCTGGTACAGACTCCCCCTGCCTACAGTCTCACCACCGAGGAACTTGACCACATTTATTCTCTCCCCTATACCCGTGCCATTCACCCGACCTATGAGGCTTTAGGCGGTGTTCCCGGTATCGAGGAGGTGCGCTTCTCTATAACTCATAACCGCGGCTGCTTCGGTTACTGCAATTTCTGCTCAATTGCTCTGCATCAGGGCAGGCGTATAACCGTAAGAAGCGTTGAATCGGTACTGAAAGAAGCGGAAAGAATTACTCAGATGCCCGATTTCAAGGGCTATATACACGATGTAGGCGGTCCGACCGCTGATTTCCGCCGTCCGTCCTGCGATAAGCAGATAACCAAGGGACTTTGCATGGGCAAGAAATGTCTTGCACCAACTCCCTGTCCCGCGCTTAAAGTCGACCACACGGAATATCTCTCCATGCTGAGAAAGATACGCAAGGTCAAGGGCGTGAAAAAGGTGTTTATCCGCTCGGGTATACGCTATGATTACCTCATCGAGGACAAGGACGACGAATTTATGCGCGAGCTTATCATGCACCACGTAAGCGGTCAGCTCAAAGTTGCTCCCGAACACTGTTCGGCGGTAGTCCTTGACAAAATGGGCAAGCCCCATATCGAAGCCTACAAACGCTTTCAGAAGCGTTTCTACGAAATAACAAAGGGTATGGGAAAGGAGCAGTATCTCGTTCCCTATCTCATGTCCTCACACCCGGGAAGCACTCTCAACGAAGCTATCGACTTAGCTGTTTTCCTCAAGGAAAACAAGATACGTCCCGAGCAGGTGCAGGACTTCTACCCTACTCCCGGTACTATCTCGACGGCTATGTTCTATACGGAGCTCGACCCGTATACCATGGAAAAGGTATACGTGCCGAAAACTCCCAAGGAAAAGGCTATGCAGCGAGCTCTGCTGCAGTATTTCCGTCCTCAGAACAGAGAGATAGTCCTCGAAGCTCTCAAAGCCGCAGGCAGGCGCGACCTTATAGGCTCGTCGCCGAAATGCCTCATAGAGGGAGACTCTCACAAGCAGGGAAATACTCCCCGAAAAGGCGGTGACAAGTCGTGGCAAAATACTTCAAAGACACGGAAAGCTTCGTCGAAGCAGCAGGAGAGAAATACAAGCTCAATGCGCAGCAAAAACAGTACCTTCGGGAACTCGCAGAGGAACGGGAAAAAGAACGCTCCGCACGGAAAGAAAAAGCATTAAAGTTCATCGGCTTTCTGCTCATAGTCGGCATTATAATATTTGCCTGCCGACACTACTGGAGCAAGCCTGCACATACATTTCCTGCAAAGGATATTCTTGAAGTCCACTTCATTGACGTTGGACAGGGCGACTGCACTTTCATAGCCGCAAACGGCACTACTATGCTTGTGGACTGCGGTGAAGACGCGGTATCGGCTCAGGTGATAAAGTATCTCCGCAAACTGGGCATAGGAAAGCTTGACTACATCATCGCTACTCACCCGCACTCAGACCACATGGGCGGTATGCACCGCATCATCGAGACATTCGATGTGGGCGAAGTGATAGTTCCGTATATTCCCGATGAACAGCTCCCCACAGCCATGTTTTATGAGAAATTTCTCGATGCCTGTGAGGACAATGAGACTGCTGTCACTGCGGCAGATGTGGGAAGAGTCATAAATATAGGCGATGCAAGAGCGGAGATAACTGCTCCCGACGGTACATTTCAGGAGGATATAAACAATTACTCCGTAAGCTTTATGCTGTATCACGGAAGCAATTCCTTCCTGCTGACAGGTGATGCGGAAGCTGAGGAAGAAGCGGAAATGCTGAAAGCCGAAAACGTCAGCAAGGTCAATGTTTACAAGGCAGGTCATCACGGAAGTGCTTACTCATCGACCTCAGATCTTCTTGCAGTTATCCGACCTGAGATAGCTGTTATTTCCTGCGGCAGGGAAAATACCTACGATCACCCTGCCGACAGTACCATAAAACGGCTGAAAGAGTATACAAAAAATATCTACCGCACCGACGTATGCGGAACTATAGTCATAGAGTCCGACGGCAAAAAGCTGTCCCTCACTCCCGAAAGGAGCGCGAAATGATAATTATTGACAGATTTGAGGGAAATCTCGCTGTGCTTGAAACAGATGACGGTATGAAAAATATTGAGCGAAGCCTGCTCCCCGAAAATGCAGCCGAGGGCGATGTGCTTATTCTTGACGGCTCGTGGACTGTTGATACAGCTGCCACTGAGCAAAGACGGGAACGCACAAGGAAGCGGCTGAAAAGGCTTTTGAACAAAACTGATAAAAGAGGAAAAAATGACTGATATCATTATTATAGGCGGCGGTGCAGCAGGCTGCTTTGCAGCTGTTACAGCCGCAAAATACGGAAAGTCCGTTATGGTTTTCGAGAAAAACGAAAAGCTGGGCAGGAAGCTGCGCATAACGGGAAAGGGTCGCTGCAACGTGACCAATAACAGCTCCTCTGAGGAGCATATGAAGAATATCCCCGTAAATCCGCGGTTTCTGTACAGCTCATTTGCAAGCTTCGATGCCGAATGTACCATGAGCTTCTTCGAGGAGCTGGGCGTACCGCTTAAAACTGAGCGCGGTAACAGGGTATTCCCCGTAAGTGACAACGCCAACGATATCGCGGACGCTATGGCGCACGAAATGAAACAGCTCGGCGTTAAAGTCATACAGAAGCGCGTCACTAAGATACTCACGGAGAACGGCGCAGTCTGCGGCGTAAAGGCAGGCGGTGAGGAATATCGATCAGCTGCGGTGCTGATAGCCTGCGGCGGAAAGTCCTACCCTGCCACAGGCTCTACAGGTGACGGATACACTCTGGCGCAGGAGCTTGGACATACCGTGACAGAGCTTAAACCGAGCCTTGTCCCCCTCACCTCTCCCGATAAATACTGCGCGGAGATGATGGGTCTTTCACTGAGGAATGTTACCCTCAACCTTTTCGACAAAGACAAGAAAATATACAGCGAACTTGGGGAAATGCTCTTTACGCATTTCGGGGTATCAGGTCCGTTGGTACTGAGCGCAAGCTCTCATATAAGAGATATGCAGCCAAATCGCTACAGGCTGCTTATCGACTTAAAGCCTGCACTGTCTCCCGAGCAGCTCGATGCAAGGATACAGCGCGACTTCGCCGAAAATCTCAACCGCGACTTCCAGAACGGTATCCGCAAGCTGCTCCCTGCAAAGCTGATACCTGTTATGGTAAGGCTTTCGGGGATATCTCCCGAGCAGAAGATAAACGGCATAACAAAGGAGCAGCGTCATAAATTCGGTGAGCTTATCAAAGCTTTTCCTGTAAGGATATCGGGGTTCCGCCCTATTGATGAAGCTATCATCACAAGCGGCGGGATATCTGTAAAGGAAATCGATCCGAAAACTATGGAGTCAAAACTGGTGAGCGGTCTTTACTTCGCAGGCGAGGTCATAGACGTTGACGCTTACACAGGCGGCTTCAATTTGCAGATAGCTTTTTCTACTGCCTATACTGCGGCAGTAAATATGTAAAAAGGGGTAAATGATATTATGGGATGTATTGGTAATCTTTTGTGGTTCATTTTCGGCGGATTTTGGAGCGGTCTCAGCTGGTGTCTGGTAGGGCTGCTGTGGTGTATGACCATAGTCGGCATACCGATCGGTAAGCAGTGCTTCAAAATGGCACATCTTTCCTTCATGCCTTTTGGCAAGCACGTTGAATACGGCGGCGGCACTGTAAGCTTCCTCGTAAATCTGCTGTGGCTCATATTCGGCGGAATTGTTATGGCACTGGAATTCGCAGCTATCGGTCTGGTGCTTTGTATCACCTTTATAGGTATCCCATTCGGTGTACAGATGTTCAAGCTTGCCAAGCTGGCACTTATGCCGTTTGGTGCAGAAGTAAAGTAAAGGCTGGGCTGAATCATGATAAAAACGATCATTGTATATACTGTTCCGCTGCTTCTTCTGATACTTGCCGTGATATCCATAGCAAATCATGGTAAAAATGAGAAAAAATGCGGTATCGCTCAGCTTATCCTGACACTTCCGCCATTTATCACAACGCTGATAATACTGGCTGCAAACATTACTAATAAGGCAGTATCGGAAGATACGGAAACTGTACGAAAAATAATGTATTACGGCGAGGTCGCTGTAGGACTTCTGTTCACAGTCGGACTTGTCTATTACGGCGTTCTTGCTATCATAGAGCTTGTCTTTATGGCACTCATCAAAGCATCGAGCCCAAAGCTCGGCAGAGCATACCTTGCAGCTTTCTGTATCTGCGCAGCAATGCCATTGCTCCTCTACAGCTTTTATCCTATTTTTGACTGAGTGGAGGGCACAATGACATGAAAAAAGATATTTCACGGAATTTTTTCCGCTATGTTTTTGAGTTCGCAGTCGCAGGCTTTATCGGCTGGCTGTACGAGGTGGGCATCACATGGGCGATGTACCACTATTTCGAGAACCGAGGCATACTTCATCTGCCCATAGTACCCATTTATTCGGTGGGAGCGTTCATTCTTCTGGCTATGCTCAGGAAGAAGCGCAATCCCGTTTTCATCTTCCTGTTCGCTCTTGTGGTAACGACCCTGTTTGAGCTCGGTTCTGCATACCTGCTGGAATTCATATTCCATAAGCAGTTCTGGACTTATCATAACTGGTATTTCTCAATACTTGACAGGTCGAGCCTTATATCAAGTGCCATATTCGGGCTTCTTGCCGTGGTATACTTCTATGTGCTCCACCCTCTTTCGGGAAAGCTCAGTGAAAAGCTGCCCAAGCCCGTATGCATCGGCGCAGGTATCACAATATCAGCCGTGATAATCATCGACTTTGTAATCTCGGTATATCAGCTTCTGAAGGACAGGTGATGTTATGGACTTTATTTTTGAACTGATCGCAGAACTTATAATGGGAACTGTTTTTGAAGCAAGCAAAAGTAAGCGAGTGCCGAAGCCTTTACGCTATTTTCTTATCGCTCTGATAATATTGTTTTTCGCAGCTGTATTCGGGCTCATATTCTTTATCGGTGCTTTGACGCTGAAAAAAACAGTCATCGGAGGAATAGTAATAATAGCATTCGGAATCCTCATGCTGATACTCGGTATACGGAAATTCCGAAAAACATACCTGTAAATTTAAATAGGAAAGAAAAACATTATGTAATACAGCCATGAGCCTTTAGCCAAAAGAGTTCGTTCACACTCACATTATTTAAATAATTCGCCGAAGGCGACACAATGGCTAATAGCTAAAGGCTAACGGCTAAAGGCTCAGCTTCGTGCTAAGTGTGAACGAAGATAATACTTCCCTATATTACATAACAAATAAAAAAGCATCTATGCTTTATAAATAAAGGAGTAAAACTATGAAAACTATCAATATCGCTATCGACGGACCTGCAGGTGCAGGAAAAAGTACAATCGCCAAAATGGTGTCAAAGGAGCTTGGCTACATCTATGTTGACACAGGTGCGCTCTACCGCACTATCGCGCTTTATATAACCGAAAACAACATTGCCGATGAGGACATTGAAGCTTCTCTGGATAAGGCTGATGTTTCACTTAAATTCATCGACGGCGCACAGAGAGTTTTCCTCGGTGACAGAGATGTTTCCGATATGATCAGAACTCCCGAGATATCAATGGCTGCTTCACGCACCTCAGCTATCCCTGCTGTAAGAGCATACCTCTTCGAGACTCAGCAGAAGATAGCCCGTGAGAACAATGTACTCATGGACGGACGCGATATCGGTACAGTGGTACTGCCAAATGCTGACGTTAAGATATTCCTCACAGCTTCTGCCGAGGAGCGCGCAAACCGCCGCTACAAGGAGCTTGCCGAAAAGCCTAACTGCCCCACATATCAGGAGATACTTGACGATATAATCAAGAGAGACTATCAGGATATGCACCGTGAGACTGCTCCGCTGAAACAGGCTGAAGACGCTGTACTCGTTGACACAACAAAGCTGAATTTAGAGGAGTCCGCAGCTGCTATCGTAAAGGTGATCAAGGACAAAATAGGCTGATAAAAAGCCTGTACAGAGGTGAAACAATATGTATTACATAGTCAAGTTTCTGGTAAAAATATACTTCCGCATGATGTATAAGATAAGCATTGAGGGCAAGGAGAATATCCCCGATGATACCACTGTTATATACGCCTGTAATCACAGAAGCAATGCCGATCCGCCGCTTCTCGGAGCATGGTCAAAGGGTAAATTCGCTTTCATGGCTAAGGAGGAGCTTTTCAAAAACAAGCTCTTCGCGTGGCTCATACGCTCCCTCGGAGCTTTCCCAGTTGCACGTGGCAAAGGCGATACAGGAGTTATCGACACCGCCGTTGAAAGACTGAACAATAAAAGAAGCCTTATGATATTCCCCGAGGGTACTCGCTCAAAGGACGGCAAAGTGGGACGCGGACACACAGGTGCAGCTCTTATCTCCGCACGTTCGGGAAAGGCTATTGTCCCAGCAGGTATATGCTACGGCGAAAAGCTTAAATTCCGCACACCGATCACACTTAAATTCGGTACTCCTATCGAGCCTACAGAGTACTGCGAGGTTTGCAACGAACCCAATCCCCGTCAGCTGGTAAAGCTCAAGAACCGCTATATGGCTGATATCAAGCTCCTCGTCGAGGGTGAGCCAGAGGAAAAGTCCGAAGTAAAGGAGAATGACAGCAATGAGTAAGGTAACTGTTGCAAAGTCCGCAGGCTTCTGCTTCGGCGTTGACAGAGCCGTAAAAATGGTTTACGGCGAGCTTGAAAAAAATACACACGTTGCAACTCTCGGTCCTATCATACACAATCAGGACGTTGTCAACGATATGCAGGCAAAAGGAGCAAGGATAATAAACTCAGTTGACGAACTTGCTCCCGATGAGACTGTAGTTATCCGCTCACACGGTGTAGGCAGCGATATTTACCGTCAGATAGAGGATAAAGGCAACAAAATGCTTGACGCTACCTGTCCTTTTGTTTCGCGTATACACAAAATAGTGGCTGAAAAGTCCGCAGAAGGCTATTTTATCCTCATCGCAGGCGACCGCGATCACCCTGAGGTACAGGGAATTGTTGGTCATTGTGACGAAAATTACCTTGTTTTCAAGGACAACTTTGAGCTAAAAGCCTTTTTTGAAAAAAATTATAAAAATTTGCAAAAAAAGCTTGCAATTGTGGCGCAAACAACGTATAATATAGTAGTATGGGGTGAGTGTTTAAACGTGATCCCGAAGGATGACCCCGACATTGTTATATATGATACGATATGCAACGCAACGGACGCACGTCAGACTGACGCTGCCGAGCTTGCAAAAAACTCGGATATCATGCTTGTGGTAGGCGGCAGACACAGTTCAAATACTGTAAAGCTTTACGAAGTATGCAGCCGCTACTGTAAAACGTATCATATAGAAAATTCGGACGAGCTTCGGACTTTAAAGCTTCCAAATGCCGAGAAGATCGGCATCACTGCAGGCGCATCGACCCCCGCCTATATAATCAAGGAGGTACAAACCAAAATGGCAGAAAATGAAATTCTTGCAGCTAATCAGAATGAGGATATCGACTTCGCTCAGATGATCGATGAGTCATTCAAAAAAATACATACAGGAGAGAAAGTTAAAGGCACAGTTATTGCTGTAAATAATACAGAAGTTATCGTAGACCTCGGAACAAAGCACACTGGCTATGTTGCTCTTGATGATCTTACAGATGATCCTTCAAAGAAGCCTTCAGACATCGTCAGCGTTGGCGACGAGATCGATCTTGTTGTAATCAAGGTAAATGACGCTGAGGGTACAGCTGCTCTCTCAAAGAGAAAGGTTGACGAGCAGGCCGGCTACGAAAAGATTGTTAAGGCACAGCAGGAAGGCACAGTTCTCGAAGGCGTTGTTCAGAGCGTAGTTAATAAGGGCGTTACTCTCACAGTTCTCGGCGTAAGAGTATTTATCCCTGCTTCACTTACAGGTCTCCCAAGAGGCGCAGAGCTTGACCAGCTTCTCAAGAAGAAGGTAGAGTTCATTGTTATTGAAGTTTCTGAGGGCGGCAGAAAGAGAGCCGTTGGTTCTATCAAGGCTGTTCAGAACGCTAAGAAGGAAGAAGCTAAGGCAAGATTCTGGGAGACAGCTGAGGTTGGCAAGACTTACGTAGGTAAGGTAAAGTCACTCACAAGCTTCGGTGCATTCGTTGATCTCGGCGGCATCGACGGTATGGTACATATCTCAGAGCTCTCATGGAAGAGAATCAAGCACCCAAGCGAAGTTGTAAATGTTGGCGATACTCTTGAGGTATACATCAAGGATCTCGATCAGGAAGCTAACAGAATTTCTCTCGGCTTCAAGAAGGCTGAGGACAATCCTTGGGAGATCTTCAAGTCACAGTATCAGATCGGCGATGTAGTTAAGGCTACTATCGTTTCTATCACAAGCTTCGGTGCATTCGCTCAGATCATCGACGGCGTTGACGGTCTTATCCACATCTCACAGATCGCTGATCAGAAGGTAGAGAATGTCAAGGACGTTCTTTCAGTAGGCGACGAAGTTGATGTTAAGATCATTGATATCGACGAGGAGTCAAAGAGAATCAGCATCTCAATGCGTGCTCTTCTTGAGAACGAAGAGGACGACGATGAGGAAGCTCCTGCTGAGGACGCTGAATAATCAATAATCTTACGGGCTGCACTGATGTGCAGCCCTTTTCATTTATATCAGAACGGGTATTCCTCGTCACTGTTAAACGGAGAACTAATATGAATAAGAAAACTATAGGCATAATATCAGGAATAATCGGAATAGTGATTGGAATTGCAATAGTGATATGTTCACTTGCTGATGTGGATCTTCCAAAACCTGTATGGCTGATCTTTGCTGTCGCTTGTATGCTCAATGCAATATTGATAACACTGAATTACAGAAGAAAAGAATAACTAAAAAACACAATGCCCCGAAGTGATGCTTATATCACTTCGGGGCTTAACTTTTTTATATCACTTTTTATCAATCTATCGGAAGTGTATCTACAAGACGAAGCAGATAACGCTGTATTGCAAGTGCATCATTTGAAGTAATACCGTTTCTGCCCTCAACATCTGCGTTTGCAGCTCCCTGATCTGTAAGGTGATGCTCGTCTGTACCGTTTATGCCATACTTGTTAGGATTTGCCAGTGACTGCATGATAAGAACTGCATCTGACAGATCAACTGTACCGTCCATATTTGCATCGCCTGCAAGTCCCTGCGGAGGCTGTGTAGTAGTTGTTGTTGTGGTTGTGGTAGTGGTGGTTGTCGTTGTAGTTGTTGTAGTAGTAGTAACTACAGGTGTTTCCTTAACGAAAGCTATGTAGTTCATACAAGCCCCGCTCATACCGTTTGTACCAAGAGTTACAGTCTCGCCTGCCTTTATCGCCTTGGAGTAAACATCGAAAGGTCTTACAGCTTCGCTGTCGTTGATCTCTGCGATCTCGCCTGTCTTTGTGAAGTTATACAGCCATGACGGGATAGAAGTTACTCTCTCGTCCATAGCTACAAATACTGTGATATCCTTTGCAGCAGTAATTACTGCAAGATCGGAATCAGTATTCTTTGAGTTGCAGGCTGTTCGGATAAGCTCTCCGCCGCCAATGCTTGAAGGTACAGAAGCGATAACGTGCTCACGATCTCCGAATGCCTTGTCGCCGATGTTGAAGTTCTCAACGATAGACCACTGTGCGCCGTAGCTTGCGTCCTTGACCTCAAGCTTAGCAATAAGTTCGCTCTTCAATGTATCGTCGATAACTACAGGATCGCCGCCGCTTGAAACTGTTCCTGCATTGTATGCCTTGTTCTGCATTCTTCCTGCATATGCTGTTACCTCTGCCTTTGCAGCGTCTGCGAACTGGACATTGTAACTGCTGTATATCTTCGATGAATTTGTATCGAAGTTATCGTAGCCATCACCGCCGCCCTTGAGGTTATTGATATAAGCCTGTGCAGTTCTTGAATTAACTATCTGATAAGCAAGTCCGCTTCCCATATTACAGCTTACGAACTTGTCACCGTAGGACTTGATCGTGCCTGAATATGCATCGCTTCCCATATTCTCAGCATCAAGAGGAAGATTTGTATTTTCGAAGTAGTTTGCTTCGGAGAATACTTTTGAGTTATAAGAAGCTCCGATGCCATACTGCTTGTTGTTGTAGAAGTAGTTATTATAGCTGTGGATATGTGCGTTTCTCGCACGCGGATTACGCGACTCGGTATTATTGAACCAGTTGTGGTGATAGGTTATCCAGTCCTGCTCGTGATTTGTTCCACCGCCTACAAGTGAGGTCTTGTGACCGTCCTTGAAAACATTGTAGGAAACTGTTACGTACTCTGTCCACTTGATATCAAGTGAACCATCACCGTCTGACTTATCAGCGTCAACTATGCCGTTGCCCGCATAAGCATTATATCCCTTTTCAATAGTACAGTTATGTACCCAGATATGATTTGACTTATTGTCGGAAGAGCCTGTCATGGATACGCCGTCATCGGGGTACTTGCCCAGCCACAGATTGCGCACTTCACAGCTCTTTGAACGCTTCATCTCAAAGCCCCACTGATTTAGAGCAGTATCATAGCCGATGCCCTCGACAGTTACATTTTCAGCATTCTGTAGATAAAGCATATTTGATCCATCATTCTGCTGACCGTCATTAGCCTTTGCGCCTTTTGGCACATCAATGCTGCCGATAAGACGGAATACAACATTCTTAGGCTTTCCGTTGTAGAATATGTTGTAAAGACCTGTCTGACCGCCGTATGTGACAGAATCCTTGTTTGAGTTATTTACATAAATAACTGTAACTCCTGATTTGAGAGTACCGTCATTGTTGTAAGCACCAATACCGTCGGATACGTTCCAATGCGCATAGCCGCTGCGGTCAAATGCCATTGTCTTTACTGTACAGCTTGCAGAGCCGTTAGAGCCCGAAACATTTATAGTATAAGAAGTATTTCCTTTGAGTCCGGGGATATCGACTCTTGAATTTCTGATGAGCTGTGAGTCTACAGCTGTGTAGCTTGAACTTCCCTCGGGTGCGTAGCTTACCTTGACATTATTGCCAAGCTTTGAGCTGTCCCACTCTACGAAGGCTTCTTCATACCAGCCGCCGCAGGTCTTTATTGCCCCCTCAACATTTGATGAAGGCTGATCGTTATTGCCGCTGCTTGTATTTCCTTCACCGTTGAGGAATGACGGTGTCCAGTTGTTCATATAGCTTGTGATATTGATGTTTGCAGCATCATTGTCTGATACGGTATGTCCCTTGCGCTGAGAAAGGTCAACTCTCTGACCGTTTGAGAGCTTTGTGCCGTTCTCCTTGAAGCCGTCAACACTCTCGGGCTGTACGCCGCTCATTGAAGTCCAGCCTGCTGCTGTTATCATATTTCCGTTCTGGAGAGTAGTATTCACAAAGAGCACCTTTGCAGTCTGTCCCCACGGTCTGCCGAGATAGCCTGCGCTTACTGTGAGCTGTGAATTTGCAGTTACCTTGCAGTCCTTGAAGAGATATCCCGTGTACGGACTTCCCTGCTCTCTTGCTGCTGTAATGTATCCGCCTACAGAACCGCTGCTGTAGCCCTTCCAGCGAAGCTCACAGCTGTCGAATACTGCATTGCTGCCGCCGAAGATATAGTCTGTCTGTCCTTCGATAAGGCAGTTCTTGTAGTACTGAGGTGAGCCGCCTGTGTAAAGTGTATCCTGGCTTGACAGGAACTTGCAGTTCAGGAACTCAGCATACCCTGTATCTACCGAGAGAGCCGCTGCACGCTCTGTATAAGCCTTTGACTGTACGTCAACGCCGTTGTAACGCTGTACTTTCAGTGTCTCGTTTGTACACTCAACGCCGTCTGCCAACTCCTCCTGTGTGAGGTAGCGGTTGAAGGAGTTCTCGAATACGATGTTCTTAGCCTTGAAGTTTGTAGCCTTTGGCCAGAGCTGTACTGTTGCGCCCCAGCGGTAATTTGAAACGTTCTTGCCGCTCTTGGAGTTTGCAAGGCTTGCATCGTAATAGCCCTTTGAGTTTGCGCTGTAGTACTTATAGCCGATACCGTAGTACCAAGTGAGGACAGCATCGCCCTTGCTCGGCTCGTCATTTACAAAAGTAATGTACGGTGTCTGTACAATGACCTGCTGACGGTATGTACCGGGGGCAATGTGTATTGTAACGCGATTAGCCTCTGATGAGGGATTGAGGCTCGCTGCCTTGTCAACAGCCGCCTGTACTGTGGAAAAGTTGTTGTTTCTGCCCGTGTATCCGACATACAGGTCTGTACCTGCCGCATCGGACCTCAACGGCTGTACTACGGCAAATGATGCCAGTAATACGATCATGGCTGAAACAAACGAAATGATCTGTAGATTTAGCTTTCGTGTTCTGCCGACCATTATTATCACTCCTTTGGAATTTTCGGATCATACGCTGCCTAAAGCGCGATCCTTAGCCTTAAATCAATCACTTTAGTGCATCGCGCAGACTTACAGGGACAAGCTGCCGCAGAATATGCACCTATACACCATAATTATAGCATACGCACTACAAAATGTAAATATAATCATAGTTTTTACATCTATTTTTGTGGATATATACAATTAGAGATAGCTCTCTTTGGATAAAATATCCTTAAATAATCTTTTATCCCCTATTTTTAGGCAGATTTATGCTTTCCCTTATTGACAACACCATACAAAATGGTATAATTAGTGTATCAACTATATCTGCCTTACAGTGGTTGCTGAGCAGACATTAATTAGATCAGGCTATTATTTATATCATTACAACTCAGGAGGTTTATTATGAAATTTGACAGCACAGAAGAATGGAAAAGCAAGATCAAGCGTGTCCTCATCTCAGAAGATGAAATACGCACAGAAATGAAAAAGGCAGGCGAGTATATCAATTCTGTCTACGACGGCTCTCCTATACTCCTTGTGAGCATACTGAAAGGTGCATTCGTGTTCATGGCTGACCTGTGCCGCGAAGTAACTGTTCCCTGCGAGATTGCTTTCATGGCGGCAAAAAGCTACTTTGAGGGCACTGAGTCCTCGGGTCATGTCGAGATAACCATGGACCTCAAACATGATATCAGTAATTACCATGTTATAATCATTGAGGACATCATCGACACTGGAAGAACTCTCAACGAGATAAAAAAGATACTCGGTGTAAGAAACCCTCTGTCTCTGAGGATAATGACCCTCCTTGACAAACCCGACCGCCGCGTTGTTGAGCTTAAAGCTGACTATTCTCTTTTCACTATCCCCGATTATTTCGTAATAGGCTATGGACTCGATTACGGCGAATTCTACAGAAACTTACCGTATATCGCAGAATTCGGCGAATGAGGTGGCAGAAATGGTGGAAAAACTTTTCAAGCTCAAAGAACGCGGAACTAATGTAAAGACTGAAATTGCGGCAGGTATCACCACTTTTATGACTATGGCTTATATACTTGCCATTAACCCGAATATTCTTTCAACCACAGGTATGGACGCAACTGCCGTGCTCCTTGCGACTTGTCTCGCTTCATTTATCGGTACTATCTGCATGGCATTCATGGCTAATCTGCCCTTTGCACTTTCCGCAGGTATGGGACTCAACGCTTACATGGCTTATACAGTCTGCGGAAATCTCGGCTATTCGTGGCAGGTGGCTCTCCTTGCGGTATTTATAGAGGGTATCGTTTTTATCATACTCTCACTTACCAAGGTCAGAGAAGCTATCTTCGATGCGATACCTCTTTCGCTGAAACGTGCGGTATCCGTTGGTATCGGTTTGTTCATCGCCTTTATCGGACTTCAGAACGCAGGTCTTGCAGTAGACTCCGCAACTCTCGTAGAGCTTGTAGACTTCCGCGAAAACTTCCATACTACGGGAATATGCGCACTCCTTGCTGTTATAGGACTTCTTATAATGGCGATACTCTACATCAAAAGAGTGAAAGGCTCTATCCTCATAGGTATATTCGCCACATGGATGCTCGGTATCATCTGCGAGGTAACAGGGCTTTACGTACCTGATGCGGAAATGAGTGCTTATACACTTATCCCCTCTTTCAAAATGACTGACTTCACTTCTATCAGCAAGACATTCGGTCAGTGCTTCAACGTAGATTTTGACGCTGTCGGTATTTTCAACTTCATCGTTGTAGTATTCTCCTTCCTCTTCGTTGACCTTTTCGACACTCTCGGCACTCTCATCGGTGTAAGCACTAAGGCAGGGCTTCTCGACAAAAACGGCAAGCTCCCTGCTATAAGACCTGCTCTTATGGCTGACGCTGTTGCAACTACCGCAGGTGCTGTGCTTGGTACTTCTACCACCACTACTTTTGTGGAGTCCTCAGCAGGTGCGGCAGCAGGCGGCAGAACAGGTCTTACAGCTCTTACAACAGCTGTGCTGTTCCTGCTCTCTATGTTCCTTGCACCTATATTCATAGCTATCCCAGCATTTGCAACTGCTCCTGCACTTATACTTGTCGGCTTCCTCATGTTCAGCACCGTGTCCGAGATAAAGGTTGACGAGAATAACTACGCATCGGCTATCCCTGCATATCTCTGCGTGATCGCAATGCCGCTGTTCTACAGCATTTCCGAGGGTATCGCTATCGGCGTTATCTCTTACGTTGTTATAAACCTTGCCTGCAAGAAGTACAAGGAAATAAATCCTATCATGTATATCCTTGCGGTACTCTTCGTACTCAAATACATATTCCTGTAAATACAAATATAGCTTTGCTATATTTGTATTTAAGCAATTAGCCGTTAGCCTATTTGTAGGGGCGAGTTCCGCTCGCCCGATAATAAAGCGGCAAAGCCGTTAAATTATGAAAAAGGACAGCATAACCGTGGTATCTATATAGAAACTTTTATGCTTATTATTGAGAGAACCCCTTTTGAAAAAGGGGCTTCTCTCAAACTCTCTCCCGAAAACTTTCGTTTTTATTTTTTCCCGGATAGTGCGCGACCTGTATACTTACAGGTCTTTTTTATTATCATACGCGCCCTATCCGGGAAAAAATCAGATAAAAGTCTTTGGAAAGGGGTTCGGGGGATAACCTTTCCTCAGAAAGGGTTCCCCCGATAATTAACTATAAACTTCTATATAAGTACCACTGCTAAGCTGTCCTTTTTTTCATCTGTTATTGCCTTTGAATTCCTTTTTGACTATAAGTATCTCCTCTTTTTCAACAAGCTCCCTGCCCTCAAATCCGAGACGGATAATGTACGGCATAAAGTCGATAAGACGCATGAAATCATCAACTCCGAAGCTGTTGTCATAGTAGTGAAGAATAGTGCTGAGAGCAGTACCGTGAGTACCTACCATTATGTTCTCATCTCTGTGAGCGTCAAGCATATCATTTACCGCAGCAATATTCCTGTCCATTACAGACTGCAAGCACTCGCCGTCACTTTCGCTGTAGCTCAGGTCAGCCCAGCGTTTGCGGAACATCTCTATATTATTGCTGTTTTTGCCGTTGATACGCTCATGCAGCCTCTCATCGATTGCAATATCGAGCCCGTGTTCATCTGCGGTCTGCTTTATGGTATCATAGCTGCGCTTATACGGACTTGAAATTGCACAGTCAAGGCGGATATCCTTCATTGCTTCCACTACTTTAAGAGTATCCCTCTCGCCCTCCTCGGTAAGGGGACGTTTTGATGCTTCTGCGAAAGCATAATCGGGCTGTGCATGACGTACAAAGTAAATATTGGTCATCAGAGTCGCTCCTTAAAGTCAGAATAGCCGAAACTGCGAAGCGTCTCAAAGCTGCCGTCCTTTTTCAGCAGAAGTATTGAGGGCAGCGGCATACCGTTGAAGGTATTGTTCTTGACCATTGAATATATCGCCATGTCTCCGAAAACAAGTCTGTCGCCTATATGAAGCGGTTCATCGAAGGAGTACTCGCCGATAGAGTCCCCTGCAAGACAGGTCTGTGAGCCCAGTCTGTAGCTGTACTTCTTTTCGCCTTTCTCTCCCGAGCCAACAAGTGGCGGACGATAAGGCATTTCCAGTACATCAGGCATATGGCAGGCAGCAGAGGTATCAAGTATAGCCATTGGCATATCATTTTCCGTGATATCCAGCACCTCGGTCACAAGCCAGCCTGCATTTAGAGCGGCTGCTTCACCGGGTTCGAGGAACACTTCCAGTCCGTACTTTTCCTGCATACGTTTTATGCAGCGTTCAAGCCGCGGTATGTCGTAATCCGCACGGGTTATATGATGACCGCCGCCGAAGTTTATCCACTCCATTTTTTCGAGAACATCGCCGAACTTTTCCTCAACAGCATCAAGTGTAGCTTCAAGGTCATCTGAATTCTGCTCGCAGAGAGTGTGGAAATGTATTCCCGTAACGCCGTCAAGGTCGTCTGTACGGAAGTTCTTCCGCGTGATGCCAAGCCTTGACTTAGGCGAACAGGGGTCGTATATCTCATGTCCCTCCTGAGTTGAAAACTCCGGATTGATACGGAGTCCTATCTTCTTGCCTGCCGCAAGTACACGGTCACGGTACTTGTCAAGCTGAGTAAATGAGTTGAAGATGATATGACCGCAGTAGGATATTATCTCGTCTATTTCGTTTTCGCGGTAAGCAGCCGAAAAAACGTGATTTTCCTTTCCCATTTCTTCATATCCCAGCTTTGCCTCGAAAAGTCCGCTGCAAGCTGTTCCGTCGAGATATTCCTTCATAAGCGGATAGACATGATAGCATGAAAAAGCCTTCTGAGCAAGGAGTATCTTAGCTCCCGTGCGCTGTGAAACGCCGCGGAGTATCTCCATATTGTGAATAAGTGCCGACTCGTCCACTACGTAGCAGGGAGTCGGCATTTTTGTATTATCAAACATAAGCTTATTCAAGGAAATTGTTCATGGTGATCTTAACTCTCGGAGCACCATTCTCATCAGGTTCGATCATCTCGACCTTTTCCATTACGATAGGTGTATTTGGCTTTGACATTGCACCGTCAGTACCCTGTGAACGAGGTACTCTTGTGAAGTCGTCAACTACCTCCATGCCCTCTGTAACGTTGCCGAATGCAGCATAATAGCCGTCAAGTGAAGCTGTGTAATTACCTGTATAGCAGATAAAGAACTGGCTTGATGCGCTGTCGGGATCATTTGAACGAGCCATTGATATTACTCCGCGCTGATGTGAAGTAGGATTGTCAACGCCGTTTGCAGCAAACTCGCCCTTTATAGTCTCCTTGCTGCCGCCCATGCCTGTACCCTCGGGATCGCCGCCCTGTGCCATAAATCCGTCAATTACACGGTGGAAGGTAAGTCCGTTATAAAAGCCCTCATTTACCAGCTTTTCAAAGTTAGCGCAGGTTATGGGAGCTTTATCGGGATAAAGGGTCACGATAATAGTATTACCCGACTGTCCTGCTGCTGTTGTGGACTCTTTTTTATCAGAGCCTGCGTCCTTGCCGCAGCCTGTCATAATAAGCATTGTCGCAGCAACAGCTGCTGTCATTACCTTTTTGAGGTTCTTAAAACCTTTCATATTTTTCTATTCTCCTTTTCAGCTGATATCCGTAAATATCAGTTTTCTTACTATATTAAGCTTTGAAAATGCAAAGCCTATGAATGCTCCCGAAATATTCAGGATAAAATCGTCTATATCACAGCTGCCGCGCATTGTAAGGAACTGACCTGCCTCAACTCCTATGATGACTGCCGCTATAGTAAGGGCAAACACCTTAAAGCTGCGCTGCTTTTTCCACAGCGCAGGGAAGAATACTCCCGCAGGCATGAATACCGCTAAATTCCCCCACAGATTATCAAAGGAGAACTCTCCGTATATTATATCGTCTGCGCGATAATATCTGACAAACTCAGATATAGTACGGAACGGTACGAAATTGGAATTCTTACGGAAGTATTCACCATAGGTGTAAAAGTTCAGCATACTGCTCCTTATATAAAAGAGCAGATAATACGCAGCCGCAGCGTATATTACAAAAAGAGCAAAAACTAAAAGCTTTTTAGCCCTCATATCAGTCAACAAGAGTAGGATCGAAGTCCTCTTCCCAAGGAAGTCCCCACTTGTTGAGTGCTTCCATGAACGGATCGGGATCGAATTCCTCGATGTTGTAAACGCCTGCCTTCTTCCATGTGCCTGTCATTATCATCATTGCGCCTATCATTGCAGGTACACCTGTTGTATAGGAGATAGCCTGTGAGCCAACTTCCTTGTAGCACTCCTGATGATCGCAGATGTTGTAAAGGTAGTAGTTCTTGTCCTTGCCGTCCTTCTTGCCACGGAAGATACAGCCGATATTCGTCTTTCCAACTGTTCTCGGACCAAGTGATGCAGGATCAGGAAGTACAGCCTTGAGGAACTGGAGAGGTACTATCTCCTTGCCCTCGTACATGATAGGCTCGATAGATGTCATACCTACATTTTCAAGGCACTTGAGGTGTGTGAGGTAGCTCTGACCGAATGTCATGAAGAAACGGATACGCTTGATGCCCTTGATATTAAGAGCGAGAGACTCAAGCTCCTCATGGTGGAGGAGGTACATATCCTTCTCGCCTACGCCCTTGAAGTTATAAACGCGCTTTATCTCCATAGGCTCAGTCTCTACCCACTTGCCGTCCTCGATGTAGCTGCCCTTTGCAGATACCTCACGGATATTGATCTCAGGGTTGAAGTTTGTAGCGAACGGATAGCCGTGGTCGCCGCCGTTGCAGTCGAGGATATCAATGTAGTTTATCTCGTCGAACTGGTGCTTCATAGCGTAAGCTGAGAATACACCTGTTACACCCGGGTCAAAGCCGCTTCCGAGAAGTGCTGTGATGCCAGCCTTTTCAAATCTCTCACGGTATGCCCACTGCCACTTGTACTCAAATTTAGCAGTATCAAGAGGCTCGTAGTTTGCAGTATCAACATAGTGAGTCTTTGTAGCGAGACAAGCGTCCATGATAGTAAGGTCCTGATAAGGAAGTGCAAGGTTCAGCACTACATCAGGCTTATAGCTGTTGATGAGAGCAACAAGCTCGTCAACATTGTCAGCATTTACCTGAGCAGTCTCGATGACTGTCTTTGTTGTAGGCTGGAGCTTTTCCTTCAGCGCGTCGCACTTTGACTTTGTACGGCTTGCTATCATTATGCCCTCAAATACCTCGCTGTTCTGACAGCACTTGTGAATTGCAACGGAAGCAACTCCTCCGCAGCCGATGATCATACATTTTCCCATTTTTAATTCCTCCGTATCTTTAAAAATTTATATGTGTTATTAAATAAATGCCCATTGCCACTAAAAACAAATCAGTAAAGAGATGTTTTTTCTGTCTTGAAGGACAATAATACATTTCAGGGTTATTGGGGTTTACCTTTATCTCATGATTCTCACTGTTCTGCACATGAAATACCAAGCCTGATTCTCTTGCCTCATACAGACTGTTGTCATATTCATAGACCACCTTGTACGTTTCAGTCCCGTCACTGTTTACACACGAGACTTTTAACATAACACTGACCGTTTCTGTACACTTGCGTTTCAGATAACTGAAAAACATAAAGTCGAACAGACCTATTATAGCCGGTGACAGCAATACGAATTTCCAAAATAAATATTCTTCCATATTCTCTATATCCGGCATTTTTCTTTCACCAATATCTATACTCCCTTTCTTTTTCAATCGTCTTATCTCAGTGAACTGAATAAAAATCAGTCAATAGGTTTTATATGTCATTTCAACAAAATAAAAACTTAATTAATGCTCCCACAGCAATACATATCAGATATATAATAACTTTATGTATTGTTTCCTGCGGACAGTAAAAATTTTCAGGCTTATCAGGGTCAATATAAAGGCCTACACGCTCGCCTATACTAAAAGAAAGATATGGAGAATATAAACTACTCCTTTTCATGTAATCTTTGCCCTCAAATCTATATTCAAAAACAGGGAAATATGAATAACTTATATGACGTCTTCTTTTGGTGTTGCGTTTTTTTTCAATATCTACAACAACAGCATCAACATACTCTGTACACCTTTTCTTTTTTATTATTATATCTATTATTCCCCAAACACCTACCACAAAAAGAATAATGGGAAAAATTAACATTAAAATTGTCATTTTCTCACCTTCCTGTTTTTATCATTAAAACTCAGATGCTTTCACAATATGCAAAAAACAGCTTGATACCAAGTATTATTACCAGTATAACGCCAATTCCTATGGAAAGACCTTTTATGGCCTGTATATTATCGTGTTTTTCCTCAGCAGGACAGATGCATGATTTAGGATTTTCGGGATCCACAAACAGCTCCACCTTTGAACCTATCTGCATTTTCTTAAGCCATGATTTTGAAGTACTGCCTGCACACCTGCAAAATTCACCTTTATAGGAATACTCATAGAGCGGCGCACGTTTTATGTCGTATGATTCGGTCTCTCTGTCGTATATACTGACTTCTGTATAATCGACTACTTCTGCCACAACAATTTCAGTACATTTTTTTCGCCGTTTCTTTTCTTCAATATGTAGTTTTGTCAATATTACTATCGAAGAACCGACAACAAATAAAACAACAAAACCTATTATATATACAAGCAAATAATCCATTTATTTCACGACCTTAAAAATTCCTATCATATCAATTCTTATTTCGTCTCAAAGAATGGTCTGCGCTTTAAAAGTCAATCTTCAACGTTTATTTTGCCCGTTAAAGACAATATAACCACAATAATTGCTACTGCTCCCGCGCCTATTAATACCAACTCAGATATTAACAATCCTTTGTTGTCTTTCGGATCATAAAACTCATAAGGCTCATCAGGATTGATCATCAGCTCTGAACTATCGCCTACGTTGTAATTATTTGAGCTTACAAGACTTTCAACTTCATAATCCTGTCCCATATAATTATAACTCCAGACAGGGAAATATGAAGTACTTGGCGGACTGTCAGAATCACCTGGAGTATAGCTTTCTCTGATATCGACCACTGTTGCATATACGGTTTCCGTACAATTCTTTTTCAGTTTTCGCCTTCTTTTGAAATCGTATACGCCCAAACCAAGGAAGGTTAATGGTACAATAAACATAACAGATGATGTCAGCAGGCATAATCCAATCATTACTAATATTACAGTGATAGACGTTACCATTTTTTCCACCTGCCTTTAAAGTATCATGACATCAATAACCTGAGTCGTACCTCTTAGAGTTTATCAGAGACTTTATGCTGAATCCTGTACAGATCAGACACAAGCCGCTCACTATCAAAAGAATTATACCGAAGAACTTACCCGAAGTTTCCTTTGGACAATAGTATGTCTTTGGATCACTTGGCTTTAAATAAAACTCTACTGTATCGCCCTTATGCATTTTCAGCTTTGATGAATACACATTGCTTGAAACTGTATATTCCTTGCCCTCATATTCATATGTATACACAGGTGCATAGGTATCATCGTCCGAAGATGAACTCTTCTTGATGTCAGATACAACAGCTGTTGTTTTATATGTACATTCCTTTTTGAGCTTTGCATCATGCTTGAAGAACCATATTCCGCCCAAAAGAGTGGCTATGGTCACAAGTATCAGTATTACTACACTTGATGTTTTTACTTGTGCTGTACTTCTGTTGAACTGGATATTTCTGTTAAACTAAATATTCATGATAATTCTCCCTTTTTAAAATAAATTTATTAGTTTGAATGTGATTTATATATCGCAATAGCCTTTGCTAAAATACATAAACTACTAAATGCTCCGATACAGATCATTATAATTCCGGCTTTATCTGAACCATCGATCTCTTCAACAAGTCGAAAATCCTCGGGATTATCAGGATTTATGGCAAGCTGAACATGATCGCCTGCCGAAGCAAAAACATAACTTTCGTACTGCCTTTCGTAATTTATTCCGCCATAATAAAATTCAAGTAAAGCGACATACATATGACGTCTTGTGTTTCTGCTGCGGTAACTCAGATCTTGTACATTAACTACTGTTGCTTCTACGAAGTCTGTACAGCGTTCTCTCGCTTTTTTTCTGGTTCTGATATATAATATTCCAAACAAAATAAAAAGCGAAGGAATAAAAAGCCAACATGATAATATACCAATAATCAATAATATGATTGGAAATTCCACAATAAAAAATACTCCTTAATTAATGATAAGCTTCATTGGTGTGAACTGTGATTTTTATAGTAAGATCAAAACAAGCTCAAGATAAACTGAACTAACATAAATAAAATTGCACCGGCTCCGACAATGATCGAAATAAGTCCGCCTTTATCTATCCCCGAAATATCTTCAAGAATATGAAATTCATCCGGATATTTGGGATTGATTGCAAGCTCGACATGATCGCCTACAGAAAACCTATATTTATGCACTATGTCATTACTCGTCCTTCTATAATATTTTCCGCAATAATAAAACTCATAAACAGGGTAGCAATCACGCTTTTTTCCTTTGCCTTCGATAAATAAACCCGTCATTTCTATATCGACTACAGTTGCTTCTACAGTATCAGTGCAGCGTTCTCTCTTTTTTTCTGTGTCATTTATCAGCCATATTCCAATTACAATAAAAAACGAAGAAATACCAAGCCACCCTATTATAAAACCAAATAAATAAATCACAGCTAACTCTCCTTGATTATATGATAAGCTTCATTGGTGTGAACTGTGATACTTTCTCTTCAAATCCTAATTTTTTATACAGCTGATAGCCGTCCTCGGAAGCCTGAAGCTCGATATAATCAAGGTCCATTATCTTAGCATCAGCTATAAGGAGCTTCATAAGCTCTGTGGCTATTCCCTGTCTGCGATAGTTCTTATCGGTTATAACATTGAGAACCGTTCCGACTCTTCCTTTAGGAAAATTCGGATTAGGCGGCATCTCCCTCACAGTAAGGAAAACCGAACCCACAAGCTTTCCGCCGTCCTCTGCAAGATATGCAAAGAAATCACAGTTGAGGTGGTCGGCGTAATATCGAGGAAGCCTTGCCTTTATTTTTGCAGCCTCGGCATCTGTCATTTCGGGGAAGTCCTCACGTAGATATTTTATACGTATATCCGCCAGTCCCGAGGCATTCTGCGCTCTGAATATATTCATATAACTTTACTCCATAACATCTTTAAAAATAATCTGTCTATGACAGCTTTTTACTAAGCCTTATTTTTATTGAACAATAGCACCGAAATAGAAATCACACTTGCTATTGCACCTACAATGATAAGCGTAAGCCAGCCTTCAGTATTACGTCCATTATCAGAAGGTACATAAGAATTTTTAGGTTTAACAGGATCAATATATACATCGACCTCTTCATTCAATTCAAAGTTATCTGTTTCTTCAAAATAACCTGATCTATAAATGTATTCACGTCCGTTATAGGTATATTTGACCACGCGGGGACCTGAATAGGACTTAGAATTTCCTATTACATTATTGTACTGATCACGCATTTCCTCTTCATTAACATTCTCATATGTCATTATTCCCTTTACAAGCTCTGTACAGACTCCCTCTTTCTCACGAACCTTAAAATACTGAGTAGTTCCGACAATTAAAAAAACTATTCCTGTTATAATGAAAGGTAATACAAATATGTTGATCACTTTCTTCTGCTCTTCATTCAGACATATCTTCTCTTCTTCATCATCAAACGATCCAATCAAATCACGATCATCATAGTTCATATTTCTCACCTTGTTTTATATGTAATTCTCAGAATAAACAGTCCCGATGCGTTCTGTGCTCTGAATATATTCATATCAATTTACCTTTCTCACACGTAATAGTTGTCCTGAGATGACGAACCTAATACGTTCTTTGCCTTTCTTTTCATGCTTATCGGAATGATCAAGGCAACTGCCAAACATATCGCACCAACCACCATTGACATTCCCGAACCAGTCTTTTTTTGCTTATAAGATGGTATATAGATATGTTCGGGATCATGAGGATCAACGTATATGTCTACGCTTTCACCGACTTTAAAGCCTGCCGATGGGCCGAAATAATTGCCCTCATCTTTATATTTATTTCCTTGATATTCGTATTCAAAAACAGGAGCATATGTATTTGTAGGTTCATCATCTCTGCTTTTCCGATGAGTCTCGTCCCAGCTCTGTATTGCTGTGACCGTGCCTTCTACCCTGGAAGTACACACCTTTTTATCGCGGTAAAGCTCCAGGAAATCCTTTGCTCCAAAAACAAAGAATAAAAAACCTGCGATCAGAAAAGGCGCGGTAAAGATCCAGCCAATACAGCCGAAAGCATTTGATGCAAATTTTTTCTGCCTGTCTGTAAGCTGAGGAATTTGTTCGTTAAATTGTCCGTATCCGCTGTTGTCGTAGTTCCCGTAATCACGTTCACTGTAGCTGTCGTATTCATCGTTATTGTAGCTTCTGTAATCGTCATCATCATAATTTTTCATTGTTATTACCCCATTTTATATCATTTCCGCGAATAAACTGTCCCCCGAACATATTCTTTTTTCTAATTAATAATCCCGAGTGTCATATCCAAACGCTTTATTTGTCTTACTTCTGATACTAAAGAAAATAGAACCGCTTACTGCAATAAATACTAAGCCAAATAAAATATCAAACAATGAAATTTCTTCGCTCTTATGATAAGCAGGTGCATAAAATCGTTCAGGTTTATCAGGATCAACAAATATGGTCACTTTGTCGCCTTCTTCTAATTCTGTATCACTATAAAAGCTCTGCATTCTTTGAGTATGAGTTTTTCCATTTAAGGTATATTCCAAAACAGGTACGTAAAAAACATCTCTTGATCTTTTGCCGGTAACTGTATTTTTCTCCACAGCAATGACCTCTCCAACTACACTTTCAGTACAATGCTTTGTTAAATAAGAGTCTTTAAGGTACGGTACGATGCCTGTATACAAACTTAACAGCCCTCCAAACAGAAAAGGAACTAAAAATATAAAGACTACACAGCCTGCCACACCCCTGACTATTTTTGCCTGTTTTTCTGTGACCTGCGGCATCTGCTGTCCGTAATTGCCGTATCCGCTGTTATCATAGTTCCCGTAATCACGTTCACTGTAGCTGTCGTATCCGTCGTTATTATAGCTTTCATAATCGCTGTCACTATAACTATTGTACTCTTCGTTATTGTAGTTTCTGTAATCGTCATCATCATAATTTTTCATTTTCTTACCCCATTTTCTATATCATTTTTTGAATATGACTTAATTTACCCCATAAAGTCATCATTCGTATCTGTATTGTCCGAGCCGTTACCTGCTGCCTTGCTGCGCATTACCACGCATACAACAACTACAGTCAGGATTATTATAATACACGGTATAAATATCACTAAAAGCCAGAAGCCCGAAAACTCCCGGTCTATCTCCTTAAAAACAGTATTGCGGTTGTAAGCGGGATCGTACATCTTTCCTGGTTCGCCTTCCGATATACGTATATCCACCTTTTCTCCGACTTCATATTTCTTGTTGCTTGAGCTTACACTGCCCTCAACATTATACGTTTTCCCATTGTATTCGTACTCGTATACGGGAGTATACACCATTGAAGAACTGTCATCGGAATTTGACAAATGCTCGCGGTTCTCGCTGATAACTGCTGTTACCGATACATTATAAGCAGATGTATCCTGCGTAACAGCACCGCTTATCGCTTTTTTCACCACCGTAAATGCCAGACCTGTGATAAAGCCCAGAAGCGTCAATATAACGGCAAATATTATACCTATCCTTAATGCTCTGTTTTTTGTGCTGTTATTTTCTGTTTGCTGCTCGTTGTTATTCATAGTGTGACCTCATAATGGAACATTCTTTATACTGCCGTGCTCTGTTTATCAGTGTTTTCAGCAGATCACAGTCTGCTCTCATATTCACGCCGCAGCTCCTCCATGTCCTTTTTAGTACGGTATCTCGGGTAAACAAAAGTGACGATCATCATTATTGAACCCACGATCACCAGCATTATATCAGCTTTCTTTTTCGAGCTAATCGCTGTATTTCGGGATGTCTGTATCTTTTATCTCCTCGTGTGGGATATCGTCCTCAAATCCATATTTTTCACCCACAAACTCACCGCTATAAACTCTTTTATGACAGAGCCAGCAGCATTTCCCTTATTATCTTGCAGGCTACTGCTGTGGAAACTCCGCTCTGATCGTAAACAGGGCTGAGCTCATTGACATCACAGCCTACGATATTCAGCTTGCTGCATACCAGTGTTACAGCCTTCCTCAGCTCATCAAATGTGACTCCACCTGCCTCGGGAGTTCCCGTACCCGGGAATATAGACGGATCAAGCACATCAAGGTCAAGTGTGAAGTAAACATTCTTGCCTTTAAGCTTTTCAACAACCTCTTCAAGCCCGTCAAAGCTGAATTTATGCATTTCCGTGTGCTTGTCCGCAAAGCGGAATTCCTCACGGTCGCCGCTGCGGATACCGAACTGGAAGATATGACCGTCGCCCACAAGCTCGTGGCAGCGTCTGAGTACACAGGCGTGTGAGAGCTTCTGACCGAGATAGTCATCACGGAGGTCTGCATGAGCATCAAAGTGAACGATATAGAGATCGCTGTATTTTTCCTTGACAGCCCTTACAGTACCAAGAGTTACAAGATGCTCGCCGCCTATCATAAATGGCAGCTTTTCATCTGCAAGTATCACATCTGCACGGTCAGATATATCATCTACAGCTCGGTCAGTGCTTCCGAAAGGCAGCTCCAGATCGCCGCTGTCAAAATAGCTGTAGTCTGTCATGTCCTTATCCTGATAAGGACTGTATGTCTCGATACCGAAGCTTTCGTTCCTTATTGCCGAAGGAGCAAAACGTGTGCCCGGTCTGAAACTTGTAGTGCCGTCAAAGCCTGCTCCGAAAAGTACTATCTTAGCCTCATCGTATTCGGCATCGCAGGCGATAAAAGTCTGTATATTCTTATTCAACATCTTTGAGAAGCTCCTCTACGTAGCACGGAAGCGCGAATGCACCTACGTGAAGTCTTGGATTGTAGTATCTGGTCTTTAAGCCGAGCATACTCCATTTTGTGCCGTTATAGTCATTTGTCGGGTGGTACTTCTTTGAAGCAAAGCCGAAAAGCCAGTGTCCCGACGGATAAGTCGGTATATGTGCCTGATAGACCTTGCTTATAGGGAAGCTCTCCACTATGCGCTTGTGTGAACGCTGCATAGCAGCTGCGTCCTCGTCATAGAACGGGCTCTCATGCTGATTTACCATGATACCGTCCTCGCGGAGTGCCTTGAAGCAGCTTCCGTAGAACTCCTTTGTGAAAAGTCCCTCGCCCGGTCCGAAAGGATCGGTGGAATCAACGATAATAACATCGTATTTGTCAGTGCAGCGGCGAATGAACTTAACGCCGTCCTCATAGTAAACATGGACTCTTGGATCATCGAAGCGGCAGGCTGTTGTAGGCAGGTACTTCTTGCACACCTCTACAACAAGCTCGTCTATCTCCACAAGGTCGATATTCTCAACAGAGGGATAGCGTGTCAGCTCGCGGACAACTCCGCCATCGCCTGCGCCTATTACCAGTACATTCTTTGGATTTGGATGAACAGCCATAGGCACATGAGTTATCATCTCGTGATAGATGAATTCGTCCTTTTCCGTCAGCATCATATAGCCGTCAAGAGTAAGGAAGCGTCCGAACTCCTTTGAATCGAAAACATCTATGCGCTGGAACTCACTGTTGCCGCTGTAAAGCTGGTGATCCACCTTTATTGAAAATTTAACATTCGGAGTATGTCTCTCCGTAAACCATAATTCCATACTATACCTCCTTAGTGATCAGCGGATAGTAATAACTGATCAGCAAGAAACGCCGTTACAGCGTTCTTATATGAAATGAATACTGCAAATGCAGCCGATACGATCTGTAATAATTAAACATATGGGCGAAAAATATCCGCCCACCTACTATTGTAGGGGCAGACACCCACATCTGCCCGAGATAAATGATCGGGGCAATGTGGGCATCGCCCCCAACATAGCCGTTTTTATTTTCTGTCTGTGGGAGGACCTCCTGCTGGTGGTCCTGATACACCATTCTGCTTCATAACAAATTTAAGGAATAAAGGTGTTACGATGAAAATGATGATATATGCAACTATAAGGCTGAGTATAAGTGACTTGATGAACGAAGGCAGGAACGGCATCTTTGAACCGTGTGCAGTTGCCTGCTTGTATGCCATGAACACCATTGAAAATGTAAGGATAGGTGTATAGATAAGGTCTGATACAAGTGTTGAAAGAAGTCTTGCAGGGAGACTGCGCTCCTCAAGACCGCATTTGCGCACAAGTCCGTCCTCTACCTTTTTCATGGGCACTACAAAACCGATGATAAGGCTTATGATAGTGCTTATACCGAAGCTCATAAGAAATCCGCGCCATGTGAAGTGTCCCGAGGTGAGATTGCCTAAAAGTGAAAGGCAGAAGCTGAGCGTTACCGCCATAAGTATATTCATCTGTAATCCGATTTTTTTCATATTCATAAATTTATCCTCCTGAAAAATAAATACCCCATTTTGTATAATATAAATGTGTAAAATCCCTTATTTATCTATAACATTAAGTCTTTCTATGTTAAGATCCTCCGTACCTGTCATCTGACAGCCCTTTTCCTTTGCATATTTTATATATTCGATTATCTCGGGAGTGATAAGCTCTCCCGGAGCAAGTATCGGTATTCCCGGAGGATAACACATTACGAATTCGCTGCAGACCTCTCCTGCTGCTTCATCAAGTGAAAGAGAGCGTTTGCTTGAATAGAACGCCTTTCGCGGAGTTTCCGCAACTACAGGACTGATATACTCCTGTGTGAGCATATTGGCTTCGCTTTTGCCGAAGCGGCGTTTTATCTCAGCCAGCGCACTTATAAGGCGTTCGATATCGCGCTTTCTGTCGCCTACGGAGATATAGGCAAGCACATTGCCGATATCACCGAATTCTATCTGTATATCGTACTCGTCACGGAGAAGGTCATAGACCTCGATACCTGCAAGTCCGATAGGCAGAGTGTAGATACTCAGCTTTGATACATCGAAATCGTATATGCTGTCGCCGTTTATGAGTTCACGGGAATAAGCGTAATAGCCGCCTATCTCGTTTATCTCCGAACGTGCATATTCAGCCATTTCCACAGTCTGTGCAAATATCTCCCTGCCGCTGAGAGCAAGTCTCTTTCTGGAAATATCAAGACTTGAAAGCAGCAGATAAGAAGCACTTGTAGTCTGTGTAAGGTTTATGACCTGACGCATATAGTCTGAATTGATATTCTTTCCCATGAGCAGGAAAGAACTCTGCGTAAGGCTTCCTCCCGATTTATGCATACTTACCGAAGCACAGTCAGCTCCCGCAGCCATTGCAGTTACAGGGAAGTTCTCACCGAAGTAGAAATGCGTACCGTGAGCCTCGTCCACAAGTACAAGCATACCGTGAGCATGAGCAAGCTCGGTTATCTTCTTCAGGTCTGAACATATGCCGTAGTAAGTCGGGTTATTGACCATTATCGCCTTTGCATCGGGATTATCAAGGATAGCCTGCTCCACCTGAGCAACCGACATACCAAGGGCAATGCCAAGCTTGTGATTTACGTCGGGATTTACATAAACGGGAACAGCTCCCGTAAGGATTATTGCGTTAATGGCACTTCTGTGAACATTTCGCGGCATGATTATCTTGTCGCCCTCTTTGCAGGCATACATTATCATGCTCTGTACCGCAGAGGTAGTACCTCCCACCATGAAGAAGGCATTAGCCGCACCGAAGGCTTCTGCCGCCAGCATTTCCGCGTCCTTTATTACGGAAACAGGGTGACAGAGGTTATCCAGCGGCTTCATGGAATTTACGTCCACATTCATACAGTCCTCACCGAGGAACTCGGTAAGCTCCATATTACCTCTGCCGCGCTTATGTCCGGGCACATCGAATGGAACTACTCTCATTCTTCTGAATTTTCTGAGAGCCTCATATATCGGAGCATTTACCTGCGAAAGCTCAGCCATTTCCGAACACGTTCCTTCCGCTGAAAATTTCTATCATCTCCCGCTGGAGCGCATTGGTTATCTCAAGTCTGCGTCTCGGCGGAAGCTCGTTTACATCTGTATTGAACAGGTAATTCTGAAGGTCAAGCTCCTTTATGAGCATCTTTGTGTGGAACATATTTGCCTGATAGACATTTATATCCACAGCATCGTATTTATCCAGTATCTTCGCGTCGATATAATTCTGTATGGAAGTTATATCGTGGTCGATAAATAGCTTTTCACCGTCAAGATTACGTGTAAATCCTCTTACTCTGTAATCCATAGTGATGATATCCGAATCAAAGCTTCCGATAAGATAGTCCAGCGCAGTAAGCGGTGTAATCTTGCCGCAGGTGGCAACATCTATATCCACACGGAACGTAGCGATAGACGTATCGGGGTGAAATTCGGGATAGGTATGAACTGTAACATGGCTCTTGTCAAGATGTGCCACAGTCTCAGTACCGCCGACAGGTATCATAGTATCATCGGCGATAAGGAAGGTAGCCGATGCGCCCTGAGGATCATAGTCCTGACGGGATACGCTGAGCACCTGTGCTCCTATCATCTCGGTTACATGAGTCATTATATCCGTTATACGCTCAGAGTTGTACTGTTCATCAACATAAGCGATATACTCCTGCTGTGAACGTGCTGTCTTGGCATAACAGACATCGTATATATTAAAGCTAAGCGACTTTGTAAGGTTGTTGAACCCATAAAGCTTCAGTTTATTCTCCATAAAACCACACCTTTAAACAAAAAATGCACACAAAAGACCTTACCAGCCATTGTGTGCATGAAATATCATTGCGGTGCGCAGAAACTTCATTTACGGTTTCAGAGTCTATACAAGCAAGTACTACCTTTTACTACTCTTATTGACCTTTCACAAGCTGATGAGAACTTATAAAAACTTTATCGACATACAGTCGAATCAATAAGGCAACAGAAGTTGCCAGCCGAAAGATCGGCGGTCGGCATTTGACCCGGCTGTCCGTATGGCCTCGACTTCGTAGGAAGTGGTCAATAGTCTTGCTCCGAAACCTAAGCTTCTTTTGCAATTCAGTTTATTTTATCATATTTTCACGTTTTTGTCAATACTTAAAACCGCATTTTATCCCCGTTTTTCATTTGAGTTTACACACAAAAACAGGGAACGCCGAAAACAGTGTTCCCTGTCCGCATTATAAGTTTTTCACAATTATGCAGGCTGCTCATTATGCATATAAACGAATATTCTGCATTATTTTCCGAAATTCAATGGTTTTCCGTTGAAAAAGCCGTTTTTTCAGCCCTTTTAAAAAAGCCTATTTCAGTTCTCGCGCTGCTTTCTGTGCATCTGCTTGTCCTCATACATTTTTGCGTCAGCTTTGCTGATATATCCGTCGATATTCGAGCCCTTTTCGGGGACACCGCAGAATGCACCGAGACTCGCTTCAACTTTGTATGGCTTACCAGACGCATCATTATATCTTCTCAAATAGCTTCGTATGTACTCGAAATATATTTCCGCACTCTCATCGGAATAATCTCCGCAGCCTATAAGTGCGTATTCATCTCCGCCTGTTCTCGCGCATATCTCGTTCATTCCGCAGCATGACTGCAATGCATTAGCCACAACGATGATGGCATTATCGCCCTCGATATGTCCGTAATTGTCATTTATCATTTTCAGACGGTCAAGGTCAGCGATGATAACAAAGAGTTTCACACCTTCATCACAGGCTTTGCGGAATATGCTTTCAGCCATTCTCCTTAATCCCTTGCGGTTGTATATTCCCGTGAGAGTATCACGTATAGAGTTCATTAAAATACGCTGATTGATACTTATGAGCTTAGTACGCACACGCAGATATTCCAGAGCCAGGCCTATGTTCTTGTTCCACTCCGCAAAAACTCTGCTCTCGGCATTGCGTATATCCTCAAATCTGAATATGGAATAGCCGAAGCATCTGTCCATATAATGCAGAGGAAGCAGAAAGAATACCGACGGACTTTCGCAGTATTCGTCCATGAAATGCGGGATTATATCTGCCGAATGGAATTCCCGTCCGATAAACTCCGTATGCTTTCGTGTATATATCATCTTGGCTTCCATTATATCAGCATAACCCTCGCGGAGATAATCATTGTCATCTTCCTTTTCAACGTTATCCCAGTTTCGGCAAAGGCAGAGCATATATGTATCCAGTCCTCTTATGGTATATATGAAGCCATTGAGCCTGCGAAGCAGACTGTCGAGGTTCTCTTCCTCCATAAGCTCGTCAAGCATACAGCTCTTTGTATAGTAATCGTCATAGCGTTTTATCCTGTTGTTGTATTCTTCACCTGTCTCAACGCTTAACAGAGTATTGCTTCCGCAACCGCAAGAACGTGCAAGGATAAGCCTGCCGCGCTCAAGTGTTTCAAGGGGAGCAACATCTTCACCTGTTATTCTCTTATGAAGTATACATACCGCACTTGCGCCCATTCTGATATTCTCGGGGCACACCGTAGATATGGAAGGAATTTCCAACACGGCTTTTTTCGAGCCGTCATAGCCCGAAATCTTAAAGTCCTCGGGTATCCTGTAACCGCCCTTTACCATTGAATTGCAAAGACTTCTTGCCATATCGTCATTTGCACATACAACAGCATCGGGGATAGGTCTTTCGCCCGTAATGAATTCCTTTGCAAGATGCTGAGAAACTATTTTCCAGAAGTCGCCGTAAATAATATCATCTTCGGCTATTTCCAGCCCGTGCTTCTTCATTGAGCGTTTATATCCTTCAAGTCTTGACATTGCAGGAGGACTTCCCTCTGGACCTGTAAGGCACATTATCTTTTTACAGCCGTGAGCTTCTATGAAATGGTCTGTCATCTGCTCGAAAAGCTCGGTATCCTCAGCATAGAGGCTGTCGCAGAAATCGAAATCATGATCGAGAGCCACTACAGGTATTCCCCAGTGTGAAAATACCTTTACGAATTTATCCACAAGGTTCTGGCTTGCAAGATTACTCGCAAGAAGTATTACTCCGTCAATAACATCGGCTTTTATAAGGGAGAAGATATTCTCCTCGCCCTGCTGAATAAGACCGCCGCTGTCGAGATTGAAAGCCATAAGAAATGTGAGCACATCATAACCGAGAGATCTGCACTGCTCGGAAATGCCGATAAATATGCGATTCATATAGCTGTTGAAAACATCAGCCGCAATGACTGCTATGGTCTTGCGCTCCTTCATAACAGATCCCCCTTTCGTGTAAAATGTGTCTTATAGTTATTATACACTAAAAGGCATATTTTTTCAACTCCTAAAGGAGAATTATAGAAAAAATATGCCTTTATTACAATTATAATGATATATTTTATACTTATTTTAATTCAACTACGGTAACTCCGTCCTCTCCCTCGCCGAAGAGTCCCAGTCGGAAGCTCTTTACTGACGGGTGGGATTTCAGTCTCTTATGCACAGCCTGTCTGAGGAGTCCCGTACCTTTTCCGTGGATAATAGTCACCATTGAGATATTGGACATAACAGCCTGATCGAGGAATGCATCAAGCTGGTAAACTCCGTCATCGCAGGCACTTCCGCGGATATCGAGCTCCATTTTGCCCCTGCGCTCAGCCTTTACGCCCACCTTGTTCATCTTTCGGTTAGGACGTATGGACTTGTTGCTCACAGTTACCTTTTCGGGCTCTTCGAGACGCAGACGGGAGATATTCATCTTAGTTTTCATAACGCCCATCTGAACGTATACGAAGTCGCTTCCGTCAGGATCGCCCGAGATTATGCCCTTGCGCTGCAAGTCTACAACATATACGGTATCTCCGCGGCGGAGCTTTCTCGGCAGCACATAGCCCTCGTTAGGGTCACGCTTGTCGATAGGATTAGCCGTATCGTACATCTTGTTGAAGCTCTGCTTCGATTTAGATTTAACGTTTGAAACGTTTGCGCTGAAGTCCTTTTTATCCTTTTCCTTGCGAAGTCTTTCAAGCTCGTCGATAAGCTCGTTGGACTCAGCCTTAGTCTGCTCTATAATGGTCATAGCGCGGAGTCTTGCCTTTTCAAGCTCGTCAGCCTTAGCTGCTTCAAGCTTTTCGCGCTCTATCCTGATAGCTTCTTCATGCTCCGCAGTCTGAGCTTTAAGGCGCGATATCTCCTCTTTCTGCTTTTCAAGCTCAAGACGTGTGCTTTCAAGCTTGCCTATTACCTCTTCAAGTCTGGTATTTGCTTCGCTGACTCTTGTTTTCGCGTCTGCGATTATATCAGCAGGCATACCGAGACTTTCTGAAATCGCAAAAGCGTTGGATTTACCGGGAGAACCTACGATAAGCTTGTATGTAGGTCTCAGAGTTTCGATATCAAATTCGCATGAAGCGTTTTCAATGCCTTCACCGTCAATAGCAAATACTTTAAGCTCCTGATAATGAGTAGTTACCATTATCTTTGCGCCATTGAGCATAAGTCGGCGGATTATTGATATGGCAAGTGCCGCACCCTCAACAGGATCGGTACCCGAGCCAAGCTCGTCAAGTAGCACAAGTGACTGCTCATCGGCTGTTTTCAGTATTTCAATGACTTTGTTAGTATGAGACGAGAATGTGGAAAGGTTCTGCTCTATGCTCTGGCTGTCACCGATATCTGCAAGGATATGGTCATATACGGATATCCTGCTTCCGTCAGCAACGGGTATGAGCAGTCCGCACATTGTCATAGCCGCAAGAAGTCCTGCGGTTTTAAGGGATACTGTCTTACCGCCTGTGTTAGGACCTGTTATGATAAGTGCCTGATAGTCCTCACCAAGACTGATATCCACAGGCACAGCCTTGTTCTTGTCGATAAGAGGATGACGTGCTTTTTTAAGGTACATCTTTCCGTCATCGGTTATCTCGGGCAGTGAGCAGTTGAGCTTTGCAGCAAGGTTCGACTTTGCAAAATAAAGGTTCAGCTCTGTACAGACCTTGTAATTCTCCGCAAGAATATCCGCATATTCGCCGCACTCGCGGCAGAGCTGACGGACAATGCGTTCTATCTCCTCCTGCTCCTTTGCTTCAAGGAGACGTATATCGTTATTTGCCTCGACTATTGCCATAGGCTCGATGAATATAGTCTGTCCCGTAGCCGATGTATCATGTATAAGACCGCTTACCTGTCCGCGGTATTCGGACTTTACAGGCAAAACGAAACGTCCGTCACGGATAGTGACATTGCTCTCCTGCAAATACTGCTGTGTGGTCTTGTTCTTTATCATTTTGTCGAGAGTTTCGCGGAGCTGCATACCTGCGCGGTTTATTTTCCGGCGAATTGCAGCCAGCTCCGCACTTGCAGCATCTGCTATCTCGTTCTCGGAGATTATCGAACGCTCAAGCTTTTCAAGCAGCCAGTCGTTAGGCTGCAATCTTGAAAACAGGTAGCTCAGCTCAGTTTCAACGTTTTCACAGTGAGCATACCAGTCCGCCAAAGACTTTATCTGTCTCAGCATTGCTGCTATGTCCATAAGGTCGCGGAGAGATATGACTGCTCCCGACTTTGCTCTTGCAGCTACAGAGCTTATATCCTTGAAATTGCCGAAAGGCGGTGTTCCGAACTGCACCGAAAGAGACAGTGCCTGTGAGGTTTTAAGACACTCATACCGCACTCTTTCGAGGTCGTTGTCGGGACGTACCGCCAATGCCATGCGGTGAGTCTCCTCGTTTGAGGTGAGCTCGGCAAGCATTTCAAGTATCTTGTCCAGTTCAAGTGTTTTCAAATATTTATCCATAATTATCCTTTTATTCAGTTTAGAGTTGAGAGTTTAGAGTTTAGAGTTGCGGTGTCGCCTACGGCGACAAATTGAAATAATGTGAGCCCAGTAACTACATTAACTCTCAACTCTCAATTCTCAACTCTCAACTTTTATACTTTCTAACAACTCAAAATCGATTTGTAAAAATCCAATGTGCCGAAGCTGCGTTCAAGGTGAGTAAGTGCATATGTTTCCGTAAGTGCGGAAAGCTTCTGCTGAGTCTCCTCGGATACACGGAAATTGAAAAGCCTGCTGAAATCAGCAAGCACTATATGCCGCACCGCACTCAGCACAGGCAGCTTTATCTTCATGTAGTTTTCCTTTGTGTCGTTTTCAAAGCAGTCCGAACAGAAAAATCCGCCGCTCTCCATACAGAAAAACAGCTCCTCAGGCTCGTAAACTCCGCAGCCTCTGCAAGCTACGATATCGGGCATATAGCCGATCTCCGACATAAGCCTCATCTCAAAAACCGATCTCAGCAGCTTCTCATCACGCTGACCTGTTTCAAGGTAGTGGAGCGAATTCAGCAAAAGCCGCATTATATCACCGTTCTGAGCCTCGGGCTTTATGCAGAAGCGCATTATCTCGGCAAAATAGCTTGCCAGAGATATCTTTGAAAGCGAATCACGAAGTCCGTAAAAAATATGTATCGGCTCTGCACTGTTGAGGTAAAGATACTTTCCTCTCTTGTCTATGCAGAACCGTGAATATGCCAGAAGCTGAGTGGAGCTCCCCGATTTTCCGTTTATTTTCCTTGCGCCTTTTACGGAAACCTCGATAACTCCGCTCTCTCCCGTCAGTATATCAATGAATTTGTCCTGTTCACCAACAGAACGCTCTTTAAGGACGATGCCTTCAACAGTTGTCATGGTTATCTTCCTTATGCGCCGAATATTGCAGATAGTCCTCTATACTGCCGCTTTCAGCAAATTTATTCCAAAGTATATCCTCCGACATTTTTACCTCCGCAGTTGATGGTTCGGGAGTATTCCCCCATAATATCTTCTGCGTAATAGTTCATAATATCAGCGGAAATTATTTCTCGGAAAGTCCGAAGCTTCTGATGAGATTTTCTCTGTTTCGCCAGTCCTCTTTTACCTTTACCCAGCATTTGAGGTTGACCTTTATCTGGAAGAAGTCCTCAAGCTCTATTCTTGCGGCAGTTGAAGCCTTTTTCAGCATTGCTCCGCCCTTGCCGATAACTATGCCCTTGTGGGACTCCTTCTCACAGTAGATAACAGCAGATATATCAAGGATATCCTTGTCCTCGCGCTCGCTCATCTGCTCTACACCTACGGCTATACCGTGAGGCACTTCATCGCTGAGGAGCATAAGGAGCTTCTCGCGTATCATCTCTGCTGCCAGTACCTTTTCGGGCTGGTCGGTTATCATATCATCAGGGAAGAAGTGTACCGACTCCTCGGAAAGTGCGATTATCTCATCAATTACTATATCAACACCGCTGTTTTCCGTCACGCTTACAGGAACGACTGCCTGAAACTTCACCTTAGCTGTAAGCTCAGCTATAACAGGAGCAAGCTCGTCCTTGTTCTTCAGCAGGTCTATCTTGTTGAGCACAAGTATTATGGGCATCTTTGATGCGTTCATTGACTTCAGCAGTTCAAGCTCCTGCTCGTTTATCTTCTTTGTGCAGTCCATAACAAAGACCACAGCATCAATATCACTGACGGACTCCTTGACCGTATTGAGCATATGCTCGCTGAGCTTGTTTACAGGCTTGTGCAGTCCCGGAGTATCAAAGAATACAAGCTGTACATCGTCGATATTGCGTATACCCGTTATACGTGTACGGGTAGTCTGAGGCTTGCTGCTGACAGAAGCTATCTTCTCTCCCACGATAGCGTTGAGGAGAGAGGATTTTCCTGCATTTGTGCGTCCTGCGATAGTAACGAAAGCAGTCCTTGACATCAGTTATTATCTCCGTTCACAACAAAAGTAACGTCACGGGAAATACCCAGCTTTTCGAGTACGGACTCTTCCTTTTCACGCATGATGCGCTGGTCGAGCTGGCTTGTCTCGTGATCGTATCCGAGAAGGTGGAGCATTGAATGTACTGTAAGGAAGCCAACTTCTCTCTCAAGTGAGTGACCGAAGTTCTGAGCCTGCTTTACAGCAGTTTCCAGTGAAATAACAACGTCACCCAGCTGTACTGCGCCTGTTTCGGGATTTACCTCAACAGTACCGTCCTCGCTTGTAAGCGGGAATGAGAGCACATCTGTAACGCTGTCCTTGTTTCTGTATATCTTATTGAGATTTTTTATCTCGCTATTGCTTACGAAAGAAACGCTTACTTCTGCGTCCTTGCCGAAATTTTCAGTTGTAAGTACTGCCTGGCAGCATCTTCTGATAAGCAGTCTTATTCCAACGGGAACTTTCACCTCTGTCTGATTATTCTTAACATATACCTTTAACTTAGCCATGAATATTTTTTCTCCCTTCGTTATATTTTTCATAAGCTTTGATAATATCCTGTACAAGTCTGTGTCTTACAACATCTTTTTCAGTAAAGCGATGTATTTGTATATCGTCGATGCCTTTAAGTACTTTTATAGCCTCAACAAGACCTGATTTTCTTGTATCAGGAAGGTCGATCTGTGTAATATCGCCTGTAATGACCATTCTGCTCTCGTTTCCGAGACGGGTAAGGAACATTTTTATCTGTTCCGAAGTAGTATTCTGTGCTTCATCGAGTATAATAAAAGCTTCATCAAGTGTACGTCCGCGCATATAAGCCAGCGGAGCTACCTCGATTATGCCTTTTTCCATGTATCTTGCAAAGCTCTCTGCTCCGAACATATCGAAAAGAGCGTCATAGAGCGGACGAAGATAGGGGTCTACCTTATCCTGGAGATCGCCCGGAAGAAATCCCAGTTTTTCGCCTGCTTCAACGGCAGGACGGGTGAGGATTATCTTCTTTATCTTATGTTCGCGGAAAGCCTTTACAGCCATTGCAACTGCGAGATAGGTCTTGCCCGTACCGGCAGGACCGATGCCGAGAACGATAGTATTCTCCTTTATAGCGTCTGTATAACGCTTCTGACCGACTGTACGCGGGCGGAGTATCTTACCCGAAGCTGTAACACATATACCATCTCCGCCAAGCTCCTGTAGCTCCTGCTCTGCGCCGTCAGCCACCATAGATGAGACATAGCGCACTGTCTGCTCATTGACAGCGTTGCCCTTATCAGCCATACTCATCAAAGCTCTCAGAGCTTTTTCAGCACCGCCGATATTCTCATCATCTCCTATTATTTTAATGCCGCCGTCTCTGCTTACGACTGTCACATTGAAGTTTTTCTGTATCCTGTCCACATTTCCGTCAAGCTGACCGAAAAGAGCGGAAAGCTGCTCGGGACTGTCTGCGGGCACAAATTTTTCTGACATCAACTGATTCTCCAATCTATTGCTCGGGAAAAGCTCCTGCCTTTGCAAGTGCTGCATTGGAATAGCGTATATCGTCCGAGACCTCCATAATGACCTTTACATTATCGGGGAAATCTATCTTCTGTTCGGGCGACCTTAGTTCAAGCTCCATTATAGCAAGCTTATCCGAGAAAGGATAGGTGTCCAGCTCAAAGAGCTGATCGTGATAGTCAAAGCAGTAGCGCACCTTCTTTACGGGAGGGCAATCTCTCAGCTCCTGCCCGAGCAAAGTACGGTACTCCTCTGCACTTATCTCATATTCATTTTCTTCCCTTGTAACATGAGTATGGAAGATCTTTTCAGTATAAGTATATTTCACACTGCCGTTCTCATCTACAGATCTGACTCTGCGCTGAGAACCATTCTGTCCGCTTTTCAGATAAGTCTGAACGATACCGATCCTGCGCTTTACGTCAAGCGCGGAAACATCGGGGAACTCAACAAGGAATTTTCTTTCGATCTCATATGATTTACTCATAAGGCACTCTCCAAAAAGCAAAAATACTGCTTTACATATGTTGAAATCTTTTCAACATATCCATTATACAGCTTTTTTTGAATAATGTCAACAAAATTCCTGCATTTTTCTGTCTAAGATTGCTAAGTTTTATTAGATTGTCACATTTCTGTCACACTATGATTTTCATGTGGCAGAGATAATCACCCTATATCTTCATAAAACGATGCAGCACAGGTTTATGTGACACGCTCCGATATGCATACAATTTCATCACAAAAAGCTATTTCACCGCTGATTTTACATGATAAAAAATGCGCATTCTCTATTATTTATTTTTCCAAAACCGATATATTATCTTTATATATACGCCTGTCAAATCAGGGTAACCAAAACATACTTTTAGTCCACAAATGTCATCAAAACACATCAGCGGCAGTGTCAGCTTTCAACAACCAAGCTCCGTCACATTATCCAAATTGTTTATATGCTCAAAAATCATGACAAAATAATCAACTTCAACAGCTGATTATTTATTCAATATGTACTTTTACAAAAAAATCTGTTATTTTTTTATCGAACCACTTGAAAAATTTTCCGAGTTGCGCTATAATTAATCTATACAAATTTTTAGGAGGTATATCCAATGTCAGTTAAAGTTGCTATTAACGGTTTCGGCCGTATCGGTCGTCTTGCATTCAGACAGATGTTTGACGCTCCAGGTTATGAGGTAGTTGCAATCAACGACCTTACAAAGCCTTCAATGCTCGCTCAGCTTCTCAAGTATGATACAGCTCAGGGCGGTTACTGTGGTAAGATCGGTGAGAACCTTCACACAGTTTCTGCTGATGATGAAAAGGGCACAATCACTGTAGACGGCAAGACACTTACAATCTACGCTAAGGCTAACGCTGCAGAGCTCCCATGGGGTGAGATCGGCGTTGACGTTGTTCTCGAGTGCACAGGTTTCTACTGCTCAAAGGACAAGTCACAGGCTCACATCGATGCAGGTGCTAAGAAGGTAGTTATCTCAGCTCCAGCTGGTAACGATCTTCCTACAATCGTTTACAGCGTAAACGAGAAGACTCTTACAAAGGATGACAAGATCATTTCTGCTGCTTCATGCACAACAAACTGCCTCGCTCCTATGGCTAAGGCTCTTAACGATTATGCTCCTATCCAGAGCGGTATCATGAGCACAATCCACGCTTACACAGGCGATCAGATGATCCTTGACGGTCCTCACAGAAAGGGCGACTTCAGAAGAGCAAGAGCTGGTGCTGCAAACATCGTTCCTAACAGCACAGGTGCTGCTAAGGCAATCGGTCTTGTAATCCCAGAGCTCAACGGCAAGCTCATCGGTTCTGCTCAGAGAGTTCCTGTTCCTACAGGTTCTACAACAATCCTCACAGCTGTTGTTAAGGGTGCTAACGTAACTAAGGAAGGCATCAACGCTGCTATGAAGGCTGCTGCTTCAGAGTCATTCGGCTACAACGAGGATCAGATCGTTTCTTCTGACGTTATCGGTATGAGATACGGCTCACTCTTCGATGCTACACAGACAATGGTTGCTGAGATCGGTGACGGCCTCTATGAGGTACAGGTTGTTTCATGGTATGACAACGAGAATTCTTACACATCACAGATGGTAAGAACAATCAAGTACTTTGCAGAGCTCGGCTAATAGCTGATATATATGCAATATTTAAGGGCGTTCGTATGAACGCCCTTTTTGTATGTCAGTATACAAAGAAAAGGCACTCGATTTGAGTGCCTTTTGCTATATAAAGCAATATGCTTATTTCTTATTCCTGCTCGTCTACTACTTCAAATCCATCGACAGGAAAAAATTCCTCACCAATTCGTGATACAGAATAATCAGTTTTTACCGCCTTTAAAGTCTTTTCATCAAAGTAAAAGTAATAATCTATCTGTGGATAATAATTGTATAAGTTTGGTTCTCCCGCTTTCATCCTAATATAGAAACTGTCTTTGTTTTCTTCGAAAGCATCACCATAATAATACTTTGTGCCAAAACTCCATTCATAGAATTTTCCATCTTCTTTAAGTCCAAGGTCTGTACAAAGAGTTTTTACATCTTCATAATCCATTGGCTTTACATCCTGCGGATAAAAAATCAGCTCGCTGCTTATGTCATCAAGGTTAATAGAATTAGGGTAAAAGCCCATTTTACCTGTTTCAGTTAAATATACATCATCAATAGTTGCTTCAGCAACTTTTACTCGAGCGTTTTTTTCCGCATCAAATTTACCATAACATACAGTTAATTCAAGTCGCGGATCGTCAAATGATTTAATCCTTTTAGCGTCCGTATAAGCTCCTACGTTATCCGTTGCAAGATATTCGTCAACAGGAATTTCAGACATATCGAATTTGTCACCGTATTCCTCAATAAACTCTGCAACCGTCATATAATTTCCGCGTCTGAATACAGTATCACCTATCTGGATATAGCCTGAATTAAGAGGGGCTTTCTTTATCTCGTCTGTTGCCTCATATTTTATCTCAGCAACGGTCGTCGGCTCTGTCTCAGCTTCGGTTGCAGCTTCTTTCTCCTTTGCTGTCTCCTTGTCGAGCTTGTCAAGAGCTTCTTCAAGGTCTTTTTCTTCTATGTCCTCAGCAGATTTTGAACTTGTCTTTGTCTTCTTGTTGTCCTTGCTATCGCCGCAGGCTGTCATTGAAACTGCACCTAAGCATACCGCAAATAAGAATGCAGCAATTCTTGTTTTTTTCATAATTATTTTCCTTTCAAATAAGCATACTTGTATAAGTATAAAGCTGAAATGTGATGATTTAGTGAAAGCAGCAATATTTCAGCAATAATGTACTTCCACATCAACATCATTGACAATTTTTGACAAGTGATGTATAATTTAATAAGGTAATAACAGCGTATCAGTCTCGGGCGGACCTCTCCGTCCTAAAGATGTAATATAATATATAAGGTGATAACGTGAATAATAAATGGAAAAAAGTCACTGATGAGCTCCAGAAGCTGACTAAAAAATATACCGAAAACAAAACTCAGCCGCCGTCAAATATACATGAGGATATCCTCATCAGAGCGTTAAAGCTCCTTGACGAGACTGCTCCCGAAGCAGCCGAGCTCATACGTCCGCAGCTGAAAATAATGCTCCCATATACTGTCATAGCCGACAACAACGAGGACCGCGAAAACGGCGCAGGCAGACACTATTACTGCGCCTGCAACACAAACGGAAAGCCGCAGAAAGCTATAAGCGGCTACTATAAAAACGGCAAGGACCTTTTCGCAAAAAGTGCCCGTACAATGTTCGAGGAGGACTACACAATGGCTCTTACCATGCACCAGAACGGATTTGTAAAACAGGGTGCAGTCTATCTTGCAAGAGCTGTGCATATGATGTCGGATATGTGCTGTCTCCCCCATGCTGCAAAAATGACCTATTTCTCAAAAATGCGCAGCGTTCATATCCGCTATGAGGACCTTGCCCGTGTAATGTACCCCGAATTCGTTCCCGAGCAGCATATAACCTACAGTCATCTCCGCCGCTTTTCAATGCGCAGCAGCTTCTCAACTGCAATAAATAACAATTCCGCTGCCATATGCCGCAATGCTCAGGAGCTGTTCGTTGCTCCTGTAGATGCTATTACTGATCGTCTTTATGATACCGAGCAGGCTGTTGCAGCTCTTCTGTACCGCTTTTACCGCGATACTAAGGTGACGCCCCTGCGCGGACACTATATCGTCAACGGTATGGTCTGCCACCCGTTTTCGGATATGCCTGCCCTGAATATCAAGGTGACTGAAAAGGGCATAACATTTGAACTTGAAGGCGTTCCCGTAAATTCTCATCTTGGCAGCATTTTCAGAGCTGCACACAGACGGAGCGGACATTTTACACTGACTCCTTTAGGCTGCACCAACGGATATGTACTTTCCCGCAGCAGCCAAAAGCTTGTCCCCTTTGACCCACGTGACGAAAAACAGTTCTTCGCTATAATATAAAGAAAGCAGCCGAAAGGCTGCTTTTTCATTGCTGCTGTCTATTGCCGCAGAAAAGAAATTCAAAAAAACTGTTGACTATTTGCCGTTTTTAGTTTATTATATATATTGTATGACTTTTGGATTCTTTGCTCGGCGTTATCGCCTTTGAGCTTTTGAGGGGAGCTGCATTTGATATGCATATCATAAAAAGAAATATCCTTTGCTCTCTGATGGGCTCATTTCTTATAACTGCTGCTGCGGCAGGAGCTTTGTTCTTCTCCACAGCTAAGGTCAACAGGGCAAAATATCCTGTATTCGGAGTTGATGTTTCAAACTATCAGGGAGATATCAACTGGCAGGAGCTTGAATCACAAAATGTATCATTCGCTTTTATAAAGGCTACCGAGGGCAGCGGTCACACCGATGAATCAGTGCGCAGAAATCTGGACAGAGCTGCTTCAACAGGCATAAGAGTTTCAGCCTATCACTTTTTCAGCTTTGACAGCGCAGGAGAGACTCAGGCTGAAAACTTCATATCGTCAGTGAGTCCTGAGGAAATAGACCTTCCGCCTGTTATCGACATAGAATACTATGCCGACAAGCGCAGCAACAAGCCCTCAAAGGAAGAGACCGAAAAGATACTTCGTCCTCTTATTGAAAGGCTTGAGGAGTATTACGGTGTCAAGCCAATAATTTACACTACTCTCCCCGTTTATTTCCGATACATAAGAGGAAGTTTCTCGGACTATCCGCTGTGGATAAGGAATGTGAACTGCGAGCCAGACCTGCTCGACTGGAAGTTCTGGCAGTACAGTGACAAGGGCACTCTTACAGGATATGACGGTGAAGAGGAACATATCGACTTAAATGTATACAACGGCTCTGTGGAAGACTTTGAAAAGGAATTCCCAATGGCTGAAAAAAAGCAATAACATATCAATATCACGGAACGCCGAGATGGTGTTCCATACAGAAAGGCACTATCGTGAAACCATTTTTACTCAATGCACCTATTAAAGATTATATCTGGGGCGGCACTAAACTGAGAGATATCTTCGGAAAGAAAAGTGATCTGGAACGTCTCGCGGAAAGCTGGGAGCTGAGCTGTCACCCAGACGGCGAGTCTGTTGTCAGCGGCGGCGAATTCGATGGAATGAAGCTTTCTGAGCTTATTGAAAAGCACCCTGAGATACTTGGGAAGAACTGCAGAAAATTCAGCGGCTTCCCTGTACTCGTAAAGCTTATCGATGCCAAAAACGACTTATCAGTTCAAGTCCACCCCTGTGACGAATACGCTCATAAATATGAAAATGACAACGGCAAGACCGAAATGTGGTATGTTATCGACGCAGAACCTGATGCAGAGCTTGTTTACGGTTTTAAGGAGAAGATAACAAAGGAAGAGTTCCGCAAAGCAATTGAGGATAATACACTCATGGACAAGGTGAACCGTGTTCCCGTAAAGAAAGGCGATGTTTTCTTCATAGAGCCCGGTACTCTCCACGCTATCGGAAAGGGAATACTCATTGCCGAGATACAGCAGAGCTCCAATGTTACATACCGCGTTTACGACTACGGCAGACTTGGTGCTGACGGCAAGCCGAGACAGCTCCACATCGAAAAGGCTCTCGAAGTTACAAATACCGAGCCCCTTGACCCGCACAGACCTGTCTACGGTATGGAGCTTGACGGTGTTGTTATACAGCTTCTGGCTGAATGTGATTATTTCAACGTCAACAGAGAGAGACTTATCAAGGAAGCTGAGCTTTTTGCCGATGACAGCTCGTTCTCTCATGTTCTCGTTATCGGCGGCAGCGGCGAGCTGAGCACAGATAACTGCTGCATAAGCCTTGAAATGGGTACAAGTGTTTTGGTTCCCGCAGGCACAGGAAATTACGTTATAAAAGGAAATTGTGATGTCATTATCACCACAATTCCATAAGGAGGATATAAAATGAAATATTATGTAGGAATTGACCTTGGCGGTACTAATATCGTTGCAGGTGTTGTTGATGAAAACTATAATATCATCGCAAAGGCAAGCACAAAGACAAATTGTCCGCGTCCCGAAAAGGCTATCGCTGACGATATGGCTAAAATGGCAATTGAAGCTGTAAAGAATGCAAAGCTCACTATGGATCAGATCGAATGGATCGGCGTTGGTACTCCCGGTATCGCTAACAGCGAAACAGGTATCATCGAATACTCAAACAACCTCGGCTTCAAGGATACTCCTATGGTAAAGTATATCCAGGAGTCTATCGACAAGCCTGTATTCATCGAAAATGACGCTAATGCTGCTGCATACGGCGAATTCGTAGCAGGTGCTGCAAAGGGAGCAAAGAACGCTGTATGCATCACTCTCGGAACAGGCGTTGGCGGCGGTATCATCGTTGACGGCAAGATCTACTCAGGCTCTAACTTTGCAGGTGCTGAGATCGGTCACACCGTTATCGAAGTTGACGGTGCACAGTGCTCATGCGGCAGAAAGGGCTGCTTTGAGGCTTATTCCTCTGCTACAGGTCTTATCCGCATGACTAAGGAAGCTATCGCAGAACATCCCGACAGCATCATGGCAAAATCAGAAAATGAAAAGGGCAAGGTAACAGCACGTACTTCATTTGACTGCATGAGAGCTGGCGACAAGTATGCTAAGGCTGTTGTCGACAAGTACATAAAGTACCTCGCAGCAGGTATCACAAATACTATCAATATCTTCCAGCCTGATATCCTCTGCATCGGCGGCGGTGTCTGCAACGAGGGCGATCCTCTCCTCCTCCCTATGAAGGAGCTTGTTGCTAAGGAAGTTTACACTCGCAACTCACCTAAGAATACAGAGATCGTTATTGCTAAGCTGGGCAACGATGCAGGTATCATCGGTGCAGCATTCCTCGGCAAGGCAAAGTAAGCCTTTAGCCATTTATAGGGGCTGCCTTTGGCAGTCCGTGCTTTACGAATAGTAGGGGCGGATACTATCCGCCCGTCAAAAAGCCGCAGCACGTTGATGCTGCGGCTTTTTTGTTGACATATGGAGCTTTTTGCGGTATAATCTTAGTAAAATAAATCATAATTTACAGCGTAATAAATTGCCGAGCACATGAACGGGATTCCAAAGGGACTGTGTTCCTTTGGCAGAGTCCAGAGACAGCGGTCTCTGGTCGCTGTTCCCATTTTTTAATGAACAGCGAAATAATACGAAGGCGCATCGCAAAGGGTGAATTCAAAACCAGTCCAGTGGACTGGTTTTGAAGAGGGTGACTCCCTGCTGTGCAGGGAGATGTCCGTAGGACAGAGGGTGCCGGACCCGATTAGGGTCGCCTTGCAAGAGAAGGCGTTCCCTTAATGGGACGACGAGGACGCCGTCCCCTACATTTCGGGCGGATAATATCCGCCCCTACAATAGGCTAACGGCTCAAATCAAAAGCAATAATCAAAGGAGCAAAAAATGTATAAATATATGCGCATACAGGGCAGAGATATTTCCTATATAACGAAATATCCCAAAGGTGTATTCGGTTTGTGCTGGAACTTGATAAATAATAAGGTAATGACAGATGAAGATGAAAAGCTGTTCATTTCAATTGATGAATGGTTCAAGGAAAATCTTCCTGAACCCGAGCCCTGCAAAAATCGCGAACCAGTCATTACCTTTTTCAAGTGTGAAAGTACCGAACACATGGTAAAAAAACTCGAACCTGCCGTAAAGCTGTTAGAAAAATACAAAAAGCCTTACGATGTTGTGTATACCAACTTCATCGGCACTATTGTTTACGAAGACAACTGGCAGGTGGCTGTTTCGGTCAAAGACGGAAAAATGGTCTGATACATTTAGTGTATGCTGAAAAATAAACCCGAAAGCGTTCGGATAATGAAGCTTTCGGGTTTTGATGTTATTTGACGGGCGGATAATATCCGCCCCTACAAGGCTAATTGCTAAAGGCTAACGGCTTGGAACGCCGAAGGTGACTCCCTGTACTACAGGGAGATGTCAGCGTAGCTGACAGAGGGTCGCGGTGCCTGTTGGGCGGCGTTCCCTACTTAGCCATGTTGCGGTATTGGTTTGGCGTTACTCCTACCGTTGCAAGGAACTGGCGCAGGAAGTATTTACTGTCCACATATCCGCACTGCTCGGCTATCTCCGCCATACTAAGCGGCGTTACCGTCAGGCAGTAGGTAGCCTTTGCCATACGTGCGTTGATGCAGTCCTTATGTATACTCACGCCGAAGCACTTCTTGTATACCTCGCGGAGATGTCCTGCACTGTAGGGATAAAGCTTGCGAAGCTTCTCAGACTCGAAGCTGTCCTGCGGATTGCTGTAGATATAGCTCCTTATACTGAGCATATCCTCGTAATGGGGACGCATACGCATCTCCATTTTCTCGCGCTGACGCTCAGCAAGTATATCCGTACACATTGCCGTAAGCTTGGTATATGATTTCTCATTGCACTTGATAGCTGCATATACAAAGGAATCAAGTCCGTACTGATCTATATATACAGCGTGCTGGAGCATTATTGAATTCAGCCTGTTTTCAAGCAGCTCTTTATCAACTTCGCCCTGTATTATGCAGGCAAAGGTATTATCATTTACTCTTCCGCAGATATCATTGCTTCCGCAGAACTGATTGATAGCCTCAGCTGCGTCCATAACAGCAGGTATCTTGCCGTTGAGTTCATAAAATCCTGCATTTGAAATACCTATCCTCAACATAACGAGAACGTATTCCTGCTCCTCGATATCAAGTGTATGATAAGCTTTTCTCATACCTGTCTCGTTATACATTCCCGTAAGAGTATCACGCATATCCGACAAATTCTGACACTGAGTAAGATACTGGATATCATTCTTCATGCGCAGGAACTCAAGTCCGTTGGATACGGATTTGAGCCAGTTTCTGTAGATATCGTCATAGGTATCGGGATCATGGTATTTGAGCACAAGATGTCCGAAAAGCCTGTCATTGAAGAACAGCGGATTGAAATAATACACAGCAGGCTCGTAATTCTTTGAAAGAATTGCCGAGAAATTGAATTTGTGCATATCGAACGGAGTCCTGTCCTCCCAGTTTACCATGCACTGACACGAAAGTATCTCGCTGAGCTCTGCATCTGTATCATACCAGTTTTTGTAAAGGCACAGATAAAAACTCTGGATACCGCGCACCTGCCAGTGATATTCGCTGCATATATCAGTGAATTCACCGAGTGTACGGCACTCTGTCAGCTTCTGGTCAAGAGGATTGAACAAGTTCCAGTTGTCGTATTCCTTCTTGGTACGCGCATTTTTCAGTTCCTCTTTGTACTGTACACGATCTATGCCGCAGGTGCAGCTTGAACCGCATACCAGCTCGCCCTTAGGCGGCGCAAAAAGAAATTCTCTGTTTTTGAGTTTGCTGTATACAAAATTCGCCGCGTCCTCCCCTATAGTTTCACGGTTTCTCTTGTAAGTCGTGAGCAGCGGCGAATGCATAAAACGGTCGCCTACGAATTCGTAACCTACGACGGTAACATCGTCAGGCACCTTTATGCCAAGCTCGTCAAATTTGTCTATAAGTCCGTAAGCCATATAATCATTGGCGCAGACTATAGCCTGCGGCAAAGGAAGCTCGCCGTCATGATAACGTTCAGCAAGCTCTTCACCTGAATTCATCCAGAAATTTCCGTAATGAACACGCTTTTCATCGTATTCGATGCCGTGCTTTTCGAGGGATTTCCTGTAGCCGTTAACTCTGAGATTTGATGCTTCGATAAAATCATAGCCTGTTATTATATCTATTTCTGTAAAGCCATGCTTATCTACAAGATGATCGGTAAGATCCTCGATATCACATTCGTCGCTGGTATTTATAAATGTACACTGCGGCATATCAAGCTCGGGCAGGTACGTGCCTACAACGACTATCGGTATCGACTTGCGTGAAAGAAAATCAGCGATCATCTTGCGCAGATCTTCGTTTACAAACGATTCTGAAATGATGATCAGTCCGTCGATCTCGTCAGACATGATAAGATCATAGATCCTGTTTTCGCAGAAAAGCTCCTTTTCCTTAATATTAGGATTATAATTATTGGAGAAAATGATCGTATCTATTCCGACACACTGATCGAACCTTGCGACTCCTTTTATGACCTGACGCTGTTCGATACTGTTCGCCTCAGCAGCTACAACGCCAAAGATCGTTCTCTTTTTTTTGATCAAGTTTCCCACCCCTACCTTAGAAGTTACTTATATTATACATGATTTATTAAGAATTGTCAATGAAGTTTTCTGCGTTTTTTACACCATAAGAGCATTTTTGTGGGTTGAATATTTATATATCGTTATAATTCACAATCAGACGCTTTACATTTTGTTTAAAACGCCGATTTTATACATCTCTTGCAGCGATCTGCATTCCCAATGACACATAGTTTATGAATTCGAATTCAAAGGAGGGATCCACATGAATGACTACTCAGCAGATGTCCGACTTGCCCGTGAAGGAAGTACAGAAGCTTTCGCAAGACTGTATGCTACAGTTTACGAGGACCTTTATCATATTGCACTTTACAGTCTGCGAAGTCCCCATGACGCTGCCGATACAGTAAGCGATACCGTGCTGGACGCATTCTGTTCTATCAAAAAACTGCGCAGTCCCGAAAAATTCAGAAGCTGGATAATGACTATCCTTGCTGCTAAGATAAAAAGAAAACAACGCTCGTATTTTGAGCCTGCCGATGAACTCAACGAAAACACAGACCTGACCGAAAGCTTTGACTTTGAGTCGGTCGAGCTTCGTGAAGCTGTGGAAAATCTCGATACCGAGTCTCGCCTGCTGCTTTCCATGTCAGTGCTCGAAGGCTATTCAAGCGACGAGATATCTCAGGTCTGCGGCATAAAGCCCAGCACCGTCCGTTCACGGCTGACGAGGATAAAGCAGAAGCTAAGGCTGGAGCTTACCCCAGAACTATGAGTCCGAAAGGAGAATACATATGAATAATGACGATAAGATCAGAGAGATGATAAACAAAGAGCCCGTTCCGGACTCTCTCAAACCTGAAAATATAAAGAAGATGCTTGACGAACAAGCACCAAAGAAAAAGAGAAGCGGCATAAAGCTTGCAGGACGCATAACCGCTGCTGCGGCTGCCTGTACCGTTATCGGCGGTACTGCCGTATATTCACTGAACAACAGAAATAATAATAAATATACTGACAAAGAGATCACTGTTACCGAGCCTGCTACTGTACAGGACATCATTAATACCACAACAGATCAGGAAGCAAAGAAACAGGCAAGCTATATGAGCGGTGCTTCCGACTATGAACAGGTATATACCATGTTCAAGAAGTCATACTCAAAGGCTGAAAGAGAGAGCAGAAGAAACAGATATAAATATGAAGATATGGTAGAAGAAGCTGTAGCCGATGAGGCAGAAGCTCCCGCTTCTTTTGACGGTGCAAGTGTAGGAGCAACAGGTGCAGAAGTTCCTGTTTACAGCACCAACGGCGACGAAGAGCTCAGCATAAACACAAATTCGCCCCAAACATCAGGTGAACCTGCTACTGCTCCTGCGGCTGAATTGCCCACCGAGGCTGAGGTCGAGCCTGCTACTTCTTCAGAAGAACCCGATACCGAGACTGCAACAGCAGCCGTTGAGCCAGAAGAAAGCGATCCTGAACATTCCGATACCTATAATCAGGAGCAGGACGTTCTTGAAGCTGATATCGTCAAGACTGACGGAAAGCATATCTATTACATTTCCAATACGTCACGCGAATATTTTTATTATCCTACCCTCTATGTTGCAAACGCTGAAAACGGAAAGTTCACACACAGCTTTTCCATTAATATAAACGAGTCTCTTGGTGTCAGCGATGAACATTCTACAAATATCCGTGATATGTACATCTATAACGATATGATAATTGTTATAGGTACGGATTCTACCTACAACCAGTCAACTCATACAACAAGCGGCTATACATTTGCAGCTTTCTTCACCACAGGTGATGAGCCTGAGCTTATAGATGTCTACAAGCAGGACGGCTATTTCAATGACGTAAGAATATCTCCCGAGGGATATATGCTCCTTATCTCGGATTACTCGACCTGCTCATTCGATATAGTAGAGAACTGTGAGGATACGATACATTATATACCGCGCTATGGCTTCAAAAAGAACTATGACGTTATCGCTGCTGAGGATATACTCCTCCCCGAGTGCGGTTTCGGCAGCTCATACTACCTCAGCTACAGCGTTATAGGCAGCGTTGACCTTAACAAGTCAGGTGAGCCAAAGGCTTGTGATATAAAAACTCTCGCAGGTTATTCTGGAAGCGTTTACTGCTCCGCAAATAATCTCTACACAGCTACTACACGCTATGACGATGAGAACGGCGATTACAACACTTCCGATATCACCCGTATATCTATCGCAGGCGGTGCTATCGTTCCCGAAGCAGGCGGCATTATCAAGGGCTATGTAAAGGATCAGTTCTCAATGAGCGAGTATAACGGCTATTTCCGCGTAGCTGCTACCTACAGCGAACAGAAAAAGACTTTCTACAAATACAATGACGATGATATGACTTTCCTCGAGGACATATGGGGAACTATCACAGGCGATGAGGACGGCTACTACACATACGAGAATGTCAAAACAGATACACATGTCTATGTCATGGATATGGATATGAACTTAGTCGGCGAAGTCGGTGATCTGGGCGTTGGCGAGCAGCTCAAGTCTGCAAGCTTCAGCGGCGATATGGCTTATATCGTTACATTCCGCCAGACTGATCCGTTATACGCTGTTGACCTCAGCAACCCTGCCGAGCCTGTTGTACTTGACGAACTCAAGATAAACGGTTTCAGCACATATATGCAGAGCTGGGGCGACGGACTTCTTCTCGGCTTTGGTCAGGACGCTGACGATAACGGCAGAATAACAGGTCTGAGACTGACAATGTTCGATAACTCAGATCCTAACAACTTAAAAGCTGCTGATGTATTCACATGGAACAACGATTACGATAACAACTACGACGGTGTTTCAAGCACAACATCAAAGTGGTATAACTCTACGGCTGTATGGGAGAGAAAGGCTCTGCTCATAGCTCCCGAGAAAAACCTCATAGGTGTGCCGATAGAAATGTCAATAGAGGACTATAACGAGGATTACGGCTGGAAAGCTTCAATGGTATCACAGTACGTTTTCTTCAGCTTTGAGGACGGCAAATTCGTTGAAAAAGGCGATATCTCTGAAAACTGGAACTACGACGATGACGAGCCGTACATCTACAACAAAACAGGCTTCGACAGAGCTATATATATAGGCGACTATGTATATGCACTCTCCAACAGCAAATTTGTTGCAGCTGCTATAGATACCCTTGAAGTTACCGACGAACTCGTATTCTGATATAAAAACTCCCACGGTTAACCGTGGGAGTTTTTCATTCAAAAATGCGGCATGGAACGTGACATACTGAAAAAGCTGAAAATTATCGAACATAATACTATGATAGCCGTTCCGAAAATACCTGCCATAATACAAGTTGCCGCACTTTTGGGACGTCCTAACATAATATTTATAATGAACATCATTACACCTATCGGCATGATCAGCGATACCAGCACCATAAGGATATTCGGCTTATCATTTGGATTGCTCTGCAAAGGAGATATCTTGTCATGTATCTCCCTCTGAATATCCTCTATATTGATATTCTTCTTTTTTGTATCAAGAAATGAATCACAGTATGGGCATTTTTCCTCATTCTCTGATATGGACGCTCCGCAATGTGGACAGATCATAATTATTCAACACCACCTTAAAATAATACAACATGAAAAAACATTTCAAAAAATAAAACTCTTGTCAAACAGCCTTTATAAGTTCCACCAGACTGAATATTACTGCTCCGAAAATAACCAAAAACATAGGTATAAACGCTGCTATCAAAGATGCTTTTGCACATTTTACATAACCAATAAGGTAATATACCACTGCGACAGTAAGTCCGACAGGAGTAATAATTGATATAAGCAAGATCAGGATATTTATCTTGTCATCTTCGGGATTTACCTTTTGTATCTTAAAACCTAATTGATAATCATCATCATATGTATCAAAAAATGTATCACAGTATGGGCACTGAATATCATTCTCTGATAATGAACCTCCACAGTTAGGACATTTCACAGCCTTCACCCTCCTTTAAAAGAACAAATACATAAAAATCAATCTTTTCATGAGTGGGAAAAGGAACAGCGACACTAAAGCTACTCCAAGGTATATCTTACCGCATTTTGGTGCTCCGCCTCTCAAACATAATACACCAAGAATTATACCTACAAAAGGAATAAGTGACACAAATACAAGAGGCAGCCTCAACTGATCGTAATTCTCATCGTAATAAACAAAATCGTCTCGTCTCGGAGAGGTTTTCATTATATCAGTCTGCCCATCATTATGATCTATATAAGAATCACAATAAGGACACTTTTCCTCGCTATCGGATATTGAAGCAGCGCAATATGGACAGATCATATCATATACCTCCTTATTAAACAAAACATAGAGCTTTTGCAGTTTTAAAGACAAACAGGCTCATGCCAGACATAACCCTATAATTGTATGAAATAAATATTTTCACCTGTTTAAAAATGGAATTCAATAAAACTCCAGAGTACGTAACAGAATCCCAATATAAATGTTGTTAATATACCTGTTATTAAACAGGCAATAGCGCTTTTCGGACGTGCCTTGATCAAATTCAGAACAAACATCAGTATTCCTATAGGCATGAACATAGATATTATGATCATAAATATATTAGGCTTGTCATCAGGATTCTCTATAAATTCGTTTCTTACCTTGTTCAAGTTTTCCTGTAAAACCTCAATATCTATTTTATTTTCCTCTTTATGCTCTAAAAAAGAGTCACAGTAAGGACATTTTTCCTCTTTCCCGGATATAGAAGCTGCGCAATGCGGACAGATCATAAAACATACCTCCTATCTTACAGGAAAAACGTGAAAAAAGAAAAAAAGTGAAAAACAAAGGCAAATACCAGAAACAGCAAAATAATATACCTTGCAGCCGCTGCAAGAAGATAGGCATTTCCTGCTCTTTTCTCATTATTTTTAAGGCAGATGCAGCCGAATATTATCCCTACGAGCGGTACAAGCAGAGAAAGGATTATTATACCTGTTTCCGGTGGTGTATCACTGGGATCATAGCAAGGTCTGCCGTTCTGATCCAGGGGCGGCATCAAGCCGTGGAACTGCGAATTATTCACGCCTGCACGAGGCGTTTTACAGTAGGGACAGCAGGGCTGTCCGTCATCGTACATCGAACCGCATTTCTGACAATACACCTTTCATCTCCCCTTTATCTCATAAAAATATAGGTCGTATATCCTGCATATACTGCAAGCATCAATCCGCCGTGCCACCTGAGCAGCTTTTTCTTCGGCAGGCACAGTATAAGCACAAGCAGGCTCATTGCTATGAGAACTGCCGTATCTATAGTGTTCTGCATTGTGAACGCAATAGGCGATATAGTCGAAGCTATACCAAGTACGAACAGGATATTGAATACATTAGAGCCTACTACATTTCCCAGAGCCATATCCACCTCGCCTTTTCTTGCGGCTACGATAGATGTTACAAGCTCGGGGAGGCTCGTTCCGAGAGCAACTATAGTCATTCCGATAAGGTTGTCCGACATTCCGAAAGCACGGGCTATATCGGAAGCTCCGTCAACCACCATTTTTCCGCCGACTGCTATGGCAGCTGCTCCTCCGATTATAAATGCAAGGCATTTCCACACGGGCATTATCTTGTACTCGTCCTCTTCTGTAAGCTCTCCTGCATCTCTTGCCTTTTTCGCAGAGCTTATCATCATATAAAGGAAGAACGCAAACAGCGCAAGGAGTATAATTCCTCCCCAGCGCATTACAGTTCCTGTTATTGTTCCAAGAGCAAGAAGTACTCCTGCTACTATTATTGAAAACGGCAGGTCTTTTTTCAGCGTCTCTTTGCCAATAACCATAGGGCAAAGAACTGCACAGACTCCGCATACCACCATAAGATTGAATATATTCGAGCCCACAGCGTTGCTTATGGCAAGATCGTTCTTACCCAGCACGGAAGCACTTACGCTTACCGATGTCTCAGGCAGACTTGTTCCCATTGCAACTATAGTCATACCGATTATCAGAGCAGGTACTTTCAGCCGCTTGGCAACTGCCGAGCTTCCGTCGACAAAGAAATCCGCCCCTTTGATAAGCAGTATAAATCCAACTATGAGCAAAATATATTTCAGCATTCTATGATCTCCTATCGGCAATATTTTATTTTTTGAGTTCATAAGAACTCTAAAAGAGTTCTATAAAACTATCACTTGCCTTTATTATTATAACACATAATTATGAATAAAGCAATACATGCCATAAAATTTTTTTGAACCCGTTTCAGATGCGTCTGTAAAAGCTCTTTATGAATATTTCTGACGACACAATAACAAAAAAAACTTCACTTTTCAATTAAAAAGGTACAGCTTATCCAAAATTCAGCTTTTAAAAAAAAATATCAATTTTTGCCTTGAATTACCTTCTCTTTTGTGCTATAATTCGCTATGGTATATTTTCCCATTTAAATAGGAAAGGTTTATTACGCGGAACTGTTCCGCTCTTATGGAGGTTTTTTAATGACAGCAGCACAGATCTTTGCCGTTATTATCTTCGTAGGAATGTTCATTATGATCGTTCTCGATAAGATAGAAAGGCACTATGTAACACTCGGCAGCGGTATCCTCACGCTGGTAGTCGTTTTCGGTATTTGTATGCGAAACGGCACAGCTATCATGGACACCCTCGCTCTCAAGAGTTTCGCTACCAAGGACTTCTGGTATCAGGTCACTGAAAGTGAAAGCAAAGGTATCAACTGGGCGACTATACTCTTTATCGCAGGTATGATGGTCATGGTAGAAGGCATGGCGAAAGCAGGCTTCTTCCGATGGCTCTGTATGAAGATAGCCTATCTCGTAAAATGCAAAACTATCCCGATATTCATCACATTTATGATAATGTCTGCGGTACTCTCAATGTTTATCGACAGTATCACAGTTATCATGTTCCTTGCAGCTGTCACTATAGAACTTGCTTCACTCCTCAAATTCAATCCCGTACCTATGATACTCTCTGAGATATTCTGCGCTAACCTTGGCGGTTCGGCAACAATGTGCGGCGATCCTCCGAACATCATCGTTGGTACTTCACTTGGTTTCTCATTCTTCGACTTCCTTACAAACACAGGTCTCTGCGCAGGTATATGCCTTGTAGTATCGGTAGTTTTCCTCTACTTTGCATTCCGCAAGGAGCTTGCAGGAGACAAAAGTGCTCCTGTGGATATGAGCAAATTCCCTAAGCCCTCAGAGGCTATCACAAACAAGAAGGATTTCGCAATAAGCTGTGTCATCTTCGCCTGCGCTGTCCTGCTCCTTGTTACTCACGCAACTACTCACCTTACAGTTGCTACTATCGGTCTTTTCATAGCAGCTATCACTCTCATAGCTTTCGGCAAACACGCTGTTGAGCTTCTCAAGAAAGTTGACTATAAGACACTCATTTTCTTCATCGGACTCTTCATCGTTGTAAGCGGTCTTGAAGAAACAGGCATACTCAAACTCATTGCAAACTTCATCGGCGACATCAGCGGCGGCAACATAAAGCTCATGATAGCTATTATCCTCTGGGTATCTGCTATCGCAAGTGCTTTCGTGGACAATATCCCGTTCGCTGCAACTATGGTGCCTATCATTCAGAGCCTTGCAGAGACATCGGGCGTTCCGATATCAACTCTCGCATGGTCACTTGCTATCGGTACTGATATCGGCGGAAGTGCTACTCCTATCGGAGCTTCCGCAAACGTTGTGGGTACTTCCGTTGCTCAGAAAAACGGCTATCCTATCGGCTGGGGCAGATACTGCAAGAAGATCGCTCCTGCTACAGTTATAGTACTCGCTATCTCAACTGTTTATCTCTTTGTCCGTTATTTATAATTTAATTTAAGGGGGAATATATATGTCACAGGTAATCATTTCAGTAGGTCGTGAATTCGGAAGCGGCGGTAAGAATATCGCCGAACAGCTCGCAAGGCGTTTCAAGATACCGATATACGACCGTCATCTCATCACAGAGATCGCCAACAAAACAGGTCTTACTCCCGAGGAGATCGAAAAGTACAACGAAAAGCCAAAGAACCACCTCCTCTCACGCAGAGTAAACGGCTACAGCAATTCCATTGAGGATAATATTGCCGAGATGCAGTTCAACTTCATCAGAGAAAAGGCTGCAAGCGGCGAGTCTTTCGTAGTTGTAGGACGCTGCTCAGAGACTAAGCTCCGCGATTTCAAGTGTCTCGTTTCACTGTTCATACTCGGTGATATGGACGAAAAGATCAAGCGTGTAATGAACATTTACGAGCTCTCAGAGGACAAGGCTAAGGCTTTCATCGACAAGAAGGACCGCAAAAGAAAGCGTTACCACAACTATCACTGCGACGGTCACTGGGGCGATTCAAGACTCTATGACCTCAGCATCAACAGCTCACGTCTCGGTATCGACAGAACTGTTGACCTGCTTGAAGAATATATAAAGTCAAGAATGAGTGAGGACTGATCAGCCTTTAGGCTTTAGCCCTTAGCCGTTAGCGAGGACGCCCATTGGGCGTCCTTTTTATTGCACGGATCATTCTCTTGCAGGGACGACCATTGTTCGTCCGCATAAATAACATTATTGGCAAACGGACGCGCAATGCGCGTCCCTACAAAATATCATTTGTGATTTTACAGGTTATTATCGGGCGGATAATATCCGCCCCCTACAGTTACGAATAAAAAAAGCTGCACTTGAAGCAAGCTCCTTTTCATTAAATCAGAAAAATATTTTAAAACTATTGACTTTTTTTAGAAGCTGTATATAATTAAATTAACAGTCGATCATTCTTACATGAAAGGAGATGTTTATTATGAAAAAAATATTCAGATGCTCTATAATTGTCGCTTCATTTATAGCAGGCTTTTCACTTACAACAGGCATATTGGCTTACGGAAGCTCTAAAAGCAATGAAAAGGTCATATACTCCGACAGAGAGAAAACACAGATAATACAACATTCCCATAAAAAGTATGATGTCAACGCCAACGGTCAGACCTATGGTACGGTAGGAGATGTCATATATATCGAAGATTATCCCGACCTTATTGCAGTAATGGGCGATAACGAAAAAGTCGGTTATGCTTACAAGGAAGATTTCTTAGGTCCTGATATGACTCCCGATGAAGTTGATAAATATATGGAGTCTGTCAATAACGGCACATACGTACCGAGGTCGTTCAACGTATATGAGTCGGACGGAGTTACCGTAATAGACACCATGACAGAAAAGCTGTCATAATTATTATTCGTCCGCACAAGCTGACACAACAATACGGATTATGCATTAAAAAAGCTGCACATGAAGTGCAGCTTTTTCGTTATGATTTACTTTTCACTTGGACGAAGGTTGTCTACCTTCTTGAGTAGATACTCCTGTATCTTGAGTGCATCATTTGCTGTTACGCCCTTGCTGGACAGGTCAACATCTGCATAATCCCAGCCTCTTTCTGTGATATGGCTCTTTTCTGTGCCCTCAAGTCCATACTTATTGGGGTTTGCAAGTGCCTGCATAATGAGTACAACGTCGCTCATATCAACTGTGTTGTCGCAGTTAGCGTCGCCCCATACGGGTTCAAGTGCGCCGCCCATGAGGTAGTGTACCTCGCAGCTGTCGATAGTGTAAGGCTGGTCAATAGCCTTTTCAGTTGCAGCGTTCCACACATTTGACCACCATACCTGTACCTCGCAGGTCTTAAAGTTATCGGACATTTCCTTCAGGTCAACGTTTACGGTAAGCTTTCCATCCTTGTCGGCATTGCCGCTCCACTCGATATTCTTCCAGTCGTCAGCTGTTGTACCGAAGCCAATAGCACCGCCGATAGAAGCATTCGGTGCGCCTGTAATTTCAATGGTCATAGTCTTGCCGACTGCAAGAGCTGGCTTCTCAGGGATAGTAACATTCTTCTTCTGTATCGAGAACTTATAAGGAGCAGTTGTAGTAGTGGTTGTTACGCTCGGATCAGAAGTAGTCGTGGTAGTAGTTGTTACCTTGGAAGGATCAGGGGGAGTGATACCTTCCTTCTTGTAGAGATCCTTTGGAAGCTCGTCAAGTGTTATACAGTAATCGCTCTGGTACATTGCGATAGTGTCTTCCTTGGTGTTGAATACAGGATTCGAGAGGAAGTTGATGTTATCGCTTCCGCCGTCATACCATGTGCAGAAATAGAGCCAGCCAGCCTTTTCCTCCTGAAGCTTGTCAGGTGTTGAGAAGCAGTCGTTCTCAGCCATTGCAACCATTTTAGCTCCGTCATACTTGTCTATGATACCGTAGAACGTGGAGCTTATCGGGCTGTCGTCATGTCTGAGAGAAGCCTGCCAGCCGTTCTCTTCAAGGTATACAGTACAGTTGTACTTGTCATAGCCGATTATATCAACATATGCGTCACCCGGGTACCAGTTAGCGGAATTAGCGTAGTTATAGCTGTTCCACTCCCAGATAAGGTTGTGGCAGTTGAGGTCATTGGTAAGGGTATTGTATGTGTATATCCAAAGCTTCTTGTAAGCCTCAGAGCCTTCTCTGCCCCACCAGAACCATGAACCGTCCTCACCGCCGCCGCCTTCGGCTTCGTGGAGAGGTCTCCAGATAACAGGTACACCCTCGGCTTCAAGCTTGTTGAACTCTGCGGCAAGTGTTTTCAGTGTGGAGAGGTAATACTCGTTCTCCTTAGTACCCGGAGTTGCAGCCTTTGAAGGTGAGAAGTCGGTATCCTTTGCAGTGTAGGTGGACAATGACCAGTCCATTTTAGTGCCGATAGTATAGCTTGCGAAATCCTTAGGCACGTTGATATGATATGAAGCTGTTGCGATACCGCCCTTGTTCTTTACCCAGTCGATGATACGCTTTGTGGAGCCGTCATCGCTGCCGTAGAGCGGACAGCAGAAATTACCGTAGTCAAAACCGCGGATAGCAGGATAATGTCCTGTAGTTTCCTTTAAGTACTCGAACTCAGTCTCAAGTCCGTGAGGTCCGCCGCTGTATATCTCCTGCTGACCTGAGATTATGTTCTTGCCGTATACCTCAGCAAGATAAGCCATAAGGCTCTGTGTCTCCACTGTTGCCAGCTGATCGCATGGAGTTGTCTGCTTTGCCTCGATCTTTGTTGCGCCCATCGGCTCTACTTCAAGGCAATCGAACTGTGACCAGCCCCATGACTTGTCGATAGTAATGGTGTTCTCGCCTGCTTTGAGTACAATGGCAGGAAGTGCTATCTCCTGATAATCTGTACCCTCAGGGATTCCCAGTGCGCCCTGTGAAGTGCCGTTTACGCTTAAATTCTGCTGCTTGTCGGTTCCTATTCCGAAAGCGTGGAAAATAAGCTTGTAAGGGCCTGCCTCATCGACCTTTACTGTCATTGTGATAGTTCCGCTGTCTGTCATTTTAAGTGCAGAACCGCCGCTCGCATTTGCGTCCTTTTCAACGGTTATAGTGCCTGTGTACTTTGCGTCCTCAAACTCGAATTTAAGAGGCGCATCGGCTGCTGTTACAGTGGGAGCACTGTAAACAGCACAGTTCAGCAGAAGTGCTGCTGACATAATAGCAGAGCTCGCCTTTTTCAAAATTTTAATTCCCATGTCTTTATATCCTCCTATTAAATAAATTTTTCTGTACTTTAATTATACTATAATTTCAGTTAAAAATCAAGAAGTAAACTTAATTGTTCTCATATTGTATATAATTTTCGTATACACGCACAATTGGGAGAAAACAAGTTTGACATATAATGCAAAAAGCCGCTTAATTTAAGCTTAAATTACCAAAGTGTTAATAAAGTCATTTTTTCTACATATTTTTGCAGTTTTGTATTGACATATTATATAAAAAGGTGTATAATTTGATTAGAGTTTCGTTTACTTTGTTCATGGAGCGTGAGAAAATGACTGAGTATCTTACTAATTACATGAAATACATTCAGCAGCGTCTCGAAAGCTGTTCGAGCCTTGATGAACTGGATGAAATAATGGCCGAACACAAGGATAAAATAGCCTTCATGCAGCACGAAAGGATAGTCCACTTCCTTGTGACTATGCTTTTTGCCATTGTTCTCACCATATTCATGGCTGTTACTTTATTCAAAGCGAGTATACCCGTACTTATTCTGGTCACTATGATACTTGTGCTCCTTGCATTCTATATCAAGCATTACTACTTCCTTGAAAATACTGTGCAGAAGATGTACAAGGTCTACGACGGGATACTCGAAAAGCAGAAAAAGCTGAAGGAGTCTGACTGATGACCAAAAAGGAAATTGCCGAACTTGCTGTAAAAGAGCTTGAAAAGCTCTACCCCGATGCAGCCTGTACTCTCAACTACGATAAGCCCTATGAGCTTATGTTTGCTGCCCGTCTTGCAGCACAGTGTACCGATGCGAGAGTAAATGTGGTCACAGAGACACTTTTTAAGAAGTATCCTTCTCTTGAAGCCTTCGCGGATGCTGACCTTGCAGAGCTTGAACAGGACGTAAAGCCCTGCGGCTTTTACCATAACAAAGCCAAAAGCCTCAAGGAAATGGCTAATCAGCTCATAAACGACTTCGGCGGCGAAGTTCCCGATACTATGGAAGAGCTTCTCACTCTTTCGGGTATAGGCAGAAAGACTGCCAATCTTATGCTGGGTGACGTTTTCGGCAAGCCTGCAATGGTGACCGATACCCATTGCATACGCATAACAGGAAGGCTTGGACTTACCAAGAATAAAGAGCCCGCAAAGGTGGAAAAAGACCTTGTAAAGCTCATACCTCCCGAAGTATCCTCGGATTTCTGCCACAGGACCGTAGAGTTCGGCAGAGATATCTGCAATGCGCGTAAGCCTAAATGCGATATCTGTCCGCTGAATTACTTCTGTAGGTTCTATCAAACCTGAATTTCGATATTTTTCATATAAATAAAACTATCTACACGAAAGGAGTTACTGATATATGTTATTTAATTTCAAACTGAGCACACCTGCTGAGGGGCTTGTGGATATCACACGTGAGGTTAGTGAATCCGTTAAAGAAAGCGGTGTTCTCGAAGGGATATGCATAGTTTACTGTCCACATACCACTGCGGCTATAACCATAAATGAAAATGCCGATCCCGATGTCCAGACGGATTTCATTCACGGTATAGATAAGGTGTTCCCTGACTTATCTATTTTCAAACACGCAGAGGGAAACTCCGACGCTCACCTTAAATCATCAGCTGTCGGAGCAAGTGAAACTATTATCATCAGCGGCGGAAAACTCCTTCTCGGTACATGGCAGGATATTTATTTCTGCGAGTTCGACGGTCCGAGAACAAGAAAGTTCTTCGTCAAGGTCATAGGAGATTGAGTTATGGATAATATCGAAAAACTTGCGGATATAGTAAACATCTCCCGAAACATCGTCTTTTTCGGAGGCGCGGGAGTATCCACCGAAAGC
>JAEEGJ010002049.1_pt1 | contig 159202 bp, 147 predicted proteins | sample 8958761 | NCBI WGS metagenome assembly JAEEGJ01 (sample SAMN16246546, study PRJNA631951) | gut metagenome | biome: gut microbiome; feature: rumen; material: RS-attached | host: Bos | place: Iran: Karaj | collected 2018-10
TACACCGAGGGGACAATTCAACCACTTGATAGACAAAACCTTCAATAGCCACCAAGAATACACGATAGCCACTAGTCTTCTAGCTCCCGCCCGAGGCACGAAAAACAGCCGAGCACGCGTGCTCGGCTGTTTTTCGTGCCTGACGGCACCTGTGTCTACAGCGCCATCAGGCGCTAGCGGAGATCGGCCGGGCTGGGCCTTCTCGTTGTGGATAAAACAGGGAATTAAACCTCAATCAGTTCTTCACCCAGGTCATCCGCTCCCAAAGCCAGCGGGGAATACATTTCCAACCGAAGACCATCAGGCGGAAGCGCCAGTCGAAGGTGTGGATGCGCTTCTTACGGCGAAGCGCTTTCATCACTTCATCGGCTGCCTTCGATTTGCTCAGGAGCATCGGATAGTGTTTCTCCGGATTGAGCAGGTCCGTGGCCACGAATCCCGGACGGATGTCGGTGAACTGTACGGGGATTTTTTCCATCCGGCTGAGCTGGACCAGGGCCGACAGATAGGTCTGCACCATCCTTTTGCTCGCAGAATAGGCCGGGGCCGTACCCATGCCGGCCGTGCCGGCGATGGAACTGATGACGGCGATATGCGCCTTGTGCGCATCGTTGTAAATCTCCGGATGCACACGGACATAATTGATAAAGTGGTCGACCATGCGCACCATGCCTTCGCAATTGGTCCGCACGGTGCGGATCTCCCGATCCAGATCCAGCTCGCGGTTCTGGTAACCGACCCCGGAAACGTAAAAGAAGAGGTCGGGCGCCCCCATTTCCTCGATCAGGCGATCCAGGGCTTCCGTCGCCTCGGGTTGGGTGACATCCATGGCGGCGGTGTGCACCGCGGAACCGAATTCATCCCTGAATGCGGCCAGGGCGTCCTTTCTTCTACCGGTTATTCCGATTTCCCAGCCTTCCTGGACCAGGCGGACGGCGACTTCCCGGCCGATACCGGAAGTGGCGCCAATGATAATAGCTTTGCGCATGATGATACGATTATTGTTCACAAAGGTAACAAAAAATAATCTGCAAAAAGTAACGCGGGCAACGGCAAAGGTCGGCATTATTCCACGATTAATGTGTAATTTTGCTCTATGTAAAAAAACGCCCGGGCCATGAAGTTTATACCGATCGACCAGAACAACATTATGCATGCGTGCCAGATTCAGCATCTGCTGTTTCCGCAGGAGAATTGCTTTGCGGACCGCGACTACGAGAATGGGTATCTCTACCCGGAGCGGGGGCAGGAGTACTGGCTGCTTGAGGTGGACGGGGCCTGGGTGGGCACAGCAGGCATCTATCACTTGAAGGTCGAGCCGGAAACGGCGTGGCTGGGTTGGTTCGGCATCCTGCCGGAATACCGGCGCCGGGGCTACGCCACGGAGGCCATCCGGCTGTTCGAAGACGTGGCGCGCTCCCGCGGCTATCTTTATGCGCGGCTCTTCACCGAACGGACCGACGCGGCGGCTATCGCTTGCTACCTGCACAACGGCTTTTTCCAGGAAGAATACAACTGTCCGACCGATCCCGGCGCAAAAGAAGTCTTGATGTACATCATGTCGAAGTCGCTCTATCCCGGCCGGGAATGCCCGCCCTGGAACGACCGGGACATCTCCCTCTGGTACCAGTTCTCCAAGCAGGGCGAAAAACTATACGGATAACCAAATCATAAAAATTGTTTACCTTTGCGACACTTTGTCAGAAAAACGTGAAGGAAAAAATAACATTGGGCTATAAACTGGTCAAGGCGTATTTTCGCCTGATGATCAACGGGCTGTATTATCGGCGCTACTACAGCGTGGATGTGGACAACATCCCGGCCGACGGTACCCCGCTGGTGGTGGTGTCCGACCATCAGTTCTGCCTGAACGACGCGCTGGGCGTGCTGCTGGCGGTCAACGACCGCAAGATGCGCTTCATCGCCCGGGCCGACGCCTTCACGATCAACCCCCTCTTCACGAAGTTCATCCTTTGGGTGGGCCTGCGCCCTGCCTTCCGCATGATGCACCAGGGCGAGGAACAGCTCGGCCGGAACCAGGAGACTTTCCAGCTCACCGAGAAAGACCTCCTGGCCGGACACGCCGTCACGTTGTATCCTGAAGCAGGTCACCAGACCCGTCGTTGGTTGGGATTTTTCTCGAGCGCTTATCTCCGCATGGCTTTTGATGCCGCTTCTCAGACGGACTTCGAGAAAGAAATCTTCGTGCTGCCCTCGTGCAACCACTATTCGAAATACAACGGCCTGCGCAACGACATGCTGGTGCGCTTCGGCAAGCCCATCTCCCTCAAGCCGTACTATGAGCTGTACCAGACACATCCCCGTACGGCCTGCCGGGAGGTAAACGAGCAGGTCAAGGCCCGCATCCGCGAGCTGATGCTAGACATCAGGGACCTGGAGCACTACGACGAGATCGACTACGTCCGTGAAAGCAAGTTCGGCTGGGATTTCGCCCGCTCGCTGGGCAAAAACCCGGACGTGCTTCCCGAGAAACTGGAGGCCGACAAGGAGCTGGTTGACCGGATCGGCGTGCGCGGGATTCCCTTCGAGGAAGTGCGTGAGGTTCGCGAGACCATGCAGTCGCTGGGCCTGGAAGACCGGCAGTTCGAGAAGAAACCGAGCCTGGCCCTCGTCGTCGGCGAGGTGCTGCTCCTGCTGCTGACCCTGCCCCTGGCGGTCGTCGCGATCTGGCCCTCCCTGCTTTGCTGGTATATCCCGCTGCACTTCTCCCACAAGATGGAAGACGACATGTTCGAGGGTACCTTCCTGCTGCCCATCGACGTGCTGCTGATCCTCCCGCTGAGCATCCTGCTCACCGTGCTGGTGGAATGGCACTGGCTGGGTGCCTGGTCACTGCTCCACGGCTTCGCCCTGCCGCTGCTCTGCATCTTCGAGTGGTACTGGACCCGTCTGGCGCTGCGTCTGCGGGCCGACTTCCGCTACCTGAAAGCCGGAAAGCGCGCCCGGACGCTGAAGGAGCTGCGCCAACAATTATTTACGAAACTGAAAAGCATCCTGCAATAATGGAAAAAGAAGAAATGATCGAAAAGCTGCGTGCAGCCATCGCCGAAGAGTTTGAGCTTGAAGAGACCGACATCACCCCCGAAGCCCCGATCAAGGAAACCCTCGACCTCGACAGCCTGAGCCTGGTCGACCTGATCGCCCAGATCGAATCGCAGACGGGCGTAAAGCTCAAAGGTGTGGAAGTCACCCACATCCTTACCTTCGAAGAACTCTACGATTTCGTTTACGAACGCATGTAGGAAGGCAGCTCCAACGAGCCGTTTTTTTTTATATTTTTGTAGGGTATTAAAATTAGCCCTATGAAAAAATGTCTGATGTATATGCTGACAGCCTTTGTGGCTATCAGTTTTTCTTTGTCCCTTTCCGCACAGGACAAGACCGTCAAGAAAATCATTGAAATCGGCACTACCGACAACCGGACCATGGAGCACGACGACTTCCTGGCCAATGTGATCGGCGGCCGTATCGTCGGTTCCGCCGCCCTGACGGAGGCGGAAGCCTGGGTGAAGGAGCAGTTCGAGTCGTGGGGACTGGAAGTGATGGTGCAGGAAGCCGGCCAGATCAACGTGGGATTCAACCGCGGTCCCTGGTTCGGACGCATGCTGAGTGAAGACGGCATGGTGCTGCATTTCGGCACGCCGTCCTATACGGCCGGCACCCGCGGCAAGCAGGCGGGACATGTGCTCATGGAGCCCAAGACCCGCCGTGACCTCGACCGCATGAAGGGCGCGCTCAAGGGCGCCTGGGTGCTGCTCGATGCCGAGTCGAACGGCATGGCCATCGACTGGTCGCCCAAGGCTGACGAACAGCGCGCCGAAGTCATTGCCAAGAACGAGGAGATCGATAAGGAGAACAACGAGATCCGTCGCTGGAATTTCGAGCACCGCGATGCCGAGCCCAAGCCGATGAAAGAATATGAGAGTGCCCCGGCCCTCTTCTACCGCGAAATGGTCGATGCCGGCGTGCTGGGCTTCATCCGTTCGGCCAAGGTGCCCCTCCAGGTGATGTACGATCGCGCCAACTGCTACAACATCACGATGGAAAATCTCCCGAAGGTCTGCGACATCTGCCTCGACGAGGCGCAGTTCAAGGTCATCAAGGAGAAAGTGCAGCGCAAGGACATTTTCCAGCTGGAGTTCGAGATTCGCAACCATTTCTACCGCGGTCCGGTGAAATACCACAATGTGATCGGTATCCTGCGTGGCAGCAAATACCCGAAAGAATACGTGCTGGCCGGCGGCCATCTCGATTCCTATGACATCGGTTCGGGCGCCGTGGACGATGGCAACGGCACGTCCGTGACCATGGAGGCGGCCCGTCTGGTGGCCCTTTCCGGTGCCAAGCCCAAGCGGACGATGCTCTTCTGCATCTGGACGGGCGAGGAGTTCGGCCTGCTGGGCTCGAAATTCTTCGTGGAGAACAAGACCGTGCCGCTCGACAAGATTTCGAATTATTTCAACCGCGACGGCGGCCCGCTCTGCGCCACCGGCATCTCCGTACCTCCGGCCATGTATGACGACTTCGTGGAAGTCTGCAAGCCCATCATGAACCTGAATCCTGACTTCCCGTTCACCGTCGAGAAGCGGCAGGGTCCGCCGCAGGCGCGGCCGACCCGCGCCGGTGGCAGCGACCACGCCTACTTCACGATGAACGGCGTCCCGGCCATCTCCTTCCGCGAGACCGACCCGAAGGGCTACAACTTCGAGTACCGTGAAATCTGGCACACCGAGCGTGACATCTACAATAAGGTGATCCCCGAATACATGGAACACTCCGCGGTCGTGACCGCCGTCGTCATGTACGGCCTCGCCAACCTTGACCATCTCCTCTCCCGAGACGGTTTGTACAAGGAATAGAGCGATTTTTTCATCTTTTTGAGCTGCCGCCCGGTTTTTCCGGGCGGCTTTTTTGTGTGGTGCGATTTTTGTTGTATTTTTGCGCCTTCATACGCTGATAAAATCCTTTAAGAATGAGAAATATGATGAAGAAATCAGGACTGTTCGTGCTTGCCCTGCTCGTCGCAGCCGGCGCATTCGCACAGAACGGTTCCGGAACGATTTCGTTTACCCTCGACGAGGCACAGCAATATGCAATCGAACACAACCGGACCCTCGCCAACGCCTCGCTGGACATCCAGAAAGCACAGGCCAACAAGTGGAAGGCGATCGCCGGCATGCTGCCGCAGGTCACCGCAGCCACCAGTTACTCCAACATGATGGGTTACAAGATGGACCTCGGCCAGATGCAGATATCAATGCCTCCTTACGCCACCTTCAACCTCACGACCAACATCGCCCTGAGCGGCGCCCAGATCATATCGATCGGCGTGGCCAACATTTCGCGCAAGATGGCCGACCTCACCCTGCAAAAGTCGGAAAAAGAGATCGCCAACCAGGTGGAAACCATCTATTTCTCGGCACTGGTGACCGAAGAGACCCTTCAACTGCTCAAGCAGAACCTTGAGAGTATGCAGAAACTCTACAAGATGACCCAGAAATCCGTGGACGTTGGCGTGGCCGAGCAGACCGACGCCGACCAGCTGCTGGTGCAGGTAGCCACGATGGAGAACACCATCAACACCACCGAGCGCGCGCTGGAGATGGTTTACAACACGCTCCGGCTTCAGCTCTGCCTGGAGGAAGATGCCCAGATCGTATTGACGCAAGGACTTGACGACCTGCTGAACCTGACAGCGGCATCGAGCCTGCTCGACGAGCGCTTCGACATCGAACGGAACTACGATTACCAACTCCTGAAACAGAACACCGAACTGACCCGGAAGCAGATTGCCCTGACCGGGTGGACGAACGGTCCCACGTTCAGCATCTACCATCAGTACAGCGGCCGCCACAACTTCAGCAACGAGCCCACCATGAACATGACGCCGCCCAACATGATCGGCGCACAGCTCAATATCCCGATCTTCACGTCCGGCAAGATGACCGCCACCATGAAAGAGGCGCGCCTGAACTACCAGAAACAGCTCAATACCCTGGCAGATACCGAACTGAGCCTGTACGTGCAGCACCACCAGCTGGTCTATAACCTGCGTAGCGCCCTCGAGAAGTACGACATTCAGAAACAGAACGTGGATGTGGCCCAGCGCGTGTTCGACAACATCTCCAAAAAATACGAACAGGGCGTGGCGTCGAGCCTCGACGTGACCAATTCCGGCACGAACCTCCTCAACGCGCAAAGCAACTACGTGCAGGCCCTGTTCGACATCATCGATGCACAAGTGGCTCTCGAACAACTCCTGAATAAATAGAAATGAACCATATGAAAAGAAGCAGTATTCTTTTAGTGGCGGCCCTGGCCGTCCTTGCCACTGCGTGCGGCGGCAAGCAAACCGAGCAGAAGATGGAAGACCGGGTGGAACTCGTGGAGACCACCACGCTCGTCATGTCCGACATCACGCGTGAACTCGAATTCTCCACCACGCTGGAGAGCTGGCAGTCGGTCAAAATATCCCCGTCCGTCACCGGCATCATCGAGCACATCTACGCGGACGTGGCCACCGACGTGGCCGCCGGCGCGATGCTCGTCCGGATGGACCAGAACCAGTACAACACCACGAAACTGACCTACGCCAACCTCGGCGTGGAGCTGCAGCGCATGGAAACGCTCCGCGAGAGCGGCGCCGTGTCGCAGCAGACCTACGACCAGACGAAGCTGAGCTACGAGCAGACCAAAGAGACGCTTGACTTCCTGGAGAAGAACACCTTCGTACGTGCGCCCTTCTCCGGCGTGATCACAGCCAAGAACTATGAGGACGGTGAGCTTTACAGCGGACAGCCCATCCTCGAGCTGACGCAGATCTATCTCCTGAAGGCCCTGATCCCCATCCCGGAGAACTATTTTCCGCATGTGAAGAAAGGCATGCCGGTCAACATCCAGACGGATATCTACCCCGGTGAGACCTTCCCCGCCACGATCGATATCATCTACCCGACCATCGAACCCACATCGCACACCTTCCCTGCCAAGCTGCGGATTCCGAACAAGAGCCTGAAACTGCGTCCGGGCATGTATGCCAAGACCCGCATGACCGTGGGCATGGACCGCGCCCTCGTGGTGCCCTACCAGGCCGTGCTGAAACTTACCGGCTCGAACGACCGCTATGTCTTCCTCGATGAGGGCGGCGTGGCCAAACGCGTGTTCGTGAAGCTGGGCCAGCGTTTCGACGACAAGATCGAAGTCATCAGCGACGAACTCAAGGAAGGCGACCACCTCGTAACGGTGGGCCAGGGCAAGCTGGTCGACGGCACGAAGTTGAACGTAACCAAGGAGAACTAAACGATGAGTATCTACAAATCAGCGATCGAGAAGCCGGTCACCACGGCGCTGATCTTTGTGGCGGTCATCGTCATCGGCGTGTTCTCGCTCCTGCGGCTGCCGATCGACCAGTTCCCGGAGATGGAACCGCCGTACATCACGGTGATGACCACCTATGCGGGCGCTTCCGCCAGCGAGATCGAGACCAACGTGACCAAGATCATCGAGAACAGCCTCACGTCGGTCGACGGCCTGAAGGAGCTGACCTCTTCCTCGCGCGACAACATGTCGGTGGTCTCCCTGGAAATGGAGTGGGGAGCCAACCTCGACGAGGCAGCCAACGACATACGATCGTACATCGACATGGTCAAGAGCAACCTGCCTGACGGTTGCTCCAGCCCGGTGATGTTCAAGCTCAATTCGAGCCTGATGCCGATCATCCAGTATTCCGTGATGGCGAAGGAAAGCTATCCCGGCCTGGAGAAGATCATGAACGACGAGGTGGTCCCGCAGCTCAACCGCATCAAGGGCATCGGCTCCGTGTCGGTCTCCGGCGCCCCCGACCGCTATGTCTATATCGACATCGACCAGGCCAAGCTCGACGGCTTCGGCCTGACCCTCGAGCAGGTGGCCAACTCCATCAGCGTGAACAACCTGAACCTCTCGAGCGGTACGGTGAAGATGAACAAGGAGCAGTACCAGATGCAGGTGCGCGGCGAGTACGGACAGAGCGCCGAGATATCGGACATCGTGGTGTATACCACGCCGCAGGGCCAGAAAGTGTTTGTCCGCGACCTGGCCGCCGTCCGCGATACCATCAAGGATCTCTCGCTCGACGAGAAGGTGGACAGCAAGGAAGCCGTCCGCCTGATCATCGCCAAGAAATCGGGCTCCAACACCGTGCAGGTCTGCAAGGACGTGCGCAAGGAGCTCGCCAAGATCGAGAAAACCCTGCCCTCCGACGTCGAGATCAAGATGATCTACGACTCGTCCGAAGAGATCGAGAACGCCATCGGCTCGCTGGAGGAATCCATCCTCTACGCTCTGCTCTTCGTGGTGCTGGTGGTCTTCTTCTTCCTGGGCAAGTGGCGCGCGACCCTGATCATCGGCATTACCATCCCGATCGCCCTGATCGTGGCCTTCATCTACCTGCTGATGGTCGGCAGCTCGCTCAACATCATCTCCCTGTCCGCGCTGACGGTGGCCATCGGCATGGTGGTCGACGACGCCATCGTGGTCCTGGAGAACATCTCCAAGCATATCGACCGCGGCTCATCGCCGCATGAGGCGGCTATCTATGCGACCAACGAAGTGTGGACCTCCGTGATCGCGACGACGCTCGTCATCGCGGCGGTGTTCATCCCCCTGACGATGCTCACCGGCATGGCCGGCATCCTCTTCAAGGAACTGGGCTGGATTGTGACCATCGTGGTCTCCACGTCGACGGTGGTGGCCATCTCGCTGATCCCGATGCTCTGCTCGAAGCTGCTGAAGGCCAATAAGGTGAAGATCGACGAGAAAGGACACCTCGTGGAGGTGGACGACAAGCACGGCTGGTATGAACGCACCGTGGTGAGTTTCCTCAACAAGGTCGACAAGGCCTACGCCAGATTGCTCAGCTGGTGCCTGCGCCACAAACTGGTCACCATCGTCATCGTCCTGATCTTCTTCGGTCTTTCGATGATTCCGATGATTGCCGGCAAGATCGGTACCGACTTCATGCAGAACAGCGACAACGGCCGTCTGAGCGTGACCGTGGAAGTACAGCCGGGTACCCGCATCGAGAACACGGCCGCCCTGGCCCGCAGGCTGGAAGCCCGCATCGTCGAGCTGGTGCCCGAAGTCAAGCGTATTTCGACGTCCGCCGGTTCCAACGACGAGAGCTCCATCAGCGCCCTCTTCTCCTCCAATACCAACTACAAGATCTCGATGACGGTGGTCTGCACCAAGAAATACGAACGCAAACGCACCATCGACGAGATCGCCGAGGTCATCCGCCAGGAGTTGTCGAACTATCCTGAGATCATCGAATACCAGTGCATGGCTGCCGGCGGCATGGGTGGTGGCGGCGCCTCCACGGTCGATGTGGAGATCTATGGCTATGACTTCGACGAGACGAGCCTCTACGCCCAGGAGATCCGCGACGCCATCATCGCGAACGTGCCGGGCGCCCGCAACGTGCGCGTCACCCGTGACAAGGACCGTCCCGAGCTGAAACTCGTGATCGACAAGGAAAAAGCCGCCATGTACGGCTTGAACACCGCCACCGTGTCGCAGTATGTGCGCAACCGCGTGGCCGGCTACACGGCCGGTTTCCTGAAAGAGGACGGCGACGAATACAACATCGTGGTCCGCCTCAAGGAAGAGGACCGCAACTCCTTGAGCGACATCCTCGACCTTACCATCCCGACCGCGACGGGCTACCGCATCAAACTGAGCGAGATTGCCTCGATCGAGGAATACTGGGCGCCGCAGACCATCGAGCGCAAGAGCCGCCAGCGCTACGTCCGCGTGACGGCCCTGCCGTACAAGACCTCGCTGGGCGAACTGGCTAAAGACATCCAGGTCCAGGTCGACCAGCACAGGGCTCCTTCGGGCGTGTCGGTGGTGCTGGCCGGCGACTATGAGGACCAGCAGAAGTCCTTCAGCGACATCATTACGCTGGGCCTGCTCATCATCCTGCTCGTGTACATCGTGATGGCCTCGCAGTTCGAGAGCCTCGGCAAGCCTGCCGTGATCATGCTGGCCATCCCGTTCGCCCTTTCGGGCGTGGTGCTGGCCCTCTGGATCACGGGGACGACCCTCGACATGATCGGCGCCCTCGGTATCGTGATGCTCATCGGTATCGTGGTGAAGAACGGTATCGTGCTGGTGGACTACATCAACCTGATGCGCGACCGCGGCTACAGGCTCAACGACGCCATCGCCCTGTCGGGCGCCTCGCGTCTGCGCCCGGTGCTCATGACGGCCTTCACGACCCTGCTTGGCATGCTCCCGATGGCTCTGAGCCGCGGCGAGGGTTCCGAGATGTGGCGTCCGCTCGGCATCGTGGTGATCGGCGGCCTGCTGGTCTCGACCTTCATCACCCTGATCATCGTGCCGGTGGTCTATGGCCTGATCTCCCGCAGCGGCGAGCGCAACAAGGAAGAGAAGCAGCGCAAGGAATTTATCTTCATGAACCTGAACCCTGACCAAGAATAGGAGGAACACCCGATGAAAAGTGTGATGATCGTTTTCAACCAGGCTTTCACCACCCGTGTGGAATACATGCTCGACCAGCTCAACATCCGTGGCTTCACCTTCTTCGAACAGGTGCAGGGCCGTGGCTCCGTCGACGGCGAACCGCGCCGCGGCACGCACACCTGGCCGGAAATGAACTCGGCCGTGATCGCCATCGTCCCTGACGAAAAGGTGGACGAACTGCTGCTGACCGTGCGCAAGCTGGACGCCCGCAACAAGGCCGTGGGCATCCGCGCCTTTGTGTGGAATATCGAACAGAGTGTCTGACATTCCGAAAAATTGTTTAACTTTACCTTGATTTCAATAAAACGAAGAATATGGCACAAGTATTAACTGATTCCAATTTCGCCGAGATCGTCGAACAAGGCACCCTTCCCGTGCTCGTGGACTTCTGGGCCACCTGGTGCGGTCCCTGCCGCATGCTCTCTCCCGTGGTGGACAAGCTGGCCGAAAAATATGAAGGCAAGATGAACGTGGTCAAATGCAATGTGGACGAAAGCATGGACATCCCCATGAAATTCGGCATCCGCAACATTCCCACGCTGCTCTTCTTCAAGAACGGCGAGCTGGTCGACCGTCTGGTGGGCGCCGTCCCCCAGGCCGAGATCGAAAAGAAAATCGAAGCAATCATCTAAAACCTGAAGATATGAAAAAACTTAGCTTGCTGCTCGTCAGCATCCTTTGCCTGGGCGTCCTGAACGCTGGCGCACAGGGCCTGATCGTCAAAGCCGGCTGGAACTACAACAAGTCGTCTGTGAAAGAAATCAAAGATGGCCATAGCGGTTGGCAGGCCGGTATCGGCTACCAGACGGGAACTGCATACGGTTTCTCCTTCCAGCCTGAGATTCTTTACAAGGTGAACGGCCTGAAATTCTCCGATGCGGCAGATCTGAATCTGAGCAAGATAGAGGTTCCCCTCAATCTCCAGTGGGGTCCCGATCTGTTGATCGCCCGTCCGTTCCTTTTGGCAGGACCGTATTTCGGCTACACTTTCAAAGTGCGGGGAAAGGAGGGTATTCCCGAGAGTGAAATCAAAGCGCTCAACAGGTTTGACTGGGGTGTTGGCGTAGGCTTGGGCGTCAATTTCTGGAAAATCCAGATTGCCGGCAAGTACAACTGGAGTTTCGGCACCTTTGCCGACGTGAAGAGTGCCAAGGATGCCATGTCCCATTTCGACAGCCTGAGTGGCCATCCGCGGAGCTTCGAGATTTCTGTCGCACTGAGATTCTAAACGCCTTGTACAAGGAAGTCCAACGGTTCCTGGGTCAGTCCTGGACGGATTTCCAGCGATGCTTCGCCGAAAGTCTCCAGACGGACATCCCGCTGCTCGAGAAAGTAAACCGCTTCATTCTGGAGCACGGCGGCAAGAAGCTTCGTCCCACTTTTACGCTGCTCACCGCACAAGCCCTCACAGGCGCGTGCGATGAGCGCGTTGTTTCTTGTGCGGCGGCGTCCGAGCTGCTGCACACGGCCACACTCCTGCACGACGACGTGGCCGACGACGCCCTCACCCGCCGGGGTGTGCCCACGGTGATGGCGCTTTACTCACCCTCCACGGCCGTGCTGGTGGGCGACTTCTGGCTTTCCCGGGCGATGGACCTGATCATCGACCATCCCGACAAGCGCGTACTGCATATTTTTTCCAAGTGTCTGGGCGACCTGGCCCGGGGAGAGATGCTGCAGCTCGAGCGGGCCGGAAAGGGGGATACCTCCGAAGCGGACTACCGACAGATCATCTACTGCAAGACCACTTCGCTCTTCGAAGCGGCGGTAGTCAGTGCGGCCCATTCCGTCGGCGCCGGAGAGACGGAGACAGAGACCTTCCGTACTTACGCCCGGCATATCGGGCAGGCCTTCCAGATGATGGATGATATCCTCGACTATTCTCCCGAACTTTCCATCGGAAAGCCCACAGGCCAGGACATCATGGAAAAGAAAATCACCCTGCCGCTGCTTTGCCTGTTCCGGAAAGTCCCCGCCGCTGTCGAACGCCGTCTTCGTCGCCGCATGAAAAATCCCGATGCTGCCCTGGTCGAAGAGATCTTCTCGCTGGTGCGGCAATACGACGCGCTCGCCGAAGCGCGCGGCGTCCTGGAAGAAGAGATCCGCCAGGCCGTCGATGCCCTCGCGCCGGTTCCGGCCTCCGAGGCGAAAGAATATCTGATAAAATTGGCCGGACTGATGGCCGTCAGGACCGCGTAAGGGTCTTGTAGGTCTGTTCGTATGGCTCCTGGTCCCATTCGGGCTCGACCAGGGGTGCGTCGCTGTCGAGCCGGAAGGCCAGGTAGGTGATGGGGATACCCTGGGCCAGGAAATTTTTCTCGTAGAAAGTCTGGATGCTGAGCAGCTCGTCGGCGCGCCCCGTGCCGTAGATGTCTTCGTTGTGCTCGAGTACGGTCAGACCGTTGCAGCGGGCGGTCTCGAGGGTGAAATGATGTAGCAGCCGGCTGTCGGTCTTCAGGTGGATGATCCCGCCCGGCGCGAGCATGCGGCGGTAGCTTTCCAGGAAACGGGGGTGGGTGAGACGCTTGCGCGGCTTGCGTTCCTGCGGGTCGGCGAAGGTGATCCAGATTTCGTCGATCTCTCCGGGCCCGAAGAGCGATTCGATGAATTCGATGCGCGTGCGGATGAAAGCCACGTTTTCCAGATGGTTCAGCGTGGCATATTTGGCTCCTTTCCAGAGCCGGGCGCCCTTGATGTCGATGCCGATGTAGTTCTTCTCGGGGAAACGCTCGGCCAGGGCGATGGTGTATTCGCCTTTTCCGCAACCCAGTTCGAGGACGATGGGGTTGTCGTTGTGGAACATTTCGGATTTCCAGTGCCCTTTCAGGGGATGGTCGCGCCCGAGCAGTTCTTCGGTGGCGGGCTGCACCAGGCAGGAGAAGGTCTCGTTCTCCCGGAATTTTTTCAGTTTACCTTTTCCCATCGTGTTGTATGGTATATGAAAAGCCCAGGCCCTGGAGGGCGCTGCCCTGCGCAGGGTCGGCGGGTTGGAACTGGAAACGCCAGTTTCCCGGCTGGCCGGGGAATTCGCGCCAGTGCCATTGGCAGTCCGTGACCGAGCCGCTGCCCAGGGCGATCTTGACACCGGGCGCCGGGGACAAGGGAAGCCCCACGCGCTCGATGGTCGTGCTGCCGTCGGGCGCCTGGATCCGGATGTCGAGGTCGAGGGTCCGGGACGAAAGTTCGCTGGCGATTACGCGCGCAGCAATGTCCAGGTCGTAGCGGGCCGTGGTATCGTTGAAAGTAATGTCGAAAGCATAGACGCCGCCCTGGCTGCGGGCCGTTTCGGCGGAGATGAAATAGGAGTCGCCCACGGGCCTGCCGCATGCGCCCAGGGTGGCCAGCACCGCGAGCAACAGAAGGGACAGCAGGTGCTTATTGCGGCTTCCCATTGCCGTCGTTCCTGCGCCGCTGATGGTTGTCGCGCCGGCGGTCGCCGCCGTTGTTATTGTTGTTGCGGCCGCCGCGCCGGCGGTTGCCGCCCTTGTTGCGTTTTTTCTGCTCATCGAAGCGGGTGATGCTGTCGTCGCCCACGGCGCTGATGAATTCGCTCTGGACGGCCGGCCCTCTGTCCTGCAGCGAGGACGGCTTGTTGCCCTTGCGGTTTTCCGACAGGATTTCGCGCACCAGGCTGGCGGGAAGGGGATAGAGGTTCGCCAGGCTGCCCTGTTCGTACGAGAAGTACATGATGCCGCGCAGGATGTCGGTCTTCATGAGCCAGGCGGGTCCGTCTTCGAGTTCGATGGGGCCACGCACTTCGGGAAGCTGCTTCTGGGCGTCCACGTAGGTCGAAGCCTCGTAGTTGATGCAGCATTTGAGCTTGCTGCACTGTCCGGCCAGTTTCTGCGGGTTGAGCGAGAGGTCCTGACAGCGGGCGGCCTGTGTGGTGATCGACTGGAAGTCCGACATGTAGTTGGAGCAGCAGAGCGCCCGGCCGCAGACGCCGAGGCCGCCGATCAGGCCGGCTTCCTGACGGGCACCGATCTGCTTCATCTCCACGCGGATATGGAACTCTTCCGCAAAGTCCTTGATGAGCTGGCGGAAGTCCACGCGCTCGTCGGCGATGTAGTAGAAGATGGCCTTGGTCCCGTCGCCCTGGAATTCCACGTCGCCGATCTTCATGTCGAGGCCGAGGCGGGCGGCCAGCTGGCGGGAGCGGATCATGGTCTTCTGCTCGCGGGAGATGGCTTCCTGCCAGCGCTCGATGTCGAGGATCTTGGCCTTGCGGTAGATGCGGCGGAATTCGTAGGTTTCGGGGTCGATGTGGTGGCGGGCAAGCTGTTCGAGGACGACGGGTCCTTCGAGCGTCACGATGCCCAGGTCGTGTCCGTTCTGGGCCTCGACGACTACCAGGTCGCCCGACTTGATGATCTGTCCCGAGGTGTTGCGGAAGAACAGCTTGCGGGTGTTCTTGAAACGCACCTCGTAGAGGTCGCTGTAGCGGCTCTGGTGGATGCCTTCCATCCAGTCGTAGCTGCTGAGCTTGCAGCAGCGCATGTTGTAGCGGACTTTCAGTTCGCCGATGGGCGTGCGCTCCACTTCGCATCCGCGGGAGCAGTCGTATTGGGTGGTTCCTTTTTCTTTGTGGTTGATTTCTTCCATGGGGCTATAAAGCAAGTAAGAGGCGGTTGCTCAGGTCGCAGAAGGTCAGCTTCGGGTTGACGTTGCTGCCCACGGCGGAAAGTGCCGCCTCGACGGCGGTGAAGGCTTTTTCGTAGAAAGAGGGCTTGATGCGGGCGGCAAAGCCGCGGATCGTGGCCTCTTCCGTTTCGGAAAGGTCGGCCAGGGCATCCAGCCCGCGGGCAACCAGATATATTTTACGGATGTATTGTTCCATGTACAGGCACCATTCCCGCTGTTTCTCCCGGCCGAGGTCGGCGAGCATTTCCCATTGGGGGAAGGTGTCGATGATGTGTTTGGCCAGGCCCGCTTCGAGCAGGGACTTGGCGATCTCGCGGTATTCGGCGTTGTCGCTGTCGCGTCCGCCGGCGATGAGCCGCCGCTCTTCGCGGCTGAGCGGTTTCAGGGCGATGGCCTGGCAGCGCGACCGGATGGTGGGAAGCAGCCGTTCCGGCTGGTGCGACACCAGCAGGAAAAGGGTGCCGGCCGGCGGTTCCTCGAGCAGTTTCAGCAGTTTGTTGGCCGCATCGAGGTTCATCTTCTCCGGCAGGTAGATGAGCATGGTTTTCCATTCTCCTTCAGCGGCCCGCAGCGACAGTTTCTCGAAGATGCGCCGCGACTCGTGTACGCTGATCAGGCCGCTCTTGTTCTCGATGCCGATGGAGTCGTAGAGTTCCTGTTCGGTGAAGTAGGGGTTGGCCAGCGCCAGTTCGCGGAAGGCGGGCAGGAAGTAGTCCGACAGGGGCGCTTTCTTCTCGCTTTCGCTGAGCTGGGAGCTGCTGCTTACGGGGAATACGAAATGCAGGTCGGGATGGATGAGCTTCTGGTACTTGTGGCACGACGGGCACACGCCGCAAGAATCGTCTTCCTGCTGTTCGCGGCAGTTGACGAACTGGGCCAGGGCCAGGGCGAAGGCAAAGCCGCCTCCGCCGTTCTCTTCCACGAAGAGAATGGCATGTCCCAGCCGCCCGGCGCGGACCATCCGTACCAGCTGCTGCCTGAGCTCCGTATTGCCAACTAATTCTGAAAAGCGCATAATCCCTCAAAGATACGTATTTTTTCGCAGATGCGACAATTTCTTGCTCTGCGGAACCATTGTAAAGAATGTTTTGTAACTTTACCCCGTTTTGCTAAAGGCTATGAAACATCTTTTCTATACCATTTCTCTTTGTGCCGCCTTTATGTTGTTGACGGCCTGCCCGCAAGTCGAACCCGAACCCACTCCTACGCCGGAACCCCGGCCGGAGGTGAACGCATCCCTGGGCCAGACCAGTCTGGTCACCGCTGAAAGCATGCTGACCGAAGGTGCCCGCAAGCTGATGGTCGAACAGGCGGACGGCAGCTATGCCTTCGTCTTCAAGGAGAATGCCTTCTCCGTGTCGTACAGCTTCATCAAGGACTACGATCCTTCCCATCCGTTCAAGCGCTATGTCAACTCGCCCATCGATTACGATTTCAAGCTGGGCAGCAAGCCGGACGCACCGTCTGATGCGGGAGATGTGATCGACCTGACCAAGATCATGCCGGCTACCGTCAACCTGGGCAGCCGCTCGGCAGGGACCTCGATCTTCCTGTCCGGCCTTCCGGAAGATCTCATCGCCCTGGAAGCAGCCACCCTGTCGGAAGACTCGCGCTTCGAAGTCATCCTTTCGCTGACCGATCCTTTCTTTACCGACGGGACCGCGACGCCGGAGTTCAAGGTGGACATGCGCCGCTTCTTCAACAGCCCGGAAGCTGAAAATGGTTTCATCAATTTCGAGGCCCCGCTGACCCGCCAGAACGGCTACAAGGCCACCAAGATCTTCCATATCAGCGACGTTCCTTTCAAATCCGAAAATTTCAGCGCCAAAAACCACAACCTCAAGCTTGAGGCGAGCATCGGCCTGAGCGGAAAAGTCCATTATAAGGATATCAAGACCACGAAATCGCGCCTGGCCGCCGCGCCTACGGAAATGCTGCTCAACGTGTCCGTGGTGCTGCGCAATGTCAGCCTCAAGGCCATCAAGGGCCGTGTGGCCGGCATCGACAAGAAGACCGCCAGCAAGACCATGAAGATCCAGTCCGACCTGGCCGCCCTGGCGCTCGACCCTGAGGCTTCTACGGTCAAGGTCGACATCGTGACCAACCTTTCGATTCCCACGACGACCACGCTCGACCTGACCTCCCGCAAGGGTGGCAAGGCCATCGGTTCCGTTACCGGCATCGAGGTGCCGCTGGAAGTCATGCCGCTCGACAGCTCCGCATCTTTCGCCATGATGCTCAATGAGACCAGCGATCTGTCGAAGGTTCTCGCTTCCATGCCCGACGACTATGTGTTCAAGGCAACGGTCACTCCGCCGGCCGAGGACAACTACTGGTTCCATTTCGACCAGCAGAGCAGTGTCTCGTTCAAGCCGACGGTCACGATGCCCTACAAGCCGGGCAAGGATTTCCTTTATGAAAAGGTCGATACCATCTCCGTTCCGTCGGGTGTAGGCGCTGCCCTCAAGGACAGGGCCGCCGAGCTGAAGGGCGAAATGGTCAATACGATGCCGCTCGACGTGGAACTGATCGTCACCTTGTTCGATGGCAGCGGCAATGCCGTTACGCAGCCTGTCTCCCAGACCTTCCAGGCCGGAAGCACCACGCCGGTCAGCCAGACGATCAAGTCTGTCGGCGACCTCGCGACATCCATCTCCAAGGCTGCCGTCACCACCCGTGTCCACGGCACCGCCCAGTCCCGCGCCCTCACGCCCAACGACAAGCTCCAGGCAACCCTGAACATTCATATTGCCGGAGACTAGCGATAGCGGATTCCGGGAGCAAAAACCCTAAAAAATGTGCCCGCGACGGTTTTATTGAACCGCGCGGGCACGTTTTCGTTTACTTTTGCTCCCGTCCTACACTGTCATCATCTCTTTTTCCTTGGCGGCGAGGATCTCGTCGATCTTCTTGATGAAGTTGTCGGTGCACTTCTGGACCTCGTCCTCGAAGTCTTTCTCGCTGTCTTCGGGGAGGCCTTCCTTCTGGAGCTTCTTGAGCGCGTCGATGGCGTCGCGACGGGCATTGCGGATGCCGACCTTGGCGTTCTCACCGGCGGTGCGGGCTTTCTTCACCAGCTCCTTGCGGCGCTCCTCGGTGAGGGCCGGGACGTTGATGCGGATCACTTCGCCGTTGTTCTGGGGCGTGAAGCCCAGGTTGGCATCCATGATGGCCTTCTCGACCGGGTGGATTAGGTTGCGGTCCCAGGGCTGGATGAGCATGGTCTTGGCATCGGGCGTGCTGATGCTGGCCACTTGCGGGATAGGGGTCATGGTCCCGTAATAGTTGACCACGACACTGTTGAAGACCGCCGGGTTGGCCTTGCCGGCCCGGTAGGTTTTGAGGTCTTCGTCCAGATAGGTGACGCCGCTCTGCATCTTTTCCTTCGCGGCGTCGATCACGGCTTTTGCTTTCTCGATCATATCGTTGCTTTTTTATTCGTTGCTCAAAACGGTGCAGGTGCCGTTCCCTTCAACTACCTTGCCAAGCATGCCTTCGTCGTTCATGTTGAACACGATGATCGGCATGTTGTTCTCTTTGCAAAGCGTGAAGGCGGTCTGGTCCATCACGCGGAGGTTGTCGGCGATGGCCTTGTCGAAGGTCAGCTTGTCGTAGCGCGTGGCTTCGGGATGTTTCACCGGATCGGCCGTATAGACGCCGTCCACCTTCGTGCCTTTCAGGAGCGCGTCGCAGCGGAGCTCGCAGGCGCGCAGGGCGGCGGCGGAGTCGGTCGTGAAGAAGGGGTTGCCGGTGCCGCCGGCGATCAGGGCCACGCCGCCGTTTTCCAGGTATTCATTGACTTCGTCGCGCATGTAGTATTTGGCCATGGGACGCATTGGCGTGGAGGTGAACACTTCCGCCTTCAAGCCGGCGTTGCGCAGCGAGAGGGAGAGGCCGATGCTGTTGATGACCGTGGCCAGCATGCCCATCTGATCGCCGCGGACGCGGTCGAAGCCGCGCTCGGTACCGCTCAGGCCGCGGAAGATATTGCCGCCACCGATGACGATGGCCACCTGGGCGCCCTGTTTGACCACCTCGGCGATCTGCCGGGCGTAGGCCGCCATGACATGTTCGTTGAGGCCGACGCCATCCGGGCCGCCGATCGCCTCACCACTCAATTTGAGGAGAATTCTGCGATATTTCATGAAAATTGACAAATAAGCCTATCGTTTGGGCCGATAGTCCTACAAAAATACAACAGTTTGAAGAATCTACAAAATATACTCACCCCTCCCCCGGCAAAAAGTGCAGCGCCGCGCTCCCGCCGACCATTCCCGCAGGTCTTTCCGTAAAGATAGGATTGGCTTTTACCTGATCTACGGATCTGCGGCGCTTGATTGACGGAACGGACGCTAGAGGAGGCGGAGGATGTCGTCGCAGAGGGAGGCGACGGCGGGACGGTGGGTGATGAAGATCATTGTGCGGCCGGGGCAGGCGGCGAAAAGACGGGAGAAGAGTTCCCGCTCGGTCGCTTCGTCGAGCGAGGCACTGATCTCGTCGAGCAGCAGGATGCTGCCCGGGCGCAGCAGGCCGCGGGCGATGGCGATGCGCTGGGCCTGGCCTTCGCTCAGGCCGATGCCCCTTTCGCCCAGTTCCGTATCGAGTCCGGCGGGAAGATCGAACACGAAGTCGGCGGTGGCCGTATGCAGTACGTCACGCAGCTCTTCGTCTGTCGCTTCCGGACGGGCCAGCAGCAGGTTGAAGCGCACGGTGCCGCTCATCAGGGTATTTCCCTGCGGGACGAAAACAAAGTCGGTGCGGGTATCGGGCGAAACGACTTGCGACCGGTCTCCACTGTAAAGGGTCAGCGTGCCCGCATCGGGCTTGACCAGCGCGAGCATCAAGCGGAAGAGCGTCGTCTTGCCGATGCCTGTCGGCCCCATCAGCGCTGTCTTGCTGCCCGGCACGAAATCGTGCGTAAATCCGTCGAATACAGCCCGGTCGCCAGTGGCATACTTAAAGTGCAGGTCTTCGACCCGGATGCCGGCCGCTTCAGAAAAGACAGGCTGGGAGCGTTTTCCTTCGTCGGATTCATGCTCGAGCTGCAGCAGCTCTTCCAGCCGGTCGATGTTGGCCGTGGTATGGATGGCCTGCGGCACCATGTTGAGGATCGAAAGGATAGGATTCTGTATCTGGCTCACCAGCTGGAGGAAAGAAGTCATCACGCCGAAAGTGATGACACCGGCACGAAGCTGCAGGCCGCCCCAGACAAAGGCCAGCAGATAGCCCAGGCCGAAACAGGAGGCCAGGACCAGGCGTGCGCCCACCGTGAAGCGGGTGCGGCGCTTGACATGGCTCATCAAGCTGCCCTGTGTGTTTTCCAGCCGCTCGGTGACCCACTGCTCACTGCCCAGGGAACGCAGCGTGGCGTTGTGTTCCATGCCTTCCTGAACCTGCATCTGGATGCGGCTTTCATCTTCCCGGATGTCGAGCGTCATCTTGCGGAGCGGCCGGGCGATGAGTTTGCCGAAGACGATGGCCAGCGGCGTGAGGAGCAGCAAAGACCAGGCGAGCGTCCTGTCCATCGAGCGCATCAGCAGGAAGGCGCCCAGGAGTTGGAAGAGCGACACCAGCATGCGGGGAAGCAGGTTCGTGGAAGTATCACCGACGGCTTCGATGTCTTTGGACAGGCGGGACGTGATGTCTCCCGAATGGATGTCGCGGTCGGCATAGAGTTGCCGGGCGAACAGCCGGCTGAACACCCGCAGACGGAGCGCGTTGTTCTGCCGGATCTCCGCGACGATGGACATGTAGTAATAGAGTTGCCGCAAACCGATGCCGCCCAGGACGACAACGACAAGTGCGACAATCATCGTGACGATGTCCTGGTCCGTGCCCGTCCGGATGGTCACGTCGATGAACCGGCGGCAAAGCCAGACCATCAGAAGGCCGAGCATGACCTGCGTGATGCCGATCAGAATGCGCCACAGGGTATTCCAGCGAATCCCCTGCATCGCCAGCCATATCCACCGGACGTATTTCATTTATTCAACGATTCCCAGTTCTTTCCATTGTTTGAGCAGCGCCTCCACGTCAGCGAGCGCCGTGGCGTCATCCACTTCATACGTCTCGCACAAGGCGTCGGCAAGCGCCTGGGCGTCGAATTCGCCCAGTTCGCCGGCCTTTTCCCAAATCCAGGCCGCCGTGTCGTTGAGGCTCACCAGCTTGCCGAAATCGATGGCACCCAGGCCTTCGCCCACGATCACTTTTTCCCCGCACACCGTGCGAAGCACAAATCCTTCTTTCCGTTTCATTGTATGTCGATATTACGTATTACAGTCCGTTTGTAAACCGCCAGGATCCAGCGCCTGACCGGCAGCAGGGCGCGCCAGATCCGCGCCCGGCGCCGCTGCCGCGGCGTGTCGAGGCGCCGATGCTTTCCATCTTCACCCACAACTTCGTCGGTCCGCGCCAGCACATCTTCCGGCCGGCAGACCTCCTGCCCGCGGATGTTCCCGTCGCCCATCAGCACGACGCGGTCGGGCGTGACCTCCATCACCCGGTGCAGGACATAGCGCCGCCCGTCGATCCGGGCCAGGACCACGTCGCCCACGCTGATGTTCACGGGCTTCGTGAGAATCACGCTGTCGTGACCGCCGAAGATGAAAGGCAGCATGCTGCGTCCTTTGACCAGCAGGGTCACCGCCATGCCCTCGTTGACCAGGGAAACGGCGTCGCCAATGATCAGTTCGTCGGTTACGGCCGTGTTCTTCATGCTTCTGTGATCAGTCCGGCACACAGCCGGGCTGCGGCTTCGTCGGGTAAACAATCCAGATGCCATACGGGGACGTTCATGGCCAGGGCATTTTCCGTTTCATGCAGGCCGTCGGCCATCTGGCGGTCCCAGCGCTTGCCCGAGATGCTCGGGACCAGCGCGGCGTAAGCAGAGATTCCCTTGAGGCGGCGGATGGCGTTGTAAGGGGCCTGGGCCAGCTGCACGAAACCGCCCAGCGGAAGCTCCATGTTGCGGTAGCAGGGTGTCTTGCCGCTCCAGGGAGAGCCGTAGACGCGGGCCGTCCCGTCCGGAAAGACGCGGACCACCGGGTTGTCGTCGTTGACCAGTTCCGAATCCGGCACATACTGCAGCCAGAGGCGCGCATGCGTGCTTTTGCCCGTGCCGCTCTTGCCCAGGAAAAGATAGCCGCGCCCCGCATGGCCGATGACGGCCGCATGGAACAGCGCCGTCCCCATGGCGGCCGTGCGCATGGCATACATGACCATCAGCGCATTGTTCAAGGCAAATTCTTCCTGCTTGTGGAAGGCCAGTGTGGCAGACGAGAAATCGCTTTCAGCGAGCATCGTGCCGGACAGTGTGCCGAAAATACGGAATTCAAACCAGGAACGGCCGTCCGGCGTCCGGCTCAGCCGGATCTGCGAACCGTCATCATCCTGGTCGAACTCCACGACCAAGCCCTCCGGCTCCGGCAAGGCCTCTTTCGGGACGACATTCAGGACGAACACCCGCCCGGGGGCAGCGGAAGGATCGGTCGCAAAAGGCGCATAATGCGCCAGCGGCTCCTCCAGATCGATGTCCGCGGCAGGATACACGGAAAAGCAGTGCCCCGCAACCGTATAGCAAAATTCTTTCGCCATATTTTATAAAGATACATTTTTTCTTCAGATAAAGGTAATCTGAATTACAAGTGGATTCTTGATATAAAGATAGGGTAGGTAAGTCTGTATTGCCCTAACGTCCGCACTGTCGGATACAAGACCAACGTCTATCGGCCTGCACAGTGCAGGGGTGTGGCGATGGGGCCTCGCGCGATATATTTATTACGCTTCTGGCTTTGATACAGTTGGTCGTTGGTCGATATACGGTTGCTTACTATTGTTGATCACTCTCCGGCTTCTTCGTCAGCGTCCAGGTTTTTCCGTCGTTGCTGACTGTCCAATGTAGATGGTCCGTATCCTCGCCCGCTGTCCACGTATTCGTGTCCTTGCCGTCGATGGTCACAGTGCCGCAGGTGCCGTCAAATCCCCTCCCTATCGGGGTAACGGCAGCGTCGCCCATCGTGGCGGTGAGGCTCGTCAGTCCGCTGCCAATGGTGATTTTGTCGCAGGTACCATAGATTCCACCGCCAATGCCCGCTGAACCATAGCCACCTTGGGCCGTGACGGTACAGCCATTAATGGTAATGGCGCCGCAGATGCCGCCGGCTCCGCTGCCGATGCCAGCAGCTTGATAGCCGCCCGTGGCGGTGACGGTGCCGCCGTTGATGACGATGTTGCAGCCGTCGAGGCGTGCGGAACCTTGTTCGTACTTATATCCGCCGCCGATGCCCGCACCGCCGGGGCCGCCGGAAGCCGTCAGATAACCTGTTCCCTGGATTGTGAGCGTCTTGCCTTCAGGGACGAAGATGGCTGGCTGGCCGGTACCTGAGGCCGTGACGCTGTTCGTGCCCTTGAGGATGATGGTGGCATCGCCTTCGCACTGGATAGCGGGGCCGCTGGTGACGCTGATGGTGGCGCCGCAGAGCGTGTACGTCCTGCCGTCAGAGATGGTGACGGTACTGAATTTATCGCCCGATATAGGGTTAAACTGTACCGTGACGGGTATGCTGCGGTAGAACTTACCTGCCTCGAGCTTCACGTTCGTCGAGGAGGTCTCGTAGTAGTTCTTCTCTATCATCCCGTGCTGGTCGTTGTAGTTTCCCTGCACGGAGAACTTGAAGTCCTTACCGTCGGCGCCGAGCAGGGCCATGTAGACCGCGTCCATAGACGCCTTGGCGATGCTGATGGTTGTGTAGGTGTTCGTGGTTGAGTTGCCCTGCTTCTCGCGGATGGTGATGGTGTAGTAATTCTCGGTCACGTCGGGGCTCAGTCCGCTGAAGTTGAATTTGCAGATGCACACTTGGTTCTGCATCGTGACGGTGCCGCTGACGGTGGCCGCGCCGCCGGTGACGGCGATGATGCCATCGCCCGTGGCGGCATCGAGGTACCGGCTGATGTACTCGATAGTGCCGTCCTGCGTGCGGAATTGGCTGTCCAGGCCGGTATTCAGCTCGCCGTCCTTAGCCAGTGAGTAGGGATAGATGAACTTGGCTGTGCCGCCGTCCTTGGCCTCGGTCAGCAAGGCGCTGATGGTAGCCACTCCGGTCGCAGCGTCAACTGCCGTGACGGTGGCCAGCGCCTTAGCCTTCGCATCGTTTGTCTTCTCGTAGAAGATGGCAATTTGCTCGTCTTTGACCCACGCCACGTTCAGTATCTCCTTGCCGTCTTTTTCGCCCGTGGTGATAGCTTTCGACTGAGGGCCTTCGCCTTTGGGAGCCAATGTCGCTGTAAAGGTAATCGCTGCCGGCTGCTGTATTTCGGGCGTGTTATCAGGGGTGTCTTCGATTTTGCTGCAGGAGGTCAGGGAGAAGGCTGCAATCAGGCAGAGGAAGGATATGGATCGGAATAGATGTCTTTTCATGGTCTTCACTTCAATTATGGTTCGACACCCTGTGCGAATGGATTATTGTCATCCGGGACATATGGATTGCGGCCGCGAACGCCATCCGGGCTCTGGCAGACAAGGCCCTCAAACTTTATGTCCACAACGGTGGTTGTCGGGGCTTCATAGTGTTTGCTGATTGCTTCCATAATACACTTCTTTACGGGATGCGAATATAACAATTCTCCTCCACAAAGCGGGAGCAAAAGAAGGCAAAATTGCGCCCCGACAGACGACTTTGAGGCCGCAACTGGCGTAAATCTGCGGTTTTTTGCTTCCAGCGACACCCGATGATCCAAAGTTACCTGCACTAATGGGTAAACCGATGAACTGCAGCGGGCTAACAAAAAGATAGCGTCAGTGTTTATAAAGTCTGTTGTTTCCACTAAATTTGCAGAAAACCTTTGGCCATGTCTGTTACGATGAAAACAACGACAATCCTTACCATTGTCCTGCTGGGGGCAATGATGCTGGCGGGATGCCGGCAGAAAGAAACGCATGTGGTGATGGAAACCACGGTGGGGACGATCGAATTGAAACTCTACGACGAGACGCCGCTGCACCGCGACAACTTCATCCAGCTGGTGAAGGAGAACGCCTTCGACTCGCTGCTCTTCCACCGCGTGATCCAGGACTTCATGATCCAGGGCGGCGACCCCGACTCGAAGCATGCCGCTCCTGGCGTGCTGCTGGGTGAGGGCGACAGGCCTTATACCTTGCCCGCCGAGTTCCGGCTTGAGCAGGGCATCTACCACCGCCGTGGCGTCATCGCCTCCGCCCGCGAGGGCGACGACGTCAATCCGGAGCGGCGCAGTTCGGCCATGCAGTTCTACATCGTCTGGGGCAAGGTCTTCGATGACGAAGGGCTGGACAAGGTCCAGGAGCGTCTGGACCAGCGCACGGGCGGAAGCGTCCGGCTTACGCCTGAGATGCGCGAGGTCTACAAGACCGTCGGCGGCACGCCCCATCTGGACGGCCAGTACACTGTCTGGGGCGAAGTGGTGGACGGCCTCGACGTCGTCGACGCCATCCAGCGCGTCCCCACCGACGCCAACGACCGTCCGCTCGAAGACGTCCGTATCCTCCGCACATACTTGCGCTGAATTTGAAGTGCCGGGTGCAAAAACCCGCCAATTCGCTCCCGCGACACCGAAAAACGCCGTTCCGGGCGCAAAGTGGCGGGTTTTTGCTCCCGGCATCCCAGTATATTTGACAAATATTGACTTGAAAACGATGGATACCAAAGCATTTGAATTTCTCTTGTTGCGCAAGCGAGTCATGCGTCTGAGGCTGGCCATGGCGCTGTGCTTCGGGCTGATGGCGGCCGCTTGCCAGCAGGCAGGCGACTGGACAGAAGCGGAGCGGATGCTGGTCGGGGGCCAGCCTGCTGTCATGCGTGTGCTGACAGTGGACGATGCGGACGATCTGGCTGTCCTCAGGACGCCGTGCCAGGATCTTTCGCCCCGTGCGCTCACGGATCCGCTTTATCTGGAATTGGCCGGCAAGATGCTGGCCACGGTCACTTCGCCGGAGCAGGACGGTGTGGGCATCGCCGGCCCACAGGTCGGCATCTCCCGCCGCATCGTCGCCGTCCAGCGATTCGACAAGGAAGGAGAGCCTTTCGAAGTCTATCCGAATATCCGCATCACGGCGCAGCGGGGAGAACGGCAGCCCGGCCCGGAAGGCTGCCTGTCCGTTCCGGGCCGCCGCGGCGAGGTGCTCCGCTACCGTGATATCGATATCACCTATACCCTTCCCGAAACCGGCCGCGATACGACGGAACGGGTAGAAGGCTTCACCGCCGTCATCTTCCAGCATGAAGTCGACCATCTCGACGGCATCCTCTACATCGACAAGCTGCAGGAAGAGAATTGATGGCCTTGCTTGACGAGAAAATAAGCCAATTATTATGATTTTATCAAGTTTCGGATTATCTTTGCATAATTAATGCGGCAATAACACGAAAAAATAATAAACGCAAACTATGGCAAGCATATTCAAGTCATCCATCGGAAAGAAACTGCTGATGAGCATCAGCGGTCTCTGCCTCATCCTCTTCCTCACCTTCCACATGGTGATGAACCTGACCTATGTCTTCGATCCGGACAGTGTCGTTTACGGCACCATCTGCGAGATTCTCTCGATGGGCTGGGTCAATGTGGTCGTACCGGTTTTGGCCGCCTTCTTCGTGGTCCACATCGTCTACGCCTTCATCCTGACGATCGGCAACCTCAAGGCCCGCGGTGACCAGCGCTATGCCGTTCCGAACAAGGCCAAGACCGACTCCTGGTCCGCCCGCAATATGTTTGTCCTAGGCCTGATCGTCCTGCTGGGCATCGCGCTCCACCTCACGGATTTCTGGGCCAAGATGCAGCTGCAGAACTGGCTCGGCGGCGCTGAGGAGAACCCGTACGACCTGATGGCGCTGACCTTCGGCCGCTGGTGGGTTACCGCGATGTACATCATCTGGTTCGCGGCCTTGTGGTTCCACCTTACCCACGGCTTCTGGAGCGCCCTCCAGACCCTCGGCTGGAACAACAACATCTGGATGAAGCGTTGGAAATGGATCACCTGCATCTATGTGACCCTTCTGATGCTGGGCTTTGTGCTCGTCGCCCTCTACGCCTACTGCAAGGCCAACGGCTGCTGCTAGTCGGGAAACAGCTCGCGGATGATGCTGTCCGAAACGAAGAGTTCCCGGACAGGAATCCGCAGACGATCCGTATCCCGCTCAATCTTACCGGTCTTGGACAATCGCTCCAGGACCGGTTCTTTTTGTGCCAGCAATGCCCGTTCTTCCGCTGTAAGAGCGGCTAATGGCAGCCCCTGTACGGTCCGCAGGGCGAGCATGAGTTTTTCTTCGTAGACTTCCCTGTCGGAGAGCGTCTCGCTGCCGTACTGGCGCCCGGCGAGATAAGCGTCGATGTCGGGGGAGTTCCAGCTGCGCCGGCGCCTGCCGTCAAAAGAATGCGCGCCGGCACCGAAACCCAGATAGGGCTCCCGCGACCAATAAGCACTATTGTGCCGGGATTCCCGTCCCGGAAGGGCATAGTTCGAAATCTCGTATTGGATGAAGCCGTTGGCCGTCAGGCGCTCCTGCAGCAGATGATACTGCCGGCGGCAGCGTTCCTCGTCGGCATCGCCCCAACGCCCCATCATCTGGTAGCAGGAGATATGCTCAGGCTGCAGGGCCAGCGCCCGGTCGACCGAAGCGAGCCAGCCGGCGTCGGTCAGACCCTGGAAGCCGAAGATCAGGTCGAGCGAAAGGTTGTCGCAGCCGGCGCGGCGCAGCGTCGCACAGGCCTCAACGGCCTGCGCGGCCGTGTGCCGCCGCCGCATCCAGCGCAGCTGCGCGTCGTCGAACGACTGCACTCCCATGCTCACGCGGCTGACGCCCATGTCCCGAAGGGCATCAGCTTTCGCCGGTGTCACGTCGTCGGGGTTGACCTCGACGGTGAATTCAGCCCAGTCACGGACGCCGAAGCTGCTGCGGCACTGCTCTGCCACTTGCAGCAGCAGGGAGGCGGGCAGCAAAGAAGGCGTCCCCCCGCCGAAATACAAGGTCGTCGGGGGGACGCTGAGTTCTTCCGCACGGTCGCGGATTTCCTGCATCAGGGCTTCTGCGTAGGGTTTCCAGTCTTTTCTCACGCGCGCATAGAAGTCGCAGTAGATGCACTTTGACGCGCAGAAGGGAAAGTGGACGTAGAGGCCCGGCATAGGGCTATTTCAGGACCATCTCAGCCGTGCCGAGCTTGGTCTCTTCGGTGTAGTATTCCACCGTGTACTTGCCTTTCGAGAAGTTCTCCGAAGAGGCGAAGTAGATGCAGATCTCCACTTCCTCGCCCTGGTAGTCCACTTCGCGGAGGGCCGAGTAGATCATCTGTTCACCGTCGCAGACGAAGACTTTTCCGGTGTCGTCGGTCATCAGGATATCGTCCGGTCCCTTGACGCGGATGTAGATGGTACGCCAGCCGCGTTCGGCGATGCTGTTTTCAATCAGGCTCATGCAGGCGCGGAGCTTGCGGGCGCGGCTGCTGCGGTCGGTGACCTTGTTCGATTCGTTGATGGCCACCAGGTTGAAGCCGCGGCCTTTGACTACGGCGCCGGCCGATGCGATCTTCGAGAGCTCGTCGGTGGTGCTGCGCAGGTCTTCATACTGGCGCTTGCTTTCCTGGGCCTCGCGGCGGGCGGCCGTAGCTTCGTTCCGCAGGGAGGTGTTGAGGGTGTTGAGCGAGTCGATCTGCCGGATGTATCCTTTCATGATGGAACGCAGGGTGCCGAGTTCCTGCTCGTACTGGCGGATCTTGGCACGGTTGGTGGCTTCGGTTTTCTGGAGCCGGTCGATCAGCTGTTCCACTTTGACTTTCTCCACGTTGAGGGAATCGTTGAGGGCGGAGTTGGTCGTGCTGAGGGCTTCGTAGTCGCCATGGAGGGCGATCAGTTCGTTGGTCAGGTTCTGCTTGTCGATATTGAGGTCTTTCACCAGGGCGTTCTTCTTGACCATCATCACGCCCAGAACCACCGCCAGGGCTGCGGCGATCACGCCGAGGGCGATGGCTGCCGTGCGCATCGATTTGCTGGCGCCGCCATTGTCACTTCTTTTGCTAGGATGATCTTTTTCAAACTGGATCATCTCTTCATCAAGTTCTTCCATCGCTGTACTTTTTTCTTAAAGTTTATGCAAAATTATATATTTTTGTAAAGATAACCAATCTTAATCACCATGAGATACCTGATCCGTGCGCTCAAATATCTGCTTTATTTTGCCATCATCTTCGTTCTGATGGTAGGTATCATCTACCTGTTTTCCAGCCAGAAAGCAGCCGGCCTGAGTTTCGTCGACCTCTTCAAGGAAGGTTCGCTGCCCAAGATCATGCTGTTTTTCGTGGCTGTCGCCGCTCTCTATCCCTACCTGAGTTTCCAGAAAAAAGAACTGTACCTCAACGGCCCGTTCACAAACTATGCCGAAATGGTCGACGAGGTGATGAAGTCGCTGGATTATGTCCCGGAAAAGAAAGAGGCGGATTGCGTGACCTATGTCAAGCGCAGCGCGTATGCCCGCCTGACGCGCATGTATGAAGACCGGATCACTTTCATGACCGCAGACAATCCTGTCATCGTCGAAGGCTACCGCAAGGACCTGCTGCGCATCCTCAGCCTCATCAACCACCGCGTCCGCCAGGAAAGCCGCGAACATGAAGAAGCATAAAACCATCATCACTATGAAAGTCGCTGCAGAATACTACAATGAGTACGATGCCGAGATTGCCAAGGGCCGTCTCGCCAGTGAGGGCATCAAGGCTGTGATCATGAACCTCAACAGCAGTTATCCGGGCGTCCAAATGGGGCGCCACGGCATCCAGCTGATGGTCAACGAGGAAGACCTCGAAACCGCCCAGATGATCCTGGACACTCCCGCCTAGGTTCCCGCCATGAAAATACGGGTCATCCTGCTGCTGATGGCTCTGCTGTCCGCCGCCTGTACGCCGGATGCGGTGATTGATTTGCACTCGGGCGCTACGCTTCATTTCGACGAATCCTACGGCAGCCAGCAGGTGTCCTTCTTCTCGTCCCGCGAGTGGACGGCTTCTTCGGAAGCGTCGTGGATCACGCTGTCTCCGGACAGCGGGCCTGCGGGAGAAACGATGGTCAGCGTTACGGTGACGTGGAACGAACCCTCGTTCGGGCCGCGGAGCGGGGGCGTCGTGCTCCGGTGCGGCGAGGCGGAGAAGCGCATCCAGATAGAACAGGCGCAGAAAGATGCCATAGAGCTCGCGTCGCCGTGGATGGAGACCGTCAGGCCGCAGGGCGATACGCTGAAAGTGGAAATCGCGCACAACATCCCGATCGATGCCGTGGAGGTCGATCCGTCGGCCGCCTCGTGGATACGGCCCTTGTCGACGAAAGCGATGGAGCATACGCAGATATCCTTCGTGATCGACTGCAACGAGGGCTTTGCCGGACGGGAGGGAAAGGTCTATGTCTCAGGCGGCGGGCAGAGGATCGAAGTGACGGTCACCCAGCCGGTGTACGCCCTTTCGTTTTCCGGCCAGGGCAAGGGTTTCCTGAACTATCTCCTGCGGCATTTCGACAGCAACAAAGACGGGAACATCTCGCTGGGCGAGGCATTGGCGGTGACGGAGCTGCTGGACATTGACGATGCTTATGGCGTCAAGCTGGAGAATATCGAGCTGTTCCGCAATGTGACGGCCATCAGCTGCGGCGCATCGTGCTATGCACGGGGGCGTCTCGACCTGAGCGCGTTGCATCAGCTCCGGTCCTTCATCGGCATGGCCGATGAGATCGACGTGAGCGGCTGCCCGGAGCTGGAAGTGCTCATCACGACAGAGGTCTCGCAACTCGACCTGAGCCACAATCCGAAGTTGCGCGAGCTGGATGTCGGTTTCAGCGACAGCCTCCGTCTGGATGTGCGCCATAATCCCTTGCTGGAGAGGATCGATTGGTATACCCTGGCCAACGAAGAAGTGGACCTGAGCGGTTTGTCCAGGCTGCGCCATGTGGATGGCCACGAATCCCAGATCAAGCGATTGCTGCTTCACGACTGCCCTTCGCTGGAGTGGCTGCACTGTGCGGGCGGACGGTCCCTTGAAGTGCTGGATGTCCGTGGCTGCACGAGCCTCAGGGAGATCGACGTCCATGAAAACAACCTGGCCTCGCTGGATCTCAGCGAGACCCCGCACCTGCAACGGCTCAACCTTTTCTTCAACAAAGTCGCCGCTCTCGACCTGAGCGCCTGTCCGGAACTGGACTGGCTTTATTGCGCGGGCAACCGGATGGAAACACTCGACGTGCAGGGCTGCCGGTCGCTTCGCTGGGTGGAGTGTACGTCGAACAGCTTCACCTCGCTGGACTTCAGCGGCTGTCCCGCACTCGATTCGCTGGACTGCTCCGACTGCAAGCCGCTCCGCTCGCTCAACGTAAAAGGATGTTCCGGCCTCCGCTACCTGCACTGCAGTGACGGCCCGCGCCACCTCGACCTGTCGGGCAACCCCGCCCTGGAAGAGTTCTGGTGCCAGTTGTCCCTCGAAGCGATCGACTTGAGCCACAATCCCGTCCTCCGCGAGGTCAATGTCAGCGGCAGCGAGACGCTCGCCGTCCTCCACCTGACCCAAAACCCGCTGCTGGAAAGCGTCTGGGCTTTGTATTGTCCCAACCTGGAAGCCGTCTACCTCTCAAACGCTGCCTTCTTCTCCGTCGACCCCGCCACCAAAGTCTACGTCAACGGCGAACGCGTCTTCTGACTGTGGCAATGTAAATCTACAATAACTTTATGAAAAAGAACCTTTTATTTTATCTGGCTGTACTGACCGTATGGGTCATGATGCCGCTTTCCGGGTGCGGGAAGCAGGAAGGAGGGAAGCCGTCGGGGGGCGGCGTCGACAACGAGACGATCCGGACAATCATGCAGCGCAAGAGTGTGCGGGCCTTCACGGACGAGCCGATACCGGCAGCATACATGGAGGCGATGCTCAAGGCGGCGATGGCTGCGCCGACCGGCTCGAACATCCAGCCCTGGTATTTTGTCGTGCTGACCGACAAGTCGAAGTACGAACATGTCTTCGAGAACAATTTCAACATGCGCATCTTCAACTCTGCGGCGGCCGTAGTGGTGTTCTGTGCAGATACGACGGTGACGCGTCCACCGCGTGACAATCCGGATGGCGCGCCGGTCACCCGTCCGAACGGGACGTGGCGGGACGACCTGGGGGCCTGCACCGAAAATTTCCTGCTGGCAGCCGAATCGCTCGGCCTCGGCGCCGTCTGGACGGCAGCCTATCCGTATAGCGAACGATATGCCTCGATGAAGCGCGAACTAGGTCTTCCTGATCCGGTTCTTCCTTACTGTGCCGTCGCTGTCGGCTGGCCTGCCAACGACGAACAGCCGAAGGACAAGTGGAAGCCCGACCGCATCCACTACGAGCGTTGGTAAGCGGTTGTGGGAGCGAAATGGCGGGGTTTTGCGCCCGGCGCATCGTGTTTAGAGCGTGTCGGGGGACAGCTGGCGGGCGACGGCGGAGAGTTCAGCGTAGAAATCGGCGCCGTAGGCGTCGATGAGGGGTTCGCGGAGGAATTGCCAGACGGGGACTTTCTCTCTTTTGCCTTTCTCGAAGGCGCACTTGCAGATATCCCAATGGTGGAGGTTGAGGGCGGTCAGGCCGTTGCGGAGTACGGAGGCCCGGATGGGGTAGAGGCGGCAGGAGATGGGTTTGACCCAGGGGCAGCGGCCCGCGCAGTGGGCCCGCTCGATGGCGCAGAAACAGCCAGCATCCTCGAAGCAGGTGTAGGCGCATTCTTCGCCGCCATGTAACAAGGGAGTAACCAGGTCGCCGTCGCGGTCCACCTCGAAAAAGCCCGTTTCCGCAATTTTCTCGTGGCCCGCGGAACTCATCCAGCCCTCGTACTGCGGATAGTGGCGTTCAAGCAGTTCCGTCTCGTTTTTCTGCAAGGGAGCCCCGCTGTCGCCGATGATGCAGCAGGCCCCGCGACAGGTCGCATAATCGCAGCAAAAGTACTCCGTAAGCACTTCTGACGAGACCAGGATATCGCCGATCTGGAGGATGGAAGGCACATTCATGATAAAAAGTTTTGCAAATTTACGCAATAGTTGATAATTTTGGCAGCCTTTATGCATAGGCTACAACTCGACGTAAAAACGATAACAACTAACAAAACCCATAAACGATGAAAAAGATTTTCGTTACCCTCTTGGTCGCCCTCTATACGTTGGGCATCGCTGCAGCTCAGGATTTGGAGAAAGCTACAGAAATTTACAACAATGCTGCTGCCGCTATCGACAACAATAAGGCTGAGGCCATCTCGCTGTTCGAGCAGGCCCTGGAAATGGCAGGACAGCTTGGAGATGAAGGTGCCGAAATCGCCGGACAGTGCAAAGGCATCCTCCCGAAACTCTATATTTCCCTCGGCAAGGAATTCGTGAATGAAAAGAACATGGACGGAGCCGTCGAGCAGTTCAAGAAAGCCATTGAAAAAGGTGAAGCTTTCGGCGACGCCGAGGTGGTGGAGGAAGCCAAAGGCTTGATCCCTCAGATCCTGATGGCCGATGCCAACCAGGCGCTCAACGCCAAGGACTATGACGCCGCCATCGCCGGCTACCAGAAAGTGATCGACGCCGATCCGACCAACGGCCAGGCTCACCTGCGCAAGGGCCAGGCCCTCGCCGCCCAGGGCAAGGCCGACGATGCCATCAAGGCCTTCGAGCTCGCTTCCGAGAACGGCCAGGAAGAAGCCGCTGCCAAGCAGCTTTCCAACCTCTATGTGAAGAAAGCCGTGGCTTGCCAGAAAGCCAAAGACATGAAGGGCGCCCTCGAGAACGCACAGAAATCGACGGAGTATGTCGACAACGCCAACGCTGAGAAAATCATCGGTATCAGCGCCCTCTCGCTCAAGCAGAACAAAGTGGCCGCCGAAGGTTTCAAGGCTTACCTCTCGATGAGCCCCAATGCTGCCGACAAGGCCCAGATCATGTATCAGCTCGGTACCGCCCTCGTGGGTACCGGCGAAAATGCAGAGGCTTGCGGCTACTTCAAGCAGATCGCACAGGATCCCAAGTGGGGTGAGGCTGCACGCTATCAGATCACGACCCTCAAGTGCAACTAAATCTTGAACTTCTCGCACCCGCGAGGAACGCGGATATCGGCATCGCAGCCATCGACTGTGGTGCCGATGCCGTTTATATTGCAGGCCCCGCGTTCGGCGCCCGTGCGGCGGCGGGCAACCCGGTCGATGAAATCGCCCGGCTCTGCCGCCACGCGCACCTTTATGGTGCCAAGGTCCACGCCACGGTCAATACGCTGCTCGAAGATCCGGAACTCGTGCGGGCCCGGCAGCTGATGCAGGAACTGTACGAGGCGGGTGTCGACGTATTCATCATCCAGGACTTGCGGCTGCTCGAAGGACCGCTGCCGCCCGTTGAACTGCACGCCTCCACGCAGACGGCCATCCGCACGCCGGAACGGGCCCGCGAGCTGGAAGCGCTGGGCTTTTCGCGTCTGGTGCTGGAGCGACAGCTGACGCTTCAGCAGATCCGTGCCATCCGCGCGGCCGTGTCGTGCGAGCTGGAGTTCTTTATTCATGGCGCCATCTGTGTCGGATACAGCGGGGAATGCTATCTGAGCCAGCAGCTGACCGGCCGCAGCGCCAACCGCGGCGTCTGCGCGCAGGCCTGCCGTTCGCGCTACGACCTGGTCGATGCCGACGGACGGGTGCTGGTCCGCAACCAGCCTTTGCTCTCGCCCCGCGACCTGCGGCTCGACGCCTTCCTGCCTGAACTGGTGGAGGCCGGAATCACTTCTTTCAAGATCGAGGGCCGGCTGAAGAATGCGTCCTATGTCAAGAATATCGTGCGGCACTACCGTGGGGTGCTCGATACGTTTATCGCCGGGCATCCGGATTATGCGGCGGCGTCGGCCGGGCGGCTGGAGGGCGGTTTCACGCCCGATCCCGACCGGACGTTCAACCGGGGATGGACGCCGGCTTTCATTGATGTCGGCCCGGACGGGCGGCCGCGAAGGAAGATGCGCAGCGAAGATGCGGCCAAGGCGATGGGGGAGTTGGTCGGAGAGATTGTTTCGGTGCGCGGCCGTGTCGTGGAGATTTCGGGCGACAAGCCGCTGGCCAATGGTGACGGGCTGTCGTTCGTGGAACGGGGCGGTGATATGGGCCGGGACGGGGAAGTGCTGGGCGCCCGGGCGGAGCGGGTTGATGGCCGTCGTGTGACTTTGCGCGATGCCGCCGGGCTCGTTCCGGGGATGCGCGTCTACCGCAATCTGGATGTCCGCTTCGAGCGGGAGTTGGAGAAGAATATGCCCCGGCGGGTGCTGGATGTGGCACTCGACTGGCGCTCGTACGACGGCGAGACTGTCGTGATGGCGTCTTCACAAGGTATTTCCGTCGAGCATTGCTTCGCCGACGAAGCGCCGTTGGCTGAAAAGCCGGAGATGGCCCTTGAGGGCCTTCGCCGGCAGATGGACAAACACACTGGCCCGTTCGCGTTTGCACTGCGTTCGCTGGAGACCGATTCCGTGCGCTTTTATCCTGCTGCCTTTCTGAATGGCATCCGCCGCGACCTGGCGGAAGCCCTACAGGAGCGGCTGGAGGCGCGGCCGCGCCCTGCACCGGGGCATACGCCCCGCCCCGGCGCAGCCGCCCTCAACCGCTCGACGCTCGGCATCCCCGCCGAACTCCTCCGCAGCCGCTACTGCATCCGCTGGGAACTTGGTTCTTGTCCGAGATGCCGGGTCAAGCCCGGCATGACGAACAACGTCACCCCGGGCTCCGACCCGGGGTCTCAGCCCCTGTTCCTGGTCAACCAGAAAAACCGCCTCCGCCTTCACTTCGACTGCGCCCGCTGCGAGATGGTGATCCTCCCCTGACGCCGTAATGCTCCTGCCCCGCGGAAGCGATTACACAGAGATTATACGCAGGAAATTTCAGGATTTTTCGTAAATTTACAACTTTAGCGAAAAAACGATGTCCGACATCTTCTCTGCAGACGGCTGGTTGAACCGCATCGTGACGACCTCCAACGACTTCCTCTGGACGTACATCCTGGTTGCCGTGCTCGTCGGTTGCGCCTTGTTCTTCACCCTGCGTACGCATGGCGTGCAGTTCCGTATGGTCGGAGAAATGTTCCGTCTGCTCGGCGATTCCACCGGCAAGCACGACGGCGCCAGGCACATCTCCTCCTTCCAGGCCTTTGCCGTGTCCGTGGCCACCCGTGTGGGGACGGGCAACCTGGCGGGTGTGGCGACAGCCATCGCCGTCGGCGGGCCGGGAGCCGTGTTCTGGATGTGGGTCATCGCCCTGCTGGGCTCGGCTTCGGCTTTCGTGGAATCCACCCTGGCACAGCTTTTCAAGAAGCGGCACAAGCACTCTTTCATCGGCGGTCCGGCCTATTATATCCTCCAGGGCCTGAAACAGCCCTGGCTCGCGGCGCTCTTCGCTATCCTGATCTCCCTTACCTTCGGCCTGTCGTACAACTCCATCCAAAGCAATACGATCTGCAGCGCACTTAACGTGGCCTTCGGCTTCAATCCAGTCGTGGTCGGTGTCGTGCTGACCCTCTTTTCGCTGATTGTGATTTTCGGCGGCATCCACCGCATCGCCAGAGTCAGCAGCATCCTCGTGCCCTTCATGGCCATCGGCTACCTGATCCTGGCGCTTTTTGTCATCTTCCGGCACGTTGACCTGATTCCACAGGTTTTTACCCTCATCTTCAAAGACGCTTTCGGTATCACGCAGATCGCTGGCGGCGGCATCGCCGCCACGCTGATGAACGGCATCAAGCGCGGCCTCTTCTCGAACGAGGCCGGCGAAGGCTCCGCGCCGAATGTCGCCGCCACGGCCAGCACCAGCCACCCCGTGAAGCAGGGGCTCATCCAGGCGCTCGGCGTCTTCACCGACACGCTGGTAGTGTGCAGTTGCACGGCGTTCATCATCCTGTTCAGCTCCGTAAGCACGCAAGGTGGCGAAGTGACCGGCATTGCCCTTACCCAGGCGGCGCTGGAAGCGGAGGTGGGGCGTTTCGGCACGATCTTCGTCGCGGCGGCCATCCTGCTGTTCGCTTATTCGAGCATCATCGGCAACTATTACTATGGTGCGGCCAACATCCGTTTCCTGACGAAAAAGAAATGGGTGATGACGGTGTACCGGATCTTCTCCGGCGGCGTGATGGTCATGTTCGGTGCGATGGCCAGCCTCGACCTGGTCTGGAGCCTGGGCGACCTGTTCATGGCGCTGCTGACGGCCTGCAACCTCTATGCGATCGTCCGGCTGAGCAAATATGCCTTCCGGCTGCTCGATGACTACCGTGCCCAGAAGAAAGCGGGCAGGAATCCTGTCTTCCACCGGGATACGATGCCCGAACTGGACCTTGAATGTTGGGAATAATGAATATAAACTACCATACGATGAAAAAACTGCTCATGCTGTCATTGCTGGCTGCCTTCCTGCCGCTCACTGCCTTTGGACAAGGTCTTCCCAAGACAGTCAAGGAGGTCCGGGAACGCTATGCGCAAGCCCATCAGGAGATTGCCGATATGGACCTGGAGGAGCACATGGTCTGCCGGCTGATTTCCACTTCGCAACGCAACATGCCGGCCATCGGCATCCAGAAAGAGACCCTGACGGCCTATTTCAACAATCAGGACCGGGATGAAGACTGGTATCCGATTTTCCGGCTTTTCTTCCTCACGCGCAAATACAATGTCTCGGCACGGAACTTCTATGAAGAGTACCTGTTCGATGCCCAGACCGGCCGCTTGATTTTCGTCTTCCTCCAGGGCGACAACTATTTCAGCGAAAGCAAGGACGAGACCCGCTACTACTTCGGAGAAGAAGGGCTGATCTCTGAAAATATTAAGGGAGAACGCATTGCCGAAGCCGACAGCATCCTCCGCTCTGCCGAAGCCCTCCGTACCGCCGCCATCACCCTGATGGCCCAATAATCCCATTCAAGAACGATGAAAAAGACCCTTTACTTCATTTCCGCCCTCCTGCTGGCCGTAGGCATGCTTCTCCAAAGTTGTGGCGAGAAGATTGAGCCCCAAATCACCCCTGTCACCCCTGTCAAACCAGAGGAGACACAGATCAAGACCCACACCATGTCCGTTGTCGCCGTCAAGAGCGAGATCGGCACCAAGGCGCTTTCCCTCACCGGAGGAACCATCAGCGCCACCTGGAAGACGGGCGACAAAGTCACCGTCTTCAACAAGACCCGGAACACGGATCTTGGTTTCCTGGAGGCCCAGGGAGACGGTGCCAGCACAACGCTCAAGGGCACGCTGAACGGCATTATCGAGGCGAATGACGCGCTGACGCTCAAGTTCCTGGACTCCAAATATTCAGAGCAGGACGGCACCCTGGCGTATATCGCCGCCTACTGCGATTGTTCCACGGCAGAGGTCACGGTAAAGAGTGCAACCGGCGGAACCGTCACTGCCACGGGCACGGCTACCTTCAGCCAGCATCAGGCCATTGTGGAATTCACGCTGGAAGAAAGCGACGGTACCGCTATCTCCAGTGGCGTGAAAAGCTGCACGGTCGTTGCCGGAGGGACAAGCATCAAAGTGGCTCCGGGCGCTGCGACGAATGTGCTCTACGTGGCCGTCCCCGCTTTCGACAAGGGCGCAATCAACTTGAGCGCTGTCGATCCCAACGGGGCCCCTCGCTCCTATGCTGAGGCGGGTGTGAGCCTTGAGAATGGGAAATACTACCGGTTCGGCGTGAAGATGGACTGCATCGTCAAGAACGACAGCGAACTGTTTGCCGCCAATTCATCCAAGGTACCGAAGATCGTCCTGGGCGCGGACATCAAGCTGTCGGGCCCGGACCACGTCGTCATCAGCGGCACGACGACCATCGATATGAGCGGGTATTCTATCGCAGGCTACAAGGCGGACAATGTCCCCGCCAGCCGCATCTTCTTCGTGGACCAGGGCAAATCCCTTACCTTGAACGGTCCCGGCACGCTGAAGGATGGCCATGCGGACGAGGGCGGTGCCATTTACAACCGGGGCACGCTCGTCCTGAATGATATCACTTTCACGGGGTGCAGCGCCCATCGCGGCGGTGCCATCTATAATGAGGGCACGCTCTGTATGCAAGGCGCCATTGTGGCCAACGACAACACCGGCGACGACAACCTCCCCGACAATGTGTTCCTGGCGAGCGGCAAGCTTATTACCGTGCAGGGGGCCTTTACGGAGGGCGCCCTCATCGGTGTAAAGCTGGGCGACGGTGCCGGATGCTTTACTGCCGGCTATTCCGCCCACAACGGTTCCCTGGACCCGGCCATGGTGTTCGTCCCCGATGATGCTGCCTGCCATCTTTCCCTGCAGGAAGGTGAGGCCGGACTGGCCCCCGGGCGCTACTACAATGTCACCGAAGAGAGGAAGTATGCCTCGCTGAGTGTGTTGCTGGAGGCGACGGGACGCGACTTGTCGGAAGCCGAAGATCTTCTTCCCATGCTTTTCCCCGAACCCGAAAGTTCAGCCACCGCCATCAGCTATACTTATCGTTCCGCTGACCCGCTGGGTTATCCGGTAGAGTTGTCAGCCGTCCTCTTCCTTCCCGATGCGGCATTGTATGAAAAGAAAGGTTTGACGGGTATCTGCCTGGCCAACCACGGCACCTTCTCCGCCAATGCCGAGTGCCCCACCATGTGCGCCCAGTTTGAGGAAGCCCTTGCCTGGAGGAATTTTGGCATAGTGATGCCCGACTACTATGGCCTGGGCGTCACCGCCGATCGTCCGCAGATCTTCATGGACTCGGAAGCCGCGGCTCGGGAGAATATCGATGCCTATCTTGCCGCTGTCCAGCTGATGAACGACCTCAAAGTCAAAGTCCCCGGGAAAGTGTACAGTTTCGGCTACTCGCAGGGTGGCTTCAATTCGATGGCCAATCTCAAGTATGTCGCGAACCATCCGGAGCTGAATGTCAGCTTCGACAAAGTGTTGTGCGGCGGCAGTCCCTTCAATGTAGAGATGACCTGGGATGCATACACCAGTGGACTGTTCCGCAACGCCATCGCTTTCGTCCCCATGACTGTGATCGGCATCAACGAGACGCGGAAGCTGGGATTCGGATACGATGAATTTTTCAAGGGCAGCCTGCTCACAAACTGGCAGGAATGGTTCCTTTCCAAGAAATACACTACCTCGGACATGGACACCTTGCTGGGCACCAATGACGTGTCTGAAATCATGAGTGATACATTCATGAGCAAGACCGGGGATGCCTACAACGCCATTATCGATAACTGCCGACGTTTCTCGCTGACGTCCGGCTGGGTCCCGCCTGCCGGTACGAAGATCCTTCTCTTTCATTCAAGGCAGGACGATACCGTCCCCTTTGACAATTTCACGGAAATGAAAGCATTTCTCGACGAGGTGGCCCCTGGTTGCTACACGGCATACGAAGGTGACTACGGCGGACATATCTCAGCCATCCCCCGCTTCCTCGTCTCAACGCTTTCCGTATGGAGATAAAGAAAGCGCGTCAAAGTGACGGTGCCCACCGGGAACTAAAAAATCCAGCCTGAAAGACTGGATTTTTTTAGTGCCCGGAACAGGACTCGAACCTGCACAAACTTGCGTTTACTAGTCCCTGAAACTAGCGCGTCTACCGATTCCGCCATCCGGGCGAACCGTTAGGGACTGCAAAGGTAGTAAATAATTTCAAACTTCATAATATTTTTTTACCACCTAAAAACACAAGGGACCGGTCGACAGGACCGGTCCCCCACTTGAGAATAACCTAATTTTAACCTAAATGCTTACTTCCAGTTCGTATATTGGGCAGATGCATCGGTCCAGCCGGCATTCTGCTTAAGCACGCCATTCGAGAGGCTGATCTCGGACTGCGGGAAAGGACGGAAGCCCCAGGTAGCCTCGTAACGGGCCTTGTAGCCTGTGTTCTGGTCTTTCATCACCAGTTGTACCGTATTGTTGCGGATCGGCTGTCCCAGCTGGGATTCCAGCGCCTTGATGCAGTAGGTCTTGCCGTAGCGGCGCATGTCGTTCCAGCGGATGCCTTCGAAAGCGAGCTCGTGCTGGCGCTCCATGCGGATAGCCTCCACGCTGTACGCCTTGTCGGGCAGGCCGACGCGGGCACGGACGGCATTCATGCCGCTCTTGCCGTTGTAGATGGTCTTGCCGTCGGTCAGCTCGGAGTGCATCAGCAGCACGTCGGCGAAACGGAGAATCTGGACGTTCTGCAGCGAGTGGCCGCGGCCGAGGTCGCTGCCGGCGCCGCCGTATTCGGCAACGGAGGAGAACTCATAGAAAAACTTGCCGTTCACGAGAGCTCCGTAGGCCTGGTATTTCTTCTGCCAGAGGCCGCTCTCTTCCATCTGCTGGTCGTTGCCCCAGGAATAATTGGAAGGTCCGCCGATCTGCTCCACGTCGACATTCCAGATGGAAGCCATCTTGCGGATGTCGCCCGGTTCATCCTTGTCCCACTGCTCCCAGACGGCCGGGTTGACGGGCGCCATGCCGTAGCCACGGCTGAACGGGAAGGCGTTGACCTCATATTTGCTGCGCTTGCGCACGCCCAGGTACTGGTCGAACTTGTTGCGGTTGCGCGAAGACTCGGCAATGTTCGAGAAGCAGATGCTGAACATCTCTTCGGGGTTCTTGTCGTCGGTGAGCCAGGTGCCCTCGACAGACTGGGCATATGCATAATCCTTCTTGGTGGCCGAGTTCATGTACGGCCACATCAGGCGGTAGTCGCTGGCCAGCTTGTGACCGCTGTTCGCGATGCAGTCTTCCAGGCCGCGGACCACTTCGTCCTTGGCGATGACGGAGTTGATGATCTCACCCGTTTCCAGGTCGATGAGCGGCAGGGTCGTGATGTTCTCGCCGTTCTTGTCGCTGTAGAAGCCCGTGTAGAACAGGTACACGCGGGCGAGCAGCGCCTCGGCATCCCATTTGGTGGCATGGCGCAAACCGGAAATGCACTGGTCCCAGGGCTGGGACGGCATGATCTCGATGGCTTCCTTCAGGCCGGCGGCAATCGTACCGTAGATCTCCTGGATCGTACCGGGAGCCGGATATTCAGAAGCCTCGTCGACGGAGTTCGGAACAAACTTCACCAGAGGTACTTCACCGAACTGCTGCGTCAGGTCGAAGAGCAGGTAGGAACGGAGGAAATAGGCCTCGCCCATCAACTGGTTGCGCATGTCCTCATCCTGTACCTTGTCGAGATTGGCGATAGCCAGGTTGGCGCGGACGATACCCGCATAATAGGGAGTCCAGAAGTCCAGCTGGGCATTGGGCTCGAAATAGAGCAGGTGATCGTAGGCCTGGATTTCATAGTCGTCCTGCCCACCACCGCCGAAGCACTCGTCGGACATGGTCAGGTTGGCGATGAAGGAGTGGGCGCTGGGTTCGTAGGCGGCCTGGTTGAGCACGCTGTAGATACCCGTCACGAGCTGCTTGGCGTCCGTCTCCGAAGCGGGGAAGTTACTGGTGTTGCTCTCGGTGTAGCTCACCGTGTCGAGAAACTTTTCACAGCCTGCAAACAGCAGGGTGAGCAGCATAAGGACCGAAGTATATTTGATGATCGTTTTCATGACGCATTAGAATTGAATGTTGACACCCACGAGGAAGGTACGGGCGCTCGGATAGTAACCGAGGTCGATGCCGGACACCCAGTCCTCGTCGAAACCGTAGCCGATCTCCGGGTCCATGCCCGAATACTTGGTGATGGTCAGGAGGTTCTGGGCCGAAATGTAGAGACGGGCCTTGCTGAGCCAGGAGCCCTTGATGATACGGCTGAAATCGTAGCCGAGCGTGACGTTGGAAATCTTGAAGAAGTCGCCGTTCTCGATGTAGATATCGGAGATGTTCGACCAGTTGCGGTCGGAGCAGGTCGTCCAGAGCGGGAGGCGGTTCGACGTTCCTTCACCGCTCCAGCAGTTCATCAGGTCGCGGGTGTAACTGTCGGTCGGACGGTCGAAGAACGAACGGTAGGATTTGGCGATCTGCTGGCCGAAGGCACCGTAGCCGGTAATGCTCAGGTCGAAGCCCTTCCAGGCCACCCAGAGGTTCAGGCCGGTCGTCCAGTCGGGGTGCGGGTCGCCGATCATCGTACGGTCTTCGTCGGTGATCTGGCCGTCGCCATTGGTATCCACCCAGATCAGGTCGCCCGGTTTGGCATCGTCATATTTGGCTGCCGTGGCGGCCACCTGGGCAGCGTTCTGGAAGACGCCCGCCGTCTTGTAGCCGTAGAAGTAGCCGATCGGATAACCGACCTGGGCGCGGTACATCTCGGAAGTACCCTGGCTGAGCACGTCGTCCTCGCCGTGGATGATACCCTCGGCGTTGGCGATACGCGTTACCTTGTTCTTGTTGTAGGCCGCATTGACCTTGACGCCGTAGGTGAATTCGCCCGTGTATTTGCCATAGTCGACGGAAACCTCGAAACCGGAGTTGCGCACGTCACCACCGTTCACGTACGGAGAGTTGAAGCCGTACACAGAGGCGATCGGAGCCTGGACGAGCCAGTCCTTCGTGTTCTTGATATAGGCATCGAAGGTGAAGCCGAGGCTGGAGTTGAAGAAGCGGGCGTCGATACCGAGGTCAGTCTGCTCGGAAGTCTCCCAGCTCACGTCCGGGTTGGCCAGCACGTCGGGCTTGGCACCGGTCGACATCGTAGCCTTGTCGCCGTAGTAGTATCCGGCGCTGCTCGACAGCGAGATAGTGGTCAGGTACTGGAAATTGGAAATGCTGGCGTTACCGTTCTGGCCCCAGCTGGCACGCAGTTTCAGGAAGTCGAGCCAGCCCCGGGTATTCTCCATCCACGGCTCGCTGCTGATGATCCAGCCGGCGGAAACCGAGGGGAACACACCCCAGCGATGGCCACGTGCGAAGTTCGAGGAACCGTCGGCGCGGACCGTCGCGGTGAGCAGGTACTTGTCGCGGAAGCTGTAGTTGATACGGCCGAAGAAGGAAGCCAGGCCGCCCTGCGAAGACGGGGAACCGGAAGCCGAAATCTGGTTGATCAGGGCCGGCTTGGTGTTCGACAGCCAGGCACGCGTGAAGTCGTTCGGGAAGATGCTGTTCATTGCCGAAGCGGACACGCTCTCACCGAAGCCCCATTTTTCGATCGACTGTCCGAGCACGGCGTCAAACACGTGTTCGTCGTTGATATCGAAGTGGTAGGAAGCGGTGTTCTCCCAGGTGAAGCGGCTGTTGAGTTTCATCTTCTGCGACACCTGGTCGTTGTCGTTGTACTGCGAGGCGTTCAGATGATAGAGCATCTTGTAGCTGCGGGTGGACGAACCGGACATCCGGTAACCGAACTGGGTCTTGAACCGGAGGTTCTTGATGGGCTGCAGCTCAGCGAACACGCTGGCATGCAGGGCATAGAATTTTTCAAGGTTGCGGCCGCGGTTGTAATAGTCGAGACCGATCGGGTGCTTGGAATCGCTGAAGAAATTCCAGCCGTATTCCTCGCGGGCAGCCTCATCGTAGAAACCGGTGATGTTGCCATGGGCGTCGGTGGTATAGACCGGGAGGAGCGGCGTGGCGCCGATGGCGTCGTGGAGGGAGCTCTCGTAGATGTCGCCCTCACCGATGCCGCTGTTCTCGCCGTAGCTGAAGTTGAGCGTCTCACCGAACTTGAGGATATCGAGGTTGTTGCGCTTGATGGCCACGTTGTCGGTGTTGATGCGGAAAGTATAGCGGCGATACTTCGCATTCATGGGCTCGATCTTGTTCCAGCCGAGGATACCGTCCTGGCCCGTGTAGGAAAGACCCATCGAGAACTTGTGGTCAGCAGTACCGCCGGCCACGTTGAGCGAATGGTTCTGCGTCATCGCGCCCTTGTTGTACATCTCCTTCACCCAGTTGGTGCCCTTCCAGGAACCATTCGTGATGGAGCTGTAGAGATTGGAAGGCAGCACGGCGGAGAAATTCACCTCGGCAATGCCGGAATTCTTGCGGGCGAGGTTGTAGAGCTGCATGTACTCTTTGGCGTCGACCATGTCGGGCATCTTGGCGATGTACTGGCCGCCATAGAAACCGTCATAGGATACGATCACGCGTCCTTCCTTGCCCTGTTTCGTGGTCACGAGCACGACACCGTTGGCGGCACGTGCACCGTAGATGGCGGCGGAAGCAGCATCCTTGAGAATGTCGATGGACTCGATGTCGTTGGGGTTGAGAACGTTGATGTCACCACCGGCCACACCGTCGATGACATACAGCGGTTCAGAGTCACCGATCGTACCGATACCGCGGATGTTGACCTTGTAGCCGCGGCCCGGCTGGCCGGAGTTCTGGGTGATGGTAACGCCCGGGCTCTGGCTCTGCAGGGCGCCGAGGGCGGAAGGCGTGTTGAGCCTGGACAGTTCATCGCCCTTCACCTGCACAGTCGAACCGGTGATGAGTTTTTTCTGCTGCACACCGTAACCGATGACGACGGCTTCGCTGAGCACGTCGAGGTCCGGATTCAACACGATGTCCAGGGCGCTGCGGCCGTTGACTGCGATCTCAGCCTCCTTGTAGCCGAGGCAGGACACGGTGAAGACGGCGTTGGCCGGTGCCTCGATGGTATAGCGGCCTTCCGCGTCGGAAGTAGTCCAGATCGTCATCCCTTTGACGACGACCGATGCAAACGGAATCGGGTCTCCATTGCTCCCGTCCGTAATCGTTCCTTTCACGGTCATGTTCTGTGCATTGACGTTCAATGCGAAGAGAACCGACAGTAAAAGAAAGAGACATTTAAAGCATTTCATAAGTCAAGTATTATATTGTAATGGATGATGTCATTTCATCAGGCGCCGGATCCGGGCAGCCAGCTCAGCATTCTCATAGACGCCCGAGAATTCTTCAGCGCGCGGCCCGTAGGCAAAGACCGGCACCAGGATGCCGTTGTGTCCCTTGGTGGAGAAATGGACCTTGGCAGAGCGGTTTTCCAGGCTTCCGCCCAGCAGCGTCAGGCCACCGGTCGCATGGTCGGCGGTAATGATCACGAGCGTATGCCCGTCTTTCTCCGCCCATTCGAGTACCTTGCCGACCGTCCGGTCGAAATCGAACAGCTCTTCGGCCATGTGGCCCAGCTTGTGCCGGTGGCACCAGTCGTCGATGCTTGAGCCTTCGATCATCAGGAAAAAGCCCTTCCGGTTGTCCAGCAGCTCGATGGCCTTCATGGCGCAGTCTTCCAGGACGGGGCCGCGGTCCAGCGCGGGCTCCATTTCGAGGGGTGCGAACAGGCCCAGGACTTTCCCTTCCTTCACTTTGTGCAGGTCATCAAGATTATCTACGAACGTATAGTCCCTGTCTTTCATTTCCTGCACCAGGTCACGGCCGTCCTCGCGGTTCTGCCAGAACTGGATGCCGCCGCCAGCCAGGAAATCCACGCCGCTGTCGACATATTGCGCGGCGATGCCGGCCTCGTCGTGCCGGTCCGTGCTGTGGCCCACGAAATCGATGGGCGTCGCGTCGTTGATGCGGCAGGTGACCGCCACGCCCGTCTTCTTTCCTTTCCTCTGCGCATCCTGCAGCAGGCTGGGCACCGGATTGCCGTCCGGATCGCAGGCCATGAAGCCGTAGCGCGTCTTCACGCCCGTGGCCAGGGCGCTGCCGCCCGCACAGGAGTCCGTGATGAGGGAATCCACGGTATAGGTGCGGGAGAAGCCCGTCACCTTGCAGTTGTCCAGGTTGAGATGGCCGCCGTTGAGCACCCAGCCCACGCTGACCTGCTCCAGGCCCATGCCGTCGCCGATCATCACGATGACGTTCTTGATGCGCCGGTTCCTGACCGGCGAGACCGTCACCGTCTGGTAGGGTACGGCCACCTGGTACTGGTCGTCGATGCTAAATTTGTCATCGGCATATTTTGACAAGTCCCTGCCCTGGTCCACCGTCTGGGCGGAGACCAGGGTGCAGAAACTTGCGGCCAATAATATGAAGAAGAGTTTTTTCATAGTTTAAGTTCAGGTATGTCAGTTTTCCACGGTGAAGTTCAGGTCCTTCTGGTCTGTCTTGCAACTGACGGTCCGCTTCTCGCGCGGAGGGAGCGGGAAGAAATTGTCGCTCCAGTACACGGGGACGGCCAGGTTCCCGTCCTTGTCCAGGGCTTTCAGGATGTTCTGGAAAACGATATGGTCCGAACGGTTCTCCAGTGTCACGGAATACCCGTCTTCCGACGGCGTGACCGTCAAAGCTACGTCAGCGTCCTTGTTGGCAAAGGCGAAGCGCAGGTCGTTCCATTTCCGGACCGGCGTATAGTACCAGGTCGACTTGTCGAATTCATAGACGTTGTCGTTCGCGCCGATGCAGTAGAAATTGTTGGACACCTCGCTGCCGTCTCCCGCCGTGAGCATCAGGGCGATGAAATGCGGCTTGCCGTCGTACTTGCGCAGGTCGAACACCGGCACGGACGAATGGTAGCGTGCCATGACGCTCTTGTATTCCTGGCCGATGACGCGCGAATCGGCATCGTAGACACGCACATAGGCCGTCATGTCGCCGCCGCAGCTCATGCATTCGTTCACCAGATAGACTTTCCGGTCTTTGTAGTTGAAGATCAGCTGCTCCGGCTCACAGGCCTTTTTCGTGCCGTAGTAAGCGGCCGTCGGGACACCGTACCAGTCGTACAGCTGCCAGAAGAGCGAAGGCCAGGCGGAATTGAGCATCCACTGCACGATGCCGGTCGCTTCCGGCATATTGACGCGGAAGGCCTCGAACATGGCGCGGGTTCCGGCATAATCCAGCGCATGCGCCTTGCGGATGAAATCTTTCAGGTCTTCGGGCGCGCCATACTGTGCCGTGACGGTCTCCAGCAGATAGTCCACCGTGTTCATGACCGACGAAGAAGCCGTGCAGTGATAGTTCCAGTCGTCCGACAGCGGCCAGAGCTTGTCGGAAGGGATCATCTTTCGCAGCGATTCCAGCTGCGGAAGATTGGCGCCGATGCCCGTCTCCGTATTGAAACCGAAGGCACCGCCGTGTTTCGTATCGAAATACCAGTAGTCCGGGGCGACATAGTCATAGGGACCTTCCATCTTGGTGCCCGACCAGCCGCTGACCGTGCTGAACAGGTTCTTCGCCGAATTCACATACGGCCGGTAGTCTTCCTGGCCGTAGATCTCCAGATAGCGTTTTTCCAGGCCCGGATTCGGGATCCGGTCGCTGCCGGTCATCCAGGCGAAGACCGAAGGATGGTTATGGAGACGGACCACCTGGTCGCGGAAATATGCGACAGCCAGGTCTTCCGAAGCCGGATCGTTGATGCAGCCGTAGCCGCTCGTCTCAGGAAGTCCGCAGTAGTCTTCCCATTCCCACTGGCAGCTCCAGCCTACAAGGGCCAGCAGGCCTTCCTGGTCGCACAGGTCATAGACCGTATCGTCCTTTCCCCAGATGTTCTCGAAGCGGATGCAGTTCAGGTTCATGTCCTTGACATATTTGACCTGCCTTTCGATGGATTCCGGGGTATCGAGCAGGAAGATGTCGTCGGTCCAGCCCGCACCCTTGATCAGGATGTCGCGGCCGTTGAGCGTAAACTGGCGGTAATTCTTGTCCGTGAGCCGGCTCTCGATCCTGCGTACGCCGAAACGGACCTTGCGGGTATCGGAGACCGCGCCTTTGTAGTTCACGGCGACATTCAGGTCATACAGTTCGGGAGAGCCCAGTTCGCTGGTCCACCAGACGCGGGGATGGTCGAGGTGCAGTTCCGTCGCTTCCTTCGGCGTCAGGACCACGGTCGTCGTGGCATCGGCCGGCAGGACGGCCGGGAACTGGAACACGCCCACATCCTGCAGGTTCAGGTCGAGGAGCGCCTCTACCGGATGGTTTTCGTGGTTGCGGAGCTTGACGCGGATTTCCAGGTCCGCCTCATCACATCTGGGCACCTCCAGGTCGGGAATCACGAACACGTCTTCAATCGAAACGGCGCCCGTGGTGTGCAGGGATACCGGCCGGACCAGGCCCATGCTCTCGTCGAGCGGACGGGGGTTCCAGTCCACGAAGCCCATGTTCAGGTCGCCAGGCTGTGCACGGCGGAGCTTGACCTCCAGCTTGTTGCGTCCGCGAAGCAGGTTCGACACGTCGTAGCTCCGGCGGAGGAATACGCCGAAGGTTGTGTCGGAGGATGCGACCTGCGTGCCGTTGAGGAAAATGTCAGCCCGGTAGTCCAGGCCGTCGAAGACCAGCTCGCAGCGTTGTCCCGAGCCCGGTTTTGCCTGGAATTCGGTCTGGTAGACCCATTCGTCATCGAAAATCGACTTGTCAGCCTTGGCATAATTGCGGCCGTTGAGCAGGTCGTCACCGTAATAGCCGGCTGCATACAGCGAACCGGCCACCGTGGAGGGCACGACTGCCGCAACTGTCTCCGGACCGCCGGTCCGGCTCAATTTCCATCCTTCGCCCAGGGCGAGGACGCTACCGTTGTCCATTTTTGCTTGTTGCGTGCAGGCGCACAGGGCCGCAGCGAAAAGAAAGATCCAAACCTTTTTCATATTACAGGAGTGCTGCTCCGATGACCGGAATGTTATTGTCGATAAAAATGTCTATCTTCAGTCGTTCCAGGACTTTCCTGTACGGGAAGTGCTCCTGGAGGTAGCGTTCCATCGCCGGACGGAACAAAGGATAGTTGTTGGCGATTCCGCCACCGAAAGCGATGTGGCTCGGATCGTAGGCGAAGAGTACCGTACTCATCAATACGCCCAGGTTCCGGCCCAGTTCGTCGAACAGGGCCAGTGCGTCGGGGTCCCCGGCACGGGCGGCCCTGGACGCTTCCCGGCTGTCACGGCCGGCCGCATCGAAGAAATGCCTTCCGCAATAGTCTTCCAGGACGGAATCCCTGAATGGAAGCGTCCCCAGTTCTCCGGCACCGCAGTTGGCGCCGCAGAACAAACGCCCCTCTTCGACGATGCCCATACCCACGCCGGTGCCCAGGGTGATGGCCACGAGCAGTTCCGGGAGCGACGTCACGGGATAATGTGCATAAATGCCCAGCGCGTAGCAATTCGCATCGTTGTTAACCGCGACGGGAACATGGAAGCGGTCTTCCAGATAAGCCTTGAGCGGCACTTCTTTCCAGGAAGGGATGTTCTGGGTATCGTATACCACGCCTTCCTTGATGTCTACGACGGAAGGAACGCCGATACCGATTTTCAGGATTTCAGGAGTAATGATTCGGCTGATATAGCCGGACAGGGTTTCGAGTGTCTGCTCCATCGTTGCCTCCGGGGGGAAGGAAGGCGCGGAGAACGATTCCTGGATGGTACCTTTCTGTACGATTCCCAGGCTGACATTGGTCCCCCCTATGTCGATTCCGAGTGTCATGGGTTCGATTTTTTACAAAATTAAGCGCTTTATTTCGTATTTATGGTAAAAATTGCGTATTTCAAGGAACAATTTGCGGAAACTTTTTAATTTCCAGGAAAAAAATATCATCTTTGTAACCTACGGATACCCAAATCCCGTCGCCATGCTACGACTCCTGATCATCTCCGACTTCACCGAGGCATTCCCCAGTAAATTGCTCAAGGGCATCGTCCAGTACTCCCGACGGAAGGAGCAATGGAACATCTGCCGCATGCCGCCTGCCTACAAGAAGCTGATCGGCATCCCGGGGGTCGTGCGGTGGGCCCAGAGCTGGGGGGCCGACGCCGTCATCGGGCAGTTCGAAGAGACCGACGACGTAGGACTGTTCGCCGTCAACGGCATCGTGGCGGTGGCGCAGGACTTCAAGCAGCGCTTCGCGACGATTCCCAACATCACAGCCGATTACATCGGGACCGGCAGGATGGCCGCCCGCTTCTATCTCGAGCGCGGCTTCCGGCATTTCGGCTTTTTCGGATTCCGCAATGTCTGCTGGTCTGACGAACGTTGCGACGGCTTCCGGCAGGAAGTGGAAGCCTCAGGCAACGGAAACGCTTTCTATACCTATAATTTACAGGACATCGACAATCTCTGGTTCTACGAGCAGGACAAGCTCACCGACTGGCTTCGCTCCATTCCCAAGCCCATCGGTATCATGGCCTGCGACGACAACCAGGGCAACAATCTCGTGGAAGCCTGCCATGCCGCCGGAATCAGGATTCCTTCGGAAGTCTCCATTCTGGGCGTTGACAACGACGAACTGCTCTGCAGCCTTGGCAGCACTCCGCTTTCCAGCATCCAGGTCAATATCGAGGAAGGCGGCTACCAGACGGCCGCCCTGATCGAGCGGCGGGTCCTCCATCCTGACGCACCACTCGAAGACGTGGTGCTCAAGCCCCTGAAGATCATCGGCCGGATGTCGACGGCCGCCTATGCGACGCACGACGACCAGATCCAGAAAGCCATCCAGTTCATCCACCGGAACGTCATGCGCAAGATTTCAGTCGAAGACGTCACCGGCGAAGTCGCCCTTTCACGCCGGCTGCTGGAGCGCCGTTTCAAGAAAATCACGGGGCAGACCATCTACCAATATATCACCGATGTCAAATTGAAGCAGTTCGCCCAGATGATGACCGACACCGACGACCAGTTGATCAACATCGCCATCTCGCTGGGAGAGAACGACACCAAGAGCATCTCCCGCCGCTTCAAGCAGATTTACGGCTGCACCCCTGTCCAGTGGAGAGAAAACAATCAAATCATCCGATAATACCATGTTCAGATCCTTCCTTCTTGCAACCTTCATCTTCCTGGCCGGTACCCTGTGGGCCGGCGCTCAGGAGACCGATGTCATCCGCCAGCTGGAATCCCATCCGGAGTATCTTGCCGGAACCGACTATCTCTGCCCGGCAGGACCCGTAGCCCTGTCGCCCGCTCCCAAGGGGTACAAAGCCTTTTATATCAGCCATTACGGCCGCCACGGAGCCCGTTACGCCTGGCAGAGCGACATGTATGAGCGCCTGCGCACCGTCCTGAGCACCGCTGCCGACCAGGGCAACCTCACCGCGCTCGGGCAGGACTTCAAGCGTCGTTTCGACATCCTGTATCCGGATGTACGCTACCGTGTGGGCGAACTGTCCCGCAAAGGATGGCAGCAGCAGCAGGATCTTGCGAAGCGCATGTACCTGAATTTTCCGGGCGTTTTCAAGGGTGAAGCGGCCGTCCGTTCCTGGGTATCCACTTCCACCCGCTGCGTGATGACCATGTCTTCTTTCTGCCTGGGACTGAAGGGAATGAACCCCAAGCTCGATATCTTCGAAAACTTCGGTTACATCTACCTTCCCGCCATCCTGCCGCTCGACAGCCACAATCCTTTCCGAGTCAAGGAGGTTCCCCTGACGCCGCTCAGTTTCGACGAGACCTGGGAGGAATACATCGAACGGACCATCGACTACAAGGCGATCCTCACACGGCTTTTCAAGACGCCTGATGCCGTGGTCGATGCAAAAGACCAGTGGGACCTGGTCTCCTACCTCTATTTCTTCGGTGCGGGCATGAACAGCCTCGACACGGACCTGGACTTCAACGACATCTTCACGGATGAGGAGCGGATCGCGCTCTGGAAGATCGATGACTTCCAGTTCTATGCGAATGCCTGGCCCACGCACGAGGGCTACATGCCGATCGTGAAGGACTTTATCGAGAAGGCGGATGCGCGCATCGCCACCGGGCAGCGCGGCGCCGACCTGCGCTTCGGACACGACTATACCTTCCTGCCGCTGCTGATGTGCCTGGGCGTGAACGGCTACGACCACGACGTCGCTGCCGCCGACGACATCCCGACCTGGTGCCGCCTGCAGGACGTCCCGATGGGCGCCAACCTGCACTTCGTGTTCTACAAGTCGAAGAGATTGCCGAAAATCCTCTTCAAAGTGCTGCTCAACGGCCATGAGGCACACCTTCCGCTGGCCACCGACAACTGGCCCTACTACGACTGGGATGCCTTCAAGCAAAAATTTTAAGAAAAATTTTGCGTTCCCGTGAAAAAGTTCTACATTTGCAGTCCCAACACGGGAACAACCTTCCTCAATAGCTCAGTTGGTCAGAGCACCTGACTGTTAATCAGGGGGTCGTAGGTTCAAGTCCTACTTGAGGAGCACGAAAAAGCATCCGTCGAAATGGCGGATGCTTTTTTTCGTATATTGCTTTATTTTGCTTTTTTGCGGTTGCAAATCTCATTTTTATCTCTATCTTTGCATTTGTCATCGTAATGACAAAGTAAGTAAGTAAACCTAAGCAGACATCTGTCCACTAATTGGATGTCTGCTTTATTTTCTCCGATGGAACCCTAACCGAGGGGAGGTACTACAACAAGGGAGTGCTGTTCTTTCACTTTTACTTACTTACTACTATGAACCGAAGAAACAAGCACCAATTTGTTCGCATCTCCGTTAGAGTGGAGATGAAACGTGTTGTCAAGGTGAAGGCGTACCAACGCATCCGCCGTGGCAAAGTTGAGAAGGTTAGGACACACTATCGCAGATATTAGTGGTATCTGTGATTGGGTAGAATAACCTGTGCCGCAAGGCACTCTACTCTATCCCCTCGGTTTTTTTTGATAACGGCCAGCAATAGAGGTTCAACATTTCGACTGGAAGGGGAGCACGAAAAAGCATCCGTCGAAATGCTGGTTTTGTCTTTTTTTCGTTTTTCGCCATTATTTGCATAACTTTGCAAGTTATTCAGCCGGAAGAACCCCATGGACATCAGCTTGTTCTCGAAATGCGTCAAGGACCTTATCGTGGAAAACGACAGGGTTGATGTCCCGTATCTCGGCAGCTTTACCGCCGAGATGCTGCCAGCCACCTATTCCGACCACCAGACCACCATTCATCCGCCTTACCGCAAGATGTCGTTCCACAAGGAAAACATTTCGCTGGAACAAGGCCGCATGCTGCTCGAAAAAGTGATGAAGGAATCGGACGTGTCGCTGGATCAGGCCGGGGTGGAGCTGGGCTGGTGCCTGAGCCGGCTGAGTTCGGAGCTCGAAGGACACAAGAGCTGCAAGCTGCCGGGGCTGGGCGTCATGCGTGCCAATGCGCGCAACGAGTTTTTCTTCGTCCCCGACGACCACCTCGACATCTGGCCGGACGGTGTGGGTTTCGAACCTATCTCGATCAAAGTATCCGAGAAGGAGCAGGAAAGGGAAGTCGTGCCTGCTGCGGAGCCCGTTCCGGCAACGAAGCCCGTCCCGGCGATGCCCGGCTGGACTGTCCAGGAAAAGCAGGAGCCGCGCCGGCAGGTCCGTCCCGTCCGCCTGGTGCTCATCATCCTGGCCCTGCTCGTCGTGCTGTTCATCATTGCGGCCTATGTGTTTACCGATGAGATGTCCCCGATCCTTGACCGGCTGCTGTATACGAAAGAAGAGTTGGAGCTCTTGAGGAGGTAGGATGATCGATCGCGCTACTGTCGAAAAGATTCTGGATGCCGTCAGGATCGAAGAGGTCATCGGCGATTTCGTATCCCTGCGCAAGCGGGGTGCGAACTATCTCGGCCTGTGCCCTTTCCATCAGGACAAGAATCCTTCGATGAGCGTTTCGGCCACCAAGGGCATCTTCAAATGCTTCGCCTGCGGCAAGGCCGGCAATGCCGTCACTTTCCTGATGGAGCACGAGCACCTCAGTTACTGGGAGGCCCTGCGCTATCTGGCCAAGAAATATCATATCGAAATTGTCGAGAAAGAGGAGACGGCCGAGGAGATCGCCAGCCGCATGCGCTACGAGAGCATGCTGGTGGTAAGTGAGTATGCCCAGAAATTCTATGCGGACGTGCTGTGGAACAGCGAAGTGGGAAAGGCCATCGGCCTGAGCTATTTCCGCGAGCGCAAGTTTACCGACGAGACCATCCGCAAGTTCGGCCTGGGCTACGCCGCTTCGCGCCCGCTGACGCTCTCTGCCGCCGCCCTGAAAGCCGGTTACAAAAAAGAATATCTCGTGGCTTCAGGCCTCTGCCTCGAACGCGAGGGGAGCGGCGAACTCTACGACCGCTTCTTCGACCGGGTGATGTTCCCGATCCATTCCATCAGCGGCCGCGTCATCGCCTTCGGCGGCCGGACGCTCAAGACGGACAAGAGCGTCGCCAAATATGTCAACAGCCCCCAGAGCGAAATCTACGACAAGAGCCGTTCGCTCTACGGCATCTTCCAGGCCAAGAACAGCATTGCCAAGGCCGACAAGTGCATCCTCGTGGAAGGCTACGCCGACGTGATCTCGATGCACCAGGCGGGTGTCACCAATGTGGTGGCTTCGTCGGGCACTTCGCTGACCGTGGAGCAGATCCGCCTGATCAAGCGCTTCACCGACAAGATCACCATCATCTACGACGGCGATGCCGCCGGCATCAAGGCGGCCCTGCGCGGCATCGACCTGGTGCTGGAGGAAGGCTTGAGCGTGAAGGTGGTGTTGCTGCCGCCCGAAGACGACCCGGACAGCTATGCCAAGAGCCATTCCCTGATCGAGATACAGGAATACATCGAAGAAAACGAGAAAGATTTCATCTCTTTCAAGAGCGAGTTGCTGCTGAAAGAGACGGAACGCGACCCGGTCCGCCGCTCGCAGGTCATCCGCGACATCGTGCAGAGCGTGGCCGTGGTGCCCGATCCCATCCTGCGCAATGTCTACGTGGAGATGGTGGCTGAGAAATTCGAGATGAAGCCCGACTCCATCCTGGCTTCGATCGCCGAATTCCGCCGCAAGAAGCGCGCGCTGGAACGCTCCCGCCGCCGTTTCGACAGTGCACCGCAGCCGGAGCCTGAAGAGTTCATCCCCGAAGACCTCCCCGACGCGGAAGCTCCAACCCGGCCTGCGCAGGTGGACCGCTACGCCCTGAAAGACGGCTATCTGGCCGTGCCCGAGCGCGAATTGACCTACTATCTCGTGAAGTTCGGGGAATACCCCATGTACTTTGAGGACGACATGTACTACGGTGCAGAGCAGCACGAAGAGATGACCGTGTCGCAGTATATCCGCGACGCCCTTGCCGACGACGACCTGGTGTTCGTCAACGACCTGTACCGCACCATCTTCGAGCGCTACTACGCTTATCTGGCCACGCTGCCCCGCGAGGAAAGCGAGGTCATGCAGCAGCGCATCATCCGCTTTTTCACGGCCGGTGACGACCCTGCCGTCGCCAGGGCTGTGCTCGACCTGATCCTGGAAGAGCATCCGCTGACCGTGCGCACCTACGAGGAATCGATCACTCCGGAAGAGCAGGCGCTGGGCCGCACCGTGCCCAAGTCCGTGCTGCTCTACAAACTCCGCATCACTGACCAGCAGTGTACGGCCACAGCCCGGGAAATCACGCTTGCCCAGCGTGGCGGCGATCAGGACAATCTCCGGGAACTGGTGGCCCGCCTGCAGGTACTCAATACCGTAAAGAACAGATTATCTAAAGAATTGAATAGATTATGAAAAAAAGGAATCTCATCACTTGCGCGTTGCCCTATGCCAACGGTCCTGTCCACATCGGCCATCTGGCCGGCGTCTATGTCCCTGCCGACATCTATGTCCGCTACCTGCGGATGCGTGGACGCGAGACCCTTTTCGTGTGCGGCTCCGACGAGCACGGCGTCCCCATCACGATCGCGGCCCGCAAGGAGGGATGCTCCCCCCAGGATATCGTGGACAAGTACCACAACATCATCAAACAATCGTTCGCCGATTTCGGCATCACCTTCGACATCTATTCGCGGACCACGTCGCCCACGCACCACAGATACGCCGCCGAATTTTTCCGCAAGCTCTACGATGAGGGCAAGTTCATCGAGAAGGAGAGCGAGCAGTTCTACGATCCGGAAGCCAAGGTGTTCCTGGCCGACCGCTATATCGTGGGTACCTGCCCCAAGTGCGGCAATGAAGGCGCCTACGGCGACCAGTGCGAGAAATGCGGCTCCACGCTCAGCCCGGAGGAACTCATCAACCCCCACTCCAAGGTGAGCGGCGCCGAGCCCGTCAAGAAGATGACGAAGCACTGGTACCTGCCTTTGAATGAGTACGAACCGTGGCTCCGGGAATGGATTCTGGAAGTCCACAAGGAATGGAAGACGAACGTGTACGGCCAGTGCAAGAGCTGGCTCGACGGCGGCCTGCAGCCGCGTGCCGTGTCGCGCGACCTGGACTGGGGCGTGCCGGTGCCGGTGGAAGGTGCCGAGGGCAAAGTCTTGTATGTGTGGTTCGATGCGCCGATCGGCTACATTTCCAACACCATCGAACTGCTGCCCGACAGCTGGGAGACATGGTGGAAGAGCCCGGATACGCGGATGATCCACTTCATCGGCAAGGACAACATTGTGTTCCACTGCATCGTGTTCCCTTCGATGCTCAAGGCTTACGGTGACGGCTTTATCTTGCCGGAGAACGTGCCTGCCAACGAGTTCCTGAACCTGGAAGGCGACAAGATCTCGACCTCGAAGAACTGGGCCGTGTGGCTCCATGAATATCTGCAGGACTTCCCGGGGAAACAGGATACGCTCCGCTACGTGCTGACGGCCAACGCTCCCGAGACCAAGGACAACGACTTCACCTGGAAGGACTTCCAGACTCGCCACAACAGCGAGCTGGTGGCCATTTTCGGCAACTTCGTGAACCGCGCCGTGGTGTTGACGCACAAGTATTTCGGCGGCCGTGTGCCGGAGCCGGGCAAGCTGGAGGCCATCGACCGCGAGGTGCTCGCGCAGATCCCGCAGCTCAAGCAGGAGATTGAGGATAACCTGGAGACCTTCAAGTTCCGCGAGGCGCTCAAGGCCGCGATGAACCTGGCCCGTCTGGGCAACAAATATATCTCCGATACCGAGCCGTGGGCTGTAGCCAAGACCGACCTGCAGCGGACGGCCGCCATCCTCAATACCTCGCTCCAGATCACGGCGAGCCTGTCGGTGGCCTTTGCGCCTTTCCTGCCTTTCTCGGTCGAGAAGCTGAACCGTATCCTGAACGTCCGGCCTTTCGGCTGGGACGATCTGGGCAAGGCTGAGCTGTTGCCGGTGGGCCACCAGCTCAATCCGGCCGAACTGCTCTTCTCGAAGATCGAGGATGCCGAGATCGACCGGCAGGTCGAACGGCTGGAGCGGATCAAGGAGGAGCGGCTGGCCGCCGAGGCGGCAGCTGCGGCGGCGGCCGCGCCGAAGGTGGAGCCGGCCAAGGAAGCCTGCACTTTCGACGACTTCAGCAAGATGGATATCCGTACGGCGACCGTCCTGGCGGCCGAACGTGTCCCCAAGACCGACAAGCTGCTGAAGCTGACCATCGACACCGGCCTTGACCAGCGCGTCATCGTCAGCGGCATCGCCCAGTACTACACGCCCGAAGAGATGGTCGGCAAGCAGATCTGCATCCTGGCCAACCTCCAGCCCCGCGTCATCCGTGGCATCGAGAGCAAAGGCATGATCCTCATGGCCAAGCAAATCGACGGGAAGATGCGCATCGTCACCCCCGAGGAACGCCTCTCCAACGGCGCCACGATCGGGTAGCGGCTACAGCACTGGCAGCAGATAATCCCAGATCAGGTTCAACTCCTGGCGCATATTGGGGATGTTCGCTGTCGTGACGATGACGGCATCCTGGTCCGGGAGGATGAGGATGTACTGTCCGTTTGCGCCGTCGGCGCGGAAGGCGTCGTGGCGGCAGCGCCACATCTGGTAGCCGTAGCCTTGCATCCAGTCGCTCTGGTCCGGATCGAAATAAGCGTAGAATGGACTCGTCGGATCCTTCCGGATGTCCTCCACGATCCGCTCGTTCACGCCGGCATTGACGGAAGTTACCTGCGCGGCTGACATCTCCCGTACCCATTCGGCTGGAATCACCTGCTTGCCGCAGAACTTGCCGCCTTGAAGCAGGCAGAGGCCCATGCGGGCCATGTCTTCCGTCCGGAGGAACAGGCCCCAGCCGCCCGTATTGATGCCGGCCGGACTTTCCTGCCAGTACGGTTTTTCGATGCCCAGCGGCTGCCACAGGCGCGGTTCCAGATAATCCACGACTTTCTGCCCTGTCACCTTCTGCACCGCAGCCGACAGCACATAGGTACCCAGGCTGTTGTAACAGTAACAGGTGCCCGGCTCATAATCGATGCGCCATTCCAGGAAACCCTTCACCCAGTCCCCGTCGCCTGAACGGACAACATAGGTAGGGTCGGTCCCGTGGCCGGAATTCATCGTCAGCAGATGCCGAATCGTCATCCTTCCCACCGTATCGGATACCCGCTCAGGAAGCGACTCCGGAAACAGATCCACGATCCGGTCGTCGAGCGACAACAACCCCTCAGCAATCGCAAAGCCCACGGCCGTAGACGTAAAGGTCTTGGAGACTGAGTTCATGATGTGCGCCGTATCGGGAACGGCGAAGTGCTCCTTGAGCACCTTGCCGTGCTGAAGGACCATGATGCTGTGCAATTCTTCGGAACTGTCGGCGACGGCCTGTAGATAGGACGTGAACGCCTCGTCCAAAGCCGGGGAGGCTGTTCCGCGCGGCAGCGGATCCTGCGGTTTCGGTTGCGAACAAGAAGCCGCCAGAACCACGGCGGACAGCAGGGCGGAAAAGAGGAAAGATTTCATGTTATTTTTTCTGAAGGTGCGTGTCGATGGCGGCTTTGACAAAAGCGGCAAAGATGGGCTGCGGCTGTTCCGGCGTACTCTTGAACTCGGGATGGAACTGCGTACCGATAAAGAATGGATGTGACGGGATTTCCACGATCTCGACCAGGCCGGTGTCCGGATTGGTGCCGGAAATCACCATGCCGGCTTCTTCAAATGCGGTGCGGTAGGCGTCGTTGAATTCGTAGCGGTGCCGGTGGCGTTCCTTTACGTCCGGCTGCCCGTAGATCCGGGCTGCCAACGTGCCGGGAACCAGTTTGCAGGCATAGGCTCCCAGACGCATCGTTCCGCCCTTGATGGTGGTGGTCTTCTGCTCTTCCATCAGGTCGATGACCGGGTGCGTCGTGGCGGGCTGCATCTCCGTGGAAGCGGCATCCGCATAGCCCAGCATGTCGCGTGCGAACTCCACGACGGCCATCTGCATGCCCAGGCAGATGCCGAAGAAAGGAATACCGTTTTCGCGGGCATGGCGCACGGCGGCAATCTTGCCGGGAATGCCCCGCTCCCCGAAACCGGGAGCCACCAGGATTCCGTCCATGCCGGCCAGCATTTCGGCGACATTGGCTTCGCTGACCTGTTCGGAATGGATCGTCTTGACGTTGACTTTGCATTCATTGGCCGCACCCGCGTGTACCAAAGCTTCCTGAATGGACTTGTAGGCGTCCTGCAACTCCACATATTTGCCCACCAGGCCGATCGTGACTTCGTGTTTCGGATTTTTCAGGCGCTCCAGGAACTCCTTCCATTTGCCCAGTTCCGGCTGGGTAAAGTTCTCGATCTGGAGCTTGCGGACGGCCAGCTCGTCAAGATGCTCCTCGTGCATGTTGAGCGGCACCTGGTAGATGCTCCAGGCATCGATGCTCTGGATCACGTGGCCGGGCTTGACATTGCAGAAGAGCGCGATTTTCCGACGGAGCTCCGGCGTGAGGGGCTGTTCCGTCCGGCACACGATCACATCAGGCTTGACACCGCTCTGCTGGAGCATCTGCACAGAGTGTTGCGTCGGTTTGGTCTTGAGTTCCCTGGCTGCGCGGAGATAGGGGATCAAAGTCAGGTGGATGGACATGCAGTCCTCATCGGGCAGTTCCCATTGCAGCTGGCGGACGGCCTCGATGAACGGCTGCGATTCCATGTCGCCCACCGTTCCGCCGATTTCAGTCAGGATGATATCATAGTCGCCGGTGCGTCCAAGCAGGAGCATGCGGCGCTTGATCTCGTCGGTAATGTGCGGAACGATCTGGACTGTCTTGCCCAGATAGGCGCCCTCGCGCTCCTTCGTGATGACGGTATTGTAGATCTTGCCGGTCGTTACGTTGTTGGCCTTGGACGTATGGACACCCAGGAATCGTTCGTAATGGCCCAGGTCCAGGTCGGTCTCGGCGCCGTCTTCCGTGACGTAGCACTCACCGTGCTCATAAGGATTGAGCGTACCGGGATCGATGTTGATGTAGGGATCGAATTTCTGGATGGTGACGCGAAGGCCGCGCGCCTGCAGGAGTTTGGCCAAGGAAGCCGCGATGATGCCTTTCCCAAGAGAAGAAGCCACTCCGCCCGTTACGAATACATACTTGGTGTTCATGGTTCAAGACGTTAGATAACGGGTTTCAAAAGTAAAAATAATTTGGGAATCCTCCGAAAAAAACTTCTATTGCACGATAAGAGCCGCCTCTTTTGCAAGAAGCGGCTCCGCACGTCCGGAGGAATATGCGTTTTCCGTTTTTTCAATTTCTCGAAGAACTACATAAATAACCGGGAAAAGTCCGGATTTTACACCATAATATATTAAATATCTGGAAATTGCGTTTTTGAATCGATTTTGTCGTCTTACAGGCGCCTTCTGTTGGATTCGCCCTACTTTTGTGCAAAAAACACCAATGAGCATGTATTACAATTTGACGACAGAACAGATGGAGAAACTCCATGAACAATCCGCGCGTTTCAATGAGGCTTGGACCGAGGAAGAGAAGCAAGCCGTTTGTCGGCTGTTCCAAGTAGGGAAGCGCGTTGATGAAATCGCACAAATGCAGGGAAGAACGGTCAACGCCATTCGAATCAAGTTGGTTCAGGCCGGAGAAATAGCGCCTAACCTTTCCCGTCGAGGCCAGCCTTGGACGGAGCAGGAAGAGGAACGGCTGGGTCGATTCCACTCACAAGGCTACCCGGTGGCCGGCTGCGCAAGACTGCTGGGGAGACGTAGAAAGGAAGCGGAAGACAAACTAATTGAAACAGGACTGCTCGCGCCCAAGGAGAAAAGCAAGGCACGCAATGCAGATTACCCGAATGCTTATGAACCATGGTCACAAGAGGAACTGCGGCAACTTCATGCAGAGTTGTCGGGCTATCGGGAAACGTTGACGGCGATGGCTGCCATTGCCGCCAGCCACGGCCGCTCCATCGGTTCCATTATCTCCCGTGCAGCAAAAGACGGCCTCTGCGACGCAAAATGAAAAAGATTTATCACATCAGCCTGTCATCGCACGAGGAAGTCCTGTTCCGGAATGACAGGGACTTTGCCATCGGATTCAATTGCCTGGCCGAAGCCGCCTTCGTCACGGACAGCAAACTGTTGGCCGACGGATTGATGTCGACCCATTGGCATAGTATTGTCCTGACAGATGATCCTCAAGGCTTTGTCCATCGTAAAAATACGCATATGCACTTTTTTTCAATGCTATGTATGCCCGGACGCAGGACAGGCGCACCCTGTTGGGACAGGCAGCACTTTGTGGAAAGACGGCTTCTGAGGCGCAATTGCGGCGCTGCCTTGTTTTGCCGCGACGACACGCTGAGTAGGCTGACAGTGTCGTCGCGGCAGCGAAAAGGGCCTTTCGGCAAAAAAACCTGCCGCGAGAGCATGCTGGGCTAGTCCGCAGTGTTCTCGTGGCAAAACAAGGTGGTCATCCGTCATTCCGGCCCTGAAACGGCATGACGGAACGCTCTTGTTGTCAGCTATGGCTCATTATCCAGTAAATCACCAGCAGGTGGACTGGGTAGAACAAGTAGAACAGGTATTTGGCGACGGGTCCCTGAATGAAGCCTCTTTTGCCATTGTACAGATTGATGGGGATGAAGGCAAGGCCTGCGATCCAGCGGCCGCCAAGCACGCATGAACCGATGATGGCCTGCAGGATCTTGTTGTCTTTCAGGACATAGAGCAACAGAATGAAGCCGTAGCCGCTGCAGCCGTAATCGGCGCGCAAAAGAATGGAGAAGACCAGCAGCCCCAGCAGGCTCCAAAGAAGGTTTATTTTGTCATCCTTGAAATGTTCGATGGCGCACAGGCCGAGATATCCCAGAAAGAGTGTAAAGAACACGTTCTGGCTCGGATAGTGCCAGGTGCCGGAATGGACCAGGTTCCAGGGGATTTCCGACAGGAATGCGAACAAGAGCAGATTCCGTCCGTAACGGACCCGGCTCCGGGTATGCTGGAAACCCTCCACGATCAGGAAGGCGAAGATCGGGAATGCCAGTCGTCCCAGCATCCGCAGCAGTATGTAGAGCGTGATTTCCCTGTGCCCGATGGGGAACAGAACCTCCCGGAAGGCTGGCAGACGATACCATACGAACGAATCAGGTGGTCGATCAGCATGATCGTCACTGCCAGGACTTTGAGCCAGCTCCCGCTGAGAATCTTCCAGCGGCTGCTGGTGATTTCTGTCGACGCTTGTTCCATTAGGTTTGTCGCTTCTGCAAAGATAAATCAAAATGAGAAGGTTCGAGCAATTTTTGTATATTTGCTATTCCAACTTCAAGAAATTCACATAATACCATGGAATTCAAATACGCACCTATGTTCCAGCTCGGGGAAGATACCACCGAGTACTACAAGATTCCCGGATCCGAGGCTTGGGTCTCGGTCGGCGACTTCGAGGGCAAACCCATGCTGAAGGTCAAGCCGGAAGCACTTACAGTGATGGCGAATACCGCCTTCCGTGATGTCTCCTTTATGCTGCGTCCCGCGCATAACGCCCAGGTGGCCAAGATCCTGAGCGATCCCGAAGCTTCCGAAAACGACAAATATGTCGCCCTGACGATGCTGCGCAACGCCGAGGTGGCCTGCAAGGGCAAGCTCCCGTTCTGCCAGGACACCGGCACCGCCATCCTGCACGGCGAGAAAGGCCAGCAGGTCTGGACCGGCTTCTGCGATGAAGAAGCGCTTTCGAAAGGCGTCTTCAAGACCTACACCGAGGAGAATCTGCGCTATAGCCAGAACGCTCCGCTGACCATGTACGAAGAGGTCAACACGAAGTGCAACCTGCCCGCCCAGATCGACATCGAGGCCACCGAAGGCATGGAATACCGCTTCCTCTGCGTGACCAAGGGCGGCGGAAGCGCCAACAAGAGCTACCTCTACCAGGAGACCAAGGCCATCCTCAATCCCGCGACGCTGGTTCCGTTCCTCGTGGGCAAGATGAAGACCCTTGGCACGGCAGCCTGCCCGCCGTACCACATCGCCTTCGTCATCGGCGGCACTTCGGCCGAACGCAACCTGCTCACCGTGAAGCTTGCCTCCTGCAAGTACTATGACAACCTGCCGACCACCGGCGACGAGACGGGCCGTGCCTTCCGCGACATCGAACTCGAAAAGAAAGTGTGGGAAGAAGCCTGCAAGATCGGCCTCGGCGCCCAGTTCGGCGGCAAGTACATGGCCCACGACGTTCGCATCATCCGCCTGCCGCGCCACGGCGCCAGCTGCCCTGTGGGCCTGGGCGTCAGCTGCTCCGCCGACCGTAACATCAAATGCAAGATCGACAAGGATGGCGTCTGGATCGAGAAGCTCGACGACAACCCGGGCCGCTGGATTCCGGAGGAACTCCGCAAGGCCGGCGAAGGCAATGCCGTGAAGATCGACCTTGACCAGCCGATGGCCGATGTCTGCAAGATCCTGACGAAATACCCGATCGGCACGCGCCTGAGCCTGAACGGCACCATCATCGTGGGCCGCGACATCGCCCATGCGAAGATCAAGGAACGTCTGGACAGGGGCGAGCCCATGCCTCAGTACCTGAAAGACCATCCGATCTACTATGCCGGTCCGGCCAAGACGCCGGCGGGCATGGCCTGCGGTTCGATGGGCCCGACGACGGCCGGCCGCATGGACCCGTATGTCGACCTGTTCCAGGACCACGGCGGAAGCATGGTCATGCTGGCCAAGGGCAACCGAAGCCAGGCCGTGACCGACGCCTGCAAGAAGCACGGCGGCTTCTATCTCGGCTCGATCGGCGGACCTGCCGCCATCCTGGCCCAGAACAACATCAAGAGTATCGAGTGCGTCGAGTACCCGGAACTCGGCATGGAAGCCATCTGGAAGATCCGCGTCGAAAACTTCCCGGCCTTCATCCTCGTCGACGACAAAGGCAACGATTTCTTCGCGCAGTTCAAATAGCTGGAGGATAAGAAGCTGGAAATCAGCGACATCTTAATAATCACCCTCCCCCGTCAAAGGGAGGGTGATTTTTCATTATGCGTTGTAAATCAGACGATTAGTCTCCAGCCGCTATAGGTCGTTCCGCATGAGGAATTCCTTCATGAAGGCGTTGAGGTCGCCATCGAGGACGCCTTGTGTGTCGGAGGTCTCGTAGCCGGTACGCAGGTCCTTGACCATCTTGTAGGGATGCAGTACGTAGGAACGGATCTGCGAGCCCCACTCGATGCGCTTCTTCTGGCCTTCGAGTTCAGCCTGTTTCTCCTGGCGTTTCTTGAGTTCCAGGTCGTAGAGGTGCGACTTGAGGATGCGGAGGGCGTTCTGCCGGTTGTCGAGCTGAGAGCGCGTTTCCGTGTTTTCGACCGTGATGCCCGTGGGAATGTGCCGTACGCGCACACCGGTCTCCACCTTGTTTACGTTCTGGCCGCCGGCGCCGGACGAACGGAAGGTATCCCATTCCAGATCGGCCGGATTGATCTCGATCTGGATCGTGTCGTCGACCAGCGGATACACGAAGACTGAGGAGAATGTGGTCTGCCGCTTGCCCTGCGCATTGTAGGGAGAGATGCGGACCAGGCGGTGCACGCCGTTCTCGGCCTTGAGATAGCCGTAGGCATAGTCACCTTCGAACTGGATGGTGCATGACTTGATGCCGGCCTCGTCGCCTTCCAGCAACTCGGTGACGGTCATCTTGTAGCCGTTGCGCTCGCCCCAGCGGGTGTACATGCGCATGAGCATGCTCGACCAGTCGTTCGCCTCGGTTCCGCCGGCACCGGAGTTGATGGTCAGTACGGCGCCCAGGTTGTCACCTTCTTCGCCCAGCATGTTGCGCATTTCGAGCGCCTCGAGCCGTTCGACGAGCGCTGCATAGGCAGCGTCGATGTCGTCGGCCGCGTCTTCTCCGAAATCGAAGAGCGTCTCCAGGTCGGAGAGGCCTTCCTCCAGGGCGTCATAGCCGTCGACCCAATACTTGACGGCAGAAACTTCTTTCATGAAAGCCTCGGCGGCCTTCGGGTCGTCCCAAAAGTCAGCAGCTGTGGTGCGGGCTTGTTTTTCAGCTAAATCAGAACGTTTCGCAGGGATGTCAAAGAAACCTCCCCAACGTCTCTATCCGCTGTTTAACCGTTTTAATCTCTTCTGAGGTAATCATAAATCCGTTTAATTTCTTCGTAGCCGTAGCCGCGTCCGAGTGCATAGCGGAAAAACCTGGCTTCCTTGCGGGCTGGATCCTCCTCGCGGGCGAGGGCTTTCCATTTGGCCCGGAGCAGCTGTTCCATGCGGGCGTCTGCGGCTGGCAGGTCGATGGATTCCAACGCCGTGGCGATGACATCCGCATCGATCTGTTTCTGTTGCAAAGCTAATCTAATTTTGAGACTTCCCCAACCCTGGAGTGCACTTTTGTCGTGCGCGAAAGCGCGGGCGTAGCGCGCATCGTCGAGATAGCCTTCCCGGCAGAGCGTGTCAAGGATGTCCTGCACATCTGCGGCCGGAAGCCCGGACAGTTTGCGGCGGATCTCGCTCCGGCAGCATTCGCGTCCGGCGCACAGGCGCATCATGCGTCCCAGCATCCGTGTCTTTTCGTCGTTGTCAGAAGGCATGGCCGATGCTGATGAAGGCGCCGACTTTCCGGGTGTGGTTCGACCAGAACAGGTTGAAAGACAGGGGACCGATGAAAGAGTTGTAGGCGTAGCCGATGCGGGCGCCGATGATGGGTGCGTTGTCAAAGATGTTGTCGAGATTCTGGAAATCCCGGGCATAGGCCCCCGACAGGAACACGTAGTTGTTGTTGAGGAACTGGTAGCGGAGGTCCAGCGTGACGTCGGTCAGTACGTTCTGGTACACGCGCGGCCGGCCGAAGCCGATGAACGGCAGCTGCTGGTCCATGTAACGGCCATACAGGCTGCCGCCCATGACGTTGGCATAGGCCATCGGAAGCTGCTTTCCGAAAAGGGTACGGTTGTCGATGGTGGTGATCAGGGCGAAATGCCTGCCCATGGGGATGACCCCGGAAAAATGCACCCGGGCCGTCATGAAATTGGTCTGATCTCCCTTGAACATGCTGTTGAAGCAGTAGTCGAATTCGGCATCCAGTTGGGTGCCGCGGCTCGGGAAGTTCGGGTCGTTGCGGCTGTCTGCCTGGAAGCGGGCATAGGCGAAGGGAAAAGCATTGCGCGAATAGTCGATGTCATAGCCCGGGAAATCGGTGGCATTGATCTGCGCCCGGTAGCCGAACAGTTCCATCCGCGCACCCAGGTCGATGGAAATGTTGCGGGCCCGGGTGGCAAAGGCCAGGTTGAAACTGTGCTGGTCGAAGCCCATGTTGAACAGCTCATCCAGATTCTTCATGTTGAAGCTGGCCTTGCGGAAGCGGTAGCCCGCCTTGAACTGGGCCAGCGAGCGGAACACGTAGGAATACTGCGCCTGCGCCTGCAGATTGTAAGCGATCTTGGCCGATACATTGAATTTCGATCCGTAGAGCGTATTCTCATGGAAACCCACCGAAGCCAGGATGGCGGCGATTTCCTCGCTGTCGAAGCGGACGCCCACGCCGATCATCGATTTGCGGCCCGGGACGAAAGTGAGTTCCAGGTCGTAGGGTTCATCCTGTCCTTTGAGCATGTAGGTCACGGACTCAAAGGCGGCTGTGTTGTAGAATCGGGCGATCTCGGTGTTCAAGTCGACACCGCTGATGCGGGCACCCGGCTTGAGGCAACTCTTGCGCATCAGCAACTGGTAGTCCTTGGCCGAAAGGCCATTGAATGAGACATGCCCCAGCGTAATGGAATCGCGGTCGAGGCGCACGGCCTTCCGGTATTTTTCCGGCTGTTTCACCGGCCCGATGAATTCCTGTTCGGACTGGTCAAGACGTGCTTTGATGGCCTCCAGCTCAGCCTGGTGTTCCCGGGCGGCGGCTTCCCCGTTGTCGATGATCTTGCGGAGGCTCACGGGGTCGTAGGAAAGTGTGCCGTAACCCTTGGTGTCCGGATAGACGGCCAGGTCCGTCATGGCCAGGTTGTCGGGCAGTTTGCCATAGACATAGAGATCGAGGATCTCACTGGCCAGATCGCCGATATTGTCGATGTCGTCGTCTTCCTTCGGTTCATTGTGCAGGACGATGCCGATGATGATGTCTGCCCCCATTTCTTTGCATACGTCGGCCGGATAGTTGTTGAGGACACCGCCGTCCACCAGCACCATGTCGCCAATCCGCATCGGTGCGAAATAGCCCGGGATGGCCATCGATGCCCGGATGGCATCGACGAAGTTACCGCTCTTGAAGACGACCTCCTTCTTGCTTTTCAGGTCGACGGCCACGCAGGCGAAGGGAATCGGCATGCGTGAGAAATCCAGAGAGTCCTGATAGCCGACGGAAAGATGGGTGAACAGGTTGTAGATATTCTGGCCGTTGACCACGGCCAGCGGGATGTTGCTCAGCAGAGCGGCGGGCTCGTCCGGCTTGCGGGGTTTGCGTGGGCCGAGCCGGCTGTAGTCTCCTGCACCAAAAGGAATCTGGAGCACGAACTTGTCCTGGTTCTGCTTGCGCTCGAACATCCGGCTGCTGCGGGGGATACGGTCGCTCAGCAGGAAGTTCCAGTCCTGGGCCATGATGAGGGAATCCAGTTCGGCCGCTGAATAACCGATGGCGTAGAGTCCGCCGACGATGGCGCCCATGCTGGTCCCCACGATGTAGTCGATGGGGATGCCGTTTTCTTCCAGCACCTTCAGCACGCCTACGTGCGACGCCCCCTTGGCTCCGCCGCCGCTCAGCACGACACCGACCTTCGGCCGTTGGGCCAGGGCGGTAAGGCTCAGCAGGAGCGTCAGCAGCAGGGCGAGGCAGCGTTTCACGGGCATTTCGGGTTAAAAGTCGAAGCCCAGCGCAAAGTAGAGGCCGATGCGTCGGGAAAGGTCAGACCAGTGGGCGATGAGCTGGATCGGTCCGATGATGGTATTGATCGAATAGCCGGCGCCGAAGCCGTAGTGCTGCTCCGTTATGAAACCCTCCGTAAGTTTGTCCCAGCTGAGCATGTAGTTACCGTACAGCGTGAGATAATGCTGCTTGAACAGGTTGATGCGCAGGTCGGCCCTGGCGATGTCCAGCTTGTCGTACGTCATGTAGGCGTGGTTGATGCCGATGAAGGGCATATGCGTGTAAGTATAGCGGCCGTACATCGCGCCGCCGACATAGTTCCTGAAGAAATCGAGCGGTTCACGGAACATGAAACGGTTCCACGTCTGTGGAATCAGGGTCACCCGGCTGCCGAGCGGAATGGCGGCTTTCAGGTTGAACAGAGCTTCGTAGGCGAGGGTGCTGCTGTTGTGGGTTTCTCCGGTGTCGTAAAAATCTTTTTTCCAACTCTTCAAATAGCCGCCCTCCAGGTCCATCTTGAGGCCCCTGGCAGGGAAGTAGCTGTCATCCATAGAGTCAAACCGCCAGTTGAAGAAGGTATTGATGTTCTGGGCCTTATAGTGCTCATCATTAAAATTGACGGTCGACATCGAGCGGCTGTCTATGTTGTCGTAGCGGACGCCGAGCTGGAAGTCGGCTTCCTTCCAGCCGGTGATCTGATAGTAGAGTTCGCCCCGGAAAAAGTTGTAACGGTTCGTATGGCCCAGGGCATAATCGTATTTGGTCTGCGTCTCGTCATAGACGGAGATATCGTTGTAAAGGTCCATGCTCATGTGGTGTAGATGGACGGACGCGTTCAGCTTGGTCATGTTCCGGAAGGTATAGCCGTATCGCAGGGTCCCGTTGATATTGGCTCCGAGTTCCATTTCCAGATCGAGCTTCGAGCCGAAGAGCTTGCGCTTGTTGAGGTTGACGCCCAGCAGGATGGAAGCCATCTCCTCGCTGTCGAACCGGAATCCGATTCCTACCTGGTGCATGCGCTGGGGCGAGAAAAAGATCTGGAGACGGTAGCCTTCTTCCTCCGTGCCGGCGATGCGGTAGTACACCTTGTTGAAAGCACGGGTGTTGTAGAATCTGGCCATCGCCTTGTCCATGTCTTTGCCCGATATCATCTCGCCCGGGGCGATGTTGGTCTTGGAAAGCAGCCATTGCATCTCCTTGGCATCGGTGCCGGTGATCTCGAGCTGAGAGATGCGCACGGATTCCTGGTCCAGGTTGACGGCCTTGGGCGGACGCTGTTTTTCTTCATCGGGAAACTCTTTCAGGTGCTGGGCCAGCGACTGCAGTTGCGGAAGGACTCGTTCGGCAGCGACGCGGCCGCTGTCGATGAGGGCCTCTACGCTGCGGTCGTCAAAGGCCAGGATACCGAAATCGCTGGTGTTCGGCTCGATGATGATGTCGGAATTGCGGCGGGCAGACTGGTATTTCTCGCCGTTCATCATGCTGAGCATCGTCTCGATCATCTCGGGAAGCGTCTGGTCGGTATCGACCCGGGGTTTTTTGAAATGGTGGAGGTCTACGCAGATCACATAGTCGGCGCCCATCTCCCGGACCACGTCGACCGGCATGTTGTTGACCATGCCACCGTCCACCAGATACCGGTTGCCGACCTTGACCGGAACGAAAAAGGCCGGAATCGACATGCTGGACCGGATGGCCGTCACGATGCTGCCCCTGTGCCAGACGACCTCCTCCTTGGTGTTGAGGTCCACCGCCACGCAGGAGAAGGGGATGGGCAGGGAATTGAAGTCGACATCATCCTGGTATCCCACCGAGAGCTTGGTGAAGAGCTGGTCGAGATACTGGCCTTCCACCACCGCACCGGGCATGTTGCGCAGCAGGCCCCGGCTCCGGCCCTTGCCGGCCTCGGCCTGTTCGCTCAGGTTGGCGCGGTTCATGAAAGGAAGGGTGAACAGATAGCGGTCGCGGTCCTCCTTGTCCAGATAGGATACGCTCCGGCGGTCCACCTGGTCGCGGATCAGCAGGTTCCAGTCCTGCGCGCGAACGAGGGAATCCATGTCCTCGGCCGAATAGCCCAGGGCATAGATGCCGCCGATGATCGAGCCGATACTGGTGCCCACGACAAAGTCGATGGGGATGCCGGATTCCTCGATGATCTTCAGGGCACCGATGTGCGCCATGCCTTTGGCACCGCCTCCGGAAAAGACGAGGCCCACTTTCGGGCGCTTCTTCTGGGGTTCGGCTGTTTCGGGCTCTTCGGCCAGCAGGATGGGGGAGAAGAGCGTAAGCAGCAGGATTACGGACAGCAGACGTTTCATATCGCAATGTGTTTTTAATTGTTCTTTTTCAGGCCTTTGCCGGCGAGCAGGCCGCAGGCGGCGAAAATGTCCTCGCCGCGCGAGGCGCGGAGCGTGGCGGTAATGCCGGCGCGGTTGAGCCGTTCCAGGAAAGCCGCGATCGCAGCCGGGGAAGATGTCTGGAACGGGCTGTCAGGGATGGCGTGGAAGCGGATCAGGTTGACCCGGCACTCCAGGCCCTGCAGCAGGCGGGCCAGGGCATCGGCGTAGCGGGGCGTGTCGTTGAGGCCGGCGAACATCGTGTATTCGAAACTCACGCGGCGCTGCCCCGTGAAATCGTACTGGCGGATGAGTGCGAGCACGTCGTTCAGGGGCCAGGCTTTCTGCACGGGCATGATCCGTTCCCGTTCCTGCGGGAAGGGATTGTGCAGGCTGACCGCCAGGTGGCAGCGGCTCTCGTCGAGGAACTTCCGGAGCGTGGGCAGCACGCCGATGGTCGAGACCGTCACGCGTTTCGGGCTCCAGCCGAAGCCCCAGTCGGCCGTGATGATCTCCAGGGCGCGGGAAACCTGCTCCCAGTTGTCGAGCGGCTCGCCCATTCCCATGAAGACCGCATTGGTCAGCTGGTCCGCTTCGTCCAGGCTCAGGAACTGGGAGAGGATCTCCGCAGCCGAAAGCTGCCCGTGGAAGCCGCCGCGTCCCGTCATGCAGAAACGGCAGCTCATCTTGCAGCCGATCTGCGAGGAGACGCAGACCGTGGCCCGCGCCAGCCCGCCTTCAGAACCGTCTTCATACTGCGGAATCATTACCGTCTCGATGAACTTGTCGGGCACCGAGGTGGGGAAGAGGTACTTCCGGGTCCCGTCGCGCGATGTGAAACATTCCACGGGAAGGACTCGGCCAATTTCATAGCGTTCGGAGAGTGCGGCCCGAGCCGCTTTCGACAGGTTGGTCATCGCGTCGATGCCGGTCACGCGCTTCTGGTAGAGCCATTGGGCCATCTGCTTCGCAGCAAAGGAGGGAAGTCCGAGTTGCGAGGCGACCTGCTGAAGTTCAGCCAGTGTCTTGCCCAATAATGCTTCTTTCATGTCGACATGCGTCAGAATTGCAAATTTACGACAAAACAGAGGATTTTCCCACAAAAATAGTATCTTTGCAGATAGACGGAACGTGTCAGCGATCCATTAACCATTTAATCACTGAAGTATGGCAAAAGAAAACGAAGAAATCAATGCAGGCGCAGGAAAGAACGCCGAGAAGTTGAAAGCACTGCAGGCAACCATTGCCAAAATCGAAAAGGATTTCGGCAAAGGTACGATCATGAAGATGGGAGACCAGCCTTCTTTGGAAGTCTCTACGATCGCGACCGGCTCCATCGCCCTTGACCACGCACTGGGCATCGGCGGTTATCCGCGTGGCCGCGTCATCGAGATATACGGTCCCGAGTCGAGCGGCAAGACCACGCTGGCTATCCACGCCATCGCCGAAGCACAGAAACAGGGCGGCATCGCCGCCATCATCGATGCGGAACATGCCTTCGACCGCACCTACGCCGTCAATCTGGGCGTGAATATCGACACCCTGCTCATCTCCCAGCCGGACAACGGAGAGCAAGCCCTTGAGATTGCCGACAACCTCATCCGCAGCGGGGCCATCGACATCATCGTCATCGACTCCGTGGCGGCCCTGACTCCCAAAGCCGAGATCGAAGGCGAGATGGGCGACAACAAGGTCGGCCTCCAGGCCCGCCTCATGAGCCAGGCCCTCCGCAAGCTCACGGCCAACATCTCCAAGACCAATACCTGCTGCATCTTCATCAACCAGCTCCGCGAGAAGATCGGCATCCTCTTCGGCAATCCCGAGACCACGACCGGCGGCAACGCCCTGAAATTCTACGCTTCGGTACGAATCGACGTGCGCCGCGTCACCCAGCTCAAAGACGGTGACGAAGCCACCGGCAACCGTACCCGCGCCAAGATCGTCAAGAACAAGATGGCGCCGCCGTTCAAGAAGGCCGAGTTCGACATCGTCTTCGGCGAAGGCATCTCCCACATCGGCGAGATCGTGGACCTGGGCGTAGAACTCGAAATCATCAAGAAGAGCGGTTCCTGGTTCAGCTATGAAGATGCGAGGCTGGCGCAGGGGCGTGACGCTGTCAAGGCCCTGCTCAAGGACAACCCCCAGCTGGCCGACGAAATCGAAGCCAAGATCCGCGAAAAACTGAAAACCGTAAAAGACTAAATGAAAAAAATCATACTGACCGGTGACCGCCCCACCGGGCGGTTGCACATCGGCCATTACGTAGGTTCGCTGCGCCGCCGCGTGGAATTGCAGAATTCCGGAGCGTACGACGAGATATATATCATGATCGCCGACGCGCAGGCGCTTACCGACAATGCCGACAACCCCGAAAAAGTACGGCAGAACATCATCGAAGTGGCATTGGACTACCTTTCGGCGGGCATCGACCCGGCGAAAAGCCATATCCTGATCCAGTCGCAGATAGCAGAGCTGACGGAGCTCACGTTCTACTACATGAACCTTGTTACGGTCCAGCGCCTGCAGCGCAACCCGACCGTCAAGGCCGAGATCCAGATGCGCGGCTTCAACGACACCGAAGGCGCCGACAACAAGGCCGGCACGCCGGTCGGCTTCTTCTGCTATCCGATCAGCCAGGCGGCCGACATCACCGCCTTCAAGGCGACCACCGTGCCGGTGGGCGAAGACCAGGAACCGATGATCGAGCAGACCCGCGAAATCGTGCGCAAGTTCAACGCCACCTATGGCGAGACGCTTGTGGAACCGGAGATCCTGCTGCCCGACAATGCGGCCTGCCTGCGCCTGCCCGGTACCGACGGCAAGGCGAAGATGAGCAAGTCGCTGGGCAACTGCATCTATCTTTCCGACAGTGCGGAAGACGTGGCTGCCAAGGTGCGTGGCATGTACACGGACCCGGGTCACCTTCAGGTGAGCGACCCCGGAAAAGTCGAAGGCAACACGGTATTTACCTATCTGGACGCCTTCTGCAAGCCCGAGCATTTCGTGCGTTACGCCGACTGTTTCCACGGGAAGAAGGTGAGCTTCGATTTCAAGGATCTCGACGAGATGAAGGCGCAGTACCGGGCCGGCGGCCTGGGCGACGTGATGTGCAAGAATTTCCTCACGGCCGTGCTCAACGAGACCCTGGAACCCATCCGCCGGCGCCGCAAGGAGCTGGAGCAGGACATCCCGTATGTGTACGGGGTGTTGCACGACGGCACCGAAGCGGCCCGGGCCGCTGCTGCCGAAACGCTTGCCGACGTGAAACGCGCCATGCGCATCAACTATTTCGATTCCGACGTGCTGGATCAGCTGGTCCGGGAACAGACCGAGAAGTACCAATCCTTATAAAGAATACATGAGAAATCTGGTTTTGACGCTGTTTGCGATAGGTTTGCTGGCGGTGCCGTCACAGGCACAGCCGCTTTACCGGGATATCCACAGGAATGATATTTCGACGGGGTATTCTTTTTCCCTGCTGAATTCTGCCGTCCAGTTGATCGATCAGCTCAAATTTCTGGTCAAGACGGATCCTGAAACCGGGGACGCCGTGTTCGGCATCCGAAGCGGCGGATCGGTGGGCGTGTTTAATATTGCATACGACAGGAGGATGAATCCCTATGTCTCGCTGGGTGCCTCTTTGGGCGTCAATCAGGCCAGCATCGACCTGATCGCAGAAGGAGGGGCAAGGGCGCACCTGGCAAGCGGCGGCATCTATTTCGCCATGGTGACCGGACGCTTCGACTGGTTCCATGTCAAGAATGATTTCTTCTCGATGTACTCCAAGCTCGGCCTGGGCGCGATGCTCGTCCATGGCGACCTGGCGCAGGGTTTCCTGCTGAGTGGTTCGATGGTGCTGCCGAACTTGCACGCAACGTTCATCGGCATGGAGATGGGCCGTCAGATCGGCATGTTCGCTGAACTGGGCCTGGGTATCCAGGGCGTTTTCCAGCTGGGCATCCGTGCCCGTTTCTAAAACAGAACTGACATATCAATCCATCCATTATGAAAAGAATATTTGTTTCCATTTTAATTATCAGCTCCTTGTTCCTTTCCGGACAGGCAAAAGCACAGAACCCGTATTACAAGCAGGTTCATCCCAACGATATTTCCGTCAGCTACGGCTTTTCGCTGCTGAGCACTTTCGGCTCTGTCGTGATCGGTTCGCTGAGCAATATCCTTGACGTTGAAAAGGAAATTTCCGTCAAGCCCGGTGGTACCTATGGCGTGATCAACCTGGGCTATGCTTATCAGCTCAACAAGGTGGTATCCATCGGTGGCGCCGCCGGCTTCAACAGGCTGAGTATCGATCTGAAAGACAATACGGGAAAGATTTCGCCCGCTGCCGTGAATGTCTGGACGATCATGTCCACCGGCAAATTCGACTGGTTCCGTACGCGTTCCGACATGTTCGGCATGTATTCGAAAGTCGGCCTGGGTGTCATGGCTGTCGGCGGTTCGCTGATGGAAGAATTACACAAGACCGTCTGGCTTCCTACCGGCCAGCTTTCCCTCATCGGCCTGGAGGTCGGCAAAGGATTCAGCGGCTTCATGGAACTCGGCTTTGGCATGCAGGGCATCGCCCAGCTGGGTGTCAGGGCAAGATTTTAATGAAGAAATCGTTCCTCGTTCTGCTGTCACTGGTCTGTCTGCTGCTTGCTCCGCCATCCTGGGCACAGCAGCAGAAGACGGTGCAGTATCATCATGAGATTTCTTCAAGCTATGGCATGTCGCTTCTGGGCCTCATGTTCGACAAGGCGGTCGAGAAGATCGGCAGCACGGTTGACCTGGGTGAACTCATCGGTGTGCGTATCGACGATATCGATCTCAAGGGCGGCGGCTCGAAAGGCGTGGTCAACCTGGGCTACGCCTATCAGATTAACAAGCGTTTCCAGTTCGGCATTTCCGGCGGATTCAACCGTGTGTCTATCAAATTTTTGGAGGGGGAAGAATCATTCAGTCCGCTGAAGGTGGACCTGTACTCCATCATGGGTACGGCACAGGTCAACTGGTTCCGTACGAGGGACGACCGTCTGGGTATCTATTCCAAGCTTGGCGCAGGCGTGATGCTGTTGAATATCGGCCTGGATGTCGGCTCGGAAGAGGACATCAGGGATACCCGGCCTTTCTTCTCGCCTCACCTCACACTCCTCGGCCTGGAAGTCGGACGCGGCTTCCGTGGTTTCCTTGAACTGGGCGCCGGCATGCAAGGGCTCGTCCAGGTCGGCATTAAAGCAAGATTCTAAACCTATGAAAAGATTTTTTATCGCGATTGTTTGTCTCTGTGCGCTGGCTGCAGGTCCGCAGGCGCAGGCCCAGCGCCTCAAGGAGGCACATCCCAATGAAATCAGCACCAGTTTCGGCGTGTCGCTGCTGGGCATGTCAGTGCGGGCAGTAACGGCATTGGGCAACAAACTCGGCGACCTGGCCGGCCTGTGGGATGAATCCGGGGACGATAAGGTCCGGGTCCACATCGGGGGAACCGGAGGCATTGCGACGCTGGGTTACAGTTATACGATCAACAAGACCTGGCAGTTCGGTGCGTCCGTCGGATTCGACCGCCTGAGTGTCGAGGTTTCCGACAATACCGGGGCATTCCGGCCGCTCACGGCAAACCTTATCAGCATCATGCACACGGCGCAGGTCAACTGGTTCCGTACGAAAAACGACGTGTTCGGCATGTACTCCAAATTCGGTGCGGGCGTCTGGATTGCCAACTATGGCCTGATGGTCGACACGGCCGACGAGAAGCGCGGCACCAAGACTTTCTATCCGATCGGACAGATTTCAGCCGTCTGCCTGGAAGTGGGCAGGCAGTTCAGCGGTTTCCTGGAACTGGGTGTCGGCATGCAGGGCTCCATCGTCACCGGCATCCGCGCACGTTTTTGACGGGGCACCGCCCCTGACCCTGGTATCGTATGCCGATGGAGGTTTTCCGCAAGATGTCGCTCATGTTGTTGTGCCTGGCCCAGGCTTTATCCGCCCTGGCAGCCCGCCCCGACACGGTCCGCATCGTTTTCATCGGCGACGTGATGAGTCACGGTCCCCAGGTCACGGCCGCGCTCCGGCCCGGCGGCAACCCCGCCGATCCGGCCGACTTCGACTATCGTTCCTATTTCCAATATGTCCGCCCCTGGTTCCAGGAGGCCGACCTCGTGGTGGCGAACATGGAGTTTCCCGTGGGCGTACAGCCTTTCTCCGGCTATCCGTTCTTCTCGGCGCCGCCGGCCCTTCCCGAAGAGGCGCGGCGAAGCCGCGTCATGGTTTTCCTGACGGCCAACAATCATCTCTGCGACAGGGGACGGGCCGGACTGGACAGCACGTATGTCCAATATTCACGCATGGGTGTCCCCTTCACCGGGTTCTACCGCTCCGAAGGCGAAGAATACGAAAACGACCCGCTGATCATCGATATCCACGGTCATCGCATCGCGCTGGCCAACTTCACGTACGGCACCAACGGGCTGCCGGTTCCTCCGCCCTATCGCATCAACCTGCTCGACTCCACGCATATCAAGGAAGTGCTCGCGCGGGGACGGGCACGCGGTGCGGAATACCTCATCGCGCTCCCCCATTGGGGAGAAGAGTACCAGCTCACGCCCAACGCCTCGCAGCGGAACTGGGCCGACCTGTTCTTCCGGGAAGGAGCCGATGCCATCGTGGGCGCCCATACGCATGTCGTCCAGCCCGTGGAGTTCACGGCGGACGGACGGCCCGTGGCATGGTCGCTGGGTAACTACATCTCCAACCAGCCTTTTCCCTATTCACAAATCGGCATGCTCCTTTCCCTGACCCTTGTCTGTGATGAAGGCGGCATCCGCGTTGCCGGCCTGCGTCCCACCTATCTCTGGTGTTCGCGCCACGGCATGTATGAAAAGAACTATACCGTCTTCCCCATCCTCGACTGGATCGGGCGCCGCGACGAATGGCTTGACAAGAGCGAATACGACAAGATGCTAAGGGAATGGACGGCCTTGAAAACGAAATTCAACCTGTAAACCTGATACCTGCTTATGGAGAAAACCATTTTCCTTGAAGAGATCGATCCGATCGACATCTATGGCGTCAACAACCGATTGTTCGACCTGCTCGTCAGCCATTATCCCAAGATCAAGGCCGTCGCCCGCGGCGCCGAGATCTACCTGATGGGGCCGCAAAGCGAACTCGACGACTTCGAGGAAAAAATCAAGCTGCTGCGCCAGAAGCGGATGCGCAAGAGCGTACTGAATGAATACGACGTGGAAGCCCTGTTCGAAGGAACTGACCGCAGCGCAGAAAGCGGCACCGTTCCCACCGACGAGGCCTCCGACAGCATCATCGTCTACAGCAACGAAGGAAGGCCCATCAAGGCCCGCACGCCCAACCAGAAGCGCATGGTGCGTGAATACTACCGCAACGACCTGATCTTCGCCATCGGGCCCGCGGGCAGCGGAAAGACCTATACGGCCATCGCCCTGGCCGTCCGCGCGCTCAAGAACCGGGAAGTGAAACGCATCATCCTCACCCGCCCCGCCGTGGAAGCCGGCGAGCGCCTCGGCTTCCTGCCGGGCGACCTCAAGGACAAGCTCGATCCGTATCTCCAGCCGCTTTACGATGCGCTGGGCGACATGATTCCCGCCAAGAGGCTCCAGAATTTCATGGAGGAAGGCATTATCCAGATCGCGCCGCTGGCCTACATGCGCGGACGTACGCTTGACCGCGCCTTCGTCATCCTCGACGAGGCGCAGAATACCTCCCTGGGCCAGCTCAAGATGTTTCTCACGCGCATGGGCTGCGATGCCAAGTTCATCGTCACGGGTGATGCCACGCAGATCGACCTGCCCAACAAGAGCGACTCAGGCCTGATGCGCGGCGTGGAACTCGTCCGCGACATCAAGGGGATCAGCATCGTGGAATTCGGGAAGGAAGATATCGTCCGGCACCCGCTGGTTACAAAGATTGTGGATGCATTCGAACGCACCTGACACTGGCGCGCATGTCATCCTTGCCTGTATAAGTCATCGGAAAATCGCCCAGGTCGTACCAGATGTAACGGTAGAAGGCCTGGGTTTCGTTTTTCTCCGTCGCACTCCACCAGCAGCCATAATTGTTGAAACCGGAGAACTCGGTGGTACCGGCGAAAGAAAAGCCCAGGGGCAGTGCGTTCCAGCCAATGTCGTTGGTATGGGCATTGTCGGGAGAATAGGGCCACATGCGCTCCTCGTTGAGATAGGCGTCGGCCGAGGCTTTCGATCCCAGGCCGTCCCAGTTGTCGACGAAAGGCAGCGCACGGCCGTCGTTCAGCACGGTCGCCAGCGATTCCCAGTCCGCATGGGTGGGAACGGTCCATCCTTCCGGGCATACCTGTCCGGAAGTGGCTTCGCGCCAGGTGTAGAAACTGCCGAACATGCCTGCCGTCGCAGGAGAAGACAGAAACGGGACCCCCGCACCTTTCCATGCCAGGTTCTGTGTGAACCAGTCGCGGTCGCCGGCGGTCACATAGCCGTAGGTCATGCCGTCACGGTCGTCCACGATGAAATGCTCACTGCGTTTGAGGCCGGTCAGCGAACTGTTCCAGGCGGTGTCGATGGTGGTCACCTGCTGCGAGGTACTGGTAGAGTAGAAACCATCGGCAAACGATTGCGCCGTGACCAGGAAGACGCCCAGGCTGTCAGGGAACTGAACCGTAATGGTCTGGCGGTACAGGGAATCGACATAGACGTTGTTGATGTACCATCTGTAGCTGGCTTCCTTGGGATAGATGACGCCCGACGCGGACATCGTGACCGTTTCACCTTTCAGGACATAGTAGGGAATATTGAAGACGACGGTCCCTGACATGGATTCAGAGGTCGTTTCTTCTTCCTCTGTCTTCTTGCAGGACAAGAGGCTCAACAGTAAAAGGGCGGTCAGGCCGAACCAACGGAAATATGGTGTCAGATACATCTGGTTTCTGTGTATTACAACTTGCAAAGGTGCATAAATAATCGTAAATTTGCAAGAAATGTACCGTACACTCATCTTGCTCGTGCTTTCTTTGCTGTTGCTGGGCAGCTGCGATGCAGACAAATCCTATCACCGGATCGAAGGCTTCGCCCAGGGTGGTACCTTCCACATCATCTGCGGCCAGCTCCATGGCATGAGTGAAGAACAACTCAGACAACGCATCGACGCCTGCCTGCAGGAGATCGATGTCACGCTGAGCGGTTACAACAAAGGCTCGATGCTGTCGAAGATCAATGCCGGAGAAGACCTTCCCCTCAACGATGTCTTCATCGACTGTTTCAACCGGGCCAAAGCCATCTGGGAAGAGTCCGGAGGGGCGTTCGATCCCTCATCGGCACCTTTGTTCGACCTGTGGGGCTTCGGTTTCTCCAACAAAGGGACTGTTACGCAGGAAGCCATCGACTCGATCCGCAGCTTCATCGGCATGGATCTCCTGACATTGGAACAACACAAGGACGGCGTACACCTGGTGAAAGCGGACCCGCGCGTCAAACTCAACTTCAATGCGATCGCCCAGGGTTTTTCCTGCGACCGGGTAGGCAGGATCCTCGATTCCATCGGCTGCAACGACTATCTGGTGGAAATCGGACGGGAAATTCTCTGCAAAGGAAAGAATGCTGTCGGAGAACCCTGGCGCGTAGGTCTCGACAAGCCTTATGACGGCAATTACGATGAAGGCGCTGACCTGCAAGCCATCATCAACGTGACCGATTGCGGTATCGTCACATCGGGCAACTATCGCAGCTACTATATCGAAAACGGCCAGAAATTCGCCCATACCATCGATCCGGCAACCGGCCGGCCCGTAACCCACAACCTATTGAGCGCCACGGTTGTCGCCCCCGATGCCGCTACGGCCGACGCCTATGCCACCTGGATGATGGTCATCGGGCTGGAAAGGGCGCGGGAAGAACTGGAAAGACGGCCCGGCATCGACGCTTTGCTGGTGTACGACCGCGACGGCGAAATGCTAACCTTCCAAACTGAACATCTCAATACCCAATAACATGAACAGAAGAGACTTCCTCAAGGCGTCTGCGCTGGGCGCAGCTGCACTCGGACTGAGCGGCATGACCGGCTGCAAGGTCACGACACGGCATTCCTTCGACACCATCATCAAGAACGGCGTCATCCATGCGGGTGACGGCAAGCCGCCGATCGTGGGTGACATTGCCATCCGGGACGGAAAGATCGCCGCCCTCGGGAAAGATCTCGGCACCAGCGCGGCCAGCGTGGTGGATGCCGGCGGACTGGTGGTCTCGCCGGGCTTCATCGACATCCATACGCATACCGATACCAACCTGTTCGATGCGCCCAAGGGCGACAGCCGCATCTTCCAGGGCATTACCACCGACCTGGGCGGCAACTGCGGCTACTGTCCCTTCGTGTACAGCGACGAGGCCTGGGAAAGCCGCAAGGACCGGCCCCGCCACGGCGGACCGGCCTGGCGCAATATCGACGGCTTCTACCAGCGGCTGACCGAAAAAAAGATCGGCATCAACTACGCCAGCCTGGTGGGCCACGGTGACGTCCGCGAAGCCGTCGTCGGTCCCTACAACGTCAAGGCTACCGACGAACAGCTCAGGCGCATGTGCGAAGAACTCGACCACCAGCTCGAGCTGGGTGCCATGGGTCTCTCCTATGGCTTGGAATACGCTCCCGGCTGCTACTGCGACACCCGGGAAATGGTCGAGCTCAACAAAGTCGTCAAGAAGCACAATGCCCTCTATACCATTCACATGCGCAACGAGGACGACCATGTGCTCGAGGCCATGGATGAGGCCATCGAGGCGGCCCGCCTTTCCGGCGCCCGCCTGGAAATCTCGCATCTCAAGGCGCAGAACCCGGCCAATTTCGACAAGATCGACGAGATGCTGGGCAAGATCGACGCCGCCCGTGCGGCCGGCATCGACATCGCCTTCGACCGATACCCCTACACGGCTTTCTCTACCGGCTTTACCTCTTTCATTCCCATCGAACTGCGCGACGGTACGTCCGAAGACATCTACAAACGTCTCAACGACAAGGCGACCTGCGAAAAGATCAAGAAATACGCCTACAGCCGTCTCGAACGATTCGGCGGCCCCCAGCAGGTGGTCGTGGCCGGCTGCAACGACCCGGCCAATGCCGTGTACGCCGGCAAGAATCTGGCAGAGTGCTGCAAGATTTCCGGCATGGATGAATGGGAGATGATACGCTATCTGCTGATCTCGGAAAAGCTGGAGGTCAACCAGGCCACCTTTGCCATGAAAGAAGAGAACCTGAAGAAGATCTATGCGCATCCGCTCTCGATGCCGGCTTCCGACGGCAGCGTCTACTCGCCGGAAGGCGTGCTGGGCAAGGAGCTGCCCCATCCGCGTTCCTACGGTACCTTCCCGCGTTTCTTCGAGAAATTCGTCCGCGAAGACAAGGTGCTCGACCTTCCGACGGCCGTCTGGAAATGCACCGGCCTGCCGGCTTCCCGCATGAAGCTCAAGGAGCGCGGCCTGCTCGTCCCTGGCTATGCCGCCGACATCACGGTCTTCGATCCCGCGACCATCGCCGACCGTTCGACCTACGCCCAGCCGCACCAGTTCCCTTCCGGCATCGCCCACGTATTCGTCAACGGTGTCCACACCATCAAGGATGGCGCCCATACAGGCGCCCTCCCGGGAATCGTCCTCGGCAACGACCAGCTGAGCCGGTAGCGTAATATTCAGGATTTTATCGTATCTTTGTAAGATTAAAGGCATGAACATGAAAAAAATCGTATTTCTGGTTGTTCCGCTGGTCGTGGCGCTGGCCTTCTTCCAGGGATGCGATCGTATTCGTGCTTCCCTGGGCAAGCCTACCTCCGCCGACCTGGCCAGGATCAGCGAGGAGCTGAAGGCCCGGGAACAATTCCTGCGCGACAGCATCGATGCCGTCAGGGCTGCCGAAGCCCTGCAGGATTCCATCGCGCAGCCGGCAGTCCAGCCGGCAGTCCAGCCCGCAGACCAGCCCGCTGCTTCTGCCGGGCAGCCGCTCAAGCGCTACTACGCCGTGGCCGGCGCTTTCAAGAATCCCGAAGGTGCGCAGAAATATGTCGAAATCCTCCAGGCAAGCAATCTACCTGTCCATCTCTTCGATTTCAAGAGCGGCCTGACGGTCGTCTGCATGGAAGGGCATGACAACTTTGAAGACGCCCGCCGGGACCTGGCCACCCTCAAGGAACTCAAGCTGGCCGGTTCCGATCCCTGGATCTACAACACGAATCAGAAACTCCACAAATAATATGAAGAATACCGTATTCACAGAGAAGCACATCGCGCTGGGTGCGAAGATGGCTCCGTTTGCCGGCTACAACATGCCGATCCAATACAAGGGAATCAACGAAGAACACGCTTGTGTCCGTGAAAAAGTGGGCGTCTTCGACGTTTCCCACATGGGCGAGATCTGGGTGAAGGGCCCGAACGCTCTTCCGTTCCTCCAGTATGTGTCTTCCAACGACGCATCGGTCCTCTTCCCGGGCAAAGCACAGTATACCTGCTTCCCCAATGGCAAAGGCGGCATCGTGGACGACTTCATCGTCTATTGCTTCAGCACGGAGAAATACCTCCTGGCCGTCAACGCAGCCAACATCGAGAAAGACTGGAACCACCTGTGCTCCGTCGCGCCGAAATTCGGCCTTGAAATCGGAAAGGACCTGGTAAACGCCTCCGACCAGACCTGCCAGCTCGCCATCCAGGGCCCCAAGGCTATGGAAGTCATGCAGAAACTCTGCAAGGAAGACATCCTGTCCATGGAATACTATACGTTCAAGGAACTGGAAGTGGCCGGCATCCCCGACGCCATCCTCTCCACCACCGGTTACACCGGCAGCGGCGGATGTGAAGTCTACGTGCCCAATCAATACGGCGACCGCCTCTGGAACGCCGTCTTCGAAGCCGGCGCGCCGGAGGGCATCCAGCCGATCGGCCTGGGCGCCCGCGACACCCTGCGCCTCGAGATGGGTTTCTGCCTCTATGGCAACGACATCAACGACAACACCTCTCCGCTGGAGGCCGGCCTGGGCTGGATTACCAAGTTCAACGACGTGAAGGGCGACTTCATCGACAAGGAATATCTGCTCAAGCAGAAGGCCGAGGGCCTGACGCGCAAGCTCGTGGGCTTTGAAATGGTCGACCGTGGCATCGCCCGTCACGAGATGCGGCTCTGCGATGATCAGGGCAACCCGATCGGCTTCGTGACTTCCGGCACGATGGGCCCGACGGTGAAGAAAGCGATTGGCATGGGTTATGTAGATGTTCCGTTCAACAAGATCGGCTCCGAAATCTACGTCGAGATCCGTGGCAAGCTGCTGAAGGCCGTCGTGGTGAAGATGCCGTTCTACAAGAAGTAATTGAAGAAAAGACTGATCATACTCCTCCTGCTTGAATTCTGTGCGGCAAGTCTTGCCGCACAGAATTTTGCTGTTGCCCCCGCGTTGCAGCGGCACGTGGAAGCGCTCTGCGACGAGGAACTCGAAGGCCGCCTGGCCGGCAGCGAGGGAGAACGGGCCGCGGCCGCATACTTGTACCAGGCGTTGCAGGAGGCCGGCGTGCTGATGCTCACCGATTCCCTGGGCCAGGATTTCACCATCAAGCTGCCCGAAGGGGACATCCACTCGCAGAACATCGTGGGCATCGTGCAGGGATCCGACCCGCTGCTCCGCGACGAATACATCGTTGTCGGCGCGAACTACGACCACATGGGTACCAATCTTCTGACCGTGGACGGTGAACCGGTGGTCCAGCTTTATCCCGGCGCCGACCGGAACGCTTCCGGCGTGGCGATGCTCATCGAGCTGGCCCGTCTGGTAGCGGACTATCAGGGCCTTTTCCGCCGTTCCGTCATTTTTGTGGGCTTCGGTGCCGGGGAGCAGGGCACGGCCGGTGCCTGGTATTTCGTCAACCGTGCCTTCGAGCAGATCGGCAGCGTCAAGGCGATGATCGATCTGGACTGCCTGGGCCGCGGCGGCCTCGACCATCCGCTGACCGTCTTTTCCCAGCTTGGCAGCAGTGATTTCCAGTACCTGCTCAACAAGACGGCTGAACAGCCCGTCGTCCATCTGCCCGAGGTCGCCAGAGGCGTCCTGCCCGCTTCAGACTACCTGCCTTTCTATGAGCGTCAGATTCCCGTATTCTGGTTCTCGACAGGCACGGCACGGGAACATAGGACCATCAAGGACACTCCGCGCCTGATCGACTGGTCGTCCATGGAAAGCAACTGCAACTATCTCTACCATTTCCTGCTGGTGGCGGCCGACATCGACGAGCTGTCCCCCGCGGACGCCGATTCCGGGAAACGGGCGGCCCGGAGCGAGCGCGTCCATGCCGTCTCCGATTGCGACGTGCGCCCGCAATTTTTCCATTCCAACGAACGCCATTTCCTGCAGAGCTGGGTCTACAAGTACCTCAAATATCCGGCGGCCGCCATCGAACGGAAGCTGCAGGGCCAGGTACTGGTGAGCTTCATCATCGAGAAAGACGGCTCCGTCACGAACGTCGAGGTGGAAAGCGGCATCGATGAACTGCTCGACGACGAGGCTGTCCGCGTCATCTCCATTTCCCCGAAATGGATACCTGGCCAGATACGCGGAGAAAAGGTTCGTACAAGAATGGTCCTTCCGGTGGAATTCCGCTTGTCGTCAAAGTGGGACATAGGTTTGAAAAAATAACACTATCTTTGCGCCAGATTTCAAATCAGGCGTAAAAACATCATTTTCATGGAATACAACTTCGTCGACATTGAGAAGCGCTGGCAGGCCTATTGGGCTAAGCATCATACTTTCGAGGTCCAGACCGATCCCTCCCGCCCCAAATACTACGTATTGGACATGTTTCCGTATCCTTCGGGCGCCGGCCTGCACGTGGGCCATCCACTGGGATACATCGCCAGCGACATCTACAGCCGCTACAAACGCCTGAAAGGCTTCAACGTGCTGCATCCGATGGGGTTCGATGCATTTGGCCTCCCCGCCGAGCAATACGCCATCCAGACCGGGCAGCATCCGGCCGAGACCACCGAAAAGAACATCGCCCGCTACCGGCAGCAAATGGACCGCATCGGTTTCTCCTATGACTGGTCGCGCGAAGTCCGCACCTGCGACCCTTCCTATTATAAATGGACGCAGTGGGCGTTCCTGGAAATGTTCAACCACTGGTACAATCCTGCCACCGACAAGGCGGAGCCCCTCGATACCCTGATTGCGCAGCTCAGGCAGGAAGGGCGATGGGACGGCCTGACCGAAAAAGAGCAGTCCGACCTGCTGATGCAGTACCGCATCGCCTATCTGGGCGAAACCGCGGTGAACTGGTGCCCGGCCCTGGGTACCGTGCTGGCCAACGACGAGGTGAAGGAAGGTTACTCGGTGCGCGGCGGATTCCCCGTCGAGCAGAAAAAGATGAAGCAGTGGCAGCTCCGCGTGAGCGCCTATGCAGAACGCCTGCTGAACGACCTCGAGCAGCTCGACTGGACCGACTCCCTCAAGGAGATGCAGCGCAACTGGATCGGCAAGAGCCAGGGCGCCGAGATGGTGTTCCATGTGTTCAACGGAACGAAAGAGTACGAGATGACCATCTTTACAACCCGTGCCGACACGATCTTCGGCGTTACCTTCATGGTGCTGGCGCCCGAGAGCGAGTGGGTTGAGAAGCTGACCACGCCGGAGCAGAAAGAGGCCGTTGAGGCCTACCTGCAGCAGGCCAAGAAAAAGACGGAACGCGAGCGCATCGCCGAGACCCACAAGGCGACCGGCGTGTTTACGGGCTCTTATGCAGTTAATCCCGTGTCAGGTGAAAAGGTTCCTGTTTGGATCTCCGAATACGTGTTGGCCGGCTATGGCACCGGCGCCATCATGGCCGTTCCGGCGCACGACAGTCGTGACTATGTTTTCGCCAGGACGTTCAACCTGCCCATCGTGCCCGTCATCGAAGGAAGCGATGTTTCCGAAAGCAGCTTTGACGCCAAGGCGGGCATCATGTGCAATTCCGGTTTCCTCAATGGCATGACCGTCAAGGAAGCCATCCCCGCCGCCATCGACTATATCGAAACGCACGGCCTGGGCCGCCGCAAGGTCAATTACCGCCTGCGTGACGCCATCTTCTCGCGCCAGCGCTATTGGGGCGAGCCGTTCCCGATCTATTACAAGGACGGCATTCCCTGCGCCATGCCGTACGAATGCCTGCCGCTGGAACTTCCCGAAGTCGACAAGTTCCTTCCCACGGAGACCGGCGAACCGCCCCTGGCACGTGCCAAGGACTGGACCTACAAGGGCTATCCCATCGAGACCAGCACCATGCCCGGTTTCGCCGGCAGCAGCGCGTACTACCTCCGCTACATGGATCCGCACAACGACGAGGCGCTGGTAAGCAGGGAAGACGATGAGTACTGGCGCGACGTGGACCTCTACATCGGCGGTACCGAGCACGCCACCGGTCACCTCATCTACTCCCGTTTCTGGAACAAGTTCCTCTATGACCTGGGCTACGTTTGCGAGTCCGAACCGTTCAAGAAGCTCATCAACCAGGGCATGATCCAGGGACAGAGCAAGTTCGTGTACCGGATCAAGAATACCAACAAGTTCGTGTCCTATGGCCTCAAGGACCAGTACGACACCACTGAGATCCATGTGGACGTCAACATCGTCTCCGGCGACCGGCTCGATACCGAGGCCTTCCGCCGGTGGATGCCCGATTTCGCCACGGCCGAGTTCATCCTCGAGGACGGACAGTACATCTGCGGCAGTGCCGTCGAGAAAATGAGCAAGTCGATGTTCAATGTGGTCAACCCCGACCTGGTGTGCGAGCGTTATGGCGCCGACACCCTCCGCATGTACGAAATGTTCCTCGGCCCGCTTGAGCAGAGCAAGCCCTGGGACACCAAGGGCATCGACGGCGTCCACCGTTTCCTGCGCCGTTTCTGGAAGCTCTTCTTTGACCGCGACGATTTCAGCGTGAGCGAAGAGAAAGCCACACCGGCCGAGCTCAAGGTGCTGCACAAGCTGATCGGCAAGGCTCAGGACGACATCGAACACTTCTCGTTCAATACTACGGTGAGCGCCTTCATGATCGCCGTCGGCGACCTGGCCGACCTCCATTGCAACAAGCGGGAGATCCTCGAACCGTTGCTGATCGTGCTCAGCCCCTTCGCCCCGCATATCTGCGAGGAACTCTGGAACATGCTCGGGCACGAAGAAAGCATCAGCTTCGCCCGTTTCCCCGAATATGTAGCCGCCTACACGGTGGAAGACAATGTGAAGTATCCGGTCCAGTTCAACGGCAAGATGCGTTTCCTGCTCGAACTGCCCAAGAGCATGGGCCGCGAGGAAGTGGAAGCCGCCGTGCGGGCAGCCGCCGAAACCGAAAAATACCTGCAGGGTGCTGCGATCCGCAAGGTCATCGTCGTCCCGGGCAAAATCATCAATATCGTCTGTTAATGGAAAAGAGCAAATTCCTGGCGACTTTCAAGTCCTACGCCATCATCACTCTCGGCCTCATCCTCTACGTGCTGGCCTGGGTCGTCTTCATCATTCCCCACCAGCTGGTCGGTGGCGGCGTAACCGGTATCTCGGCCGTGATCCAGTACTGCACCGGTTTCAACGTGAGCTACTCCTTCTTCATCATCAACGGCATCCTGCTGCTGATTGCGCTCAAGGTGCTGGGCCCGTCGTTCGGCGTGAAGACCATCTATGCGATGGTGGTTACCACCCTGTTGCTGCGCTTCATGCCGATGGTCATTCCGGAGGAGTTCATCCGCATCATCGCCATCGAGAACGGAAAGCTGCTCAGCGTGATAATCGGCGGTACGCTCTCCGCACTAGGTATCTCGCTTACTTTCTCCCAGGGTGGCAGTTCCGGCGGTACCGATATCATCGCCCTGATGATTACGAAGTACCGGGCCATCTCTCCCGGCAAGATCCTGCTCATCCTGGACGTGTTTATCATCGGTTCATCCCTCATCGTTCCGACGGAAGGCAGCTGGGGCGTGCGGGTGGCCAACCTGATGTACGGTTATGTGATGGCCGGTGTTTTCAGCGTGGCGCTCGACCTGTTCGTGTCCGGTTCCAAGCAGTCTGTACAAATCTTTATTTTTTCGAAAAATTATGAAAAGATTGCAGACCGCATTACCGCTGACGTACATCGTGGCGTTACGGCACTTGAAGGAAAGGGCTGGTACACAAAGACAGAATCCACGGTGCTCCTGGTCATTGCCCGCAAACCGGAGTTGAAACTTTTGTTGAATTTGATCAAGGAGGAAGATCCGCAGGCCTTCATTTCGGTGGGCAGTGTGTCCGGTGTGTATGGCTACGGTTTCGATGTAATCAAAAAATAAACGGATATTTCCAGTACAGGCCGGTTATACCTAGCAGTGAACCGGTTGGCTGATTTGTTTGTAGTTTCGTACTAAAAATACGGAACCATGAACGACTATGTCTTATTGATCGCTTACCTGCCTTTGCTTGCGGGGCTGGTATACCTGTTTTACCGCCTGCGACGGCATCATCTCGCGCATCCGGCCGAAAATGTGAAGACGGTGAAAGAATATCCCGTCCAAGACCTGGCCATCCCGCATGCCGACCGGATACTGGAGGATCCCGGCCCGAGCCTGAAAGACGCAGACATGGAAGAGCTGAAAGAGCGGCTCTGCAATGTGCTGGAGCGCGAGAAACTCTACCTGAACCCGGATATCCGCGTCGGCGACCTGGCTGAGCGGCTCTACACCAACAAAAGTTACCTCGCGCAGACCATAAAGCTGAAAATGGGAAAAAATTTTTGTCAACTGGTGCATTACTACCGTGTCCGGGAGGCCATGCGCCTGTACGCGCAGAATCCGGACCTTACCATCACCCAGCTATGCCGGAGGGTCGGTTTCAATTCGATGACCACTTTCAATACGGCTTTCGGCAGGAACACGGGTTTCACGCCCGCCGAATGGTGCAAACAGTTTCGAAAAAGGAATGAGGCGAAAGCGGGTTGATACGGACGAAGTATATGAGAGAATGAAGCAATTGATGCTGGAAAGGCAACTTTACCTGCGACACGACCTGACGCGTGACTGCCTGGCGCGGGAAGTGCTGACGAACCGGACCTATATCACACGCGCGCTCAAGGGGAGGGGGCTCAGTTTTCCGCAGTTCGTCAATTCGTTCCGGGCGGCCCATGCCATCGAGCTGATGGCATCGGGGCGCTACCCTGACGCTTCGCCTGAGGAGCTCGCCCTCCTGAGCGGTTTCTCAAGTGCCGATACCATGAACCGCTACGTCAAAAAAAGCGCAGGCTTGACGGCCTGCGCTCTCAGGGAACGGATGAAGGACGGCTAGAGCTCCACCTTCGTGGGTTTGACCATGTTCTTCGGATCGAGAATCTTGTCGAGCTGGGCCTTGGTGAGATAGCCCTTGTCGAGGACGAGCTGGTAGACGCTGCCGCCGGTGATGAGGGCTTCCTTGGCGACCTCGGTGCACTTGGCATAGCCGATGTACGGCTTGAGGGCGGTCACGATGCCGATGCTGTGTTCTGCCAGGGACTTGCAGTGCTTCTTGTTGGCGGTGATGCCGTCGACGCACTCCAGACGGAGGGTGTTGAGGGCATTGGTCATCCAGGTCATGGATTCGACCATCGATTCCACGAGCACGGGTTCCATGACGTTGAGTTCCAGCTGTGCGGCTTCGGAAGCCATGGTGATGCAGGTGTCGTTGCCGATCACCTTGAAGCAGACCTGGTTGGTCACCTCGGGAATCACGGGGTTGACCTTGCCCGGCATGATGGAGCTGCCCGGCTGTTTCGGCGGAAGATTGATTTCGGCAAGGCCGGTGCGGGGACCGGAAGCCAGCAGGCGAAGGTCGTTGCAGATCTTGGAGATGCGGATGGCGATGTTCTTCAGCTCAGCGTGGTAGCAGACCATGCAGGAGGTGTCGTTGGTGGCTTCCACGAGGTCTTTGGCCAGCGAGATCTTCCAGCCGGAAATCTCCTTGATGTGCTTGGTGCAGGCTTCCGCATAGCCCGGTTCGGCGGTGATGCCGGTACCGATGGCGGTGGCGCCCATATTGATCACAAGGAATTCCTGGGCAGCGGCGTCGAGGCGTTTCATTTCGGTCTCGACAGCGGTGGCGAAGGCGCCGAAGGTCTGGCCGAGGGTCATCGGCACGGCGTCCTGCAGCTGGGTGCGGCCCATCTTGATGATGTTGGCAAAGCTGCGCTGTTTGGCACGGAAGGCCTTGGCGAGAGCCTTGAGGGCGGCCATCAGGTCCTGGTGGATCATATAGAGACCCAGGTGCATGGCGGTCGGGTAGGCGTCGTTGGTCGACTGGGCCATGTTGATGTGGTCGTTCGGGTGGATCACCTTGTAGTCGCCGTGTTTCTTGCCCAGGATCTCGAGGGCGCGGTTGGCGATCACCTCATTGGCGTTCATGTTGGCAGAGGTGCCGGCGCCGCCCTGGATCATGTCGATCGGGAAGTGCTCGGTGTGCTTGCCTTCCATGAGTTCCTTGCAGGCGGCCACGACGGCGTCGGTAATCTCGTCGGAGACGAGGCCGAGGTCGTGGTTGGCGAGGATGGCACCCATCTTCACGATGCCGAATGCCTTGACGAACTCCGGATGGTCGCCGAGGAGATTGCGGCTGATGTCGAAGTTCTCGATGCAGCGGAGGGTCTGTACGCCGAAGAGGGCCTCTACGGGAACATCCTTGTCGCCCAGCAAGTCGTGCTCGGAACGGGTCTTGCCAGAAGTTTTGAATTTGTATTCGATCATAAGAACAATTTTTATGGGGTTAATAAAGTTCAGGCGAAGAATTTTTCGATTTTCCCGAGTGCGGTGGGCAGGGCGAAGATCACGACACGGTCGTATGGCCGGATGAGGGTCTGGTCGGAAGCGATGATGGCCTCGTTGCCGCGGATGATGCCGCCGATGATGGCGTCCTGCGGAAGGTTGAGCTCGCCGATGGGCGCCTTGGTGATCTGGCTTTCGGGATTGACGATATATTCGATGACTTCTGCATCGGAGCCGCCGATTACCTTGACCGTGCGGACCTTGTTGCTCATGGTGAAGCGGAAGATACGGCCGGCGGTGATGATTTTCTTGTTGATCACGGCGTCGACGCCCATGCCTTCGGCCAGTTTGATGTATTCGATGTTCTCGACTTCGGCGATGGTCTTGGCCACGCCCATCTTCTTGGCGGCCACGCAGGCCAGGATATTGGTCTCTGAACTCGAGGTCACGGCCACGAAGGCATCGCAGCTCTTGACGTCTTCTTCATAGAGGAAATCTGAATTGCGTCCGTCGCCGTTGATAACGAGCGTTCGGTTGAGATTTTCGGAGAGGACCTCGCAGCGTTCGCGGTTGATCTCGATGATCTTGACGAACTCGGCATTCTTCTCGAACTGGGCAGCCACCATTTCGCCGATGCGTCCGCCGCCCAGGATGGTGAGCCGTTTGATGTCGAGGTAATGCTTGCCCGAAAGGTCCATCAGGTCGTCGACAAATTCCTTTTTCGTAACGACATAAGCCATGTCGCCGCGTTTGAAGAGCGTGTCGCGCTGGGGAATCAGGGTTTCACCGCCCCGGGTGATCGCAACGATGCGGAAGGGCAGGTTGTAGGGATCGTAGGGGAGGTCGGCGCTGGTCTTGTTGAGCAGCTTGGAATCTTCATCGATGCGGAAGACGACCATTTGCAGCTGGCCGCGCGCAAAGTCCACGAATTCCGACACGTCGGACTGCTTGAGCAGGTCGCCGATTTCCGTGGCGGCGATCTTTTCGGGATAGAAGAGCAGGTCAATGCCCATGTCGGTAAACATGAGCTTGTTGTCATAGTTGAGGTATTCGGCCTCGTTGATACGGGCCGTCACCTTCTTGGCGCCCAGCTTTTTGGCGATGATGGCCGACACCAGGTTGACATCCTGCTGCTTGGCCGGGTTGACGGCTACGAACAGGTCGGCCTTGTCGACGCCGGCCGATTTGAGGACCTTGATGGAAGTGGGGTTTCCCTGCACGGTGAGCACGTCCATGCTCTCGGTGACCAGGGCAAGCCGCTCCTCGTCGTTGTCGATGATGGTGATCTCGTGGTAGCCTTCACTCAGCATCTTGGCCAAGTGGCATCCAACTTCTCCGGCTCCGGCGATGACGATTTTCATATCCTAATGCAGTTTGGCTCCTATGATGGTCATGAATTCTCCGCGGGTGCGGATGTCCTTGAGAAAGACGCCGGTAAAGGCGGAGGTCGTGGTCACTGAATTCTGTTTCTGGACTCCGCGCACCTGCATGCACATGTGGGCGGCTTCGATGACGACGGCCACGCCGAGCGGGTGCAGGGTATCCTGGATGCAGTCGCGGATCTGGACGGTGAGACGCTCCTGGACCTGAAGCCGGCGGGCGTAGGTTTCCACGACGCGGGCAATCTTGCTCAGGCCCGTGATATAGCCGTCCGGAATGTAGGCCACGTGCGCCTTTCCGTAGAAGGGCAGCATGTGGTGCTCGCACATCGAGTAGAGTTCGATGTCCTTGACCACCACCATCTGGTGGTATTCTTCCTGGAACATGGCCGAACGGAGGATTTCCGCACCGTCTTCCTGATAGCCCCTGGTGAGGAACTGCATGGAACGGGCCACGCGCAGCGGGGTCTTCATCAGACCCTCCCGGGCGGGGTCTTCCCCGAGGAGGCGGAGAATCTCATGGTAGTGCCCGCTCAACTGCCGGGTAATCGTTTCGTCGAATTGTTCCTCTTTCTGGTCAGCCATGGTTATTTCCTAAAATTATGGCAAGTTACTAATTATTTTCATTATTTTCGTCTTTTCAAACTTTAAATTGCAATTATGCGGATTTTGTTCGTCGCAGCCGTTGATTTTGAACTGGAAGCGGCCCGTGCTGCCTGGAAAGGATCCCCGGCCGATTACCTGCTGGGCGGCTGGGGTGCCGATGCTACGCGGCAGGCATTGGAACAAAAGTTCTCCGACGGTGCCTCCTACGACCTGGTCGTAGATGTGGGCATCGCCGGCGGCCGTCCCGGCGGCCCTGCGGTCGGCGACGTGGTGCAGGTGATATCCGAACGATGCGGCGATCAACCCGGTCTTTTGCAGCAGCAGCCTGCCCCTTGTCCGGCACTGGATTTCCTGCCCGTGGCTGCCGGCAATACCGTTCGGGAGCTGGACGACCGTTTCCGTCAGGTCGAATATGACGTGGAAACCATGGAAGGTGCCGCCTTCTTCGCATGTTGTCTGCAGCAGGGATGTGCTTTCGCCGAAGTCCGCGCAGTCTCGAACGAAGTGGGGGAGCGCGACCACGCCCGCTGGAACATCCCCCTGGCCCTCCGGAACCTTCAGTCCGCCCTTTGCACATTCCGAAACAACCTGTCATTGAACTGAACGAAGTGAAGAAACTTAGCCTCGCCTTTTCCTCCTGTCCCAACGACACTTTCATGTTCCACGCCCTGGTCCACTGCCTGGTCGATACCGAGGGACTGTCCTTCGATGTCGATATCCATGATGTGGAAGAACTCAACGAACGCGCGCAGCGCGGGGTGTACGACGTCTCGAAACTCAGCTACCATGGCTGGTTTACCGTCCGTGATGCCTACGCCATGCTCGATGTCGGATCAGCCCTGGGCTGGGACTGCGGCCCGCTGCTGGTGCGCCGCGCCGGCGACAGCGCCGTACTGGACCGCCGTCCGCTTCGTATCGCCGTCCCCGGCCGCTTCACGACGGGCGCCCTGCTCTGCTTGCTGGCATATCCGGGCCTGGGCGAACAGGTTCCGATGCTTTTCTCCGAGATCGAAGGCTCCGTGTCGCGCGGCGAGGCCGACCTGGGCGTGCTGATCCATGAAGGCCGCTTCACTTATCGGGACAAAGGACTGGAACTGGTCCGCGACCTGGGGTCCTGGTGGCAGGAGTCCTCTGGCTGCCCCATCCCGCTGGGCGGCATTGCCGTCCGACGGACCCTTGGCCCGGAAATTGCTGCATCTTTCAGCCGCGTGCTGCACCGGAGCATCGCCCATGCATTCGCCCATCCGGAAGACTCGCGCGCCTATGTCGCCTCGTACGCCCGCGAGCTGTCGGCAGAGATCCAGCGAAAACACATCGACATGTTCGTCAACGACTTTTCCCTCGATTTGGGAGAAGAAGGACGCCGGGCCGTCGATACTTTGTACCAGTGCTATGAGCGAATTGATCTGCATGGAGGGAGTCAGGAAGCACTATCACGCGGGCGACAGTGTGGTACGGGCGCTTGACGGAATCGACCTTCGAATCGAAAAAGGAACCTATGTCGCCATCATGGGCCCTTCGGGTTCCGGAAAATCAACCTTGATGAACATCCTGGGCTGCCTCGACGTTCCGACATCGGGCCGCTACCGCCTGCGGGGGCTGGATGTCGGAACGCTGGACGACGACATGCTTTCGGGCGTCCGCAACCGCGAGATCGGTTTCGTGTTCCAGTCGTTCAACCTGTTGCCGCGCATGAATGCGCTTGAAAACGTGGCCGTTCCGCTGGAATATGCGGGCATACGCAAGGAAGAACGGCTGCGCCGGGCTGCGGAGGAATTGTGCAAAGTGGGGCTTTCCGACCGGATGCTGCACCGTCCCGACGCCCTTTCGGGCGGACAGCGGCAGCGGGTGGCCGTGGCCCGCGCCCTGATCATGCATCCGTCCATCATCCTGGCCGACGAGCCGACCGGAAATCTCGATTCGGCGGCGACCGGCGAAGTGATGAAACTTTTTGATGCCATCCATCGTAAAGGAAATACAGTGATACTAGTCACGCATGAGGAAGCGGTCGCACGGCATGCGCACCGCATCCTCCGCCTGCGCGACGGAAAAATTGAAAGTGATGAAGATCTACACGAAAACCGGTGATGCCGGCACCACATCGCTGGTCGACGGAACCCGCGTCAGCAAGGCACATCCGCGGGTGATGGCTTATGGCGATGTCGACGAACTGATCAGCTGTCTCGGATTGCTCCGCTGCGAGGTGCAGACGGCGCTGCCCCTGCGGCGTATCCAGATCCACCTGATGAACGTCAGCGCCCATCTGGCCAACGATGGCCGGTCGGTCAAGCTGAAGCCGCTTGATGAGGCCGAGACACAGTTCCTGGAGAAAGAGATCGACCGGATGACGGCCGAGCTTCCCCCGCAGAAAGCCTTCGTCCTGCCGGGCCAGCCCCGTGCTTCCTCGCTGGCCCATGTAGCCCGGACCGTATGCAGGCGTGCCGAGCGCAGCGCCGTGCTGATCGAAGGAAAATCGGAGCAGGACGAACGGGCGATCCGTTACATCAACCGCCTGAGTGATTACCTGTTCACGCTGGCAAGATACTTCTGCGCGGGTCACGACGACTACTGGCTCCCGTAAATATTTATATAAATATTTTGCTGTATCGATTTTTTTATATATTTGCGGCCCATTTCAAGAAAACTAAGAACGATTCGCGTATGTATTGGACACTGGAACTCGCATCCAAACTGGAAGATGCCCCGTGGCCCGCAACCCGGGAAGAACTCATCGATTATGCCACCCGCTCGGGAGCTCCGCTCGAAGTGATCGAGAATCTTGAAGACCTGGAGGAAGACGGCGAAGTGTACGATTCCATCGAAGACATCTGGCCCGATTATCCGACAAAGGATGACTTCTTTTTCGACGAGGAGGAGTATTGATACAGAAACGGCTTGACTTTCCAGTCAGGCCTTTTTTGTCGTTGTTCCATTTCATCCTGTCATTATCCATTTATTTTTGTTATATTTGCCAAAGATGGCAAATATCAAGATAAGGGCGTTTTTGTTTGTGTTTTCGGTGCTGCTCGCCGTTCAGGCAGTTGCGCAGAACAATCCTTATCAGCTCAACGATGAGTGCTACCCTTATTTCCTGAAGGCTGAAGAACTTGCCGGAAAAGAAGGATTCAAGGCCGTGAATGACACCCTGCTGCGTCTGGCTCTCCAGAACGGGGACACCAAGGCGCAGACCCTTTTCTATGTGGAGAAACTGCGCGATATCGTGCGGGTAGTCCCCATGGACGGTTCGCAGGATGCTGCCGTGAACGCTGCTTTCCGCGACCTGAAGGAAGCTGCGTTGCGGCTCGGGCACATGCAATATTTCTATTACGGGTACGAGCTCACCCAGAACTATTATTTCAATACCGGGCGCATGCTCAAGGCTATGGAACTCATCCAGCAGATGCAGGACTTCGCCCTGGAGCACGATGACGAATACGGAAAATGGATGGCTGACCGCTATATGGTGAAACTCTATGTGGACCAGAACGACTATGTTTCGGCCAAGCGTTTCATCGACCGGGCCATCGAGACTTACGAGACGACCTCGGATTCCCTGATTCTCCGGCAGTCTCCCACCCGCCTGTGGTGTGATCTGTCTGACTATTATCCCATCGGTTCTGATTCGGCTCGGCTGTGCATCCAGCGGGCTGTCGAAAACCGGAAGACATTCCTCGACACCTTGCGCTGCGAATATTACCTGGCCAAACAAGCAGCGCTCGACCAGGACATGGGGGCCTATGAGGCGTCGCGGGACTATTGCATCAGCAGTCCTTCGCTACCCACCGTCACGCCTTCGGGACGCCTGTTCTTCGATGTGATCGATGCCGTCTTCGACGGGACGATCGGCCGTCACCTGAACGACATCCAGGACCTGACGCTCCTGCGTGAATGGAAATTCATCGCGATGCTTCTCCAGCAGCACGGATACCGGGGTTACGCACTGCATCTGTACCGGCAGCTGGTAGACGAGCTGGAGGACCAGGTCTCCACCAACAACCGCTCGCGCCTGGCAGAGGTGGAAGCCCGCATCGGCAACATGTCGTTGGCGGCCAACCTCCGGGAGAAGTCTTCGCAGGTGACGCAGATCAGCCGCCTGGTCTTCATCCTGGCAATTGCCACGATGCTGATCGTCATCACATTCCTCCTGATGTCGATCCGATCCTACCGCCGGAACCGGGCCCGCGACGCCGAGCGTATCGCAGAGTTGAAAGCGGCCAACGAGCATGCCATCGCTGCCGATGAAGCCAAGACCCAGTTTGTCCAGAACATGAGTCACGAGGTCCGTACGCCGCTCAATGCCATTGTCGGCTTCTCACAGCTGCTTTCACTGCCCGACGGCTCCTTCCCGCTGGAGGAGAAAGAATCGTTCAGCAGCCATATCGTCAATAACGCCCAGATGCTGACCATGCTGCTCGACGACATCCTCAACGCTTCTGCGCTCGATCACAAAGAATACAAGATCGTGTACGAAGAAGGGGAGTGTCATTATATGTGCCGCGCCGCCATCAGCAGTTCGGAGCACCGTCTCCAGCCGGGCGTCCAGATGTTCTACGATCCGGAAAATGAAGAACCTTTCTACTTTCGTACCGATCCGCGCCGTGTGCAGCAGATCCTCATCAACATGCTGACCAATGCTTGCAAGCATACCACCCAGGGTGAAATCCGCCTGGCCAGTTCCACGACGGCAAACCCGGGCTTCGTGACGTTCACATGTACCGATACCGGTACCGGCGTACCTCCGGAGCAGGCCGAAGTCATTTTCGAGCGTTTTGTCAAGCTGAACGGTTTCGTGCAGGGTACCGGCCTGGGCCTGAGTATCTGCCGCGACATCGCCAACCGGATGGGCGCCCGCATCTTCCTGGATACGACCTATACGGACGGCGGTGCCCGCTTCGTGTTCATCGTACCTGTCAATCCGCCCGAAGGCGCAGTTTCCGATATTCCCCTTTCTCCCCAATTCAGACAATAACCTATTTAGTATGACCCCGATATACGCACAAGACCACGATTTCTCCAAGTTTTCCGTTCTGGCGGTCGATGACATCCCGCTGAACCTGCTGCTTGTCGAGAAGATGCTTTCCCGTTTCAATTTCAAATTCCGGAAAGCCACCAACGGACAGCTGGCGCTCGACGCCGTTGCCCAGGAAAAGCCCGATCTGATCCTGCTCGACCTGATGATGCCCGGCATCGATGGGTTCGAAGTCATCCGTCGCCTGCGTGCCAATCCCGAGACGGCCGACATCCAGATCGTCATCCTGTCGGCCTTGACATCCAACGAAGACATTATCAAGGGCTTCGATGTGGGTGCCAACGATTTCATCATGAAGCCCATCATCATGGAGAAACTGCTGACCTGCGTAGTGACGCATCTGCAGCTGGCCGAAGCGAAGAGGATGAAAGCCTGACCGGTCTTTCTATTTGCTCCGCAGGAACCGCATCCGGTAGCGGTCCAGTGCCGGAAAATTGAGGTGGCGCCGCGCCTTGTCCGGGTGCATCTCGTCGAACTTGATGAGGATGCCCGCCTCGATGACATCACCGAATTCGTCGTTGATGCCAGCGCCGAACGACTTCATCGTCGGCGACATATTCATGTATGTATTGACCAGCGGAGGGATGTTGACGCCCATCTGCTGGATTTCCCGTTTGAGAATCTTGTAGTCGGCAGCGAAGTCTTCTTCGGTGAGGATTTCGCTGTATTCCTTTGACATTCTGATTTTTACGGGTTTCTTCGGGATAACCATGCGGTCAAAGCGCTCCTGCAATTCGGCCTCCCAGGATCCGAAATGCTTGCGCAGGAAGAAGAGCAGCAGGCCCAGGCCTCTTTCGGGGAATGACGGGTAGATCGTCATTTTACCAAAGAAATAGTCCATACGTCCCTTATAGAGTACGATCAGGCCGCCCAGACCGTCGAAGAGATTGTCAAGGGCGTAGAGGCTCTTCATGCCCCGCTCCGAGCTCTGATATTCCGGCCGGATGAACGAACGGCTGAGCTCGATGGTGCGCAGGAAACCATTATGCAGGAAGTGCTGGGTGAAGCGGAACAGATGGGCAGACGGCATGATGGGCTGGCCGAAGCGGTCGTACATCACTTCGTCACAAAGGACATAGCGGTAACCGCCGATGATGCATTCGGCATCCGGATCCCAGAGCACGAGCTGTTTGTATTTGAAGGCCGGGTCAAGGTCGAAGGCGTCGAGGTCAACTTCCTTGCCTGTTCCGCCGCCTCCTTCACGAAACGCTATTTCCCGCAGGCGGCCGATTTCTCGAAGCACATTCGGCGCACATTGGTTGTCAACGATATAGAGTTTGTTTCCTGCGTGGTTGGTGTCGCGCAGGAAATGTTTGTCGGTGAGTTCCTGTTTGAGCAGCTCCTTGTCGACGGGAGCGATGATGGTTTTAGCTTTCATGCGATTCCTTGTTTTTCAGCTCATAGACTTTTTCCCGGACCCAGGCGGCCCATTCCGTGTCGCGTTTGTCGGAAGTGAAGGTCTGCCAGGGAATGGGTTTTCCGAAGACCAGTGTGTAGGATTTGTGCTGGGTCTTGTACAACTCGTCGGGAAGCGTAAGCATGGCGATGTTCAGTTTGAGTTTGAGCAGGTTCCGCAATTGGTCGATGCGATAGAAGCGACGGGAGTTCTCGCCGCTGAACCAGACGGGTACGATGTCGCGTTGTGACATCCGGCTTTTGGTGATGAAGGTTTTCTTCCAGGGGAGGTCCTGCACCACGCCGTCGATTTTGCGGGAGCACAAGCCGGCCGGAAAGATGATGACCTGGCGGTCGGAATTGAAGGCGTCGTTGATCTTTCCGACCAGGTCGGCACTCTGGCCGCCGAACTTGTTGACGGGTACGGTGTACTCCGCGATGGGCTTGATGGCCATCAGCAGGTCGTTGGCCGGGATCACGATCTTGCCGTCGAACTTGCGGCCCACCTGCCCAATCACGCTCAGGGCGTCGATGCCTCCCAGCGGGTGGTTGCCGGCGAAGGTGTAGCGGCCGTCGACGGGGATTTCATCCAGGCCTTTCACGGTGAGGTGGACATCGTAGTAGACTAGTGCCTGTTCGGCGAACTCAACGCCAAGCCATCCCTGCTTCAGGTAGCCGTTCATGTGATCCTGGTGGATGAACTTCTTGAACCAGCGGAGGAGCGGCTTGGGAATCTTCTTATCGCCGAAACGACTTTGGACGATGGCGTCCAGGTCGAGGATGACGGTTTCGTTGACAGGCATGACTTGCGGTATCGATCTATAGCATTAAAAATACAAAATTAATGATTCTTTGTAAGAAATCGCTAATTTTGCGCGATAATTGAACCAGACCATGCCCGTACCCTTGTTAGGAACCATCATCAAGGCGGCCGCCGAATTGAAAAACATTCCGGTGGAGCGCAAACAGCGACGCGTGAAACCCGTGAAAGCGCAGCAGAAAGAATTGAAGAAACTGCTGCGGAAGGCCAAGGATACCGAATTCGGCCGGACCTACCATTTTTCCGAGATCCTGCGTTCCGGCAACATGGTGGAGTCTTTCCGCCGTAGGGTGCCTGTCTTTGATTACAACAAGATGCACGACCAGTGGTGGTACCGTTCACTCAACGGGGAGCACAACGTCAGCTGGCCGGGGCGGGTCAAGTACTTTGCCCTGAGCAGCGGCACGTCCGAGGCTTCCAGCAAGTACATCCCCATCACCCGGGCGCTGAACGCCTCCATCACGAAAGCGAGCATCCGGCAACTGGTTTCTGCCGTACGCTATGACTTCCCGGCCGAGTTCTACAATAAGGGCGTCCTGATGATCGGCGGCAGCACGGAGCTGTCGTACAGCCGGGCCGGCGGTTACTATGCGGGCGACCTTTCGGGCATCTCGGCCAGCCGCATCCCTAAGTGGTTCGAGTTCTTTTACAAGCCGGGCCAGCGGATTTCCAAGATCAAGGACTGGTCGGAGAAACTTGACGAGATGGTCAAGGCTGCCCCGAAATGGGATATCGGCGTTGTGGTTGGTGTGCCTGCCTGGGTCCAGATCCTGCTGGAGCGCATCATCAAGGAATACCACCTCAATACTATCCACGACCTGTGGCCGAACCTGCGGGTATATGTCCATAGCGGCGTGGCCTTCGCTCCCTATGAGAAGAGTTTCGAACGCATTTTCGGGAAAGAGGTCATCTTTGTGGAAAGCTACCTGGCATCCGAAGGCTACATCGCTTACCAGGTCGACCTCAAGCGACGCGTGATGCAGCTACTGGTCGACAACGGCATCTACTTCGAATTCGTGCCTTTCAACGAGATGAATTTCAACGACAACGGAGATATTGTGGCCCAGCCCGAGACCCTGACCCTGTCGGAAGTCCGGGAGGGTGTCGATTATGCCCTGCTGCTTTCCACCTGTGCGGGCACCTGGCGCTACCTGATTGGCGATACCATCCGTTTTCTGGACAAGGAAACCTGTGACATTGTCATCACAGGCCGCACCAAACAGTTCCTGAGCATCACCGGCGAACATCTCTCGCAGGACAACATCACCCGGGCGGTGGAAATGCTCTCCGAAGAGCTCGGCGTGAATATCACGGAATTCACCGTGGCAGGCGAGGAGTACGGTACGATGTACGCGCACCACTGGTATCTGGGCAGCGACGAAGCCATCGATCCACAGGAAGCCATCCGCAAGATCGACAGTTATCTCTGCCAGCTCAACGATGACTATGCCGTGGAGCGCACCGAGGCCATCCGTGAGCTCTATCTCGACGTGCTGCCCACGCATGTGTTCTACAAATTCATGGAAGAGAAGATTGGCAAGTGGGGTGGGGCTACCAAGTTTCCGCGTGTGCTCAAGGGACAACGATACGCTCTTTGGAAGGACTATATAGCGTCTCTGAAGTGATGGGCAAGTTGTTTTTCGATGCGGTCGTCTTCGGCCTGACGCTGGCGCTGGTCTTCGGATTCGGTCCGGCTTTTTTTACCCTCCTGCAGACCAGTATCGACCGGGGCTTCCGCTGCGCGGCCTGGCTGGCGCTCGGTGTCCTGTTCTGCGACATGATGATCGTGTCGCTCTGCGTGCTGACATCCATCCGGCTGGTGGCCGAAAACGACCGGGAAATGTTCCTGTTCAGCATCGGTGCCGGCATCATTCTGATCCTTTTCGGGTTGTATACCTATTTCAAACGGGGTGGGGACGATGCCTACAAGCAGATGTTGGATCGCATGAAGGCCATGGAGGAGTCTGGCGGTAAGCTGCCCAATCCCGAAAAAGCGCCGAGCTGGTTCGTGTTTTTTGGCAAGGGCTTCTTTCTCAATATCCTGAATCCTTTTGTACTGTTGTTCTGGCTGAGTGCCGTGGCCGTTGCTTCCGGAAATTTCGAAGGGAACAAGGCCCAGACCTTGCTCTTTTTCGCCATCACCCTGGCCACGAGTTTTGGCTGCGATCTTCTCAAGGCCAAGGCGGCCACCTCCCTTCAGCGTTTCTTCAATCCCCGGCGTCTGCAATTATTGAATCGGGCGATCGGCATCGGCCTGGTCGTATTCGGCGCTTTTTTTATCGTCCGGGGTTTCGTTAAATTCCTTTAGAGGTACTGTTGAGAGCCAGCAGCGGTTCGATGTAATCGCGGTTGTTGCTCAGGCGCGGGACTTTGTTCTGTCCGCCAAGCTTGCCGCGCTGCTTCATCCATTCGTGGAAAAGCCCAGGCCTGGCCTGCACCAGTTCGAGCTCCTGGAGCGTGATGTCCTTGAAGCGCTTGGCTTCGTAGTCGCTGTTGATTTCCTGCAATTTGTGGTCGAGCAGGCTGGCGAAGCGGGCCGGGTCGGCGGGTGGACGGGAGAATTCGATCAGCCACTGGTGGCGGCAGCGGGCTTTCCCATCCATGAAAACGGGGGCGGCCGTGTATTCCAGAACGCTGGCGTCGGTCTCCCGGCATGCCCAGGCGAGGCCCTTTTCTGCATTGTCGACGATGAGTTCTTCACCAAAAGCATTGATGAAGTGCCGGGTGCGGCCGGTAATGACGAATTTGTAGGGTCGGGTTGAGGTAAAACGAACGGTGTCGCCGATCAGGTAGCGCCACAGGCCGCAGCTGGTGGAGATCACCATGGCGTAGTTGCGTCCGGTCTCCACGCCCCCGACCGGCACGACCGTCGGGTTTTCCCGACCGAATTCGTCCATCGGGATGAACTCATAGAACACCCCGTAGTCCGTCATCAGGCGCAGGGCCGGGTCGTTCGGGTCGTCCTGGATGCCGAAGAAGCCTTCGCTGGCGTTGTAGGTTTCCATGTAGTGCATGTCCGGCAGGGTGATGATGTGCTCGTATTGCTTGCGGTAGGGCGTGAATGCCACGCCGCCGTGCATGAAAACTTCCAGGTTGGGCCACACGTCGTCGAGTTTGTCCTTGCCGGCGAGTTCGAGCACCCGGTGCAGCACCGAGAGCATCCAGGAAGGCACGCCGCTGAAGTTGGTAACGTTCTGGTGCAGGGTCTCGCGGGCAATGCGATCGCGCTTGGTCTCGAAATCGGAAAGCAGCGCCGTCTCCTTTGCCGGCACGCGGAGCCGGTTGACGAGCGGGTTGATGTTTTCGATCAGGATGGCGCTCAGGTCGCCCACGATCGATCCGGCTACATTATAGTTCGGGGCGTGGCTGCCACCCAGGATGAGACCTTTCCCGTCGAACATGCGGGTCTTCGGGTTGTTTTTCACATAGAAGGCCACGGTGTCGAAGCCTCCCCGGTAATGGGTGTCGTGCAGTCCGGCGTCACTGACAGGGATGAATTTAGACTTGTCGTTGGTCGTGCCCGACGACTTGGCAAACCATTTCACGCGTCCCGGCCAGAGCAGGTCGCGCTCCCCGTGCCGCATGCGGTCGATGGCCTCCTTCAGGTCCTCGTAGCTGTTGACCGGCACCAACCGGGCGAATGCCTCGTAGTCGTGGATGCCGGCAAAGCCATGCGCCTTTCCAAACTCAGTGTCCCGTGCCGTCCGCACCAGTCGCGCCAGCACCTCCCTCTGCTGCACCTCCCCCTGCTGCACATCCCGCTCCAGCTTCTGGGCGCGGATGTTAAACGGAATACGGATGATGGGGGAGAGGGGCATGGATACTTCGATACGTTACTTCAACGTCCCTTTGATCGTGCCGAACGACAGGCCGATGGAGAAGCGCAAGGGTTTGCGGAGAGCGTCGTCGGTGAGGGTCAGGCGCAGGGCCTCCTTGCCGTCCTGGGCCACGATGACCTCGATGACGGGAACTTGCAGGCCGTTGAACTTGATGGTTTTCTTCTGGCAGGAAGAGATGGACACCGGCAGGGCGTCATGGTCGAGCAGCAGGGCGTTCGGACCGGGATTCAGCCCCGGCTGGTCGTAGTCGAGCGTGCGGAGCCACCAGATCATGCCCAGCAGGTCGCGCACCGTTCCGGCCCATGACAAAGTCTCGTCGCGGGGTGGCCGGGAGCTCTTGGTTACGTCCATGTGGACCTGTCCCGGAGCCGACCAGTCATAGCGTCCTTTGGCCCAGTATTTCTTTTCGGTCTGGCTGCGGGTGGCGGAGACAGGTGTCAGGTCCGCGTCCTTGCAGAATATGGAGCCGTAGCTGCAGTCCAGCGTATAGATGCTGCCCACGGCAGCCTGGAGCGTGGCATCGACCTGCCAGTGGCTGCCCGCGTCATGGGTATGATAGGTCATGCTGCCAATGGTGCCCGGGAACAAATTGTGACGGATGGAATAGTCCAGGGTCTCTTCCTGGAAGGAGAAAGACTGTGCCTGGAGACTGGCTGCCAGCAGGATTAACAGGATTGTCGCAAGTCGTTTCATGGTCATGGTCCGTCCGGAGGCGAAATAATCGTCCCTACCTTGCAAAAATAGTGAAACAATCGTTAAATTTGAGAAAAAATTGACGAGAGCCATGATTCTTTCAACTTCCTACGACGAACTGATCCGCCTGATCCGCGAAAAAAGCGGACAGACCATCGGCATACGGTATAAGGATTCGGATACCCTGACACTCAGTTACGACGCCACGATTTCCCTTCCGATCATCAACAAGCCTGTCACGCACACGGTCTCGGCCGACGTGCAGCTGGTGGACTTCAACCCGCCGCATGCCGTGCTTCAGGTCAAGGCCGGCGCTGCCGGCAACATGGCCCTCGATTTTGCTGCGAAACGTATCCTGGAAAAACTGCCCGCCGGCCTGGTGGAAGAATTCTCCGGAGGCCGCGCCGTGCTGAACCTCGACGCCGTGCCGCAGCTCAAGACCTTCTTCTCGCGCATGGAGATCAAGCAATGGGCTTTTTACACGACATCCATCAACGTAGAGGCTGAACTCAAATAGTTGACAGGTATGATCCGCTTGGAAAATGATGCTCTTGTCGGTCCCTACCGCGTAGAACGTTTCATCAAGGACGGGGTCTTCAACAGCAACTACGTGGTGGCCGACGGCAAAGGCGGCCGTTTTTTCCTGAAGCTGTTCGACCTTCAGGCCATCCCGCCGGAATGGCTCGACGGAGGAGAGGTCGGGGAAATCGTCAACAGCCGCGGCCTGTCGCACCACAACGTCATCTCGTATGTCGCCGATGGGGTGCTGACGATACAGGATAAGACGTATCCGTATCTGGTGATGCAATATTTCAAGGGCTCCCTCCTGTCGGAATTCCTGGCTGCCGGACGCCAGTTCACAGGTCCTGAAATCAAGACCATCACCTGCCATGTGCTGGAAGGACTGGCCTATCTCCGCAGCGAAGGCTTGTTTCACAACGACATCACCCCACGCAACATTCTCCTGGAAGAATCGGGTGACGGCCTGGTTCCCAAGCTCATCGATCTGGGCCATGCTTCGCACGAGCTCACTGGCGGACAGCCGCCCTTCCCGATGGAAGACCTGAACCTGATCTATACGGCACCCGAAGCGCTGGACGGCTGTTTCTCGGATGCAAGCGATGCTTTTTCCGTAGCGGCGCTGGTCTATACCCTGATCTGCCGGCAGGAGCCCTGGGGCCTGCACATGGATGAGAGTGAATCTTTTGAGGAACGGAAGGCACGGATTCTGGAGGCACGGCGCCGGCAGCCCGTGTGGCCTGCCGCCCTTCATGCCAGCGACCCCATGTTGCGAAGTCTCGTGTTGATGGGCCTGAATATCAATCCCTCCGCCCGTCCGACACCGGCCCGGATGCTGGAAATGCTGACGGATTCCAGTGTCGATACTCGGCAGCGCTCGGACGGCAGTTCCCGCAACGGCAATCCCAAGAAGGCCTCCGCCGGCGGCCTGGTCGCCACGACCGACGGCACCGAGATGAAGAAGACCCTGCAACGCAATACACGCAGTGGCGGCTTTGCCGACGTGGCCGGCATGGAATCGCTGAAAAAGATGCTGACCGAGCGTGTGATCTGGGTACTGCGCGATCGTGAAAAAGCGAAGAAATACCGGCTCCTTCCGCCCAACGGCATGCTGCTCTACGGCCCGCCGGGCTGCGGAAAGACCTATTTCGCCGAAAAATTCGCCGAGGAGTCGCGCTTCAACTACATGGTGGTCAATGGCTCGGACCTGGGCAGCACCTACATTCACGGCACACAGGGCAAGATTGCCGCGCTCTTCCAGGAAGCAGCGGCCAAGGCACCCACCGTGCTCTGTTTTGACGAGTTCGACTCCTTTGTCCCTGCGCGCGGCAGCGAGGCAGCCCGGCATCGTCCGGAGGAAGTCAACGAATTCCTCTCGCAGCTCAACAATTGTGCGCAGCGGGGCATTTTCGTCATCGGCACCACCAACCGGATGGACATGATCGACCCGGCCGTCCTGCGGAAGGGGCGTCTCGACCTGCAGGTGGAAGTGCCGGCCCCGGAGCCGGAGACCCGCCGCCAGATGTTCATCCATCATCTCAAAGGCCGTCCGCTGGCCGACGACATCGATTTCGACCGGCTCGCTGCGCTGACCGATGGCTACGCCTCTTCGGATATCGCTTTCATCGCCAACGATGCGGCACTGGTGGCCGCTCTGGCCGACGAACCCATCGCGCAGCGCCACCTCGAAGATTCAATCCGCTGCAATCCCTCTTCGCTGGGGAAGAAATCCGTCCGCCAGCCCATCGGCTATCATTAATATCCCGGATCATGGATACCAACGACAAGAAAACCATCCAGCGGCTCACAGTGCCCTGCTTCGCCACTGATGTGGCCCACTATCTCAAGCCGGGGTCCTTTATGGACATGGCCCAGGAGATTGCGTATGTTTCGGCCCGCTCGCTCGGTTTCGGCTTTGAGGATTTGGAGCGTTTCGGGACGGCCTGGGTGCTGTCGCGCATGCACATGGAGTTTCCTGCCATGCCACGCTGGCGTGAGGCCGTCGAACTGCAGACCTGGCACAAGGGTTTCGAAGGACCCTTTTACGTGCGCGATTTCCGTATGCTCGATGCGGCGGGGAATCCGGCCGTGCTGGCCACGTCTTCCTGGCTGATCATCGACACCACATCCCGGCGCCTGCTGCGGCGCGAACACCTGGCCGAGCGCCTGCCGCTCGATACGGAATGTGCGGAAAGCGCCATCGATGAGCCTTGCGGCAAGGTGGTGATGCCGGAAGGCCCCATTGAAGAGATGGCGGAGCACCGCATCGGATATTCCGACATCGACCTGGTGGGACATGCCAACAACGCCCGTTACGTGGTATGGGCCATGGACTGCCTCGATTATACGGAAGTGTCCACACGCCGTGTCCGTTCAGTCCGGATCAATTTCAACAAGGAAGTTTATGCCGGCGAGACCGTTGAAATCTTCCGTGCGCCGGTAGAAGGTGGCTGGGTGGTGGAAGGCCGGGTGGGTGACCGGTCCTCGTTCTGTGTTGAGATCCTTTTCGCTTAGCGGTCGGCAATATCAGGATTAATCATGCCAATCAAGGCCTTGTCACGGTACTGTGTCGGGGTGCAGCCTTCGTTTTTCTTGAAGAAGCGTGTGAAGTACGACTGGTCGTCGATGCCGGTAGCGGCAGCGATTTCTGCAATCTGCAACTTGTTCTGCCGGAGCAGCAGTTTGGCCAGGTTCAGGCGGGAGATTTCGATCCAGTCCATGGCGGAGTGCCCTGTCTGTGCACGGACCAGCCTGTTCAGGTAATTGGGCGTGATACAGAGTTCATCGGCATAAGCGGTGACTTTTCCCGGCTTGCGCTCACGGTCGAAGACCATCTCCAGAAAATGGTTTACGATGGGGCTGACCGGATGCGTGTCAGGCGTGGCGAGGCGGCACAGGAACAAGTCGAGCGAACTGGCTGCAACTTGCCGGTTGTCGTTCTGGAATGCTGTCAGGAGCTCATCCAGCAGTATGGTGGTGAAAAGGGCGTCTTTCTCCGAGAAGGATATCAGCTGGGGCTGCTGGCTTTGCAGGCACGGATAGGAGGGATCCTTCAGCGCGCGCATCGAAAAGCCACATTCGTAACCGGAGTTTCCCTTGAAATACAAGATGCGGAAAGGCGTCCTGGCCGGTATCAGCAAAACCTGGTTCGCCTTGCAAAGGAGGGTCGTCCCTTCGATTTCTATGAGGATTTCTCCTTCAGTCAGGTACGCGAAGGTAAAGATGGGCAACGAGGCCTGGGGGATGTCGGAGACATCGTAGAAACCCCGGCGTTCTACTTTCTGGATACTGAACACGAACTGGGACGACAGGCCCTGGGCTCTATTCCAATAGGGATCGATTTCTGACATTTCTGCGACGTTTGGCACAAAATTAGGAATTATTATCCTATCTTTGCAAACTTTCGAACGCGAAGTGGCATTATTGAAATGAAAAAATCTTTGTTACTTTTTGTGCTGCTGTGCTGCGCTACGCTGGCAGTCGCCCAGCAGATTGACTGTCGTTTTACCCAGGACAAGACCATCAAGGCTTCCGGAAAAGTCATCCATTCCGAGGGAGTCGTTTCTTTCAACGCCCCCGATAACCTGACGATGACCTATACCAAGCCCGAGGGCGAGTATCTGATCATTTCGGGTCCGATGCTCCGCAGCAATTCCCAGGGGCAGCAGATTTCCATTGATACGAGTACGAATCCCCGTTTCCGGAATATGTGCAACACTTTGCTCAACTGCATCATGGGCAACTGCGAAACCGCAGCCCGCGACAATGATGCCGAGCTGGCCGTTTCGGAAAAGAACGGTGTCAAGACCGTCGAGATGAAAGCCCGCAAACCCGCTCCCCGCGGTTATTCCAGGATCATCATGGAGTACAGGAAAGACCTTCCGATCCGGATGGTCCTCGAGGAATTCAACGGGATTTCCACCGAGTACAAGTTTATTTACTAGATTCCGGGTCAAGCCCGGAATGACGGGTTAAACCGCGGAATCCTGCTTTTCGAGGTAGTCCACGACGTCGCCGACCGTCTCGAACGTGGCCAGGGCGTTGTCGGGGATGACGATGCCGTATTGGTCTTCCACTTTCATCAGCAGTTGCAGGATGTCGATCGAATCGGCGCCCAGGTCGCGCTTGATCTTCGATTCGCGGGTGATGATGGCCGGATCTTTCCGGAGCTGCTTGGCCAGGATGGCCTGTACTTTCTCAAACATGGCAGTAGAGATTCCGGGTCAAGCCCGGAATGACGGGTTTTTTATTCTTCGTAGTGTTCGTATTTGGCGATTTCCGCTTCGATCTTGGCGGAGAGGCGGCTGGTTTCCATGCGGTAGGCCTGCTCGATGCATTTCTCCACGGCGACGGCCTTGCTGCTGCCGTGGCCTTTGACCACGACTTTTTCGGTGCCTAGCAGCACGCTTCCGCCGTAGTTCTGGTAGTTCATGAATTCCTTTTCTTCCATGAACATCTTCTTCATCAACAGCGCACCCAGCTTGTATAGCGAGCGGGAATAAATGTCTTTCTTGAGTTTCTTGAGCAGTTCGATGGCAGTGCCCTCGGTGGTCTTTACCAGCACGTTGCCGGAGAAGCCGTCGGCCACCACCAGGTCGTAGGCGCCTGACAGCAGGTCGCGGCTTTCCATGTTGCCCACGAAGTTGACGGAAGGCGTTTCCTGCAGCAGCCGGTAGGTTTCCCGACGGATGTCATCGCCCTTTTCGGGTTCCCGTCCCACATTGAGCAGAGCGGTGCGGGGCTGCCGGACACCATAGACATTTTCCAAATAGAGACTGGCCATGATGGCGAACTGGCGCAGGTGGACCGCCGTGGCTTCGGGATTGGCGCCACTGTCGCAGATGCCCACGATGCCGCCGTCCATGGTGGGCAGCAGCGGGCAGAAAGCCGGGCGGATGACGCCGGGAATGCGGCCCAGGCGCACGAGCGCGCCGGTCACGAGCGCGCCGGTCGAGCCCGTGGAGACCATTGCGGCGATGTCGTCGCGGTCGCGCAGCAGGATGATGGCCTTCATCATCGAGCTGTTGCGCTTGAGACGGATCACGTCGGTGGGTTTTTCTTCACAGCCGATGACTTCCGGCGCATGGACGATCTCCAGCCGGGAAGTGTCGTACGACTTGCCGGCCAGTTCTTTCTGGAGCAGCGTTTCGTCGCCGGTCAGGATGAGATACAGCTCCGGATTCTTTGCCAGCGCGGCGAGGGCACCGTCAACAGGTGCTTGCGGAGAATGGTCACCGCCGAAACAGTCGATGAGGATCTTGATCATGCGAGTCTCTTCACATAGGCGCGGCGGCGCTTCGCCTGAACGGAATCGAAGCGGCGCCACAGGTTGAGGATGGCGTAGTTGTCTTCGAGGTTGAGGTTGGTCTCGGCGTATTCCACGTCGGTGTCGCGGAGCATGTGCAGGATGGCCGAAGCGAAGGCGGCCGAAACGCCACGGTTGAGGTATTCCGGGTCCACGCCGATCAGGCACAGGTCGATGACCTTGGGATGGCGGATGTTGCGCAGCAGGCGCATGAGCACCCGCGGGGTGTATTTTCCCTTCGTCCCGACAAGTGCGGACGCCAGGCTCGGAATGGCGAAACCGAAACACACCATGCGATCGTTCTCGTCGAGGATGACGGCCGTGTATTTCGGGTCGATGACCAGGCGGAAATTGTCGACCATGAGCTTCTTCATGCCTTCGGTGAAAGGCACCGTGCCATACAGGCCTTCGTACGACTGGTCGAGCAGCCGGAAGATGCCGTCCTGGTATCGGGCCAGGAAGTCTTTGGCATTCTTAGAGGGCCCGAAATGCAGCTTGTAGCGGCGGAAGATGAAGTCCGTGAGCTTGTCGAGGTCTTCTTCGTCGGTTTCGGGTGCACGGAGGCGCCATTCCAGCCAGTCGACCTCCTTGGTGTAGCCCAGTTGCTCGATATGCTGCTGATAGTAAGAGGCGTTGTACTGCTCTTCAAAAGTCTGGGGCTGGTCGAAGCCTTCGATCAGCAGGCCTTCGCGTTCCAGGTCGGAGAAACTCAGCGGGCCGCAGACCGTGTCCATGCCTTTGTCGCGGGCCCAGCGCTCGACGGCCCCGAACAAAGCTCGTGAAACTTCCGGGTCGTCAATGGCGTCAAAGCGGTTGAAACGGGCGCGGCGCTCTCCGTTCTTCTCGTTGGCAGCTACCTGGATGATGCCCTGGATGCGGCCGGCCATGCTGCCGTCCTTATAGGCATTGTAGCAGATCCACTGGCAACAGTCCGAGTAGACGTAGTCCTTCCGGAACATCTTCTTCTCGTCGGCGTAGAAGGGCGGGACGAACCAGGGATTGCCCTTGTAGAGCCTGAGCGGGAATTCCAGGAATTCCCGTTGCTGGCGGCGCGTGGTGACTTCTTTGATTTCGATCATAGACTATCGGTGGATGGCATGGAAGCAGACGCCGACGCCGTTGGGACCGGAGTGGCTGCCGGCCGTCGGGTTGGTGACCACGAATTCGATGGCCAGGTCGTCGCCGAAGCGCTCCTTCATCATACGGACGACTTCCTGCGCCAGTTCAGGCGCATCGGTGTGCCCGATATAGAAACGATGGTCCTTGATGTTGTCGCCCAGTTCTGCGACTTTGTCGACCAGCAGTTCCATGGCTTTCAGCCGGCCCTTGGTCTTGCCGCACGAGACCATCTTTCCTTCCGGCGACATATAGATGATAGGCCGGATGCCGATCAGGGTGCCCATCGTGGCGGCCAGGCCGCTCACGCGACCGCTGCGGCGGAAGAATTTCAGGTCGTCGGCAAAGAAATACATGGCATAGTGATCGACTTCGGTACGGGCCCAGTCGAGGATTTCCTCGAGGCCGCATCCGGCCAGGTGCAGGTCGCCGACAGCGCGCACGATGGCGTAGCTGATGGTGGTGATACCTTTTGTATCGATTTCGGCGAAGCGGCGTTCCGGATATTTTTGCCGGAGCTCGGCCACAGCCTGGTCCATGGCGTCGAAAGTTACGGTCATGGCCCGGGAGAAATGGACGTAGAGGATGTCGTTGCCGGCAGCGAATTCGGGTTCGAAGTATTCCAGGTAACGTTCCTTGGATATGGCACTCGTGGTCGGCAGGACGCCGCTCCGGAGCATGTCGTAGAAAGCATGGGAATCGAATTCCTGAAAGTCCACGTACGGGTAGATGGTCTTGGCATCCACGCTGTAGGGCATGCTGATGAGCTTGTAGCCATAATGGGCAGCCACGGCGGGAGTGATGTCGGTGTCGGTGTCAGTATAAAGTGTCAGCATAGCAGTAAGATATAATCATATACGGGTTGTCCGCCTTCAATCAGGGAGAATTCGGTCCGGGGAAATGTGCGGGTAAGGGTATCGGTCGCTTCTGCGGCTTCGTCGGCTGGTACGTCCGCGCCGGAAAGCAGGATGGCGATGTCGTGGTCTCCGGCATTGAGCCGACGGGCCAGCTCCACCAATGCCGGCAGGCGTCCGGGTGAAGCGCAGAGGATGTCTTTGTCGCTGAAACCCAGATAGTCGCCGGTTTGTCCGGCTGCACTGTCACGGATGGCGCGCGACACCATGCCGGTGACGGTTTCCTGCAGGGCTCCGCTCAGCTCCGCCACGATCTGGTCGGGCGCTTCGTCGCGGTCGAGGCTGGCCAGGGCGAAGTAGCCTTCCCCCAGGTTCCGTGTCGGAATCACTTCGATGCGGGCCTTTTCGTAGAGGCCGGCAGCCTGCCGGGCCGTGAGCAGGATGTTGCCGTTGTCGGGCAGCACCAGGATGCATTCCGCCCCGATGCGGTCGAACGCGTCGAGGAAAGCCTGGACGGGCGGGTTCATGGTCTGTCCGCCTTCGATGACGACATCGGCGCCCATCTCGTGGAACGCCTGCTGCAGCGGGGCACCCGCCGCCACTGCGACCACGCCGAGGGTCTTGCCGGCGGTGTGGTAGCGTTCGTCCATGTGGTTTTCATGGTGCTGCAGCGTCATGTTCTCGATCTTGACGGTCAGGTATTCGCCGTAGCGCTGGCAGTGATTGAGAATGTCACCGGGCGAAGGGGTATGGACATGGACCTTGACGATGCTTCCGTCTCGGAAGAAGACCAGCGATTCACCATGAGCGGCGAGCCAGTCGGAAAGGACACTTTCATCAAAATGATCGAGGTCGACCTTGCTGCGCTGCAGGCGGAGGAGAAATTCGGTGCAATAGCCGAACTCCAGCACGCTGTCTTCCGTGAAGGCGTCCAGGTCGACGGCCTGGGATGCGGGCGCTCCGCCCTCCAGCGGCAGGACGGCCGTCCCGCCGTGCAGGACATCGCGCATGCCTTCCACGATGGCGAGCAGCCCGGCGCCGCCGCTGTCCACCACGCCGGCCTTTTTCAGCACGTCGAGCAGTTCGGGTGTATGCTGGAGCGAAACGCCCATCGCCTTGCAGAGCCGGTCGAAGTATTCCGCAAAGCCGGAACTGCCTTCGGCCGCCGCGACGCCTTCGCGCAGCACCGTAAGGATAGTACCTTCCACCGGTGTTGCGACGGCCTTGTAGGAAGCCTCCACGCCGCAGGCCATGGCATGTTCAAAGGCGGTAAGGTCTGCTTCTTCCTGCCCGGACAGGCCTTGGGCGATGCCGGCGAAGATACGGGAGAGGATCACGCCCGAGTTCCCGCGGGCACCCGTCAGCATGCCGCGCGATACGGCTGCTGCCGTATCGCCCAGCGGCCCCGGGTTGGCCCGGCAGCCGGCTTCCAGCGTCATGTACATGTTGTCGCCGGTGTCACCGTCGGGAATGGGGAAGACGTTCAGGTCGTTGATGACCTGCCGTTGTTCGTTGAGCCGGACCCCGCCGCCGCGGACCAGGGACAGAAATCGTGCACCGTCGAGCGTTTCCATGTCAGGCAGCTTTGTTTTCTTTCTGGAACTGCTTCCGGAAATAAGGGAAGCGCATCAGCCAGCGGAAGACGAACGGTTCCAGGGAATAAGTCATCAGGATGGTGAAGATCATGCCGATGAGCGTGATCACGCCCGTCGACTGGATGGCCGGATGGCGGGCGAATACCAGCGATCCGATGACGATGATCAGCACCACGGCCGAGAAGAAGATGGCCACCTTGTGGTATGCCAGCCGTTCTTTCGAGCCTGTGCGCGCTTCCTGCAGCAGGCCCTCCATCACGAAGATACTGTAGTCCACGCCGATGCCGAAGACAAAGGTCGCGATGACGATGTTGATCAGGTTGAATTCGAGGCCGAGCAGCGCCATGAAGCCCTGCAGGGCATACCACGAGAGGAACATCGGGAAGAAGGCCACGAGGGCGATCCAGATGTTCCGGAAGGCCACCAGCAGCACCAGCAGCACGAAGATCGAAGAGATCAGGAGCGTTATCTGGAAATCGTCGTGGACGATCTTCACCATGTCCTGGCAATAATAGAACGGCTCCAGTACAACAGTCTGTGGCCCGTCTACCAGCGCATCGGTAATCTTGTCCTTGTCGTCCGGGTCGAAGGCTGCAGTCGAGAAGACCATCCAGCGTCCGCTGGCCTGGTGTTCGACGAAGTTCGACATCATCTCGTGCGGAATCACCCCGGCTTCAAAAAGTGATGCCGGTTCGTAATCGCTTTCCAGCAGTGCGAAGAAAGGGATAAAGATGCCGGGGTCCAGCTGCTGCTTCCGGGCGGCAGCGGCAACGTCGCGTTGGGTGTGGTCAATCCGCTCCGGTGTCCAGAAGGCCTTCCAGGCCGCGATCCGGTCTTCCTGGTCGCGCTGCGTCTGGAAGAGCAGGGGAACGAGCGAAGAGTAGCGGGTCAGCTGCCCGGCCTTTTCGAGGGAGTCGAGCCGGTTGCGCAGCGGCTTGTTGCATTCCAGCGCCTCGTCCAGCGTCTCGCCATAGGCGGCATAGTACAGTGTCATGCTGCCGTTCTCGTTCTTCTCGCTGTAGAGATCCATGCTCTCGGCGAGCGGCTCGTTCACGTAGTTGAGGTTGCGCAGGTCGGTGTCGAATTTCACGCGGGGGCTCATCACGATGCCCAGCACCAGCAGGACGGTCATCGCCCCCAGGATCCATGGATTGCGGTCCCAAGGCAGGTTGTTGAAGCGGTCGACGGCCTTGAAGCCCTTGTCTTTCTTGTAGCAGACGTCCTCTTTCTTCAGGAATTGCGGCAGGAAGACCAGCGCGTAGATGGTGTTGCCCAGCAGCGCGAAAGTGGCGAAGAGGCCGAAGTCGCGCAGCAGTTCACTTTCCGTGAACAACAGGCCCAGGAAGGCGCCGATGGTCGTCAGGCAGCCCAGTACCACGGGGGTGGATTCTTCCCGGAGCATCCGCTCCACGTCTTCCACGAAGTAGTAGTGGATCAGCACATGAAGACAGTAACTCAGCGCGACACCCAGGATGATGGCGCCGATGCCCAGGGCCATGAACGACATGATGCCCTTGATCCAATAGACACATGCCAGCGCGAAGAGGGTGCCGTACAGCACGGGTGCCAGCATGTGGATCACGAAACGGAACCTGTGGAAGCAGAGCAACAGGATGACCAGGATGATCAGCAGCGAGAGGCCGATGGTCCAGACCAGGTCGGTCTTGATGGTGCTGGCGTTCGATACGCCGCCGAGCGGATTGCCGTGCAGCAGCACGCGGGCATCGGGATGGGCGGCCTGGAATTTCTTTACTTCCTTGTTGAGGATGCGGGCGAAGCGTGTACCTGTGCCCGAGTCGGTCTGGTCGACGGTCGTCGACAGAAAGGCCAGCGCCACGGTGCGGTCGGGACAGAAGAAGTGCCCGTTCTCCATGGTGAAGTCGCCCACGGTGCCGGCGCCCAGGCCTTCGGGGAACATCTTCGAGAGGAAGATGTTGCGCAGGTCGAGCGGGTCGGTGCAGACCATCTGTGTGGCCTGGCCGGTCATGTCGGCATCGATGATTTCGCGGTTGCGGGCCATCTGCGTCGCGATGGCTTCAGGAGTCATCGCCGCTTCGAAGTCTGCATAGAACGCCGTGTCGATGAGCGAGGGAAGATGCTCGAAGCCATAGTCCATGGCCCCGAGCATCGTGCCCGGGTCGATGGAGCTGAGGATGCCGATGATGTATCGTCCGGCGGTGTCGCGCTGCAGGAGCCCGACACAGAACTCGTCGATGTAGTCGCTCATCGTCCAGGTGTCGAGCGGCTGGGAAGGATCGGCAGATGTGATCTGGATAAAGATCTTGTCCTTGAGCTCGATGTCACTGAAAGCCAGCTCGCTGTCAATGCTGGAACGCGGCAGCAGCTTCGCCACGTCTTCTTCGTAGCGGAGCTGCAGGCCGAAAAACAGGAATACCAGCGTGCTGACGATCAGCAGCGTGTACATCACGACCCTGTGACCGCGGAAGTAGCGGTACAGTGGCAGAAAAATCTTGTGCATCTACGGGGTGCTTACGCCTCGGTTCGGACGGTGTCGACCACTTCGTCGACCTCGGCCTCGACCACGGGTGCGGCCGGGCCGGCAGGCGTTTCGTTTTTCTTGTTCAGGATTTCGTTTGCCTTCTTGGAGAAGAAGTCATACATCACGCCCTCGACGGCTACCACGATGGCGCAGCAGAGGATGACGGCGACGCCGGCCAGCACGGGACCGACTTTCGGGATGGCAGCGAGGATGCCGCAAACCAGGCCGACCAGGAAGGCGCAAAGGAATTCGGTGAAGAAGATGCGCCATTTGTTGCCGTAGGTGGAGTCATAGCTCAGCTGGAGCGACTTGAGCGGGGAGACTTTCTTGTCAATGAAGAAGTAGACTGCGAAGCTCCAGGCGACGCCCATCACGATGCCCGGGATGAACATGAAGATGGTGGCTACCACGGTGCCTATGTACAACAGTCCCAGCAGGAGGAAGAAACCGCTGAGGTTCTTGAAGTTTTCGCCCGAGAAGATGGATGTCGGATCGATGGTTTCGCCGCGGCCGATCTGAATGATGGCCTTGTAGAGGCCGATGGTGGTGCCGACGTTGAGGTAAGGGATCCAGACAGTCACTACGTAGAGGATGACCATCAGCAGGAGGGGAAAGAAGTTCTTCAGGCCATATTGGACGCCGTCCTTGATGGTCTGCATGATGTCGAGTTTCTCAGTTGCCATGGTTGTATTGCTTTTGATTTGGTTTTAGTTTTCTGTAATGTCGTCAGTCCACGATGACGCGGTTCACGCGCCGCGGGATGGAGGTGAAGATTTCGTAGGGAATGGTATCGAGCACCTTGGCCAGTTCGCCAGCCGAGGGCCTGTCGCCGAAGATGGTCACCATGTCGCCTTCCTGGCAGTCGATGCCGGTGACATCGATCATGCACATGTCCATGCAGATGTTGCCGATGGTGGGAGCCATCTTTCCGTTTACCTCGAAACTGGCGTGTCCGCAGCCCAGATGCCGGTTGATGCCGTCGGCATAGCCTACGCAGAGCGTGGCGGAGCGGGTGATGTCGTCGTGGAGGATTCCGTGGCGGCCGTAGCCGATGGTGCCGTCTTCGGGGTGCAGGTCCTTGATCTGCAGGATGGGGCACCGATAGAAGGCGGCGGGTTTCAGCCGGGGGTCGGAGATGGCGCTGATGCCGTAGATGCCGATGCCCAGGCGCACCATGTCGTACTGGTACTGGGTGAAACGCTCGATGCCGGCCGAGTTGAGCACGTGCCGGAGCGGCTTGTAAGGCAGGTGCTGCATGATCTGCGTGCTGAGCTTCTCGTAGAGGGCGATCTGGCCCAGCGTGAAGGCATCGTGCTGAACTTCGTCGGAAGCGGCCAGGTGGGTATAGAGTCCCTCGATGTGGATTTCCGGGCTTTCGGCCAGGAAATCGATGAGGGCGGGAATCTCTTTTTCCATGAATCCCAGGCGGTGCATGCCCGTGTCGATGTTGATGTGGACGGGATAGTCCTTGCGGCCGATGCAGCGCAGTTCATCGCGCAGGCGCGTAAGCGCATACAGGTCGGGGATGCCGGGCTCGAGCCCGTAGCGGATAATCTCAGGATAGTCGTCGGTGCCGGTGGTCAGCACGAGGATGGGCAGGTTGATGCCTGCCTTGCGCAGTTCCACGCCTTCACCGGGAAGAGCCACGCCCAGATAGGCGGCGCCCGCCTCCTCCATCTCCTTGGCAAAGGGCACGGCGCCGTGGCCGTAACCATTGGCCTTGACCAGGATCAGGATTTTGGTCGCAGGGTTGAGAAGGGAGCGGAAATGGTTGTAATTGTTCCGTATGCCGCTGCGGCTCAATTCGAGTCGCGCAAGAGGAGGATTCTGTGCCATTATCTTCACATTAAACATACAAAAGTAGCGAAATGATGGCAAAGTTATACTCCCTTCGGCTAAAAAATGTCCGGAAAGAAGAGTCCGGCGACGAGAACCCCCGCCAGCATTACGCCAGCAACGATATAGCAGATCCGACGGAGGTTCCGCCCGTCTCCCGGCATTTCTTTTTCGCGATCCGCAAGAATCATGAAGCAGGCATAATTGACGAAGCCGAACAGGGGCAGCAAGTAAATCTGCAGTTTGCTGCTGAACAGCGACATGAGTACGAAGAACGTGGCGGAGACCAGCAGGAAGAAACGGGAAAGCCCCCGCAGTCTATGCCGGATGGCGTCCCGGATGCCGACGGGGATGGTCAGCAGCGACCAGGGCCCCATGGCATACCAGATGACATACAGATACCAGTATACCGGACGTTTGTGGTGGAAGGCGTCGACGGCCCGGCCGACCGTCTGGTGGACCAGCAGGTTGTGGATATAGTCGCGTCCACCCTCCAGATACACGGAGACCCACCAGATGCCGCACAGGACCACGAGCACCAGCCAGGTCCGCCAGCCCCATGCCCGCCCGAAATCGCGCGGCCGGCGTTCCGCCAGCAGCCAGACGAGACAGCCCAGCAGGGGGAAGAGAAAGCCCACGGGGCCTTTGCTGAAGATGGCGCCAAACACCGCCAGGGCAAAGCACCAGGGCAGGGAGGGTTTCTGTTCCCCTTGGTCCATGCGCCAGAACAGCCACATGGCCAGCGTGATGAATAAGCACATCAGCATGTCCATGCGGAGCACGACGGCGGCGCCCAGGAAATACGCCGTGGTAAGCAGGGCAGATTCTGCCGCCAGCAGCCAGCGCCGGGGAAGCCTTCCACCGCACCAGCGGTTGAAGATTACCAGGATGCCGAAGGCCGGCAGCAGGGAGAACAGCTCCAGCAGCGGGATACAGTGAAAGCCTAGCAAACGCTTGAAACACATGACGATCCACAGATAGAGCGGTGGCTTGTCGGCATAGGGCGCCCCGTCCAGATACAGGCACCAGAAATGCCCGTCCCGCAGCGCCTCGTCGGCAATCTGCAGGTATTTCAGCTCGTTGGTCGGGGTGGGTTCCCGGCGCAGGAGCAACGGGAGGAAGAGCAGCAGGTAGAACCCCAGCCGCACCCACTGCGAATCCAGCAGCTTGTCCGTCAGGCTTTTCGTTCCCGGTTCCATAGCATCAGGTTTCGGATGTAGGTGATCAGGCCGAATATTTCGGACACGACCACGACGGGATCGTGCCGGAGTATTCCGTAAATCAGGATTATCGTTGCGCCGACGGTACTGATGATCCAGAATCCGGCCGGCAGCAGCGAAACTTTCCGCCGGACGGAATCGAAGAACTGGTAAAGGAAGCGTGTGGAGAAGACGATCTGTCCCGCGGTGCCGAAGAGCAGCAGGTTCCGCGGGATGTCTTCATTGTGGAAAAGCGCGTCAGCCACCTCGGGCCAGTGGAAAGCCATGCGGACCGCAGCTGCTACGGGGATGAGCAGCAGCAGGCCGACGATCCAGGGCCGCCAGGCCCCCATTTTCAACCAGATGCCTTTGGCTTCCAGGTTCCAGATATAGACATAATAGCCGATCAGTTGGCCCAGTATCAGGGCGAAATCATTGCGCAGCCAGCCGTACAGCAGGAAGAGCAGCGAACCGCACAGGCTGAGTATCCAGAAGATCGTGGGATTCTCCACCTTGCGGGCCTTTTCCGACCGGAGCCACTGGATCAGCATGCGCGATGCGAAGAGCAGCTGCGCCAGGAAACCGAGGGCGAAGATCCAGAAATTGTCCATCAGTCGAGTTTGCTGGCGTCAATGGTGTATTCGAGGCGGCGCTGCTGGTACCAGCGATAGCCGAAAGCATCGCGGATCGGGCCCCAGAAGCGGTTCTTCAGGTGGAACTTGCTCTGTCCGGCCGTCCGCGGATGATGATGGACGGGGACTTGCAGGTAGTCGCCGCCCAGGTTGCTGATCAGCGACGGCAGGAAACGGTGCATGCCGTCCAGGCAAGGCAGTTGACGGGCGTATGATGTCTGCAGGACCTTCAGCGGGCAACCCGTATCCCGGGCTGTGTCGTGGACGATGCGGCGACGGGAACTGTTGGCCAGGATCGAGATGAGGCGTTTGCCGAAGCCATCCTTGCGGTGGGTGCGGATGCCCATGACCATGGCATGTTCTCCTGCGTGGGGGAGCAGCAGGTCGAAGTCTTCCGGGTCAGTCTGCAGGTCAGCGTCGATATAGCCCGCCAGCGGCGATTCACAGTGGTCGAAACCGGCTTTGAGGGCGGCGCTCAGGCCGCGGTTGGCGGCGAATCGCAGGAAATAGAATGCTTTGTTCCGCCGGCAGATCTCTTCCAGCAGCCGGCTGCCGCCGTCGGTCGAGCCGTCGTCTACGAAGAGGACGCAGGCAGGCTGCACGACCGCTTTTTCCAGATAGGCAGCCAGGCGCTTTTCGAGCTCCGGCAGGTTGTCGCGCTCGTTGAAAACGGGCACGATGATGGTGAATCGGTAGGCAGCGGTCGCATTCATTGTTTGCAAAGATAGGAAACTTACGGAATGAAATTTGGTTAAATGGAGATATTTTTGTAATTATGTAGTTTGAAAAGTTTAAAAACGGATACAGACAGATACCGCATGGGCCGGAAAATCTTCATCGTGCTGATCGCCTTGCTGGCTTTTTCACTGCAGCTGCATGCAGTGAAAGCCTGGCCCTATCCCGTGAAGGTCACCCAGCCCGACGGCCGTGAACTGACCATCCTGATCCATGGCGACGAGAACCGCTCGTGGAAGACCACGCTGGCCGGCCGTCCCGTTTATCAGGATGCACAGGGCTGGTGGCACGAGACCGATTCCCTTCCGCCCGCAACGCCCCTGCTCAAGAAACAGCTCAACCCGGAAGGGGGCGCACTGGCCCTTTTCCTGTCCACCAAGGCCAGCGTCAACGTACGGACGATTGTCATCCCGGTGCAGTTCCAGGACCGGAAATTCACCATTCCTTCTCCGCGCAGCACCATCTACAATCTTTTCAACCAGCAGTACTATTCCGACAACGGGGCCACGGGCAGTGTGCTCGACTGGTTCCGCGACAACCTCGGAAGCAGCAGCAGTTTCAGTTTTGATGTCTGCGACGTGGTGACCTTGCCCAACAGCCAGGCCTGGTATGGCGCCAACGCCGACGGTGTCACTGACAAGAACATCAAGCAACTGGTGGCGCATGCCTGTGTGGCTGCCGACGCGGCCGGCGTGGATTTCACGCGGTACGATTTCGACGGCGACGGGGTGGTGGACAATGTCTTTCTCTTCTTTGCCGGCCACAATGAGGCGGAAGGCGGCGGCGACAATACCCTATGGCCCCAGTCCTGGAACATCTCCGACCTGGGCTTGTCTCTTGACGGCATGAAGATCTCGAATTTCTCGCTTTATTCCGAATACACGGGTCCCTCGGGTTACCGGTTCGCCGGCATCGGCACCATCTGCCACGAGTATTGCCATTTCCTCGGCCTGCCCGACCTCTACGATGTCAACGACGACGAGGAGGGCTCCTGCCCTGGCTTGCAGGGCAGTCTTTCGATCATGGACCGCGGCAACTACAACAACGAAGGCCGCACGCCGCCTTATCTGACCATCTTTGAACGCCAGCTCATCGGTCTGGCGCGGACTGCGACCATCCGCACGGAGCAGGAACTGACCGTACAGCCCGTACAGCTCGCGACGACAGCGTATCTGCTGCCGACCGGCAATGGGGGAGAGGATTTCTGGCTGGAATACCGGGACGGCGCGAAGTGGGATGCCGCCATCGGCGGGACGGGCCTGGTGGTCTATCACATCGACAAAAGCAACAATGCGGCGGGTTCGATGACGGCCCGGATGCGCTGGACGACCAACGCTGTCAACGGCTGTGCCGCACATCCCTGTGCCAGTTTTGTCTCCTCAACGGGGTTGGAGGCCGCCAGCGTGGAAGATGCCTTTTATCCCGGCAAGAAAAACGTACGCACCATTCACTCATCCTATTTGTTCCCTCTGCGTGCCTGGAGCGGAAAGGGGGTGGGGCTGGGCCTGACCGATATCATCCGCACTTCCGAAGGCATCAGCTGCCAGGTGGTGTACGATGAGAGCTGGGACCTTCCCGTGTTGACCGGTTATTCCATCATCCCGGGACAGACTTCCGCCGTGTTGAGTTGGGAGTGCGACAAGAGCGCTTCCGGGCAGTGGAACCTGCGATGGGGCTCCGTCAACGGCATCAATAGCCAGACCGTGGTGGTCGGCAACAAGACGCAGTATGTCTTTGACGACCTGCTTCCGGGCGAGACTTATTACTGCGAGCTGTACTACAGTCGCTGGAACGTGGTGGGCCGCGTGTATTATCTGGAATTTCAGGCACTCAGCAGCTTGAGTGACTACCCGCTCATCGGCGCCATGGACCGCAGCTGGCGCAAAGGAGAGCAGATCCGCCTTTTCCTGCTCAACCTGCTCGACGAGAAAGCTGTTGTCAGCTGGTCCGTCGACAGCCAGCCCCTGGCCGACGAATTCTATACCTTCGCCCGCTCGGGTGCCCACAAGATCTCCGCTACCATCACCTATCCTGACGGCGCACGGGAGACCCTCACCAAAATCCTGGAGGTACAAGAATGAAAAGAAACCCTGGCTTCATCCTGCGTTTTGCGCTGTTTCTCGTGCTGGTCGCCACCACGATGGCCGTATCTTGTCCGCAGCCCGATCCGCCCGGACCCGAACCTCCGACACCGGTCGATACCAAGTCGGCGGAACGCAAGCAACTGGAGTCTTCTTATACGGAGGGCCTGTATATCAAAGGGGCCATCGCGCTGGCCTACAATCAGGATATCTATCAGCGTGCTGCCAGCCGCGACCGTCGTACCTACCGCATCCAGAGTGACGACCAGACGCGTTACCTCCATGTCCGCTATACCGAAGTCATTCCTTCTGCTGAAGGTGAAGAGGTTGAATGCGAACTTCATTACCGCCTGGCAGCCGGCGAACAGACCACGCTTATCGTCAAGCTGATCGTGGTCAAGGCCACGGAAGAATATCTCTGGCTCTGGAACGAATTCCAGAAAGTCGGCATGATCGTCCAGCGGATCTGAGCCGATGGACGAAATCTACGATCCTTTGCGCCGCAAGAACGTTGCCCGCACACCCGAGGAGGAAGTGCGGCAGCAAGTTATCCGCTGGCTGCATGAAAGCTGCGGCGTCTCGCTTGCGCGCATGGAAAGCGAATATGGTTTCCTGTACAACCACCGCCGCTACCGCGCCGACGTGCTGGTCTTCGACCGCGCGCTGCAGCCCCTGCTGCTGGTGGAATGCAAGGCGCCGGGCGTTCCCCTCGATGCTTCGGTCGTCGAGCAGGTCCTGCGCTACACCCGTGTCCTGCAGGTACGCTACATTCTGGTCACCAACGGCACGACGACCCACATCCTGGCCCGCCGTTTCGACGGCAGCGGTTTCGATTACTGCACGACTGTTCCTGAAAACTGGTTAAGGGAAAACTAAGATAAGCCGAGTTCAGCGGCCTTCTGCTCCATAAGGGCGTAGGCGGCATCGTAGTCGTTGGGGATAATGCCGTCGAGGATGGCTTCCTTGATGTACTCCTTGATGACACCCACCTGGCGGCAGGGCGGGAGATGGTATTTCTCCATGATAAGCTCGCCGGTGATGGGATTCTTGAAGTTGCGTACCGCATCCTTGGCTTCGACTTCGACCAGTTTCTCGCGGACATGCTCGTACTGCTGTTTGTAGCGCTCGACTTTCTGTTCGTTGGCCGAGGTGATGTCGGCCTTGCAGAGGATCATCAGGTCGTCGATGTCGTCGCCGGCCTCGAAGAGCAGGCGGCGGACGGCGGAGTCGGTCACTTCGTCGGTGACCAGCGCCACAGGACGCATGTGCAGGCCCACCAGTTTCTGGACATATTTCATGTCTTCGGTCTGTGACATCTTCAGCCGGTTGAAAACGTTCTTGACCATCTTTGAACCGACATATTCGTGGGCGTGGAAAGTCCAGCCGGTGCCGGGCTCCCAGCGCTTGGTCGGTGCCTTGCCGATGTCATGGAGCAGGGCGGCCCAGCGCAGCCAGAGGTTGTCGCTTGCGGCAGCCACATTGTCGAGCACCTGGAGCGAGTGCCTGAAATTGTCTTTGTGCCCTCTTCCTGAGACCGTCTCCACGCCTTTCAGGTCGGCGAGGGCGGGCAGCACATAAGGCAGCAGTTCGCATTCGTCGAGCAGATAGAAGCCCACGGAGGGTTTCGGGCATTTCATGATCTTGTTGAGTTCGTCGGCGATGCGCTCGGCCGAAAGAATCTGGAGCCGCTCCTTGTTGCGCCGCATCGATGCGATGGATTCCGGTACGATGGTAAAGCCCAGCTGCGTGGCGAAGCGGATGCCGCGGAGCATGCGCAGCGGGTCGTCGCTGTAGGTGGTGTCGGGGTCGAGCGGGGTGCGGATAAGACCGGCATTGAGGTCGCGGATGCCTCCGAAGGGGTCGACCAGATTGCCATAGTCGTCGCGCTGCAGGCTGAAAGCCATGGCATTGATGGTAAAATCGCGGCGCTGCTGGTCTTCCTCAAGCGTGCCGTCTTCCACGATGGGCTTGCGGGAGTTGGCCCGGTACGATTCGCGGCGGGCGCCGACGAATTCGACCTCCATGCCGTCGCAGTGAAGCATGGCCGTTCCGAAATTCTTGAAAACGGACACCTTCGTATGCAATTTTTGCCCGACGGCCTCAGCCAGGGCGATGCCGCTGCCTTCGACCACGATGTCGATATCGTTGTTCTCGCGCTGCAGGAAGAAATCGCGCACGTAGCCCCCGATGACGAAGGCCCGGACGCCCTGCTCGTGTGCGGTCCGCGACACGATGTCGAAGATTCTGCCGTTCAATGCCTCTGCAAACATATTGCAAAGATACGGAAAAGATTCCGGGTCAAGCCCGGAATGACGCAGTTTTTATGTATCTTTGCTGAATATGGCAAAGACCACCACTGATACCGTTCAGGAATACAAGGCGCTGCGCGAGGAAATTCTCCGTGGCGACATCAAGCCGTTCTACCTGCTCTTCGGCAAGGAGCACTATTATATCGACGAACTCTGCAAGTTGTTGATGGAAACCGTCATCCCGCCCGAAGAGCGCGACTTCGGCCAGCTGGTGTATTTCGGCGCCGACGTGACAGCCAACCAGGTGGTGAGCGCCGCACGGCAGTTTCCCATGATGATCAGCCGGCAGCTGGTGGTCGTCAAGGAGGCCCAGATGATGAAGAAGGTGGAGGACATCGGCGTGTATTTCGAGGGCATCCAGCCCACGACCGTGCTCGTAGTCTGCTACAAGACCAACAACGATCCCACCAAGAGTGGCAAGAACATCGACAAACGTTCCACTTTCTACAAGAATGCAAAGAAAATCGGCGTAGCCTTCGAGTCGAATCCCATCCCCGACTACAAGATTGCCCGCTGGATCGACGGATTCGTCGCCGAACAGGGGCTCAGCATCGCGCCCGACGCCGCTTCTCTCCTGGCCGAATCGGCCGGAACTGACTTGCAGAAGCTGGCCCTGGCCGTCGAGAAGTTGCGCAAGATCCTGCCCGAAGACCGCCGGCGGATCACCATCCAGGACGTGGAAGAAAACGTGGGCATGAGCCGTGACTACTCGGCCTTCGAGCTCACCAAGGCCCTTTCCCTGCGCGATGCCGCCAAGGCCTTCCGCATCGTCGGCTTTTTTGCCGACTCTCCCAAACGCTTCCCGCTTCCGATGACCATGGCCGCCCTGAGCAGCCATTTCCTTCGTCTGCTGCGCTACCATGCCCTGCTGCAGGACGGCATTTCCCGTAACGACATCCTCACGCAACTCGGCATCAATCCTTATTTCGGTGGCGAATACGACACCGCCGTGCGCAACTATCCCGTCAAGAAAGTGATGCGAATCATCGCCCTTCTCAAGGACTACGACCAGCGCTCCAAATCGAACACCCGCGGCGAAGCCACCGACGGCGACCTCCTCAAGGAACTCACCGCGAAGATTCTCGCGTAGATCTGGGTCATTTCGGGCATGACCCGGAATCTCTTGCTTTTTTCTTAGACATTGATTAGCTTTGCATAAATGTTGCAATAGTGTCACTGTCAAAAATTTTCGATATGAAAAAGCTCGTTTTGCTGATAACTGCCCTGCTGCTGGTCTGCGGCGGAGCCTATGCACAGAGTGATATCCTCAACCGCCTGAAGAACCGGGCGAAGAATGCAGCCGAGAACAACATCGGCAACAAAGTCGAAAAGGGCGTGAACAACGCGCTGGACGGGAAACTTGGTAACAAGAAAGACAAGAGCAACAGGCAGGACGAGGAGCAGCTGCGCGAAGAGAACAGGGCCCGGGCCGAGGAGCTGAAACGCCAGGGCCAGGACGATGGCACCTGGACCTGCCCCGAATGCGGCCACGAAGGCAACACCGGCAAGTTCTGCGCCGAATGCGGTGCCCCGAGGCCGGCCGCCAAGGATGCGACCTGGACTTGTCCTGAGTGTGGTCATGAGGGGAATACCGGGAAATTCTGCGAAGATTGCGGTGCGCCAAGGCCGGTAAGTGCCGAAGATGATCCAGGACAGTCAGAAAACGCAAATGGCGATTTTCAACGAGGTTCCGTTGTCTTTTTTGACGATACAGTAGAAAATGAGCAGGTAGGCGAATTCCCTTCCATGTGGGATATTAGCAGCGGTTATGCCGAAGTGGTCACCATCAAGGGCGTCAAAGCCATCAAACTCGAAGAGAATGGCCGTATTTTTCCTTTGATGAAAGAAAAGGATTATCTTCCTGAACAATTTACCATTGAGTTTGACGTTCTGTCTCAACCTGCGCAGAAGGGAAGTTCGTGGGACGCCACGTTGGATATTCGTATGGAAGACAGCGATGGCATGCGTGTCTTCGATATCCGTATAAGCCCTGAATCTCATCCCGACTTTATGAGTGAGGATAGTAAAGGTTATGGTAATGGCATTAATTGGGGAGGCGGTGCTAAAAATCCCAATGGAAGTGATATTGAATTTCACGCATCAGATAATGAGATAGATAAATGGTTCAAGAAAAATGCGTGGAACCATATCGCCTTCTCGTTTAACAAACGCGCGATGAAAGTATATTTGAATGGCGCTCGAATCGTTAATATTCCTAACATGCAACAGCCCGTCAGATGGCATATGGAGGGCAGTTCAGATAGTAAAAAAGGCATCTATATCCGCAATGTTATCATGGCCAAAGGAGCTATGGATCTCTATGAGCGGAATACCACTGATTATGCGGACGCTGTATCCAAGGCCATTGCCGAGACTGGCAAGTTCGTCACCAACAACATCCTTTTCGAAACCGGCAAGGCGACCTTGAAACCCGAGTCGATGGAGGAAATCCAGAAGGTGGCTGACTACATGAAAAAGAACCCTTCCGCCCGCTTCGAGGTACAGGGTCATACTGACAACCAAGGCTCTGACAAGATCAACGATCCTCTTAGCCAGCAACGCGCCGAGGCGGTCGTGAAAGCCCTCGAAGGCTTGGGTGTCGACGGGTTCAATCTTCGTGCCGTCGGCAAAGGCGCCCACGAGCCCATCGCCGACAACAGCACCGACGAAGGCCGCGCCAAGAACCGTCGCGTCGAATTCGTCAAGAAATAATCAATCTGTGACACCTGTGATGCGGTTATGCCACTGCCAGCGTCGCTAAGCGTGGAACGACCCCCTCAGTACAGGGGGTCGTTCCACGTTCATTGAGGAATATTGTATACAGACTGAGATGGCGGTGTCACAGATTGGCGAAAGGTCAGATGCTCTCATACAGATAATCGTTCGTTGACGCAAAGATAATGACGGATTTCGCTCATCCATCCGCAAAAAAGCAAAATAAGGTGGGGGTGTGTCGAAATAATGCTTATTTTTGGCCGATGATTCAGAAGTTTCAATATTTCAAGCCCTCGCTTGGACAGTCGTGGCTGCTGGTCGCCTTGATGATCGTCGGCAGCATATTGGCGGCAGTGGTAATGCCGCATGCGCCGCAGTCGCTGCAGTATTTCGTGATGATGATGATTCCGGTGGTCTTCTGCTGGTGGCAGGGCGACAATGCCCAGTTTGCCGGCGAGCGACCGCTTCCCATCAACGCGCCGCATTTCGGCAAGTTGCATCCCGTGCTCTTTTTCCTGCTCGCCGGCATCGCCATGCTGGCGCTCAATGTCGTCGTCGAGCCCACCACGTCTTTCATCCCTATGCCCGACTTTGCTAAGAAGGTATTTGAGCAGGCTTTCCTGGATTCTCCGCTATGGGACGTGATCCTGTCCACCTGCATCCTGGCGCCGCTCCTGGAAGAGTTCCTCTGCCGCGGCATGATGCTGCGCGGCATGCTGCCGCAGAAGGGTGCGCGGAAAGCCATCCTCTGGTCGGCCTTTCTCTTCGCCTTCATGCACCTGAATCCCTGGCAGTCGATTCCGGCTTTCCTCATCGGCCTTTTCATGGGCTGGGTCTACTGGCGGACTCACTGCCTCTGGGCCACTATTTTCATGCATTTCCTGAACAACGCGGTCTCCGTCATCACATCCCGCATCTGGACAGACCTTCCTGTCGACGCAAGTTTGATGGACATACTCCCGCCGACCCAGTACTGGATCACCTACGCGGGCTGTGTCGTAGTGGCGGCCGTTTCACTCTATATCCTCTATGAAAAAACTCTACCCGCTAAAGTTTCATCCCCAGTGGATGCCTAAGGCCTGGGGCGGCGAACACTGGGACCTGTGTGGTTTCGAAGAGACGCCATCCGTGGTCTCAGACGGCTACCTGGCTGATAATGACCTTCCCGACATTCTGGAAACCTATCTGGGCGACCTGGTGGGCGACGAAATCTTTGACTGGCATAATCTCTATTTCCCGCTGCTGATCAAGCGCCTGGTCGTGGAAGACCGCCTGTCCGTACAGGTGCATCCCGATGACGAAGTGGCAGCCGAGCGCTTCGGCGAGTTTGGAAAGACCGAATTCTGGTACGTGCTGGAAGCCGGACCGGATGCCCGCATCTGGATGGGCTTCAAGGAGGATACCGATGCCGGCACGCTCTACAAGGCCTGCCACGACGGAACGGCCGACCAGTTGCTGAACGCCTACAAGCCTCAGCCGGGCGACTGCTTTTTCATTCCCACAGGCACGGTCCACGCAGCTGGCGGCGGCTTGAAGATCGCCGAAATCCAGGAAGCTTCCGACATGACCTTCCGCCTTTACGACTGGGGCCGGGAATTCAATCCCGCCACCCGGCGCGAGATGCATCTCGACGAGGCCCTCGACAGCATCAACTACAAGAAATACGACGAAGCCGCATGCAGCTGCCATTTGGAGACGGATCCCGCGAAGGCCGTCGAAAAGGGAGAAAGCGTCCGCGTCCTCGTCGAAGACCCGCACTTCGTGATTACAAGCCTTTCACTAACGGCTCCCGCCAAGATTGCGATGGAACAGTTCAGGAGTTGCGTAGTTTTCCAATGCCTGACCGGCTCCCTGACCGTCCAATGCGACGGTGCCTCCTTCCCGCTGGCAGCCGGAGAGACCATGCTCATCCCGGCATCGCTCGACACCGTAACGCTTATTCCTGCAGCCGGCGGCACTCACCTGCTGCAAGTCCACCTCCCCCAGCCCCCGAAAGACGACGTCTACGATGGTCCGGAGCCGGACGAGGCATAGCGACGACGGCATCCGATTGTTGTCCGCCAACCTGTGACACCACAAACGACTTTTCATTACAGACAACGCCGATGAGCGTGGAACGACCCCCTGAATTCAGGGGGTCGTTCCACGTATTGCATAGACTGATGCGACAGATTGCTGCCGTAGGTGTCACAGATTGGCGGACAAGCGCGCTGTACAAGTAGGTGCGGTTAGAAATTGGCCAGTGGAATGGCCTGGAAGGTGATGTGGGCCTGGGAGCTTTCGTAGAGGATGCCGATGGTGGCGGGATCGATCATCGTGAGGCAGGAGTAGCCCCAGCCTTCGCCTTCGTCGAGGAGAATGGCTCCGGGCCAGGTAACGCCGCCGTCATAGCTGATGCGAAGCGTCATGTTGCAGCGGTCCTTCGGGTCTGCCGGATTGGCAAAAAGAAGTATGTCGCGTCCCAGACTGTTTTCTCTCGCCGGCACGTGCAGCAGCGATGCCATGCAGACCGGATCGGGCAGCTGTCCGTCAGCGACATGCGGCGTCCATGTCCTGCCCATATCTTGCGTCTCATACATCGCCCGGCCCGTTCCTCGATTGTCGCGGATGCTAAGCAACAATCGGCCAAGCTGAATCTCAGCCACTTGCGATTCCGTCGTATTGGTCTTGGCCGATGCAGAGACCTGCCATGTCCGGCCGTGGTCGTGGCTGTACATGATGCCGGCCTCCGGCGTCCGGTCCGGCTCTTGATGCTGGAAAGGAACCACCAACGTTCCGTCGGCCAACGTGATGCCGCGTCCCGGCGCCTGGAAGGTGAACAGCCACTGCGGCTGCTTGACCTGCCGCGTCAAGTTGACAGGCGTCGACCAGCTTCGGCCTTCATCCTGAGAACGGACCATCAGCAGTTGCGGCGTATCGGCCGGTTCAAAGCCGTTGCCGGCGCTCCACCAGGCCGTCTTGCCGCCCTTACCGTGTACCCAGGCGGCAAAGATCATCAGTTCTCCCGTCGTCTCGTCGAGCAGGATGCAGGGATCGCCGACGCCGTTCTCAGCGCGCGGCAGGCCACCATATTCGCCCATGGACATCGCAACTCTCATTGGTTCCCAAGTCAGGCCGCCATCCGTCGAACGGCTCACGCCGATCTCGATGTCGTCCTGGAGGTCACGCGCGCTGGCATGCCGGATGTCGTAGACCGCTACCAGTGCGCCGCTGTGCGTGGTCACCAGCCCGGGGATCCGATAAGCCGCCACGCCGTCATCACCGCCGGTCCGGACGACGCGCGCCAGCCGGTGCTCCCGTTCTCCGGACTCTTCGATCCGGCAGCCCCGCACTTTCAGCTTGAGCCGGAACGGCTTGTGCAAGTCGCGCACATAGCGACTGTCCACGTGTACATACAACAGCGAATCGCGGACGAAGCTCCGGGCAAGCGCCTTCCTCGGCAGGCCACTGACCTTGCAGGACAATGCGGGCAACGCTCTGTAGGACGAAGTGTCCGCTCCGTCAGCCACACGGACGACCGCCACGGCCACATCCCGGTCGAGCACCACTGGTACCTGCCGGTGCTGCACCTGCAGCGTCACTACCGCCAGTAAAGAAACGAGGAAAGACAGCATAGATGTTCTTTTTCTTACAAAGATAATAAAGACGATGGAGGCGGGGATATCTTGCTGACGAAAAATTAGGAAGATCCCCGATTATACATTATTTTTGTGAAAACATCTGCCGGTATGTCGATCTTCACCAGAATCAAGGCCCGATATCGCTTGTTCAGGAGGCGTCCCCTTGGGAAAGTGCTGCTCAACAAGTATTTCATCGTGGGCCTGATCTTCCTGGTGTGGATCTGCTTTTTCGACACCAACAACGTGGGGCAGTTGTTGCGCGCGCGCCGCACCCTGCGCAGCCAGCGGCAGCAGATCGAATTCTATGAGCAGGAAATCTCCAAGATGGAACGCAAGCTCGAGCAGCTTCAGTCGCAGCGCGACTCACTCGAAAAATTCGCCCGCGAAGAGTATTTCTACCTGCAGGACGGCGAAGACGTCTACATAATCAAGTAGGGCAGAACCCCGTTTAAACAATCGGAGGCTCCTCGTTGCTGTCTTCGTCGAGACGGTTGTTCCAGAGATATTTCCGCGTTTCGTTGACAATTACCCCGCTGAGCAGCAGGATCGCTATCAGGTTGGGAATGGCCATCAGCGCGTTGGCGATGTCCGACAAGTTCCACACTAGCGAGAGGCTCAGCACCGAACCCGCGAAGACCAGCACGATCCAGATGAAACGGTAAGCCGCTATCGCTATCTTTCCCGCCTTGTGGTTATGGCCCGTGAGATACTCCACGGCGCGCTCGCCGTAGTACGACCAGCCGAGGATGGTAGAGAAGGCGAAGGTGACGATGCCTACCGACAGGATCAAATCGCCCACATAGGGCAGCTTGTCAAAAGCCGCCTTGGTGAGGGCGGCGCCCTGCGTCGAATCGATTTCGGGATGCGCCACGATGCTGCTGACCAGCACCAGGCCGGTGAGCGCGCACACCACCACGGTGTCCCAGAAGGTGCCGGTCGACGATACGAGAGCCTGGCGGACCGGGTTGCGGGTCTGGGCGGCGGCAGCCACGATGGGAGCGGAGCCGAGGCCTGATTCGTTGGAGAAGAGTCCGCGCGCGATACCGAAGCGGCAGGCCATCAGCACGGTGGAGCCGATGAAGCCGCCGCCGGCCGCCCGGGTGGTAAACGCGGAGCGGCAGATGAGACGGATGCTCTCGCCCAGACAGCTCCAGTTCATGCCGAGGATCACCAGACAGCCCAGCACATAGAAAAAGGCCATGAAGGGCACCAGCGTGGAGCACACCTTGGAAATACCCTTGACACCAAAGACGATGACCAGCAGCACCAGTCCCGCCAGCACGCCGCCTACCAGGTAGGGAGACAGCCCGTATGTCTGGTTGAGCAGCATCGAGATGGAGTTGGCCTGTACGGTGTTGCCGATACCGAAAGCGGCGATGGCGGTAAAAATGGCGAAGATGATGGCGAGCCATTTGGCGTGCAGGCCGCGCTCCAGTGCGAACATCGGACCGCCCAGCATCCGGCCGTCGGCCGTCTTGGCGCGGTATTTGACAGCCAGCAAGCCTTCAGAGTATTTCGTTGCCATGCCGAATACACCCGTAATCCAGCACCAGAACACTGCGCCGGGTCCTCCCAGCGCAACGGCCGTGGCCACGCCGACGATGTTGCCGGTGCCGATGGTGGCCGCCAGCGCGGTGGCCAGCGCCCCGAACTGGCTCACGTCGCCATGGGAGTGTTTGTCTTTGGAAACGGAGAGCCGGATGGCCTTGCCCACCCACCATTGGGGGAAGCGAAGCCGGATGGTCATGAAGAGATGGGTACCCAGCAGAAGGATGATCATCGGCCATCCCCAGACGGCGGACGACACTTTTTCAATGAGTAAGGCAGCCGAATTCATCGGAAAAACGTTATATTTGCAAAGATAATAAAATGAAAGCTAAAATGAAAGACCATATTTTCACCCGTTTCTGGCTGCTGCTGGCCTTGCTTCCGCTGCTCGCGGTCCTGCAGGGATGCCCCGGCAATGACGATCCGCCCGAGATCGACGAAGAGGCCAGGAAAATCGCCGATGACCCCGACTACAAGGCCAAGGATTACCTCCGCAAAGAGTATATGGACGTGTACTATTACTGGCGCGACCAGGTGAAAAGCCGCAATGCGAACTTCAAGCCGTATGACTACGATATCTACGATTTCTTCGATATCATGCTTTACCAGAAGGATCGCTGGAGCTGGATGTGCGACAAGGAATACTACGTCTCTTCCGAGACCGGCGTCTATACCGGCACCTGGGGCGTAAGCCTCGACCAGGCGGTCGAAATGGGCGACTATTCCATCTATATCCGCTACATTTATCCGGGTTCTCCCTTCGAACAGTACGGAGTGACGCGCGGTGCCAAGATCACGCACATCAACGGCGTCAATGTCATGGACGATGAAAGCGGTTTTACACGTGAGAAGCTCAACTATTTCAACGAAAACTACAACAAGTCGCCCCAGACCTTCACCTTCCGGCTGGCCGACGGGCGCGACACGACCTTCACGGCCCAGAAAGCCATGTCGCTGTCTACACATCCCGTCCTGATCACGCGTGTTTACCAGCCCGACGAATTTCCCGGCCTCGCCGAGCCGGTAGGCTATTTCCACTACCTCTCTTTCCTGGGAAGTGAAGTGTTCCTCGAGGAGATCGACAATGCCATGAAGACCCTGCATGACGCCGGTGTGAAGAAAGCCATCATCGACCTGCGCTACAATGGTGGCGGCGACTCCCGTGCCAGCCAGCGCCTGATCGACTACCTGGCGCCGAAGTCGGCGGAAGGGAAGACCTATGTGGTGCGCAAGCACAACAGCTACGTCGCTTCCGACATGGACATGTACAGCGATATAATCGCATCCAGCAAATCTTCGTACGCAGGCGGGGACAAGACGAAAGAGACCTACTGGGACAAGGTCTATCCGAACCGCCTCGACCTCGACGGTATCTATTTCATTACGGGAGACGGTACGGCTTCGGCCAGCGAAATGGTGATGAACGGCCTGCGGCCTTTCATGGGCGACAAACTGCAAATGGTGGGCGACACCACGTACGGAAAGCCCAACGGCATGTACGTGCTGATGTATCCTGGTTCCGACAGCGACTACGAGCGGTACAACAACGACGATTACACGAATCTCAAATGGGTCTTCCTGCCCATCTGCTTCTACAACATGAACGGCAACGGCGAGCAGATCCCCGACGATGGATTCGTTCCCAACAGCAGGCGTCCCGACGACCTGTTTCACGATTTCGGCGTGCAGGAAGACCTGATCAAGGCCTGCCTGTCCCACATCGTTTCAGGCAGCTATCCGGCTGTGAACAATATTCCGACCAAGGCTGCCGGCCGGACAGGTGCCCGCCTGCAACGGGAAGAAGATGCGCCCGGGTATGGCCTTTATACGGTTCGTCGTGCGGATTTTTTCGTAAAAAAATAGGATTTTCCATCTTTTTTAAATGAAAATTTGCGAACTCAACAAAAACTTGTTATCTTCGTAATCAGTTGATTTTTACGAAAATTTCATACCTATTTATAATCTATTAATCTAAAACCACCATGAAAGAACTCGTTGACAAAATCGCTGTCGAGATGGCTGCTTTCCAGCTCAATGCCAATCTTCAGGTCACCAAGGGCAATAAAGCCGCCGGTACCCGCGCTCGCAAAAACGCGCTGGAACTCACCAAACTTCTGAAGGAATTCAGAAAAGTATCGGTGCTTTCTGCCAAATAATTTTTTCGATTTTTGAGAACGAAGGGGCCGCCGTTGAGCGGCCCTTTTTGCCATGGACGCTGTCAGAATCGATAAATACCTCTGGGCTATCCGCGCTTACAAGACGCGCACCGATGCGACCGATGCCTGCAAGGGCAGCAAGGTGACCGTGAACGGAGCGGATGTCAAGCCTGCCCGGGAAGTGAAGGCGGGTGACGTGATCACCGTCCGGAAGGGCCCCATTCTCTATACCTATAAAGTGGTGGCTCCGCTCGAAAAGCGGGTAGGTGCCAAAGACGTTCCCCGCTTTGCCGAGAACCTGACGCCGCAGAGCGAGCTCGACAAACTGCACGCTCCGGTGGAGACCTTCTTCATCCGGCGGGACCGGGGAGCCGGCCGACCGACGAAGAAGGAGCGCCGCGACATGGAGTCGCTCTACGATTCTTTTTTTGAAGGAGAAGACGAAGACTGATCCGGCGTGGCCGCTTCGGCGGGCTTGGCGCGGTTGAATTGCGTCATGGCCCGGTCTATACCTTCCGTCCCGTAGCACTTGATGGCGGCCACGGCGCGTTCCAGCAGTTCCGGCATGGCGCGTTTTTCTTCCAGCAACAGTTCGCCCAACACGAAATCCACCTGATGGCCTTCGGCGAAACCGCCGTTGCCTGTTCCCACGCGCAGGCGGGCATAATCGTCGCTCGCCAGTTCATAGTCGATGCTCTTGAGGCCGTTGTGTCCGCCGGCCGAGCCGCGTTTGCGCAGGCGCAGGGTACCGAAAGGAATGGCCAGGTCGTCGACCACCACCAGAAGATTCTCCTGCGGGATCTTGGTTTTCTGCAACCAGTAGCGGACAGCCCTGCCACTGAGGTTCATGTAGGTGGAAGGCTTCACGAGCGTGAATTTCCGGCCTTTGTACGAGATTTCGGCGACGGCGCCGTAGCGGCTGGGCGTAAAAACAGCATTGGATGCCTGAGCCCAGGCATCCAATACCATAAATCCCATGTTGTGTCGGGTGGCGGCGTATTCCTCGCCGATGTTGCCCAGTCCGACTACAAGGTAGTTCATAGGGTCGTCGACTATTCAGCAGCTGCTTCCGTAGCGGCGGCGTTGGAGTTGCGGGTTGCGCGGACAGCGCAGACCAGCGTACCCTTCGGCGAGACAATCTGGAAACCGTCGTATTTGAGGTCGCCGGCGTTGATCTGCTTGCCGAGGCCCAGTTCGGTGATGTCGACCGGAAGTTCGTCGGGGAGGTTCTCGATCTGGCCGCAGACTTTGAGCTTGCGGGTCGGAACGTTCAGCTTGCCACCCTGGCGGACACCGATGGAGTTACCGGTGATCTTGATGGGCACGTCGATGGTGACGGGCTTTTTCGGATCGAGGGCGAGGAAGTCCACGTGGAGGGCGCGGTCGGTCACCGGGTGATACTGGATCGCCTTGAGGATGGCCTGGTGTTTCGTGCCTTCGATGTCGAGGTCCACGATGTGGGAGTACGGAGTGTGGGTGAGACCCTTGAGTTCCTTCTCGTCGACCGAGAAAGAAACGTTCTCGACGCCCGCGCCGTAGATGACGCAAGGAACGCGGTCTTCTTTGCGGACGCTCTTGACGTCTGCCTTCTTGCCGGTAATTCTCTTCTTACCGTTGAGTTCGAAATGTTTCATTGTCTTTGTTTTAAAATGTGTTACTCAAGCCGGATCGGGTCCGGCTCCCATTGCACCAAAAGGTTTCCCTTTTTAAGCGGACCGCAAAGATATGTTTTTTTTTGGTGGATACCAATTAATTGAATAAATTTGTAACAGATTATAATAATTCTAAATTATAAATATTCAAAACGACAATATCATGAAAAAGAAATGGATCTGCACCGTGTGCGGTTATGTGCACGAAGGCCCCGAGGCCCCCGAGAAATGCCCGATTTGCAAAGCCCCCAGGGAGAAATTCAATGAAGTGGTCGAGAGCGAAGGCGGCCTGACCTTTGTCGACGAGCACGTGATCGGCGTGGCCAAAGGCTGCGACCCCGAAGTGTGGCAGGGCTTGAAGGATCACTTTAACGGAGAATGCTCAGAAGTGGGCATGTATCTGGCCATGAGCCGTCAGGCCGACCGCGAGGGTTATCCCGAAGTTGCCGAGGCATTCCGTCGCTATGCCTTCGAGGAGGCCGACCATGCCGCCCGTATCGCTGAGATGCTGGGCGAAGTGGTATGGGACACCAAGACCAACCTGAAGAAACGCATGGAAGCCGAGGCCGGTGCCTGCGAAGGCAAGAAAGCCATCGCTACCCGTGCCAAACAGCTCGGCTACGACGCCATCCACGACTCGGTCCATGAGATGGCCAAGGACGAAGCCCGTCACGGCAAAGGCTTCGAAGGCTTGTACAACCGCTATTTCAAGTAGCAAAAGTTTCGGCCAGCATGTCTTTCATCAGCAGGCTGGCGCCACCGATGGGGATTAATCGACTAATCATCAGCTACTTATGTAAAATCACCCTCCCCGTGCTGGGGGAGGGTGATTTCTTATATCTGGCTTATTTTCAGATGATTAATCTCCAGACATAGCGGCATTCAGCTTAGGTGGAGATACTTCTCGAGCTGGCGCCGGCTGGCGCCGGTACGGATGCCCAACGGGGCGATTAGGGCGCTGCGTTCCGATTCGGGAAGGCGATGCAGTTCGTCCATGCATTCAATCCGGTGCGACTCCAGCAGGAAGGCGGACATCTTTTGAAAAATCCTGTCTGATCTTCCCACAAAGTCCTCCTTGATGACGTACTCGCTGCCTGTCGTAGTATTGATGGCCATTACCAGATCTTTGTAGCTACCATAACGATACAGGAGGTCAGCATAGTCTACGCAGTTGTAGCTTTGGACGATGAAGTCCGTTAATTGCTGCTGTTCTTCAGGAAGCAAGGGCTTGGTCATTCTTTTCAGTTGGGCATAATTGAGGGGCATGTCCACCCGGCGGGAAATCTTGACTTCTTCGATGGCACGACGCATCGGCGCGCGCGCTTTGTCGAGTCGGATGGGCTGGGAAAAAGGATATCGACTGCCAGCGTAAGCCAGGAAGTTCCAATGCGCCTGCTCAGCACGCTTGCACATTAATCGCTCCACCGGATTATTGTAGAGATAGGCGATGGCATTCCGGATGTCCTTGTCAGAAACTTTCGAGGCAATTCCGTAAGGCGAATAGAAGAATGGACCGTTCCTTCCATACCAGTCATTGTACATTCTTACAAACCAGCTTGTGTAGAGACGGACAAACAGGTCAATGTCCCGCTTGCACCGGGCTTCGACCAGGATATGTACATGGTCGACCATCAGGCAAATGCCTAGGATATGTACACCATACCGGCGGGTAGCTGTCGCAAGGATCGTAAAAAAGACCAGGCAATCTCGTGTTGAATAGAAAATCAGGAAACCGTTGATGGTTTTTTGATAGATGTGCTGGACCGCACCTTGTCGAAATGTAATCTTTCCCCTCATATCGCACTATTTTTCATACAAAGATAATATCCTGACAGGCCGATTTCCAAATATAATTTTACGGCTGGAGAACAACCCGCTGGAGTACAGCGCTATACACAAAATCACCCTCCACCAGTAGAGGGAGGGTGATTATACATAAGAACCTGTTGAATAGGCGGTTAGACCCCAGCGGCGGTGCCAGCCTGCTGATGAAAGACGTAATCGCCGTAGAAATTCTGTTCTCTACGGTCGCTGACTTTCAGCGTGAAGGAGCGTTTTTCTGTGGATGGGTTGGCCGCAACTGAAACCGTGACGGTGACCGTCTTTATTGGATCATTGTCATGTTGTTTCCACGCAAAATCCAATTTGACATCCGGGTCATCGCAGGTCACCCACCAGGTCTGGCCGTTGTAAAAGAGGTTGGTCGTAAAACTTCCGCCTTCGGCTGGGAGCGTCGGCTCCTGCCAGTCTCCGAACCAGATCTTTTCAGCCGCACCTTTCTGATAGACATTGACATACAGTTCCCTGGTCTCGACCGGGCTGACGTACGTCTTTCGGTATTTCAGTACGAGACTTCCACCGCGGGGCCAGACAACCTGTTGCGGGAGTACGTGTACCGTAAGAACGCTTTCACCCGGCTTGCCGCTACGGGGAGACACAGAAAAGAAAGATTCCCCCGTCGAACTGCCCAGGCTTTCCGCCTCCCAGTCGCAGTTGGAAGTAATCAGGATGGTGCTATCGCCGCCTTCGGCGTCAAAAGTAATCCACCCATCTTCAGCGTCAATCGTCAAGACAGGATCGTTTTGCAAGAATTCGGTCTAATAGACATTTGGGGTGATGGATTACCATCAAAAAGTTTCTAATAGACATTTCGGGAGATAGATAAGGCAACAGTCGGGCGCGAGGAGGGCCTTCACCAGAGCCCCCCGCAGCGCCCGATCTGTAGCAGCCGGAGATCCGTTATTCCGGCTGCGGTGCCTAATAATGGCGGGAGATATACTCATCGATGAGTTTCTTTCGATGCTCCTTGTTGATGCCACTGTGTACGCGGACCTTCGACTTGATATCAGAGAATATACCTTCCAAACCGTTGTTCGTGTTGGGTATCACCCTGTCGTTATAATCGTAGAAGGTCCATAGCCAACTCATATGTCGCCTTAGGCTCAAGTATGCACTACGAAGTCGGGGGCGCATATATGGTGGCGTTATCCGCTTTATCCTCTTGTCGTGTACCCGTTCATTCAGTATATCCTTGTATCTTTCGTACCACTCATTGAAGGCTCCGATGAAGCTTTCCTTATCCATAACTGTTATGGCGTTGACTAAGTCCAAAAGGTCTCTAGCTGCGTCTAAATCAGGATCTTCTGCCAGATATCTTCGAACGATCATCTGTTGATGGAACTGGCACATCTGGACAGGATATCGACTAAGCGCCTGCATCAGTCCCCACATCCCATCAATGACTATCCCGTATATCTTGAACCCCTGTTCTTCAAGCCAGGCTACTCCTTCCAAGTAGTCCGCAATGGTTTCATGGGTTACGTATTTACGCCATAGGATCCTGTTCCTTAGAGAGTCCTTGATGACCATCAGTCCGAACCGTCTCCCCCAATAGGTGGTGTCCATTTGGATGATCACTTGCTTATACTTGGATATCTTCTGGACATAGCGCATCCCGGTAAGATCCCGCGAGATAGTCTTCGTGGATACCCGGTACTTCCTGGCAAGCTGAACCATCGTTTGCTTGCCTTCTATGTAATCAGTGATAACCTGGGCTTTGTCCCGACGTAAACCGCCATCAAAACGACGTCCGCAGTCCTTGCATTTATACCGTTGGATACGGCCTCTCAGGCCATCGTGGACCACATTTTTAGAGCCGCAGAAAAAGCATTTTTTTTAGCATATCAGTGATAATCTCCGCAAATATAAGGACATCAACCTATTACACGGATTTTATCACCCAAAATGTCCATTAACCCAAGAATTCACAGGAGACTGGCAGCCATAACAAGGCCAGCAGGCATAATAGCATTCGGCGCATAGTGTGATATGTATTCACATATATAGATGCCAATCACCTGCAAATGTTGCGTCAACCCCTGACGGAAAATGAAGATCCCCAGCCGCTCGCGACCGGGAAACATTTCAGTTTGGGTTACAAATATCTTTCGATGTCGCTCCAGCGGAGTTTCTTGCCGGAAAGGAAGAAGCGGAGGATGATGCTGCCGGCATAGAGGCCGATGTTGTTGCGCTCTTCCTCGAAAGGTGACGGATCTTCTTCGCGGCGGAGGCGGCGGTAGTCGCGGTGCGCCTTCCAGACGGCGCTGAAGAACGACCATTTGCCCGTGACCAGATAGACGGCGGCTGAAGCCCCGTCAAGACACATGCGGACAAAAATACGCCTGCGGCGGATGCTTTCCGGCAGGTTCTTGTAGAGCATCAGCAGGTTGTTGCGGTAGTTGAAGTAGAGCTTCCGGGGAGAATTGTTGGGCAGCGTGCCGCCACCCACATGCCAGACCTTCGAGGTTGGCACACACCACACCTGATAGCCCAGCATCTTGGCCCGCCAGCAGAAATCAATCTCCTCCATATGGGCAAAGAACAATTCGTCGAGACCGCCCAGATGGTGATAGATCGCACTGCGTACCATCAGACATGCGCCAGTCGCCCAGAAGCATTCCACCGGCTCGTCGTACTGGCCCGTATCTTTCTCGATGTTCGAAAGGATGCGCCCGCGGCAGAACGGATACCCATAACGGTCGATGAAGCCGCCCGCCGCCCCTGCGTATTCGAAGCGGTCACGCTCGGCTATCGACAGCACCTTGGGCTGGCAGATGCCGACATCGGGATGCTCTTCCATGAAATTTTCCAGCGGTTCGAGCCAGCCTTCGCCGACCTCGATGTCGGAGTTGAGCAACACGTAGTAGTCAGCATCTATCTCCCGAAGCGCACGGTTGTAGCCGCCCGTGAAGCCGTAATTCTTGTCGAAGCACAGCGTCCGGATTTCCGGATACTCCGCCCGCAGCCAGGCAACGGAGCCGTCCGTGGAACCGTTGTCGGCCACCACGATGAAAGTGCCGGGAAGCGAGGTCCGTCCGATCAGGGTCGGCAGATAGGTCTGCAGCATGTTCAGACCGTTCCAGTTGAGGATGACGACAGCGATGTCCATGTCACTTGACGATAATGAAAGATTTGCAGATGATGCGCATGAAAGCCATCAGCACCAGCGCACCGGCAATCAGGATGCTGACATAGAGTTGTTCCCGGATGCGGTGCCGGAGGATCAGCACATCGGGGTCTTCGTCGAGTACGGCGGCCAGGTCGACTTCCGGCAACTCAAGATTGGCCCATTTCGCCACGATCGTGGCGTCGTTGAAATATACGGCGCCGCCGTTGCTGCGGTTGAGTGTCATGAGCGATTTGCGGTCGGCCGTCACATAATCGCCGGACGGCCCGTAAACCACCACTTCCTGGCCCCGTAGTGCCGCAGCCTGCTTGAAATGTTCGATTCTTTCCAACTGCCCCGCGTCAAGGGCTTCGGGATTATAGATCGTTACGGCCAGTACCGGGCCTTCCATTTGTTCCAATGTGAAGTCGACCTGCGCCATCTTCGTGGATCCGCCCACCTGCACGGTCTTGCTGTCGAGATAGGTCCAGCTCTCGTCCGGCAGGTTGTCGAGCGTGAATTCTTCGGTATGACCGTCCTTGGTATAGAGGAAGGTGGTCTCGTATCGTGCCTGGTTTTCCTGTGCCAGTTCGTCGAGGCTGTTTCCCACTCGGTAGGCAGTGAAATCGACTTGCGGGATGGTGGCCAGCGCCCGGATCGCCACGGCCGTGGCCAGCAAGGCGAAAATGCCCACGAACGTCCACTCGAGCCAGGCCGGGGCGATGCGGGTGGCGCGCTTGCGCCCCAGGAAGATCAGGATGGCCAGCACCAGTAGCACGACGTTTTTCAGGAAGGTCTGGGTATTGGTCAGATGGATGGCTTCGCCGAAGCAGCCGCAGTCGCTGATGGGATTGAAAAGCATCAGGTAGAGCGTAAGGCCGGTGAAGCCCGCGACCATGATGAGCGTAATCCAGGAGATGATGCGGATACGCAGGCCGCCCAGGATGCAGATGCCGATGGTGAATTCGGTGACGGCCAGTGCGATGCCCAGTCCGATGGCGGCGGGTTCGAGGGCGTCCAGATGCATGAAATCGAGGTACTCCTTGACGATGAGGCCCGTTCCGACCGGATCGACCAGCTTGAGTGCGCCCGAGACGATGAAGGTCAGGGCGAAAAGGATCCTGAAAAGGGCGAGCAGGAATCTCATGAGCGCATTTCGATTTCGTTGCGGATGCGGCGGAAGATGTCGGCGGCAGGCAGCATGTTGCCGTCCGGGTCACTGCAGTCGATGCGGATGAAATGCGGGTCGCGGCGGCACTGCCCGAGGTAGTGCTCGCGTACCTTCATCTGGAAGCGGATGTCGGCTTCGTGGATATCGGCCTTGCCTTCCAGATAGGCCCGGTCGCCGCCTTTGCGGTTGATCTTGAGCTTGGCGTCCACGAAGGAGATGGGCACGTCGAGGAACAGGTTGAGGGTCGGCCGGGGGATGTCGTTGTGCTGGTATTCGAGTTCGAAGATCCAGTCGCGCAGGGCGGCAGCTTCCTTTTCATCGGGAAGCTTGGCACACTGGAAGGCGATGTTGGAATAGACGTAGCGGTCGAGGATCACCACGCGGCCTTCGTCCATCCACCCACGGATCTGCGTGGCGGCATCGCGACGGTCTTCGGCGAAGAGCAGGGCCACCAGCTGCGGATGCACCTGGTCGATGGCACCGAAATCGCCCCTCAGGAACTTGGCGATGAGCTCGCCATAGACCGGCGCCGTATAGCGCGGGAAATGGAGGTATTCCACTTTCCGCCCCAGCGACGTGAAATAGGAGGTCACCATCTTGAGTTGCGTCGATTTGCCGGCGCCATCCAATCCTTCGAGAACGATCAGCATAAAGTATTATCTTTGCAATACAATTTGTAAAGATACGAAAAAGATGAGCACCGGACAAACGAAAATCATGGGAATCATCAACCTCAACGAGGACTCCTTCTATGCTCCTTCACGTGTTTCCACGGTCGATGCCTTCCGCCGGCGGGCCGACGCGCTGCTGGACGCAGGGGCGGACATCCTCGACCTGGGGCCCATGTCTTCACGCCCCGGTGCCGAACTGGTGGATGCTGATACGGAATGGAAACGGCTGGAACCTGTAGTCGAAGAGGCGGCGCGCCACTATGCTGGCGTCACGTTTTCAATCGACACCTTCCGGGCCTCGATCGTGGTGATGGCCTATCAGGCGATGGGACGGTTCTGGATCAATGACATCTCCTCGGGAGAATGGGACCCGGCAATGCTGCCCGTGGCCGGCCGTCTCGGCCTGCGCTACGTGGCAATGCACCATCAGGGCGATTTCGAGACGATGCACCAGCCGTATGCCTACGTAGACATCGTCGACAGCGTGAAGCAATATTTCCGGGACTTTGCCGTCCGGGCCAAAGAAGCCGGGGTTTCAGACTGGGTGCTCGACCCGGGCTTCGGCTTCTCCAAAAGCAACGAAGAAAACCAGACGCTCTTCGACCGGCTCGACGAACTCAAATCCTTCCGGCGTCCGCTGCTGGTGGGCGTTTCGCGCAAACGTTTCATCTGGCAGCCCCGCGGTCTGACTCCCGACACATGCGGCGACATCGTCCGCGAATACGAATCCCGCGCTGCCGCCATGGGTGCCGACATCATCAGAACGCATCTGTAATACTAGCCGCTGGAGATTAATCGTCAGAAAGACAGGTACTTACATATAATCACCCTCCCCTTGCAAGGGGAGGGTGATTTCATATATTCGGCTGACTTTCAGCGGATAAGCCTTCAGGCCGGCGTTCAACTTAGGTGGAGATACTTCTCGAGTTGGCGGCGGCTGGCACCGGTGCGGATGCCCAACGGAGCGATCAGGGCGCGACGTTCCGATTCGGTAAGGCGAAGCAGTTCGTCCATACATTCAATCCGATGCGACTCCAGCAGGAAAGCGGACATCTTTTGATAAATTCTGTCAGACCTTCCCACAAAGTCCTCCTTGATGACATACTCGCTTCCTGTCGTAGTATTGATGGCCATCACCAGATCATTGTAGTTGCCGTAGCGATACAGCAAGTCGGCATAGTCTACGCAATTGTAGCTTTGGACGATGAAGTCCGTGAGTTGCTGCTGCTCTTCAGTAAGCAAGGGCTTGGTGATTCGTTTCAGTTGGGCAAAATTGAGGGGCCTGTCCTCCCGGCGGGAAATCTTGACTTCTTCTATGGCACGGCGCATCGGTGCACGTGCTTTGTCGAGCCGGACAGGCGGGGAAAAAGGATACTGGCCGTCAGCATATGCCAAAAAGTTCCAATGCGCCTGCTCAGCACGCTTGCACATCAATCGCTCCACCGGATTATTGTAGAGATAGGCGATGGCGTTGCGGATGTCCTTGTCGGAAACCTTTGAGGCGATTCCATAAGGCGAACAAAAGAGTGGGCCGTTCTTTCCATACCAGTCGTTGAACATCCTTGCGAACCAGCTGGTGTAGAGACGGACAAAGAGATCGATGTCCCGCTTGCTCCGGGCTTCGGCCAGAATATGCACATGGTCGACCATCAGGCAGATGCCGAGGATACGCACATGATAACGGCGGGCAGCCGTCGCAAGAATCGTGAAAAAGACCAGGCAATCCCGGGTCGAATAGAAAATCAGGAAACCATTGATGGTTTTTTGATAGATGTGCTGGACCGCACCTTGCCGAAATGAAATCTTTCCCCTCATATCGCACTATTATTATGTACAAAGATACTATCCGGCCCGGCCGAATTCCAAATTTATTTTACAGCTGGAAGTCATCTCGCTGGATTACAACGTTATACACAAAATCACCCTCCCCTTGCAGGGGGAGGGTGATTTTGCATTATCAATTATCAATCAGATGATTAGGCTCCAGACGGGAAATATCATTCCGCAAGTTGGATGATGGAGAAACCACCTATTGCTGCATGAATACCATTGTACAAGAATGTGGTATCCATGACTCGTGTACCGATTCCCCGCTCCTGTCCCGAAAGGTTCTCTTTAAAATGGAAAGTATAGCGGACGGTCTGTTCATTGACTTGTTCCCTCCCTTTAAATTCCACAAAAGATGCATCCAGATTCAGACTCTCCGTAAAGAACTCGTTTTTCAAAACATTGGGTAACTTCGTATTGGGATTGATTGTTTCATCAATACAGGCCGTTACCACAAAGTCTCCGCCCCGCTTTCCTATCGTATTGGTATGGGCGGGCTGGATCTTGATGGGATAGCAGGAGAGGTTGCTCAAAGATTGGATATCAAACTGATTGGGATCAATGGTAAGATCCTCCATTTCTGTGCATCCACTCAGGCAGAGAACGGCAACTAACAAAAATGTGAGTGTGTGTTTCATGAAAGTAGGCATTTTATTATATGATGCTAAGTGAACCTCAAATGTTGAGTAGTGAACTGTTATTAAATGAATAGTTAGATTCCTCTACAAAGATCAAATATTATGTGTAAAATAGCAAGAATTTGCTGTTTGATTGCGTTAGCTGTTCATTGATAATCAAATGCTTGTGATATTCCGATTGCCTTATTTGCTCGGGACAGAGATTATGGGCAGATCACATTTGCACTAAAAAAAAAGCGTAGCAATCGAGCTATATATAAAACGCTGATAATTAGACCGAACTAATCCAAATAATGAGCAATTGATGAAAAGATTAACCCAATATAGATTATAGTGAAGAAAATTTCAACTAAATTCGAAATAAGTATATGTTGTTACTTTGAGAAAATAACATACTTTGAAAGCACTATTTATAAAAATGTTATTGTTGGCTGTCATTTCTGTCAACGGAGGAATGTCAGTCGGTCGGTATCCCCACAACCTATCCCAAATCGACCGGATGCTTTATTCCTCCCCTGAGCAAGCCTTGGACTCGCTTTCTATGATTGACGAACAGTCCTTGACGAAAGGCGATAAAGCATATTATTATCTTCTTAAAACAATCGCGCAACACAAAAACCATATCTCTTTTTATGATGATTCTATAATTTCCTTGTCTCGAAAATATTATGTGACAAAAACACATGATTATTACAATCAAGCCCGCTCCTTGTTTTATAACGGATTGATATTGTATAAATTATCTTTTGCTGATACAATGGCACATCACTATATGCTTTCAGCTGAAAGGATTGTAAATGACCATTCTATTCAAGACAATCGTCTCATTGCTTTGATTCATACTTATCTTGGAAAAATCAATGATTTCAATGGTAATTACGAAAGCGCTTCGAACCATTACCAAAAGGCGATTGTATAGAAGATAAGTTGGGTAATTATCGAAATGAGATATTGGATTATTGCGAATTATTGATTTGTTTGACAAGTGGTAAGGATAGCCTACAGGCTGAGAGGACATTCGATGCTCTGAATTCATTACTGAACAATCACCCGGATTTCCATTCGAGCCGTCTGGACAATGCGAAAGCAATATTCTTCCTGCACTGTCGTTCTCAACTAGATAGCGCTTTGTATTATAGCCTGTGCTGGAACCCCTCTCCTGCAGATATGGGGGCAAAAAACAAGTTACTTGCTTCAATTTACAGAAAGAAGGGGGAGTGGAGTAAGGCAATTGAATATGAAAAGATAGCATTTGTTAACCGCAGAGAATCTGATAAAGAATATTACCATGTATATTACCGGAATCTTGCTGATCTCTATGCCAATTGGGGTTATGCTGATTCAACCTCACACTATGCGACGCTCGCTTATGTTTCGCTATTAGAGAGTTACGAGCAAAAGGCGAATAAGAGAATCCTTGAGCTTGAAAAGCAGTATGACATAGCAACAAAAGAGGCCGCTCTCGACCGAGTTCGACGGGATAGGAATATCGTAATTATTCTTTTTATCGCATTACTGATCATCGTTGTCCTATTAATCCGTGAGAAGGAACTGGTGCGTAAGAATACTATGCAATTACAGCGAGAAGCGAAAAAAGATGCTGTCGCCAAATCGGTAGTCAGTAGCGTTTTGGCTACATATGCTGGCGTCAATAAGCGACTGGCGATTATCCATAATCTGCCGGATAAAGATCGACAGGAAGCCTTGAATCAGTTTATTCAAGAGAATAAGTCAAATATCTCTAGGAATTTACAGTCGTTATTGGAGGAATATCATGATACTTTGCCGGAGATAGTTAGAAAAGTTGATGAACTGCTTGAAGGCACACAACAGAGAACGGTTTTTATTTTGACAGAAATGGATTTCAGTCCGAATGAGATCGGCAGAATGTTGGGAATCAGCAGTAGTCAGGTTCGTATGGTCAAGAAAGCCATTCGTGACAGAATTGCCCTGTCCGGCTTAGTTCATGTCGACAGAGTACAACAATTGCATGTAATGCATGTCAAGGATTCCGTTGGAAAGAACCAATAGTCCACACCAACGCTCCTTCGGGCGTCGGCCGGAATGATTCTGCGTCCGGTACTTATGTTTGCGGGAACTACTGGACCAGTCCGGTGGCCTGGTTCCAGGCGAGGGTCTTGTAATAGTTGTTGAGGACGGTGTATTCGGGCCGGGGGATGTAGATACTGAGGCCCGAATAGTGTGATATCTGCAGGTCGAGGAAGTAGTCGGTGGCGTCGCGATAGATGACGACCTGGTTGAGAGCCCGGTTGAAGGCTTGGTATTCACTGTCATCGGCCACTTGCTGCACGAAGTCGTCAATGTCGTAATACCAATGCTTGTTGTAGCGGAAATAGGGCTGGACTTTGCTCCGGTCGAGCATCAGAATCTGCTCCTGATGGTTACGGAACACGGTCTGACAGGCTTCAGCAAGAGCCTGGAAGCCATAGGTGCGGACCAGGCTGATAGTGGCCGAGCAATAGATGCCGGCGTATTCGCGGTAGTGGGCCATATAGCTCTGGGCGATGCTTCGCATGGCGGATTCGGCAGGCTGGTTGAAGATAGCCTGCATCATCATGTCATAGGGGAACCCGTCCGTCAGGATCTCTGTGGGAGAGAAGAGCAGGTAGTCGCAGACATTGCGCAGTTCATAGGCCAGTTCCACGTTGGCCATCAGACAGCAGTCGAAGACGATGAAATCGTAATGGAAACGGGAAAGCGCCTTGCGCAGGTCGATCAGGTCCATTTCTCTGCCATTCTCTTCGCCAAAACTCTTCACGACGGAATCGTCCGACTTGACCATGTCGGCATAGGGATCGGGTTCCAGGGATTCCGGACCTTCCCATAGTCGTTCCTGGGGATTGGCATAGTAGCCCGGCGGCAGGAAGCCGCTGCCATGCGACCACAGGACGATCCCGTGATGCGCGGAAGGCCAGGCCTCTTCCGCGTCGGCCAGGACGGTCGAAAGCGTCTGCGGATCGACAGAACTCGTACCGTATGGATATTCTTTGATGATATCTTCCACGACATTGCCGCGGCGGTCCGCCGACAGGCGCACCAGTACGGGCGCTTCATCCATGAAATGATGATAGACCAGCAGCACCTTCTCGCTGCCCCGGGTGGTCGGCAGCCAGTTCTCCTTGATGTTGGCAAAGTCGCTGATTCCTTCTGATGAAAGCGAATTGTTGCCGGCAAAATACACCAGCAGCATCTGGCGTTCTTTGGCCAGACGCTCGTCACGGTTGCAGGCGCAAAGGCACAGCGACGCGCAAAGAAGAAGGACAAATCGTCTCATACAAACTCTCCGTACCACGGTCCAAAATGCAATGATACGAAAATTAGCTATCTTTGTCAAACAAAACCGTGCCAATCACAATAATAATCGAAGCTATTCCATATGAAACTTATCAAAGCCATGATCATCACGACCGGACTGGGCCTGGTGCTGACATCCTGCGGATCGAAGACCGGCGACCCCCAGTTCAAGTATTCCATCGACGAATTTGCTGACATCGAGGTACTGCGTTACCAGGTGCCCGGCTGGGAAGAACTGAGTTTCCAGCAGAAAGCCTACATCTATCATCTGTCGGAAGCCGCCAAGGCGGGCCGCGACATTACCTGGGACCAGAATTTCAAATACAATCTGGAAATCCGCCACGTCCTCGAGAACATCCTTGAGAACTACAAAGGCGAACGCAAAGGCGAGGAATGGGAGAACTTCCTGACCTATGCCAAACGCGTGTTCTTCAGCAACGGCATCCATCACCACTATGCCAACGACAAGATCATCCCCGGCTGCTCCGAAGCCTATTTTGAGAGCCTGATGCAGGCCGTGGGTACGGAGGCCGGGCGCGTAGTCTTCCTCAAGGATGTGATCTTCAATCCGGACCTGTACCCCACGCTGCAGTATCAGGGCACGGAGAAAGACCTCGTGGAGGCTTCTGCCGTGAACTTCTATGATGATGTCAACGCAGCAGAAGTCAACGACTTCTATGCGAAGATGGAAGACCCGTCCGATCCGCACCCCATCAGCTACGGCCTCAACAGCAAGGTCGTGAAGGAAGACGGCAAGGTCGTGGAGAAGACCTGGAAGGTAGGCGGGATCTACGGCCCGGCCCTCGAGGTGATCATCGGTCATCTGGAAGCTGCCCGCGCTTACGCCGAGAACGACCTGCAGAAGAAATACATCGACGAACTCATCGAATACTACAAGACGGGCGACCTGCGCATGTGGGACCAGTACAACATCAGCTGGGTGGCCGACACTGACAGCGACGTGGACTTCGTCAACGGCTTCATCGAGGACTATGACGATCCCCTCGGCCGCAAGGCTTCCTGGGAAGGCATCGTGAACTACCGCGACCGCGAGGCTTCTAAGCGTACCGAGACCATCAGCAGCAACGCCCAGTGGTTCGAGGACCACTCGCCGATCGATCCCCGCTTCAAGAAGAAAGAAGTCAAGGGCGTCTCGGCCAAGGTCATCAACGTGGCCGTCATCGCCGGTGACAACTATCCCGCCACGGCCATCGGCATCAACCTGCCCAACGCCGACTGGATCCGCAAGGAGCACGGTTCCAAGTCTGTGACCATCGCCAACATCACCGACGCCTACGCGCTTGCGTCGGAGCAGCGCCCGAAGAGCGTCCTCTCGGAATTCGCCTGGGACCAGGACGAGATCGACCTCTGCAAGAAGTACGGTAACGTCACCGACAACCTGCACACCGATCTGCACGAATGCCTCGGCCACGGCTCCGGCCAGCTGCTGCCCGGAACGCCGGCCAACGCGCTCAAGGAATTCACATCCACACTGGAAGAAGCCCGCGCCGACCTCTTCGGCCTCTACTACATGGCCGATCCGAAACTGGTGGAACTCGGCCTGCTCGACAGCCCCGACGCCTACAAGGCAGCCTATATGAGCTACATCCGCAACGGCATCATGACGCAGTTCAGCCGTGTCGAGCTGGGCAAGCCCAATACCGAGGCCCACATGCAGAACCGCAAGCTCATCGCCGACTGGTGCTACGAGCACGGCAAGGCCGACAACGTGATTGAGAAGAAGGTGCGCGACGGCAAGACCTATTTCGTGGTCAATGACTTCGAAAAACTCCGCGGCCTCTTCGGCGAACTCCTCGCCGAAATCCAGCGCATCAAGTCGGAAGGCGACTACGAAGCCGGCAAGGCCCTTGTCCAGAAGTATGCCGTGAACATCGATCCTGAGCTGCACAAAGAAGTGCTCGCACGCTACGCCAGCCTCGGCCTGAAGCCCTACCGCGGCTTCATCAATCCCGACATCGTGCCGGTGGTCAAGGACGGCGAGGTCGTTGATTACCAGATCGTCTACGGCGACGACTTCCTCCAGCAGCAGCTCCAGTACGGCAAGAAGTACCGGACGCTGTAATTTGTCCTCCGCTGGATGACATCTTGCTGAACCATAGCGCTTTACATATAATCACCCTCCCCTTGCAGGGGGAGGGTGATATTGTGTATCTGACTATTATTCAGATGTTTACCCTCCAGCAGGAGTGTGTCCTCAAACTTTTCGCGGGTTCGGACGCAATGTTTTCGGCCGGAATGCATCTATATATGTGAACACACATCACATGGACTTATGCGACGGACATTTTTCATCCTTCTGGCTATTTCGTGGATGCTTGCATCCTGCGAGTTCTTTCCGACCGATCCCAAACTGACGACCAGCGTCGAAGATTATCTCTCCTTCGATGCCGAAGGCGGCGACGTCTCCATCATGGTTTCATCCAACTGCGACTGGGAGGCGGAAGGCATAGCGACGGTTGGCTTCTATTTCCTGTCGGTATCGCCCGCGAGCGGCCGATCGGGCGACAACGTCCTCAAGATACATGCCCGCGAGAATCTGCGTTATGGCCGCCGCACCGCCGCCGTCAGGCTGAAATACCGGAATCCATACACCGGCACGGGTGAGACCCGGGAGTTGCAAATCCCCGTCTATCAGGAGGGTTCGCCGGCAAAGGTGTGGTTCGAGAATTGGCAGGAACCGACACTTCCGGCTGAGGGTGGATCCTTTACGGCCGACCTTCTTAACAATGGCTGTCTGTGGAACATATTCTGTGACGATCCGGATGTCAAAATGAATATCGAATATGTATCGTGGAATATGACCGATCCATATTCAAAGTGCATATTTACTTTCACCGTCCCGGCCAACCCTTCTTCCGAAAAGCGTACGTTTGTCATCAACCTAACGGACCGTAAGCCGGAGGAGTGGCAAGTGTATGGGCAATATACTTTCCACCAGGCCGGAAACGAATGAAAAAGAACCGGGCGGCTCTCTTTCGAAAAAGCCGCCCGGCATCGTTGCGTTTTAGGTTAAGAATGAGGTTTAGGCCTCTTCAGGGACAACGTTGAACTTAACGGTGGCCTTGATGTCTTTGTAGCATTTCACCACGGCTTCGTATTCGCCGACCTGCTTGACCAGGGCGTCGCCCACGAGGGTGATGTTCTTGCGGTCCACGTTGAAACCGGCGGCCACGAGGGCGTCGGCAACCTGGATATTGTTGACCGAACCGAACACCTTGCCGGTTTCGCTCACCTTGGCGGGGACCTTCACGGTCACCTCAGCGAGCTGGGCGGCGAGTTTCTCGGCAGCGTCGCGGAGCGCCTGCTCCTTGTGTGCGCGCTGACGCATGTTCTCGGCGTGAATCTTCTTGGCAGTCGGGGTAGCCATGATGGCCAGGCCCTGGGGAATCAGCCAGTTTGCGCCGTAACCATTCTTCACGGTCACGATGTCGTCCTTGTTACCAAGGTTCTGAATGTCTTGTTTGAGAATGACTTCCATGGTGTTTCCTCCTTATTTCATCAGGTCGGTTACATACGGGAGAAGCGCCAGGTGGCGGGCTCTCTTGACAGCTTGCGAGACTTTCTTCTGGAACTTCAGGGAAGTACCGGTGATACGGCGGGGAAGGATCTTGCCCTGCTCGTTGAGGAACTTCTTCAGGAATTCAGCATCCTTGTAGTCGACATATTTGATGCCTGCTTTCTTGAAGCGGCAGTATTTCTTCTTCTTGACCTCGACGTTGACGGGGTTCAGGTAGCGGATGTCGTCGTTCTGTGCCATAGTCGTATGCTTATTCGGCAGCGGGAGCTTCGGCGGGAGCCTCGGCCGGCTGGGTTGCGCCACTCAGTTTGGCACGACGGCGCTCGGCGTAAGCGATCGCGTGCTTGTCCATCGACACAGTCTGGAAGCGGAGGATCCGCTCGTCGCGTTTGAACTGGGTCTCAAATTTTGCAATGAACTCCGGCTCTGCCTGGAACTCGACCAGGTGATAGAAACCGGTAGTTTTCTTCTGGATCGGGTAGGCGAGTTTCTTCAGGCCCCAATCCTCCTGGCACACGATCTTCCCACCGTTGTCGGTGATGAAGCTGGTGTACTTGGCAACCGCTTCCTTCATCTGGACATCAGACAAAACGGGAGTTGCAATGAAAACGGTTTCGTACTGTTTTAACATTTCAGTGGATAAATTTTTATTAATAAAGCCCTTCGGGTTTTTCCCAAAGGGCTGCAAATGTAGAGATTATTTTTGAATCTGCAAAATTTTTACTTCTTCGGAGCGTCTTCGATGACGGCCTGGATGAATTGCCACCATTTCGCGACGGAAGGAACGAAAGCGCGCTCGTCCGGGGAGTGGGGTGACTTGAGGGTCGGGCCGCAGGAGATCATGTCCCATTCGGGATAGGCGCCCGCCAGGATGCCGCACTCGAGGCCGGCGTGGATGGCCATGACGGCAGGCTCCTTGCCGAAGAGCTTCTTGTACTGTTGTTTCATCGTCTTGAGGATGGGCGACTTGAGGTTCGGCACCCAGCCGGAGTAACCGCCGTCGAAGAAGACTTTGGCGCCCGCCAGCTCGAAGCAGCAGCGGATCGATTCGGCGAGGTCTTCCTTCAGGGAGTCGGTCGAGCCGCGCAGCAGCGTCCTGACCTCGATGACACCCTTCTCCGTCTTGACGATGGCCAGGTTGTTGGAGGTCTCCACGAGATCCTTCACTTCCAGGCTCATGCGGTCGACGTTGTTCGGGCAGGCGTAGAGAGCCTTGACGAGCTTCATGCCCGTGGTACCGGCGATGACCTTCGAGGCCTTGGTCGGGGCGATGGTGATCGAGACGTTCGGGTCGATGGCGGCTAGTTCCGACTTGACGGTGGCCATGGTGCCGCCGACCAGGCGGGTGGCTTCGTTCTCCATGCCGGCCGGGAGGGCGACGACGGCCTCAGCCTCGCGCGGAATGGCGTTGCGCATATTGCCACCGTTGAAGCTGACGAGTTTGCCCTTGAAGTCGCGAAGCATCGGCAGCAGCACGCGGGCCATCACCTTGTTGGCATTGCCGCGGCCTTCGTTGATCTCCATGCCGGAGTGTCCGCCGCGCAGGCCTGTGACAACCACCTGGAATGCCTTGTAGCCTTTCGGCATCGGAGCTTCTTTGTATTTGAAGGTGACGTTGGCGTCGAGACCGCCGGCGCAGCCCACATAGAGTTCACCTTCCGTCTCGGAGTCGAGGTTCAGCAGGATTTCCCCCTTGAGTATACCCGGTTTGAGGGCCTTGGCACCCACCATGCGGGTTTCTTCGTCGACCGTGAAGAGGGCTTCGAGGGGTCCGTGTTTCAAGGTCTTCGACTCGAGCACCGACATGGCAGCTGCCACGCCGAGACCGTCGTCCGCGCCGAGGGTTGTGCCGCAGGCATACACCCAGTCGCCGTCTTTCTCATGGACGATGCGGGTCTCGATGGGATCCTTCACGAAATCGTGCTTCTTGTCGTTGTTCTTCTGCGGGACCATGTCCATATGGGCCTGCATCACGATGCCCTTGCGGTTCTCCATGCCCTTGGTGGCCGGTTTGCGGATGATGACGTTGCCGCACTCGTCCTGGAAGGCCTCGAGGCCGAGATCCTTGGCCCATTTGACGAGGAATTTGGCCACTTTCTGGGTATGTCCGGAGGGACGGGGAATCTGGGTAAGCGCGTAGAAGTTGTTCCAAACGCACTTCGGTTCTAATTTACGGATAGGCATAATGTTGTGTTATTGAAATTATCGGGTAAGTATTGCATTGAGGGGGAGGGAGCTTTCTTCGCCCAGCTGGTAGACAGGGATGCGGCTCTCGACCAGGATCTTGCCGTCGTGGGACACGCGGCAGCGGGTGATGGCGGGGATGCGGTAGTGGACGACGGTTTCCTTGCTGCGGTCGGAGGCGGCTTCGGGCGTGCTGAGCGGCTCGACCTGGAATTCGACCGTCACGGGCTTGCCTTCCGATACGGAGGCGGGAAGCAGGCCGTTGGGTGAAACGCGCAGGGCGGTGTAGCGCTGGTCCTTGGTGCCGGGGACGGGGGTGACGTCGAAGCGCCTGACTTCGACCGATACGTCCGTGATGCCGTAGAAGAGGCTCAGGTAGCGCTCTTCCAGGCGGGTGATTTCGTCGATGGCGGCCTGGAGGGCCTCGCCGCTGAAGGTGGCGTCGGTGTCGCCGGTCGCGATCTGCTGGCGTTTCTCACGGAGGCTGAAGATGACGGCAGCGGCGTCGGCGGCTTTGCGGTCGGGCGATTTCTCCACCACGTTGTCCTGGCTCACGGGCACCCGCTCGTAGCCGTCGTCCGTACGGACGGCCTTGTAGAGGGTGGTGGTCTCACTGCCCAGGTTGCCCAGCGGGTCGATGCCTTCAAACCGTTCGGTCCCGGCTTGGGGAACGAAACGCCAGGCGGCGCTCTGGCCACTGTAGTTGTCGGCCAATGCAATCAGCCCCTGGCTGCACATCTGCAGGAAACCGACGGTCGCGCGCTCCGGGATCGAAACGGTGAAGCGGGCGGAAGGGTCGGCCTCCACATAGGGTGTCAGCGTGATCTGCTGGATGGTATAGCGGGTTTCGTTCTGCGTGCGGGCGGCCACGCCGAGGTATTTCTGGGCATAGGCGGCATAGGGCCCTGCGGTGAAGGCTTCGCGGAGGGCTTCGACGGTCAGGCTGACCGTCGTGCGGGGGAGGCTGTATACCACCGGGCCGGCTTGTGCGCGGGCTTCGGGAAGCAGGAAAATCAACAGGGTCAATGCCAGGAGGATTCTTTTCATTTTCGCAGGGATTATTCGGTAAAATTAATAAAAAAATATGTATTTTTACAATTATGAAAAAGCTTCTGATTCTCTTCGTCTTGTTGGCAGGCTTCCCGTGCCTGCTCCCGGCGGGTGTGCTCCGCACAAAGTATGCCGACCTGGTCAATCCCTTTGTCGGAACTGACTTCCACGGACATACCTTCCCCGGCGCCGCCTATCCATTCGGCATGATCCAACTCAGTCCCGATACCCGCGAGGACAACTGGGACGGCTGTTCCGGCTATCATTACAGCGATTCGCTGATCCTGGGCTTCAGCCACACCCACCTGAGCGGAACGGGCTGCGCCGATCTGTGCGACATTCGGGTAATGCCCGTCCAGGGTCTGACAGGGCCGGTTTCGGAAGCGGATTACCGTTCGGCTTTTTCCCATGACCGTGAAACCGCCATCCCCGGCTACTACAAGGTCCATCTCGACCGCTGGGACATCGACGCCGAACTGACGGTGGGCCAGCGCATCGCGGCGCATCGCTACACCTATCCCGTCGGACAGGCGCCCCAGCTGATGATCGACCTGGTGCCGCGCGACCGGCTGCTGGGCTCGCAGATCCGGCAGGTGGGCGAATATGCCGTGCAGGGCTACCGTCGCTCGCATTCCTGGGCCGACGACCAGATCGTCTATTTCTATATGGAATTCTCCCGCCCGATCGCCGACCTGGTGGCGGAAGTGCCGCTGGGCGAGGGGATCGGGCAGCCGCGCGCCCTCATTACCTTCGCGGACGACCATCCGCGCGGGCGTACGCAGGAGCTGCTCGTGCGGGTGGGCATCTCGTCGGTGTCTGAAGACAATGCCCGCGACAACCTCGAATCGGAGAACTTCTGGCTGAAACGGGGTCTCTTCTCCTTCGACCTGCTGCGTGAGTCGACCCGCCGTACCTGGAACAAATTCCTTTCGAAGATCGAGGTGGAGGGCGATGCCGAGGCCATGAGGGTATTCTATACGGCGCTCTACCATACCGCCATTGCGCCGAGCCTCTATTCCGACGCCAACGGGGAATACCGTGGCATGGACCGGAAGATTCACCGGACGGACGGCTGGAACCGCTACCATATCTTCTCGCTCTGGGACACCTACCGCACCCTGCATCCGCTTTTCAACCTCATCGAGCGGGAGCGGACGGTCGATTTCCTCAAGTCCATGCTTTCCATCTACGAGGAACAGGGCAAGCTGCCCATCTGGGAGCTCAGCGGCAATGAGACCAATTGCATGATCGGCTACAGTTCGGCACCCGTCTTTGCCGATGCCATCGCCAAGGATATCACGGGATTCGACCTCGACAAGGCGCTCAAGGCCCTGGTGGAAAGCTCGAACCGGTCCGAATTCGGTATCGACGTTTTCCGGGACAACGGACTGGTGCTGGCCGACCGCGAACATGAGTCGGTGTCGAAGACCCTCGAATATGCCCTGGATGACTGGTGCATCGCGCAGGTGGCCCGTGCCGCCGGCGACCGCCAGGTCGAAAGCGAATACCTCCGGCGTTCCCAGTACTGGCGCAATATCTACGATCCTTTCACCGGCTTCATGCGACCCCGCATCAACGGCTGCTGGCTCGAGCCCTTCGATCCCACGGAAGCCAACGTCCATTATACCGAAGCGAATTCCTGGCAGTATTCCTTCCACGTACAGCACGACATCCAGGGCCTGACCGAAGCCAGTGGCGGCGACAACTCCATGGAG